>Ga0302156_10004401_pt1 | contig 10397 bp, 7 predicted proteins | sample I_Bog_N3_2_FD_193503 | JGI IMG/M metagenome (GOLD analysis project Ga0302156, IMG submission 193503) | Peat permafrost microbial communities from Stordalen Mire near Abisko, Sweden - I_Bog_N3_2 | ecosystem: Environmental > Terrestrial > Soil > Wetlands > Peat | place: Sweden: Abisko, Stordalen... | reverse complement strand
CGTGACGCCGAAAGCGTAACCACTTACTAAATAGCTGAAGGCTCCAAGCTCAAAGCCAAATCCATCCGGCCTTATCCACTTGAAGCTGCAAGGTGGCTCAAATCGCGTGGAAGCAGGAAACGCGACCTGATTTGGCGCAAAATGACAACCCGCGCCCTCTTGTTTGAGTTTACCCAACAGATCAGCGTCGATTAAGACTGGTGCATGTGTCATGGTGAAAGTTGAACCTCGGCTGCATTTTTGTCTAAAGTGACCATACAGCACTTATCAGGCTGGATCAGCTAACAACTTGTGTCGGTGGCGCACCAAGTCTCGCCTCTCATAGGAACACGCAGATAATAGCGTTCCTTTTCGTTTTTCAGTCTAGCTTGGCGATCTCCGGGAAGTCAAATGTCGCCAAATGTAGCAGGCTGCTGGAAAAGACCCACAAATCAGTCTAGCTTTTGCCCTAAACGACCGGCGAGATCCTGGATATATTGAAAGGCGGCGCGGCCGGAACGCGAGGCGCGCGTGATCGCCCATTCGAGCGCCTCGGCGCGGATTTGTTCGGCCGGCGCCTCCAGTTTGAAATATGCGACATAGGCGAAGACCATGGCGAGATAATCGTCCTGGCTGCATTTATGGAAGCCGAGCCAGAGGCCGAAGCGGTCGGACAGCGATACCTTTTCCTCCACCGCCTCGCCGGGATTGATCGCGCTCGAGCGCTCGTTATCCATCATGTCGCGCGGCAGCAGATGGCGGCGGTTAGAGGTGGCGTAGAACAGCACATTGGCCGGCCGCCCCTCGACGCCGCCTTCCAGCGCCGCCTTCAGGGATTTATAGGAGGCGTCGCCGCCGTCGAAGGACAGATCGTCGCAAAAAACGATAAAAGGGTAGGGCGCATCGCGCAAAAAACCCATCAGGACGGGGAGGGTTTCGATGTCCTCGCGATGAATTTCGATCAGCTTCAGGCCCCGAAAACCGGGAGATCCTTCGAGCCGGCCGTTGATATCGGCGTGCGCCGCCTTGACCAGCGAGGATTTGCCCATGCCTCGCGCGCCCCACAGAAGGACGTTATTGGCTGGCAGCCCGCGGGCAAACCGTTCGGTGTTTCCGACCAGTTGGTCGCGCAAAAAATCCACGCCGCGCAAAAGGGCGATGTCCACGCGGCTGACCTTTTTGACCGAAGCCAGAATTTGCGTTTCCGCGCGCCAGACGAAAGCCTCGGCCGAGGAAAAATCAGGCGCCGGCGCCTGCGGCGGGCTCAGGCGCTCCAGAGCTTCAGCGATGCGGGCGAGAAGGGCTTCTGTCTTATCGGTCAGGGTCATGGGCTCGGGGATTTCGAGAAGTTTGTTTTCCTCTAGGCCTTCGCGCGCGGAGCTACAAGCGGCGAGCGCCACCGCCGCACATATTGACGCCCCGCGAAGTCCAGCGCCAAGGTGGCGCGTCCGCCATTGCTTTCGGCTTTGCACCCGCTATAGTCCCGCAAAATTTAGGACCCGGCGCGGACGTTCGCGCCCAAATACGGACGCTTGACATGAATTTCATTACCCCAGCCTTTGCTCAAACAGCCGGTGGCGCGCCCGGCGGCCTCGATGTCCTGATGCAGCTGGCCCCTTTCGGCATCATTCTCGTCATCATGTATTTCCTGATTTTGCGGCCGCAGCAGCAGCGCGCCAAGGCGCATCAGGACATGGTCTCCAATATCCGCCGAGGCGATACGGTTGTGACCAATGGCGGTCTGATCGGCAAGGTCACCAAGGCCATCGACGATTCGGAAGTCGAAATCGAAATCGCCGCCAATGTGCGGGTGCGCCAGTCGCGCGCGGCCATCGCCGAAGTGCGCGCCAAGGGCGAGCCTGTCAAAGACGCCGCCTGAGCGCGCAAATAACGCCAAAATCGGCAGACGAGATGCGACAATAAACTGGACTAGCCTCGCCACATGATGCGCTTTGCCCCCTGGAAAATCACCCTGACGCTCGCCGCGTCGCTGATCGCTTTCATGATCTGCCTTCCCAGCATGATCGGCGCGCAAAACCGCGCCGCTCTCGCCTCGGTCCTGCCGTCGTGGCTACAGCCGAATTCCATCGTGCTGGGCCTCGATCTGCAAGGCGGCGCGCATCTGCTCTATGAAGTGGACCGCGCCGACGTGGTCCGCAGCATGGTCGGCAATCTGCGCGACGATCTGCGCCGGCTGCTGCGCGAGGAAAAGGTCGGCATTTCCGGCGGCATAGGCGTCAACGCGCGTGGCGTGCAGGTTCGCATCCCCGACGCCAACGACCGCGCCCGCATCATGCCGAAGCTTGCCGGCCTGGTGCAACTTTCCGCCGCGGGCGGTTCCGGCCTTGATGTTTCCGACGCCGGCGACGGACTTCTGAAACTCACCATCTCAGACGCCGCTATCGACAACAAGGTTAAGCGCGCCGTCGAACAGACCATTGAAGTCCTGAATCGCCGTGTAAACGGCCTCGGCACCACCGAGCCCAACATCCAGCGCCAGGGTAATGACCGCGTGCTGGTCGAAGTGCCGGGCCTGCAGGACACCAATCGTTTGAAGGAAATCGTCGGCACCACGGCGAAGCTGGAATTCCGCCTCGTCGGCGATCCGGGCGCCAATCCCGGCGACGTCGACATGCTCGAACAGACCGACCAGCCGGGCAAATTGCCGGTCGAAAAGCAGGTGATGGTGCAAGGCGAGGATCTGACCGACGCCACGCCGGGCTTCGACTCGCGCAATGGCGAGCCGGTGGTCAATTTCCGCTTCAACATTCGCGGCGGCCAGCAGTTCGGTCAGGTGACCTCGGCCAATGTCGGGCGGCCTTTCGCCATTGTGCTCGATAACAAGGTGATTTCGGCTCCGCGCATTCTCGGCCCCATCACCGGCGGCTCGGGCCAGATTTCCGGCCGTTTCACCGTCGAACAGGCCAATAACCTCGCCATCCTCCTGCGCGCTGGCGCACTTCCCGCGAAACTGACGATCGTTGAAGAGCGCACGGTCGGTCCCGGCCTCGGTCAGGATTCGATCGAAGCCGGCAAGAAGGCGGCATATGTTGCGGCTGCTTTGGTGGTCAGCTACATGCTGCTTACCTATGGAACCTTTGGGATTTTCGCCAATATCGCGCTGCTGATCCATATTTCGATGATCTTTGCCGCGCTGGTGCTGCTGCGCGCCACCCTGACCCTGCCGGGCATCGCCGGCATCGTCCTGACCATCGGCATGGCGGTGGATTCCAACGTGCTGATCTACGAGCGCATCCGCGAGGAATCCCATGCCGGACGCTCGATCATTTCGGCCCTCGACGCCGGCTTCAACCGCGCCTTCGCGACGATTGTCGATTCCAACGTCACCATGTTCGTGGTGGCGGCGATCCTCTATTTCCTCGGCGCCGGTCCGGTGCGCGGTTTTGCCGTGTCGCTGGCGCTTGGGATTCTCACCACCATCGTCACGGCGGTCACCATGACGCGCATGATGATCGCGCTGTGGTATCGTTACGCCCGCCCGACAAAACTGCCGATCTAATCCAGCTAGGGCCTTTGTTATGAAACTCCTGCGCCTGGCGCCCGAAAACACCAAATTCCCCTTCATGCGCTTCCGGCGCGTGTCCTATCCCTTTTCGGCCGTGCTTTCGATCCTCTCGGTCGTGCTCTTCTTTACCGTCGGCATGAATTTCGGCATCGACTTTTCTGGCGGGACTCTGATGGAAGTGCAGGCGCGATCCGGCGCCGCCGATCTTGCCTATATCCGCGATTTGTCCGATCATCTCGGCCTCGGCGATCTGGAAGTGCAGGGGTTTGGTTCGCCTGCCGACGCCTCGATCCGTTTCGGCATGCAGGCCGGCGGCGACCAGGCCCAACAGGCGGCGGTGGAAAAGATCAAGCAGGTTCTCGGGGATTCATATGATTTCCGCCGCGTGGAAGTTGTCGGACCGCGCGTTTCAGGCGAATTGGTCCAATCGGGAACGCTCGGTGTGGTCCTGTCGATTCTGGCGGTGCTGGCCTATCTGTGGTTCCGCTTCGAATGGCAATTCGCCATTGGCGCGATCATCGCCACCATGCACGATCTGTTGCTGACGGTCGGCTTCTTCTCCATCACGCAGCTTGAGTTCAACACCACGTCGATTGCGGCGATTTTGACTATTGTCGGCTATTCGCTCAACGAGACGGTGGTGGTGCTCGACCGAATCCGCGAAATGATGCGCAAATACAAGAAAATGCCGACCGACCAGTTGATCGACATGTCGGTCAACGCCGTTCTTCCGCGCACCTTGATGACCGCCACCACGGTTTTCCTGGCCCTGCTCTCCCTCGTGGTTTTTGGCGGGCAGGTTATCCGGTCTTTCTCGCTGGCCATGATGTGGGGCATTTTCGTCGCCACCTATTCGTCGATCTTCATCTGCTCGCCGACCCTGATCTATCTCGGCCTGCGCAATGAATCGCGCGCCGCCGCCGCCGACGAAGTGACGGCGCGGGGCGGCAAGACGGGCGCAAAGCCGCTGTCGAGCGTTTGAACACCGAACGCAAATACGACGGTTTTGCGCCGGGCCAGTTCAGCTTGGACGGGTTCGGCGCGGGCGGCTTTCTGTTCGGCGGCATGTCGCATCGCGGATCGCTGCTCTGCCTGCCGGATGGCGTCCATGCCCTCGCGGCGCAAAGTCTCGCCGAGGTGGACGAGGCGTCGCTGGCGCCGCTTTTCGCTCTTCCGCGCGGTTCGGTCGAACTGTTGCTGTTCGGCTGCGGCCCCGCGCTCCTGGCGGTTCCGCGTGGCTTGCGGCAAAAGCTGCGCAGTTTGCACATCGGCTGTGATCCGATGAGCACCGGCGCGGCCTGCCAGACCTATAATATCCTGCTTGGAGAAAAGCGCCCGGTCGGCGCCGTGCTGATCGCGACCGCGTGAGCCGCATTATTTCTCCCCGCGAAAAAGCCGTGCTGACGCTCGCAAAAAGAGCGCCCGCCGGTGGGAGGACCGACGGGCGCATCGGCAAAACGGGGGAAATTCCACTTCCGTTTGCTGAACCTTTGTCAAGCGAATGGAACAACAACCCAGATGCTCTTTGATGAATTTATTGTGATATACGTGGTTAGATTTTTGAACCATTGATTTTGCATGGCAGGCTTTGCATTTTTGCATAGCAGCAACTTACCGGACTGTCGCTTACGCCCGGGCCTTTTGTATTGACGCCTCCTTGAGCTCCGGTTTTTCGCCGGTCGGCGCAGGACGGCGCGCCAGAACCTCCTTGAGGAACTGGCCGGTATAGGAGGCGGCTTCGCGCACGATCGCTTCCGGCGACCCTTGCGCGACAATTGTTCCGCCGCCATCGCCCCCTTCCGGTCCCATGTCGATGACCCAATCCGCCGTTTTCACCACTTCAAGGTTATGCTCGATCACCACCACGCTATTGCCCTGATCGACCAGTTCCTGCAGCACTTCCAGCAGCTTTTTCACGTCATGGAAATGCAGGCCGGTGGTCGGTTCATCCAGGATATAGAGGGTCCGACCGGTCGAGCGCCGCGACAGCTCCTTGGACAATTTTACGCGCTGCGCCTCGCCGCCCGAAAGGGTGGTAGCCTGCTGGCCGACCTTCACATAGCCGAGCCCCACACGTGACAGGGTTTGCATCTTGTCGCGGATCGAGGGCACCGCCTTGAACAGTTCGCCGGCCTCTTCCACGGTCATGTCGAGCACGTCGGCGATGCTCTTGTCGCGATAGCGCACTTCCAGCGTTTCCCGATCATAGCGCCGTCCCTTGCAGACGTCGCAGGTGACATAGACGTCGGGCAAAAAATGCATTTCGATTTTTATCACGCCGTCGCCTTGGCAGGCCTCGCAGCGTCCGCCCTTGACGTTGAACGAGAAACGGCCAGGTCCGTAGCCCCGCGCCTTGGCCTCCGGCAGGCCGGCGAACCAGTCGCGGATCGGCGTGAAGGCGCCGACGTAAGTGGCCGGATTGGAGCGTGGCGTGCGCCCGATCGGCGACTGGTCGATGTCGATGACCTTGTCGACATGCTCCAGCCCCTCCAGCGTGTCGAAAGGCGCCGGATGTTCGAGCGCGCCGTTGAGCCGCCGCGCCACCGCCTTGTAGAGGGTATCGACCACCAGCGTCGATTTCCCGCCGCCCGAAACGCCGGTGATGCAGGTAAACAGGCCGAGCGGGAACTCCGCCGTGACATTTTGCAAATTATTGCCGCGCGCCCCGGTCAGCACCAGCTTCCGAGCCGGGTCGGGTTTTCGGCGCTTTTTCGGCGCCGCGACCTGCAATTTGCCGGTCAGATAGGCGCCAGTCAGCGAATTCGGGTCGGCCATGATGTCGGCCGGGGTTCCCTGTGCGATGATCTCGCCGCCATGCACACCGGCGCCCGGTCCGACATCCACGACATAATCGGCATTGAGAATGGCGTCCTCGTCATGTTCGACGACGATCACCGAATTGCCGAGATCGCGCAGTCGGCGCAAGGTCTCCAGCAATCGGAAGTTATCGCGCTGGTGCAAGCCGATCGAGGGTTCGTCGAGCACATAGAGCACTCCGGTCAGGCCGGAGCCAATCTGCGAGGCCAGGCGGATGCGCTGGCTCTCGCCGCCCGAGAGCGTCCCAGAACCGCGCGCCAGCGTCAGGTAATCCAGCCCGACATCAACCAGGAATTTCAGCCTGTCGTCGATCTCGCGCAAGATGCGGGCGGCGATCTCGTTGCGCTTGGCGTCGAGCTTTTCGGGCAGGGTTTTGAACCAGAGCGCGGCGTCGCGCACCGAAAGTTCGGAAATCTCGCCAATATGTTTGTGGGCGATCTTGACCGCCAAAGCTTCGGGTTTGAGACGAAAAGACTTGCAGGCCGCGCAAGGACTGGCCGACATGTAGCGCGAAATTTCCTCGCGCGCCCATTCGCTTTCGGTTTCCAGATAGCGCCGCTGCAAGTTGCGGACGACGCCCTCGAAGGGTTTTTTCACCTCATAGGCCCGCGTCCCGTCGGCATAGGCGAAGCGCATCTCTTTGTCGCCCGTCCCGTAGAGAATCGCGTCGCGCGCCTCCCGCGACAAGTCCGACCAGCGGTCGTCCATGCGGAATTTATAGGCGGCGCCCAGCGCCGCGAGCGTCTGCGCGTAATAGGGGGAGGGCGATTTGGCCCAGGGCGCGACGGCGCCTTTTTTCAGGGTCTGGTCGGGATTGGGGACGATCAAATCGGGATCGACCTTCTGCTCGAACCCGATGCCGCCGCATTTCGGACAAGCGCCGAAAGGATTGTTGAAGGAGAATAGCCGCGGCTCGATTTCCGAAATCGAAAAGCCCGACACCGGACAGCAGAATTTCGACGAAAACACGATTGTTTCCGCCGCTTTTCCAGGCTCGGCCTCAGCGAATTCGATCGTGGCGAGACCGTCGGCGAGTTCGAGCGCCGTCTCGAAACTCTCGGCCAGACGCGAGGAAATATCGGGGCGAACCACAATGCGGTCGACCACCACATCAATGTCGTGTTTGAGTTTTTTATCGAGCGCCGGCGCATCGGCGATCTCGCAGAACTGCCCATCAACCTTGAGGCGCTGGAAGCCGCGCTTCATGTATTCGGCGATTTCCCTGCGATATTCGCCCTTGCGGCCGCGCACCACCGGAGCCAGCAAATAAAGTTTTGACCGCTCGGGCAGGGCGAGCACGCGGTCAACCATCTGGCTAACCGTCTGGCTCTCGATCGGCAGGCCGGTGGTGGGCGAATAGGGGATGCCGACTCGCGCCCACAACAGCCGCATGTAATCGTTGATTTCCGTCACCGTGCCGACGGTCGAGCGCGGATTCTTCGACGTCGTTTTCTGCTCGATCGAAATGGCCGGCGACAGGCCCTCAATGTGGTCCACGTCCGGCTTTTGCATCATTTCGAGGAATTGCCGCGCATAGGCTGACAGGCTCTCGACATAGCGCCGCTGCCCTTCGGCATAAATGGTGTCGAAAGCCAGCGAGGATTTGCCGGACCCCGAAAGGCCGGTAAACACCACCAGTTTGTCGCGGGGAATGGTGAGATCGACGTTTTTGAGATTATGCTCGCGCGCTCCGCGCAGCGATATCACACGTCCCTCGCCGATGCGCAGCGCCGCCTCCTCCACCGTCTCACCCGTCTTTGCGGGCGTGGGCATTTTTTGAGGGGCGCGGCTCTTGGCTTTTTTCAGCTTGGGCCCGGTTGAATCCATTTTTTCATTCCATGACGCGGAGGACAATTCCGTCCCTATTTAACGCCGATCTGCGTAAATACCACCGCCGCAGACTTGCACGATTCGCGCCAATGGGCTAGAACATAAATAGAACAAGCTTGGCTTGGCGCAATAAACGTTCTCATCTCGGCGGAACAGACGCCTCCGCGCAGGAGGTTGGCGCTGTGGATAAAAACGGAATGGGCGAGCCAGCGGCAGGCTGCGCGTATAGACTGCGGCAGCGGAAAAGAGGCGGGAGAAGTCATGTCCGGTAGCGTCAACAAAGTCATTCTGATCGGCAATCTCGGTCGCGATCCTGAATCGCGAAAATTCCCGTCGGGCGACAGCGTGGTCTCTTTTTCACTCGCCACCACGGAGAGTTGGCGCGACAAGGCGACCGGCGAGCGCAAAGATAAAACCGAGTGGCATAACGTTTCGATTTTCAACGAAAATCTGGGCCGGATCGCCGAACAATATTGCAAGAAAGGCTCGAAGGTTTACCTCGAAGGCCAGTTGCAGACTCGCGAATATACTGACAAGGACGGCAACCAGCGCAAGGCTACGGAAGTGGTGTTGCAGAAATTTCGCGGCGAATTGACCTTGCTCGACAGCCGCAACGCCGGGCGCGGCGGTGAAGAGTCGTCCTATGGCGGCGCATCGTCCGGCGGCAATTTCGGGCGGCAGTCGCCGATGGATCGCGCTCCCGCCGAGCGCGGCGGCGCGGGCGGAAGTTCCGGCGGCCGCGCGTCGAGCGCGATCGACGACGATATTCCATTTTGAGCAAAAAATCGCGGCGGCGCAGCGGCGTTTTCCATCCGCTTGGCCGCCCCGCTTGACAATTTTATGTCGGCCTTTCGGCCTGCTTTACGAAACACCTTATAAGCTTATGATTTATAACGAGATACTTAATTTGACCCAGGGCGCGGAAAACTGGCTTTCTGTTTAAGAATCGCCTAGAAAGAACGCATCTTTTTCCTGAACGCAAGGGTCTGTTTTGCCCGATCCAATCGATGGCGCGCCGGTTCCGCCGGGCTCCGACATACGTCCGGTTTCCATCACCGACGAGATGAAGAGTTCCTATCTCGCTTACGCGATGAGCGTGATCGTGAGCCGCGCTCTGCCCGACGTCCGCGACGGGTTGAAACCCGTTCATCGGCGCATCCTCTATTCGGCGCAGGAAAATAACTTCCTACCCGACCGGTCCTATGTGAAATCGGCGCGCATCGTCGGCGAAGTGATGGGTAAATACCATCCCCACGGCGACGCAGCGATTTACGATGCGCTGGTGCGCATGGCGCAGCCCTTCTCGATGAGTTTGCCGCTGATCGACGGGCAGGGCAATTTCGGCTCTGTGGACGGCGACCGCGCGGCGGCCATGCGCTACACCGAATCGCGTCTCGCACGCCCGACGCTGGCGCTGATCGAGGACATCGATTCCGATACGGTCGATTTCAATCCCAATTACGACGGCAAGGAGCGGGAGCCTTCGGTTCTGCCGGCGCGTTTCCCCAATCTTCTGGTCAATGGCGCCAGCGGCATCGCTGTCGGCATGGCGACCAATATCCCGCCGCATAATCTCGGCGAGGTCATCGACGCCTGCGTCGCGCTGATCGACCGGCCGGACATGGCACTGTCCGAGTTGATGGAGATCGTGCCGGGGCCGGATTTCCCCACCGGCGGTTCGATTCTCGGCCGCGCGGGCATCCGCCAGGCCTATGAGACCAGCCGCGGTTCCGTGCTTATCCGCGGGGTCTCGAGCGTCGAGACAATCCGCAAGGATCGCGAAGCCATTATCTTCACCGAAATTCCCTATCAGGTGAACAAGGCCACGCTGATCGAGAAAATCGCCGAACTGGTGCGCGACAAGAAGATCGAGGGCATTTCCGACCTGCGCGACGAATCCGATCGCCAAGGCATGCGGATCGTCATCGAGATCAAGCGCGACGCAGTGGCCGAGGTCGTGCTGAACCAGCTCCACCGCTTTACCGCGCTGCAAAGCTCCTTCGGCGTCAACATCATCGCGTTGAACGGCGGCCGCCCCGAAAGTCTCAACCTGCTGGATTGCCTGAGGGCCTTTATCGACTTCCGCGAGGAAGTTGTCAGCCGCCGCACCAAATTCCTGCTCAACAAGGCGCGCGACGGCGCCCATATCCAGGTCGGCCTCGCCATCGCCGTCGCCAATATCGACGAAGTGATCCGGCTGATCCGCACCTCCGCCGACGCCGCCTCGGCGCGCGAAGCACTGATG
>Ga0302156_10004391_pt1 | contig 10412 bp, 8 predicted proteins | sample I_Bog_N3_2_FD_193503 | JGI IMG/M metagenome (GOLD analysis project Ga0302156, IMG submission 193503) | Peat permafrost microbial communities from Stordalen Mire near Abisko, Sweden - I_Bog_N3_2 | ecosystem: Environmental > Terrestrial > Soil > Wetlands > Peat | place: Sweden: Abisko, Stordalen... | reverse complement strand
ATGTAGGCTCGACTGTGCGACAGCTTGGTATGGGCCACCTGCAACTTGACCTGCTTGCCGCCCATAACCGCATAATCTTCGCTCCAGTCAAACTGGAAGGCTTCACCAGGCTGGAAGACCAGCGGCACGAATGTCCCGCGCCCGCTGGTCTGTTGTTCATATTGGCGTTCACGCTTCCAATCGCGCGCAAAGGCCGCCACGCGGCCGTAGGATCCATCATACCCCAGCACGACGAGATCAGCGTAAAGCTGCTTGGCCGTCCGTTTCTGTTTGCGCGATTTGCCAGATTCCACCCGCAGCCAACCCGTCAGTTTCTCGGAAAACGGGTCCAGCTTGCTTGGGCGGTCGGGAACCTTGAACACCGGTTCCACCGCGTCGGCGCGAAGATATTTGCGGATCGTGTTGCGCGATAATCCTGTGCGCCGCTTGATCTCACGAATGGCCATGCCTGGGGTAACGACAAGAACTGTGCGTAGCTGTACGGCATATAAGAACGCATGGTGAACGACACTTGCCGCTGGCATTATCCACGCCGACCACGCCCTTTGCTTCGAGATTCTTCCGCGCGTTTTTTGCGCACGGATAACCTGACGGGCCGCTCTCCCGAACGCGCGGTTGATTTCCGAGTTGCGGCGTGGGGCGCCTTCCTGTCAACATTGCTGGTGTCTGGCCCGACCTCGCCATGACCTTTCACGATCGATTTGACACTCTGGCTTGGGCTCGTTGGGCTGATTAACCCGGAGGAATCTTGCGGCAGGGCATCACCCTTTTGCTTGTCAGGCATGGTTGTGCGCCGAGGCTTCTCGGTCTCCTCCTTCGGCCCTCGCACCTTTCCGGGCGCCCTGGTTTTCCTGGTAGGTCGCTTCACGGAGGCGGCCTCTGGCACCTTTTTCTCGTTTTGTGCGATAGCTGTCGATGGGAGCGGCACCTCCAGTTCGATACCAAACAGGGCTGCCATATCGCCCTCGGAGAGGACGCGCTCGTTGGCCGCCGCCGCTTCGGTCATGGATGGATCGACGTCGAGAGCGATAAGTTCGTTGCGATCGACGCCGCGTAGCGTGAAAAGCGCATCCGGATCGGCATCGAATCTTGCCCCGATACCATAAAGCACGGCCGCGACATGCTTACACATCTCCGCCCAATCCGGACAACTGCAAGCCAGCTTGATTTCCCTTGGACCAGGGAACAAGCCATCGCCCTCCCGGCAAACCCGTTCCATCACCTTTTTGGCCAACTTGCCCTGTAACAGTTCGACGATTGAGCCAATCGAGCCGGCGCAGTCGGTGCAAATCGACCGCCAGCGCTGCGGGGTGGCCGGGGCAATGTCGATGCGCACCTTGTAAATCTGCGAACCGCTGACCAGAGCCTCAACGCTGCCCTCGGCGATGGACAGGTCGATGACCGAACCATTCCTGACATAGGTCCGCCCGCGCGGCAGGCGATTGGCATAATCGGAATAATGCTCAAGGTTGTCGCACCACGCCTTGCCCCAGAAACTGGCCGCGATGCGCCGCCCCTCGATGACAACGGGCGAAACCGTCTGCCCTTTTTTCAACAGGAGTTTGACCTGCTTTGCTGCGTTGGTCCGCCGTTGTGCAACCGAGACGTAAGGTTTGTATCCCCAATAGCTCATACTGGCTCCATGATCGCGCTGGAGAGATCAAGCCGCACCAGATCAAGCAGTTCACGGTTTCCCAGTTCGGTGAGGTTGACCTCACCACCACCGCCCAGCAACTGCGTGGCCATGTGCTGTTTTGCCTCGATCATCTCGTCTATCCGCTCTTCGATCGTGCCACGACAGATGAACTTGTGGACCAATACATTCCGCTTCTGACCGATACGAAAGGCGCGATCGGTTGCCTGATTCTCGACCGCAGGATTCCACCAACGGTCAAAGTGCACAACATGCGATGCCGCAGTCAGCGTCAAGCCCGATCCGCCAGCCTTGAGCGACAGAACAAAAAAGGGAATGCGCTCGTCCTCCTGAAACCGGGCCACCAGATCCTTGCGCTTGCCCACCGCCGTGTCACCACTGAGCGCAAGGCCCGGCCTGCCGAACACTCCGGCCAACAGCGAGGACAACGGCTGGATTATCTCGGTAAACTGGGTGAATACCAACATCTTTTCCTGACGGCTCGCCACCGTTGTGGCGATGTCGGCAAGCCGTTCGAACTTGCCGCTGTCGCCATGCGCCCAGTCCGCTCCCCCGCCATGGGCAGCATGATTGCAGATCTGCTTGAGCCGCATCAGCGTCGACAACACGAGACCGCGCCTGCTCATGTCGTCGCTGGCTTCCTCCAACAGGCGTTCAAAATTGTCGACTGTGTTCTGATAGAGCGCCGCTTGCTTGCGACTGAGCGAGCACCAGGCTTTCACCTCGGTCTTGTCGGGCAGATCGGCGATCACGCGGCGGTCGGTCTTCATCCGCCGCAAGATATAGGGATCGACGAGCCTGCGCAGGGGAGCATAGTTTGGTGGCTGCTGCGCGCTGAGCCTTTTGGCAAAGCCGCCAAAGTCCCGCGCGGTCCCGAGCAAGCCAGGGTTGAGAAAGTCGAAAATCGACCACAGATCGCCCAGATTGTTTTCAACCGGTGTGCCGGTAAGCGCAATCCGGCCCTCCGCGCGCAAGGCTTTCACCGCGCGCGTCTGCTTGGTTGCGGCGTTCTTGATCGCCTGCGCCTCGTCGATTACCACCAGATGCCAATGCGTTTGCGCCAGCCAGTCCTGCCGCAGCAACGAGGCATAGGAAGTAACCACCAGGTCGGCTTGGCCGAGGAACGTGTCCGGCGCCGCCAGTTCATCGCGGCCCGCGAAAGCAGGATGCGCGATGAACACCCGCAACGAGGGGGCAAAGCGTGCAGCTTCTGCAGCCCAGTTGGCTAGCAGCGAGGCTGGGGCCACGATCAGGATCGGGGGCTTCGCCTGCGCTTCCGCACGCAAGGCCAGCGCCAGCGCCAGCACCTGCAATGTCTTACCCAGCCCCATGTCGTCGGCAAGGCAGGCGCCCAGCCCCAGGCGCGTGAGAAACGACAGCCATTGCACGCCCACTTGCTGGTATGGACGCAGGTCCGCGCGCAGTTTATCGCCGGGTAGTCCGGCGGCCAGCGTCTCCGGGTTCCGGCAAGCGGCAAGCGTCTCGGCAAACCAGGGGCCCGCCGTCACATGGCCCCATTGCGCTGCGGCCACCGCCGCTTCGGCCTGCTGCTCGCCGATCCCGGCACCGGCAAGCAGCCGCATCGCTTGTCCAAACGATATGCCTTCCTCGTGAGCGAGCCGTTCGATTTCACCATAGCGATTTAACGCCGCCGTCAACCGGTCGCGATCGATTTCGATCCATTTGCCGCGTAGCAACGCCAGCCCATCGGCGGTGGCCAAAAGCTCATCAATTTCGGCGCGCGTCAGCGCCTCGCCATCGAGCACGACCTCGATGGAAAAATCGAGCAGTTGCTCGGTCCCCACTTTCGAAGGTTCACTTGCGCCGACAACGACCTCGACCATCGGGCGGGCGGGGCGTTGGTTCGGCCACGATGCCGGCATCCGCACGATGATCCCCGCCTGGTCCAGCGCGGTCAAATCCGACAGCATCTGCATTGCCTCGCCGGGCGTCCAGCGCAGCGGATGGAAGATCTCACCGGATGTGACGATGGTCTTGAGCCATCCGCAGCACTCGCTTGCCCGGCTGACCGGTTCCAGTAGTTTCAACAGCTTGGTTTTGGCTCCAGTTCCGACAAATTCGCGCAGCGCACCGCCAAGCGGCGCATGTCGCAATGTGTTTTGCGCACCGAGGCCCGGCACATAGGTTGCGAGAAAGGCAAACGGCCTTTCGGCATCCTTGCGATTTTCGGCGAGATTGAAGTGCACGCGCCCAACATGCCGCCAGCGACTGTCGTGGCGCGCAAGATAGGTCCCGAGCTCTAGCTCGCTTGCGGCAAGATCGGCCTCAAGGGCTATATTTAGCGACGCCCATAATTCAGCAAGCACTGCGACATCGAGATATTCGCCCCCACGCATCGGCGGAGCCTCATCGACAAGGCCGTTAAGGTCGACGGAGTCTGGGCAGACGGCTTCATCCGCTTCGACATGGCAGCGTGCCGCGATGAACCGGCAGGCGAAGTTTTGCCAGAACGCCAGATCGGGCGGCAATGGCGTATGTGTGACAAGGCCCAGCGCGAGAAGCCCAAAGCCCGCCCCGCGACCAAAGGCTTGCCTGATGTGCGCCGCGATAGCAGCGTCGAGCGCGAATCCCTCGTCAGCTTCGCCCACATGCAACACGCCGTGTGGGGACAGCGCCGAAATCAGGCGCACTTGCGTCGGATTTGTGCACTCGTTGTCCCCGTTTTCTTCTCCCCGCCGCACGTCACGATCGTATTCGCTCGTGCGCATCCCAAGTAAAAAGGCAGGTTCCGGCTCGGCTTGAATTTTGGGCGCTCCGCTCACGCCGCCTCCACAACTTTTTCGCTGGCGGCGCCACGGAGCGGACGAAATGTGCCTTCCGGGCGACTTTCCTCATTCCAGTCATAGATGCCGGTAAGGTTGATGTGCTCCCATATTTGCGGGGAGATATGGCGAATGATGTCATCCGGCAGATCGTGTCCTTCTCCTCTCAGTTTTTCAACGACTTGCGAGAGGTAGACAGTATTCCACAAGATAATGGCGCTCACCACCAGATTGAGTCCAGATGCACGAAAGGCTTGGCTCTCGAAGGAACCATCGCGGATTTCACCGCGCTCGTGGAAGAATACCGCCCGTGTTAACTTGTTGCCAGCTTCTCCCTTGTTCAGCCCCGCCCGGCAGCGATCACGCAACTGCGGGCTGGAATACCATTCGATCATGAACAGGGTCCGCTCGATCCGACCGATCTCGCGTAGCGCCCGAGACAAAGTGTGGCCTTTTGGAAGGGCGGAAAGCTTCTTGAGTAACGTTGAGGGAACCACGATCCGGTCCTTGATCGAGACGCCAGCGCGTAGCATCTCATCCCAACCTTCACGGATAGCGTCAGCGTCGATGCGCTCACCGATATGATGTTTGATGGCTGGGTGAGTATCTGGTCCATCAAAACAGTGCAGGCGCCGTTCCTTGATATCTCGAAGCCGGGGAGCGATGCGCTTGCCGACGAGTGCGAACAGGGCAAAAATCAGGTCATTTACCCCACCGGTATCGACATAGTGTTCGTCAGTGTCGATGCGGCTCTCATGCCCGTAGAGCCCATCAAGTACATAAACGGCTTCATCCTCGGTGGCCCCCATCGGCAGGATGTGGAAATGGCCGAACTGATCGGATACCCAGGTGTAAAACTTGCTGCCCGGATCGCCGCTATAGTGCGCGTTGATCTCTGCGCGCTTGGCTCCGCGACCGGACGCGCGAAAAAATTGGCCATCCGACGATGATGTCGATCCATTGCCCCAAATTTTGGCGAATGGATGAGCCATGTGTACGTTTATGATGGCAGCCAACGCCGATTTATAGGTTTCCGGCCGGATATGAAAGAGCCGCGCCCAGGTAATTTGACGCTCGCTGATGCCGACCGATGCATCGGCCATGCGCTTGGCACCGAGATTGGTGGCATCGCCCAAAATTGCAGCCAGGAGAACTGGCGCGGCACGGACCGTATCATCTGTGCGCAGGTGCGTGAACAGATTGGCGAAGCCGGCCCAGGTATCAACTTCGGCCAACAGATCGGTGATGTTGATCTGAGGCATTCGGTCAAGGATAAGCCATTTTGCCGCCTCCACCTTTGCTTTTGGCACTTTGGTGCGCTCTTTCGTAATGGTGAGCATGCCATTGGCAAGCCTCACTCCGGCAAGTTTTCCGGTGCGTGCCTGATAACTCAACCTTTTCAGCTTGAAGTCTAATTCTCTTTGTTTTTCAGCAATCCATGCGTCGACATCGTGGGGTAGCCCGAGGCCCAAATCATCGGCCTCCTTGCGAGAGGCAAATGCCTGGCTCGACATAAGCTGGTTTTCCAAAGGGCAAAATGATCGGCTACCTTCCGCCCATACATCGCCCGCGCGCAGACGAGTGCGCAGCACTGCAAGAGTGGCGATCTCCCACAACCGGCGCCTGCGCTTCTCGTCACCCTCGATGATTTTCCGGACTCGGTTCGTGAGATGACCGATCGGCATCTTGGCGGGCAATCCGCGGCGTTCGTCCTGATTGAGTTGCCTCAACAGGTCGATCGCAGTGAGCAGCGGGTCATGCGTTCGGATGGATCGAAACAGAAATGCTTCGATCATGGCAGGGGAAAAGCGGCGAACCCACGAATAGCGGTCGGCCGCGGCAACGAGCGGATCAGCCTGGGCGGTCGCCGCCATGGCTTCGACTTCATTACGCGCTTGAAGCAGACGATGCCAACCGACTTCGCGATCAAGCACATCGAAGGTATCCTCGCCGGTCTCATTGGCTTCGGCAAGTGCGCGCAGCGTGTCGCCGAACATGCGGAGTAGCCGGGCCGTTGCCTTGCGATCGTCCAGGTGTCTGCGTTCCTGCTTCGCCTTGGATTTGGTAAACAGGCGACCGATCAACCGACAAAACATCGTGAGCGTGGCGTCAGTCAGTTTGCCGTCAAGTTCGATCAATTGCGCAGCAACCATCGCGCGCCGGCGTCCAGGATTGAAGTCATCAGCCAGCCAACTTGGCGTCACGGCTCCTTCTCTCACCAGTTGAGCCCAGCGGTCGAGATGAATACGCGCACGGCGGTCCGGTGCCAGGTTAATGCCCCTGACGAAATTCAGTCGCTCAATGAGGTCCAGAATATTTTTCTCGCTCGGGGCTTCCGGCAAGGTTCTCAGCCAGGCGAATCGGGTTTGCCGGATTGCTGGGTCAACTGACAGTAGTCCGTCAAGCACGGCCAGATCATCAGGCGTGAGCCCGCCGAGCAGCGCGTGTTCCATTTGCTTTCGTGCAATAACCCGTGCGGCGCGCCCCATCCGGTCGAGGGTATCTGTCGCTGGAAGTGTGGATTTGCGATCCCTGAATGTGCCAACAATTGCTTCCGCGATCGGCATACCCTTGTCTGTGGCATTGGCGGCCACCAGGGCCGCCGCCAATGCCGCCCGTTTGTCCGCACGTGTTGGCGGATGAACATCAAGGTAGCGCTGCACCTCTGTTGCGTGTTCACGCCGGTTTGTGTCGCGTCGGCCATACGCGACGAAGTCACTCGGATTGGCGCCAATTTGCTGAGCGACGAAGGCGATCATCGGCGCCGGGGGCAACTCACCAGGGAAAAGCGACCGCCCGAGTTGGCGCAAGAAACAGATCTGGATGGCAAGGCCAAGACGATTGTGAGAAGTGCGTTTGGCCAGAACCAAATCCAAATCGGCGCGGTCGAGCGTGCAGTTACGGATCAGGCTTTCCTCATCGATCGGCATGTCGACGAAAACGGACCATTGTTGAGCTCTCAGCAGGGGCCGACGCTGCACACTCAATCTCCCTGGGTCTGGTTACGATGGATGGCCCAAATTCGTTTGACTTGGGCTTCGCTACACCCTGCCAGTTCGGCGGTACGCTTTATTGAATGGCCCGCGTCCCGCAATGCAATGATTCGTTGATGGGCGGTGGTGTTGGGAAGACGCCCAGCATATTTGCCCCCCGCCTTGGCACGCTGTACGCCCTGCTTTTGGCGTTCACGGCGCGTCTCGTAGTCATCGCGGGCCATTTGCAGCGCCAATTTGAGCAGCAACTCCTGCACCGATTCCAACACGATCTTGGCGATGCTGTCGGCGCCGTCCACGCACTCAGACAAATCAACCAAACCCGGCACCGCCAGTTTTGCCCCCGTACTGCGGATCGAATCCACGAGTCTTTGAGCTTCAGCCAAGGGAAGACGGCTGATGCGATCAATTTTCTCGGCGACCACCACATCACCGGGCTGCAAATCCGCGATCATCCTGAGAAGTTCCGGCCGATCAGCGCGGGCACCAGAAGCTTTCTCGCGATATACCCCTGCAATGTAATAACCCGCTGAGCGGGTGCTATCCTCGATCTGTGCTTGGCGGGTGAGGTCCTGCTCATCGGTGCTGACGCGCAGGTAGATGCGAGCGATTTTCATGGGTGATATGAGTATACCCAACTTAGCCAATCATAAACTGGGTGGCCAAGAATGGCAAAGCCGATGTAGTTGGCCACCTTCTAATTGGCTATCCATTTTGGCTACCCAATGCGCTGCCGGCTTGACAATGTTGTTAGATTTAACTACATGTGCTCCATGGTTCGAAACACCGAACGCAATATTTCATGGATCAAGCGGGCTCGGAGGGACTTCGACGATTTCCCGCTCGATGCACGGCAGACGGTCGCACGCGCTCTGACGCAAATTGCTGATGGGTTCACACCGGATATCTCCAAGCCCATGCAGGGGCTCGGTTCCGGCGTATGGGAATTGGCCCTAAAAGAGCGCGGCGATGCCTACCGTGTTGTCTACGGGTTGCAGTTTGGCGATGACATCTGGGTCGTGCATGCATTTCAGAAGAAGTCGAAAAGTGGAATTGCAACCCCCAAGCATGAGATCGACGTAGTGCGCGAGCGCATCAAACGCCTGAAGGAGGCGCTAGCATGACCGAAGAACTGGATGATTTCGAGCTGGTACGAGGCACCGGCAACGTGTTCACCGACACCGGGTTACCCGATGCCGAGCGTGAACAGCTACGCGCGGTGCTCGCGGCCGAGATTGGCAAAAGCCTGGCGGACGACAGCCTGTCCGTGCGTGATGCCGAAAGGCTGACCGGCTTTGCTGCCGCCGACTTCTCCCGTATCCGGAGGGCAAAGCTCAAGGGCTTCACCATCGATCGCCTGATGTCGATCCTTGATAGGCTCAACCGTGACGTGCATGTGTCAGTGTCCGTCATGCCTCGAAAGCCACTAGCGCAAAGCCATATCGCGCTTTGAGGTAGAGGGGCAGCGCTCTGCGCCCTGCGGCGAAATGTTTCCGATACGTTCGCCTATGTCGTACAGTTACGCACAGTTCTTGTCGTTATACCCACTTGCACGCGTCAATGTCACCGCGCGCAGCATAGCAATGATTTGCATCGTTTTTCGCTGGAAAATTATCCGGTTTGCAACGCATCGGACCAGCATCGGCATCGCGAACGCTATAATGCATCGCTCATGAAATACCGCATTGCACCATCATTCTGTGGAATGAAATTGATAAATATTGTGCTGTAGACTGGAAATCCCTATATATCGGGAAAGGAGCAAGGTGATGGCCCAAACCAGTTCAGCCCAACATCGTGATGCAGAGGCTCCGCGTGTCCTGAGCGAAGCGGTGCGCCGCATTGCCGAGATCTGGCAGATGCCCAATGCCAGGTTGGGAGCAATCCTTGGACTTTCCGGATCGAGCGCATCTCGTCTGCGGGCAGGGCGTTATCGGCTTGAACCCGGCTCCAAGTCATTTGAATTGGCACAGCATCTGTTGCGGCTATTTCGATCGCTCGACAGCTGGTTAGGGCAAGATGACGAGGCGGCACGTTCCTGGCTGACCACTCCTAATCTGGACCTTGGCGAACGGCCGATCGACCTCCTCCCGACCATTCGGGGCTTGCTCCGCACGAGTGACTATGTGGACGCCCTCCGAGCTCGCGTCTGAAATCCGCGCCTACACCGGCCGCGTCATTCGCATTGTTGAGGCACAACACCGGATTTCCACCAACCGGCTTGCCGACACGGACGACGATCAGGCCTTGCTCGAGGACCTGGCCGACAGGGTGAAGCCGGATATGCCGGCAAGCGCCAGAGGACTGCCATGGCTCCTGGCTTCGCCATTTCGCTATGGGTTGGGGCGCCCATCGCGTTTTCGTGCGGCGCATGTTTTGCCGGGGATTCTCTACGCTGCGGAAGACATTGAGACTGCTGTGTCGGAAGCGGCCTATTGGCGCATGGTATCGTTCAGCCGGTCGCCTGGTTTCAAGTTGCCGCGCGCGCCAACGCCGATGTCGGCCTTTTCTGTGGCCGTGCGTACAGAACATGCTCTTGATCTCACGCACGGCAAGCTTGCTGATGATCATCAAATCTGGGTTCATCCGACCGATTACACCGCAACGCAAAGCCTGGCGAAATCCGCACGGGAAGGTGGTGTCGCCGCTATCCGTGCGCCATCGGCACGCCGGGTGGGGGGCATCAATGTTGCAGTGCTCGAGCCGATCGCGCTCATTTCACCGCCGAAGCCGCATTCCAGTTGGGCATTTCTGGTCACCAGAGATGGTTTGTTGGCTGCCAGGGAACTGAGCGACGAAACTTTGCGGTTTGTAACGCCGGACTTTTTGGGTTGTCTTGAAGCCTGATCGGTTTTGACTGCCCCAGTCAGCCATGCGGAGCGCGTAAAGCTGTCGCTCGAAGCCAGGTCGCACCTCCAGCGGGGATGCCGCGCGCAATAGACGGTATCGGCGAAGCTATGAAGGGTAGCCCCCGTTTTGCCC
>Ga0302156_10004388_pt1 | contig 10418 bp, 9 predicted proteins | sample I_Bog_N3_2_FD_193503 | JGI IMG/M metagenome (GOLD analysis project Ga0302156, IMG submission 193503) | Peat permafrost microbial communities from Stordalen Mire near Abisko, Sweden - I_Bog_N3_2 | ecosystem: Environmental > Terrestrial > Soil > Wetlands > Peat | place: Sweden: Abisko, Stordalen... | reverse complement strand
GTTTGTCCCTGGAGGCGAAGAGTTGGGTATTGGCAATCTTCTGAGTAGAGACAGACTTCTAGCAGAAGCCACAAACCCAGCTGTTCGTGATGCCATCAAGATGATGTTTAGAGAAGGAGCAACAACCGGTGATGGAAGTACAGCAGCAGCTCTCGAACATGAGATCGAAACTGGCCAACAGGTGGGAGGAAGATGGCACTACACTAAAACAAGAGAACTTCGGATCTTCGTGCAGCGGATTCTTAAGGGAGAACGCGGCGCAATCAGTCCAGCAGAAAAAGCAATTCTCGAGGGCATCGAGAACAGGCTAAACGACGCCCTAAGAAGGACACCAACGATATGAGCATTTCATACGGCGAGATTTTTCCAATTCTTGCAATTGCGGTTCCAGATTTTGAACCCTCTGAGGCTGATTGGGCCGAGCCCCTTCCTTATGTGTTTATGCACCAGATGATGGAATTCGTTTGCCGAAAAGCGGCGGCTTCATCTCACGATTATTGCGAGCAGTTCGCGGCTTTGTTGGAGAATCTCGCCATTGAAGGGGATGAGGAGACGCAGGGCCTTGTCTTGGACGTCATTGAAGATTTGAGGGAATGTGAAAGCAAGGAACTCATTGCAGAGCATTTTGGTCCAAGGGTACGTTACTTATGGGAGGAAGTATCTCAGCCGTCGTATTTGCCGGACGAAGGTCCATCGGGCGGGTGGCCGAAGTCTTGATTTTGAGACCCCTGATTTGCGTATGACGGAGGCCCAAGTCGAGTTCTACATCTATGACTTCCTCCGCCGCTTGCGCGCCCCACAGTGCGTTTTCCACGGCCCAAATTCACCTGTAAAGACAGCGAAACGCGATGGCCCTTCCTTCGGGAAGGGCCTTCGTGTTTCTGGGGCTGGCGGGGAAGCCGGCTTGATCGTGCTATCCCACCCTAGCGACAAGAACAAGGACGTCGCGAGGGTGGGGCACCCGGAGTTTTGCCTAGTACGACAGTTGTACTTGCGGTCCGCTCCAGAAAAGTGACAAGGGCCCGTGCCTGAAGGCCCCATTGTTTCGCCCTCTTTCAGGGGGTTGAAACCCCCTGCTCCCTCCAGAGCCTCAGATCTACAACTGTAAGCCTAGAGGGCGCCCAGATGGGGCACCCATTGCGTTACTTGGCGAACTTGTCGAGGTCGAGGTTCAGGAGCAGGACGTTGACGCGGGGCTCGCCGAGGACGCCTAGCTGGCGCGTGGTGATGTGCTGCTGAATGAGGTCGCGGACCCGGTCTTCGGGGATGCCGCGGGCTTTGGCGACTCGGGGGGCCTGGAAGATAGCGGCATCGGGGGTGATGTCGGGATCGAGACCAGAGGCTGAGGTCGTCACCAGGTCGATGGGCACGGGCTTGCCGGGGTTCTCGGCGGAGAGCTTGTCGATGGAGCCTTGAATGCGGTCGACGAGGGTCTTGCTGGACTGGGCCAGGTTGGAGCCGCCCGAGGCTGTGGCGTCATAACCGTTGCCGGCGGCCGAGGGGCGGGGATGGAAGTATTTGTCAGAGGTGAAGCTCTGGGCGAGCAGCTCCGAGCCGATGACCGTGCCGTCCTTGAGGATGAGGCTTCCGGCGGCCTGGTGGGGGAAGATCAGCGCGGCGACGCTTGTGACGAACAGCGGGTAGCCGAGGCCGAGCAGAATGGCGGTAACCAGGGTGAAGCGAATGGAGGTCTTCCAGATGGAATGCATTTTGGTTCCCCTCAGGGGCTAAAGCCCCGCGTTCATTTTGCGGCTGTTGTCGGCACGACTAAAGTGATGCCCTGATACAAAACCTTTATTCTTTCGCGGCCTGAAAGCCTCATCGCATTAAAACGCTTGTATGCGATATTTCGCTGGCTTCTTAGGCCAGGTGCGTTAATACCAGGAACATGTCGATTGCCTTGATACCGATGAAGGGCACGACGATGCCGCCCACGCCATAGACCAGCAGATTGTTGCGCAGCAGGATGTCGGCGGCCTTGGGCTCGTACTTGACGCCCTTGAGCGCCAGCGGAATGAGAGCCACGATGATGAGCGCGTTGAAGATGACCGCAGAAAGAATGGCGGACTGCGGCGTGGCAAGACGCATGACGTTGAGCGCGTTGAGCACTGGAAAGACCCCAGCAAACATGGCGGGAATGATGGCGAAGTACTTTGCCACGTCGTTGGAGATGCTGAAGGTGGTGAGAGCGCCTCGGGTCATCAGCAGTTGCTTGCCAATCTCGACGATCTCGATGAGCTTGGTGGGGTTGGAGTCGAGATCGACCATATTGCCGGCTTCCTTGGCTGCCTGGGTGCCGGAGTTCATGGCGACGCCCACATCGGCCTGGGCCAGAGCGGGCGCGTCGTTGGTGCCGTCGCCGGTCATGGCTACCAGCTTGCCTTTGGCCTGTTCGCGCTTGATGAGGTCCATCTTGTCTTTGGGCTTGGCTTCTGCCAGGAAGTCATCGACGCCGGCTTCGCGGGCAATCACGGCGGCGGTCAGCGGATTGTCGCCGGTAATCATGATGGTGCGGATGCCCATGGCGCGCAGGCGGGCAAGGCGTTCCTTGAGGCCGCCCTTGACGATGTCCTTGAGGTAGATGACGCCCAGCGCAGAGGCGTTTTCTGCCACCACCAGCGGAGTGCCGCCGAGGCGAGCCACTTCTTCCACCTTTTCGCGGACCTTCTGTGGCAGTTGCGATCCCTGTTCCTCGAGGAAGCGGGCGATGGCGTCTACCGAGCCCTTGCGGATGCGCGTGCCGGGCAGGTTGACGCCGCTCATGCGTGTCTGGGCGGTGAAGGGAACGAATTCGGCGTGAATGCCGCCCAGATCGCGGCCGCGCAGGTTGTACTTCTCCTTGGCGAGCACGACGATCGAACGGCCTTCGGGGGTTTCGTCAGAGAGCGAGGCGAGCTGCGCGGCGTTGGCCATGCGCTCCTCGCTGACGTCGGGCGCAGGATAGAACTCGGTGGCCTGGCGATTGCCGAGGGTGATGGTGCCGGTCTTGTCGAGCAGCAGCGTGCTCACGTCGCCGGCGGCCTCGACAGCGCGGCCGCTCATGGCAAGAACGTTGTACTGGACGAGGCGGTCCATGCCGGCAATGCCGATGGCCGAGAGTAGCCCGCCGATGGTGGTGGGAATGAGGCAAACCAGCAGCGAAACCAGCACGAAGACTGTCTGCGGCGCTTTTGAGTAAATGGCGAAGGGCTGCAACGTGACTACGGCCAGCAGAAAGACGATGGTGAGCCCGGAGAGCAGGATGCTGAGCGCGATCTCGTTCGGGGTCTTTTGGCGGGTTGCGCCTTCGACCAGGGCGATCATGCGGTCCAGGAACGTTTCGCCGGGATTGGAGGTGATGCGGACTTTGATCCAGTCCGACAGGACCTTCGTGCCGCCAGTAACGGCGGAGCGATCGCCGCCTGCTTCGCGAATGACCGGAGCCGACTCGCCGGTGATGGCCGACTCGTCCACCGAGGCAACGCCCTCGATGACTTCGCCGTCGCCGGCGATGTAGCTGCCGGCAGCGACGTAGATGACGTCGCCCAGGCGGAGCAGGCCGCTGGCAATGTCCTCAAATCCGCCGTCCGCTGTGTAACGCTGGGCGACGGTCTCGCCCTTGGCTTTGCGCAGGGTGTCCGCCTGGGCCTTGCCGCGGCCCTCGGCCATGGCCTCGGCAAAGTTGGCGAAGAGCACCGTGAACCACAGCCAGAGGGTGATCTGAAGGTTGAATCCGAAGCCGGGGCGATGGTTGACGGTGTTGTCGATCAGCAGCGCGGTGGTGAGCACACTGCCGACCTCGACCACAAACATTACGGGGTTCTTGACCATGCCGCGGGGATCGAGCTTGCGCACCGAATCGAGCAGTGCCTGGCCCATGATGTCCGTGTTCCAAAGACTTTTCTTCGTAGCCATATCAGTCCGTTTCTTGTTTTCCAGATGCGGTGTGGGTACGGGTTAGAAAACCTGTCCTGTCTTCAGCAGCAGGTGTTCCAGAATTGGTCCGAGACTCAGCGCCGGGAAGAAGGTGAGCGCGCCCAGAATCAAGATCACGCCGACCAGCAGCACGGTAAAGAGCGCCGAATTTACGGGGAAGGTGCCGGGCGAAGGCGGGATACTCTTTTTCATCGCCAGGTTGCCGGCCAGGGCCAGCACGGGAATCATCATGAGCAGGCGTCCGCACAGCATGTCCCAACCCAGCATCACGTTGTACCACCAGGTGTTGGCGTTCAGGCCGGCGAAGGCGGAGCCATTGTTGCCCGCGCCCGAGGTAAAGGCATAGAGAATTTCGGTAAGCCCGTGCGGTCCCTGATTGTTCAGGCTTGAGAGGCCGACAGTGGGCAAGAGGAGGAAGACGGCGGTGAGCGAAAGGATGATGAGCGGGAAGATGAGCACGTAGAGCATGGTCATCTTTACGTCGTAAGCCTCGATCTTCTTGCCCAGGTATTCGGGCGTACGGCCTACCATGAGGCCGGCGATGAAGACCGCCTGCACGACAAAGATGAGGATGCCGTATAGCCCTGAGCCGACGCCGCCGAAGACCACTTCGCCGAGCATGATGTTGGCCAGCACCACCATGCCGCCGAGAGGCGTAAAGCTGTCGTGCATGCTGGTGACGGCTCCGCAACTGGCGTCGGTGGTGATGGTGGCGAAGAGCGAACTGGCGGCAATGCCGTTGCGCACTTCTTTGCCTTCCATATTGCCGGCGGGGGCAGTGGCTGTGCCGGTCTGAGATGCGCCGTGGATGAGCCCATGAGGCTGCGACTCGGCCCAATAAACGGTTGCGAAGCCGGCGGCAAACAGCACGAACATGGCTGCGAAGACAGCCCATCCGTGGCCGGGGGAACCCGTCATGCGGCCCAGCGTATAGGTGAGGCCGGCTGGGATGATGAAGATAGAGAGCATCTGAAGGAGATTGGAGAAAGGCGTCGGGTTCTCGAAAGGGTGGGCGCTGTTGGCGTTGAAGAATCCGCCGCCATTGGTGCCCAGCATCTTGATGGCTTCCTGCGAGGCGACCGGGCCTTGGCCGATCGTCTGGACCTGCGAGGGCTGTTCGAGCGTGTGGGCCTGAGTATAGGCGCTGAAGTTCTGCGGGACACCTTGAGCGACGAGCGCCAGCGCATAGACGATCGACGCGGGCACAAGCACATAGAGGATTGTGCGGGTGGCGTCTACCCAAAAGTTGCCGATAGTGCCGGAACTCGTGCGCTTGATGCCGCGGATCAGGGCAACGGCCACCGCAATGCCCACCGCGGCGCTGCCGAAGTTGTGATACGCCAGGCCAACCATCTCGGTGAGATAGCTCATGGTGGTTTCAGGCGTATAAGACTGCCAGTTGGTATTGGTCGTGAAGCTGGCGGCGGTGTTCCATGCCAGATCGGGACCGACAGCGGCGAGACCTTGCGGATTCCACGGCAGGTGGTTCTGCAAGCGCTCGATGGCGTAGGTCATGATCATGCTGACGGCTGAGAAGCCCAGCACCGCAAAGGCGTACTCGCGCCAGTTCATCTCCTGCTCAGAGTTCACGCCGGAGAGCTTGTAGATGAGCCGCTCGAAGGGACGGAGCACCGGATCGAGCCAAGTGCCTTCGCCTTCGAGCACGCGGGCCAGATAAACGCCCACCGGACGAACTGTAGCAAGAAGGATGAGGGAGAAAAGGGCGAACTGCAACCAGCCGTTGGCGGTCATGTCAGAACTTCTCCGGGAAAAGCAGGGTGAGGGTCAGGTAACCCAGCAGCAAAACGGAAAGAACCAGGCCAATCACGGTGTAGATGTCAATGTGCATGGAGGCTACCTCAACTTCTGGCACGCCTTGACGTAAAGAAACGCCACGGCAAAGAAGACTACGGTGAAAAGCAACATCGCTACATCTTGCATCGCAGGTCTCGCATTTCCAGCCGGCTTGAGGCCGGCCACGGTTGGCAGGGAAGGAACGTCACCATCAAACGCTTGAATCGCTTTCGATGGGTAACTGTCGTCCTCTGCACAAGAACGATTCTGGCTTACGCGACGTTTGAGTCTCGCAAGGGTTTTCTAAAGAATCCGTAAGGGCGGGACCGTTCGGGCGGGCAGGATGGCAAAACGGCAGACTGGAGGAAACCCGCGCCGGCGAACAGGCTTCGGAAGAAGCATGATCGAGCCTTGTCGGATGGAAGAAGTGCCCCAGGGGCTGAAGCCCACGGTCATTTTGCGGATTCTTGCGGCACGACTGAAGTCATGCCCTGACGCTTTGCGGAGCTTCCATTGAATGCGCGATGTCTTGCTGATTCCCGGCGGTCACTCCTCGCTGCCAGTCCAACCCTCGGGGATGAATCGATAGCCGACCCAGGGTTCGGTCTGGATGTACTGCTTGCCGGTTTCGGCTTCAAGCTTCTTGCGCAATTGGCCGACAAAAACGCGCAGGTATTCTGGCTGGTGGGCAGACTGCGCACCCCATACCGTGGTCAGCAAGGCGCGATGTGTCATCACTTTGCCTGCATTGCGGGCCAGGTGCAGCAGCAGGTCGAATTCCTTGGGGGTGAGGTGGATGGGCTTGCCTAGAACAGTAATCGAGTGGGCATTCCAGTCAACCACAAAGTCACCGGTCTCGATGGCCGCCGTGGTCCGCTCCGGGGCGCGGCGCAAGTGAGCGCGAACGCGGGCCAGGAGTTCCTGAATGCTGAAGGGCTTGGTGACGTAATCGTCAGCGCCGGCGTCCAGCGCCTCGACCTTGGAGCGCTCATGGTCGCGGACCGAAAGGATGAGGACAGGGGTTGCAGCCTTGGCGCGGATGGCGCGGGTGACCTCGACTCCTGATAACCCCGGCATCATCAGATCGGTCACGACCAGGTCGGGCGTCCAGTCCTTGAAGACCTGTAGGCCCTCTTCAGGATCGTTTGCGGTGCGTACGTCATAGCCTTGCGCGGAGAGCGCGGCGCGGAGCACGCGCGTAATCTGCGGTTCGTCGTCGATCACCAGAATTCTGCCCGGCATGCCGTTCTTCTTTCAACAAGAGATTACATCATCCGGTTGGGGCGGTATCATGCACGGTGGGAGGAAACTGAGCATGGTCTCCGATTCGCGCGGCGCAGTTCATTGGCTTGTGGGGACGACGATGGCAGCGGCGACCACGGCTGTGCTGGTGTGGCTTGGCGCCAACTCCACCGCGGCGGGGATGGCGTTTCTGGTGCTTGTGGTGTGGTCGTCCACCCAGGCCGGGCTTTGGCTGGCGTTGTATATCGCGGTGCTATGCGCTCTCTCATTCGACTTCTTCTTCCTGCTTCCCTACCACACGCTAAGGCTGGCGGGCGCGCAGGAGTGGGTCGCGATGTTTTCGTTCGTTGCCTGCTGCCTGGTGGTTGGGAGAGTGGCGGAAAAAGCCCGTCGTCAAACCGACGCCGCTGAGCAAAGGCGCGAAGATGTGGAGCGGCTCTACGCCCTCAGCCAGGAAGTCATGCTGCATGAAGACGCCGAGGGGCTCATTCGCGAATTGCCGCGCCATATCGATCGCATCTTTGCGTTGGACGGCGTGGCCCTATACGTCAGCGACCGGGATGAGTTCTACGCATCGACAGCCGATCTGCCTGAGAGCGTGAAGGAAATCTTGCGGCTGCTGACCCAGGGCCAGAACCCGACGATCATCACGCAGGCTGGGTTCTTTACGACGGCGCTGATGCTGGGCATGCGGCCGGTGGGGGCGCTTGGATGGCGGCCGGCGCGGCTCTCGCGCCAGGTTGCCACAGCCGTGAGCGCCCAGGTGGCGATTGTGCTGGCGCGGGCGATCGCCATCGAGGCATCGGCGCGGATGGAGGCCGCACGGGAAGGAGAAAGGCTGCGCACAGCGCTGATCGACTCTCTGACGCATGAGCTGCGCACGCCGCTCACGTCGATTCGCGCCGCCGCCACAACGCTGCTTGAGGCTCAAGGGCTGGACGAAGCGGGGCGGCTGGAGCTGGCGGCCATTGTGGATGAGGAGGCCTCGCGGCTGGATTTGCTGATTGGCGATGCGGTGGAGATGGCGGAGATCGATGCCAACGTTGTGCAAGTGCGCCTTGTGCCCCAGCATCCCCGCGCACTGCTGGAGCAAGCCGTAGAGGAGTCGCGCAAGGCGCTGGGTTCGCGGCGGGTGACGATCAATGTCGAGGGTCCGGACAATCTGGATGAGCCGGCTTGGTTCGATCCGCATTTGCTGGGGCGGGTCTTGCGGCATCTGCTGGAGAACGCGGGCAAGTACACTCCGCCGGGCAGTCGCATTTCACTGAGCAGCCGCCGGGCAGGCGACCGGCTCGAGTTTTGCGTGGAAGACAATGGACCGGGCATCGATGCGCTCGATCTGCCGCTCATTTTCGAGAAGTTTTACCGGGGCAAGCGGGGCGCAATTCAAGGCAAGGGCTCGGGTATGGGGCTGGCGATTACCCGCGCGATTTTGACCGCGCATGGCGGGGAGATCGAGGTTTCCAGCGTTCCGGGGAAGGGAACCAGCTTCCGGTTCTGGGCGCCGCTGGTGGAGAAGGAGCCGGCTGGGGCGGAGTGAAAGTTTCAGGGGGATTGCTCCGGCAAACGAGTCGGAGAGGTTGGTCTGTTATTTCCTCAAGGTAGCCACGGAACGCGGGATGCCCTGTATCTCGAGCATCGCGAGATATTCTGCAAGCGTCTTAGGAGGATTCATCAGGTTCTTGCGATGGATTTCTGATGCATTCCGGACTTTGAGCGGATTCAGGTCGATCAGGCGCAAAATGAATGCGTCGGGGTGCTGCGGTTCAATGCTGAACTGCCGAAGAACAGCCACAGGAAAGTCTTTGAGATTCTTCGTAACGATTACGTTGGCTTTCGCCCGGATCGCAGCAGCCAGCACATGGCGATCATTCGGGTCTGGGAGGCTCAGGCCCGGAATCAAAGACTCATATCCTTTTACAAGTGCTCCACGCGCGCTCATGTCCATCAGCCGGCGAGTGCGGTCAAGCTGCCGGCGTGTCAAGTCTGGCCTGTTCTTGAGGAGGTTCGATATCCACTCCTCATGAACATCCTTGGACCACTTTGGCTGGAATAACCCGGCGAGAGCAAGATACATCAGAAGACTTCGCAGCTCAGCAGGGTAAAGGACGTTTGCGTCGAGGAACGCAATCAGCGAGGCCATGAATCAGATGCCGAGTTGCTGATCGTAAGCCGTCAATTCCGCGAGAGCGGCCATGCGTTCCGAATCGAGCTGCAGCTTAAAGGCTGCCACGCTTTCCAGCCGGACTCGCCGATGGGTTCCAACCTTGCGAAATTCGATCTTGCCCTCATCCAGCCAGCGGATCAGGGTTGGCCGCGAGATGTTCAGCATGTTCGCGGCTTCCTGGGCGCTTAACTCCGGGCGGACCGGAATCAGCCTTACAGCATTGCCGCGGCTCATTTCGTCCAAAATCTGAACAAGCAGGCGAGTTGCCGAAGCGGGAATGCGGATTGTACGCTTCCTGGCAAGATTCGTTGCCCGGAGTTCAAGTGCCAACGTGGAGTCTGGACGCCCGACGAGAATCCGTTTCGTCTCTTTCGCAAGCGTCGCATCGGCGTCAGAAGGAATAGCTAGGGCGAGATGGGCGCTTGCAGACACGTCGAAAAAACCTCTGTGTTCAGTATACACAATCGCAGCAAACGAAACTAATCGAAGCAAATGAAAGTTATAACATCCTCATTCTGGTTCCTGGCTCCAGTCGCAGGGAATTTCGCGGCGCTGTTCGGAGCTTTCCGCAGCCCATTCGAGCAGGCGGGCTATGCGCCATGCGGATATGGCCTCTACCGGGGCAGTAGCCTTGCCAAGCAGCGAGTCGCGGACACCTGCATAGTAGAGGCGGTAGTCGCCGGGGATCGGCTCGATGGGGCGGGTGACCATGACGCCGTCCGCATCGACGTGGAGAGTGCCCCAGTTGGCCGGCGGCTCCTGGCCCCAGGCAGGATCTTCGATGCGGGTTATCTTGTTCAGCGCGGCCTCTTGAAGATCGACGCCTGATTTCCAGTAGTTGCCTTTGCTGCCGCGCAGGTGGAAGCGCGGGCGCGCGGGCGTGGAGAGGCAGTTGGCGCCAAGCACGGCCGTGAAGGCTGGATAGCGGAGACGAACTGAGAAGGCGTCGTTCGAGCCTTCGCCGTCGCGCTCGCGGGTAACGTCGGCGCAGACAGCCTCGGGCCTGCCGAAGAGCGCGAGAGCCTGGTCGCCGATGTGGGTCCCAAGGTCGAGCAACTGGCCTCCGCCCTGGGTCGGATCGTCCTTCCAGGGGCGGCGAGTGGATCCGGGACTCCAGCGATCGAAGCGGGACTCGAAGTGAACGAGCCGGCCCAGAGAGCCTTCATGTAGCAGCCTCTGAATCGACTGGAAGTCGCCATCCCATCTGCGATTGAAGAAGGGAACAAGCAACGCGCTATTGGCGCGGGCGAGCGCCATAAGCTGGGCAACTTCGGCCGAGGCAACTGCTACCGGCTTGTCC
>Ga0302156_10004371_pt1 | contig 10448 bp, 4 predicted proteins | sample I_Bog_N3_2_FD_193503 | JGI IMG/M metagenome (GOLD analysis project Ga0302156, IMG submission 193503) | Peat permafrost microbial communities from Stordalen Mire near Abisko, Sweden - I_Bog_N3_2 | ecosystem: Environmental > Terrestrial > Soil > Wetlands > Peat | place: Sweden: Abisko, Stordalen... | reverse complement strand
TATCTCTCAGAGGACTACTTCAAGTTCTTCAGGATGCTGGTGGCGGAGGCAAAGCAGCGCGATATGCGCGTCTGGATCGTGGACGACATCGGCTACCCCAGCGGCTTTGCCGGTGGACTGTTCACGCGAGAGAAGCCGGAGTTGCGGATGCAGACGCTGGGCGTGGCGGAGCGTATTGCGGTTGCGGGTGGAGAGACCGTGCGGCGTGAGGTGCCGGAGGCTACAGTCGCGGTCACCGCGATTGGGGCGGACCTATCGACGATTGCGGTGCCGGTGCAGAGCGGCAGGATCGAGTGGACCGCGCCAGCCGGGGACTGGCAGGTGGTGATTGTGGTCCATCGCTTTGAGACCTCGCCGACGCGATCAGAGACGAACCTGAAGCCGGCGACGGAGCCTCGGCCCAACACCAATAATGCGCAGGCGAAAGACCAGTCGCAGTCGCTGGAGGACTATATGAACCCGGCAGCGACGCGGCAGTTCCTCGCGTTTACGCATGAGCAGTACAAGAAGCACCTGGGGGATGAGTTCGGCAGGACGATTCTGGGCTTTCGGGGAGACGAACCGGACTACACCGTGTCGGGCCTGCCGTGGACGCAGTCCGTGTTCGACCGCTTCGAGCAGATCAAGGGTTACGACATACGGCCGTGGTTGGCGACGTTTCTGCTACCCAGGGGCGTCGCGATGAGACCTGAGCAGGCGCGAGCCAGGGCCGATTATTGGGATGTGTTCTCCGTTCTGTTTGCGGAGAGCTTCTTCAAGGTCCAGGGCGACTGGTGCGCGGCCAACCATCTGGAGTACCAGGTGCACCTGAACCATGAAGAGGCGGAGCTGGAGCTGACCCACAGCGAGGGAGATTTCTTTCGCGATATGCGGTCGGTACAGGTTCCGGGAATCGATACGACTCGGCACCAGATCTGGACGGACACGATCTCTGACTTTCCGCGGCTGGCGTCGTCGGAGTCGCATATCTACGGCAAGCCGAGGGCGTTTACGGAGAGCTTTGCGTCCTATAAACCGCCGGCGGATGTGGCCATGGCTCGTTATGTGCTGAATGAGCAGTTTGTGCGAGGAGTGAATCTGGCGGAGTTGATGTACTTTCCCTCGTCGAATGTGGGCGGGCGACCGCGGACGACGCTGATGGGCGAGGCGGGGTTTGCGGCGCTGATGCAGTATGTGGGACGGTTGAGCTATCTGATGTCGATGGGCAGACCGACGGCGGTCGTGGCGCTGTACCTGCCCTCGAGCTCGTTGTGGCTGAACGATCGCGCGGCCGATACGCAGTTTGTCTCTACGGAGCGGCTGCTCTCCGAGCACCAGATCGACTTCGACATCGTGAGCGAGGACGCGCTGGCCAAGGACCTTTCGGCGGGTAAGGGAACCTTCGCGACGATGAGCGGGAACAGCTACCGCACTGTGATCGTGCCGAGCGCCTCGCTGCTGTCGCAGGCGGCAGTGGACCGGCTGCGCGGCTTTGCCGCCGGCGGGGGACGTGTGCTTTTCCTGGGGAGAATGCCGACGCTGATCGCGGGAAGGACGATCCTGGATGCGCGTACGGCCGGGCCAGAGGAGTTCTCCTGGGCGACGCTGGTTCCGGGAGAGCTGTCTGCGACACCGATGCCGTCTGACAATCCTCCGGCTCATCCGCCGACGCCCCAGGTGGTGCCGCCGGCGATGTTGCAGGCGATTCTGTCTGCGATGCCGAGGGAGGATATCGCCCTGGATGCGCCTGATACCACATGGCGGATGATGAAGAGGCGGTGGAAGGATGCTGATGTGTATCTGCTTTTCAACGAGGGTGCGGAAGCCGGGACGCATACAGTGACTCTTGCGGGAGTGGGGAAGAGAGTCGAAGTATGGGACCCGCAGACGGGAGAGATTACGCCGGTGGCAGCACAAGCCTCTGCGGAGGGATGGAAGCTCACGTTGACGCTGCAGGGATATGAGACGCGTGTGCTGGTGGTGCGATAGCGCAGAGTCCGCCAGAGGGCTGTGGCCGTAACTAAACCTGCTGTTTCCCTATTGGAGAAATTTGTCAGGCAACTTTGATAGGATGGTGCGCCTGTTCCACGGCCGGGAAACCAGCTACGGGAGGGAGCGGTCTCCGAATTCCGCAATATCCAGCAAAGGGTCCAACTGCAATGATCGTTCTATCGAAGTTCCTTCCGCAGGGTTGCGCTACACGGCGCGGCGTTCTGCTTGTGATGGCCTGCGTTCTGGCCACCGTCTCTGCCGCAGCGCAGCAGCCGCTGAACACGCTGCTGGTGGGCGTTGACCACCGCTCCGTCACCTCGCTGGATGGCGACTGGCACTACCTGGTGGACCAGCCGCCCGCGCGGGCCCTGTACATGCCCGACGGCAAGGTCCGTGACAACAGCTACAGCATGAACACGCACCCCAACATCAGCAGCGGGCCGCACAACGACGAGTACGACTTTGCCACCGCGCCGACGCTGAAGGTGCCGGGCGACTGGAACACGCAGGAGCCTACGCTGTTTCGCTATGAGGGCGTGGTGTGGTATCAGCGCGACTTCGACTTTCAGCCGCAGGCCGCCACGCGGACCTTTCTGCACATCGGCGCGGCCAACTACCGCTCCTACGTATGGGTGAACCAGAAGCGAATCTGCGATCACGAGGGCGGCTTTACGCCGTTTGACTGCGAGGTCACGGCCGCGCTGCACGCGGGCAACAACTTTGTGGTGATCGCCGTGGACTCGACCCGGCTGGTGGACGGCATACCGTCGGTGGGCATCGATTGGTTCAACTATGGCGGGCTCACGCGCGATGTTTCGCTGGTTACGCTGCCGGCGCAGTTCATCGACGACTATGACGTACACCTGAAGCACGGCGCTGCGTTCTCGCCCGCCGACGCGACCACGCTCGTTGGCTACATCCACGTGGAGGGCGCGGCAGCCGGAACGCCGGTGACGCTGCACATTCCCGAGGCCGGTGTGAGCACAACCGTTCAGACCGACGCCGATGGCCGCGCTCCGTTTGAAGTAAAGGCGGCGAAGCTGAGTCTGTGGTCGCCGGAGAGCCCCAAGCTGTACAAGGTCGAGCTCGCCTCCGGCCAGGACAAGCTCACGGACGACATTGGCTTTCGTGACATCCGTGTCGACGGGACGCGAATACTGCTGAACGGCAAGCCCATCTTCCTTCAGGGCGCCAACATGCACGCCGAGGCCCCCTATCGCGGCGGTCGCGTGGACAACCAGGACGATGTGAACAACATCTTCGGGTTCCTGCAGGATCTACATGCGAACTTTGTGCGGCTCTGCCACTATCCGCACGACGAGCGCATGGAGCGCACCGCGGACCGCGACGGCATCATGATCTGGTCGGAGATTCCGGTCTGGCAGCACATCTCCTATGAGAAGCCGGAGGTCTATGCCAAGGCAACGCACATGTTGAATGAAATGATTCGCCGCGATCGCAACAAGGCGTCAGTCATTCTGTGGTCGATCTCGAATGAGACACCGAATAATCCCACACGCACGGAATTTCTGACCAACCTGGCAGGTGAGGCGAGGCGGCTGGACGGCACACGGCCCATCACCTCAGCCCTGTTGGCTCCGCGAGCTAACGGGATGGAGATGGTGGAGGACGATCCGCTGACCAACGCGCTCGATGTGGTGGGGCAGAATGAGTACATCGGGTGGTACACCATGCGCCCTGAGGACGCCGACCAGGTCCACTGGACGCTGCCGGAGAAGCCGGTCCTGATGTCCGAGTTCGGTTCCGAAGCCAAGCAGGGAAATCACGGCGGTCCGAACGACCGCTGGACCGAAGAGCAGCAGGTCAACGTCTACCAGCACCAGTTCGTGATGTTCAGCAAGATGCCGCAGGTACGTGGCCTGGTACCGTGGGTGCTGATGGACTTCCGCTCGCCCACGCGTAACATCCCCAAACTGCAGGACGGATACAACCGCAAGGGGCTGATCTCTGAGGACGGCAAGCGGAAGGCGGCGTTCTACACCCTGCAGAAGGTGTATGAAGACCACTCTGTAGGCAAGGCTCAGTAGGTCTCGGCTCAAAGCAACCCGGCTCTCTCGCCGTGAAGGATGAGAGAGCCGGGAGCGAGTACCCTAAAGCAAACAGAAGTCGGCTACTTCGGGCTGATGGCTATGGCTATTGGCGTGGTCAGGCCTGCCCCGTTGTAGTTGGTCAGCGTGCTGGACGTGCTGATCTCCGTGACGCTGTTGTTGCCGCTGTTCGCGATCCAGATGTTACCGATAGCATCGACGGCCACACCTTTCGGCGTGCTGAGGCCGCCACCGGAGAAGTTTGTTCCCGTCAGTCCGGACGCGCTAATCTCGGTCACTGTGGCGCTGTTGGCGATCCAGGCATTTCCACTGACATCAACGGCGATGGCTACCGGAAGGTTGATAGAGCCGACCGTATAGCCGCTGCTACCTGAAACGGCCGCACCCGTATTGTTGAGCTCCGTGACGCTGCTATTGCCATAGTTTGGCAGCCATACATTGCCTGAGGAGTCGACTGCAATGCCCTTGGGAGTTGAAAGTCCACCGCCCTGGTAGTTAATGGCAATCGTCCAATCCGTTGGAGGCGATGTTGCGGAGACTATCGGCTGAAACGGATCGTTGATTGAAGGGATGGCGAGTAATGCGTTCACGCTACTGCCCGGATGCTGAGCGATGTTCATCGCCGCAGTGATGGTATCGGTCGGAGCAACGCCGTTGACGGTTGCCGCAGCGAAGAGATTGCCGCAACCGCTGTGATCTCCCGAGGTGCCACCTGTGGAGTTGATGCAACTTGCGAGGATGTCGGCAAGCGTGTTGAGCTTGGCGATAGGGAGGGTCGCGTTGGCGGGCAGCGCCGGCCCCGGAAATGATCCGCTGCCGATGTTTACCACCTTGTTCACCGCGGCAAAGGCATTCAGCAGACCTTGCGAGTTGGTCGCACTGGTCCCGATGTTGGCGATACTCGTCATGAACGGCGACAACGCCCAGATGGAAGCGACCGTCGTAAGTTCATTGAGGCTAACGCTGGTGGAAGAGCTGAGCAGACCGCAGGCGCCCAGCGCAACCATCAATCCCAGGTTGGGGTTGGCGGCGCTACCGTTGGCGGAACTGCCCCCCGTGGCCACCAGATAGACCGGCGTCGTCGAGGTGGGGCAGGGATAGTCGTTGGTGATCGTGAAGCTTCCGCTGCCATCAGAGACGACATTGGCATAGCAGGTCTGGGAGCCAGAGGCTACGCACCCCGGTGCGCCGCCGAGATAATAAGAACCCGCCGGAATAAGAGCTGAGTTGCCGGCGTTGTAGCCGACGCCATAGGTGGTGTTGCCGGCTGCATAGAGCTGGAGGGTGGCGCCCGTGACCGGTTGCTGGCCTCCGTAGATGGTTCCGTGCAATGCGCTCCCCTTCACGGCAACTGCTCCGGCTGGGGCAAGGCTACAGCCACTGAGCAGCAGGCTGGCAGAGGTCATTAAAAGAAGCGCAATGGAAGCTGCAGCCGAAGATGAATTCCTGAGGACACTGCTGTTCATGGCTTTGCTCCGAGGGTGCTGTTCTGCACGGCATTGGCCAGCGGCGCGACGGGGACAGCCGCGCCGAGGATCTCGTCCACGCTGCTCGAGGTCGCATTGGAGAGCCAGACGTTGCCCGAATTGTCGATGGCGATAGCGTTGGGTCCGCTGATGGTGTTGTCGGTGTAACCACTTGACGGCGTAATCGCCGCGCCTGCGTTGGAGAGCACGGAGACGCTATTATTGCCATTAGCAATCCAGACCTGTCCGGCACCATCGATGGCCAGCGCAGACGGTGCGCTAATGCCGCCGCCTGTAGCGCCGCTCAGGAGTACAGCACCAACGTTCGATAACTTGCACACTGAGCTAGTGGATGGACTCAGCGACCAGATGCTGCCCGCATTGTCGACGGCAGCACCCGTCCCGCCGCAGGAGATACCCGACGAGGTCAGCGGCACTCCGGCTGCATTCAACTCGCTGACCGATCCGCCGCTGTTCACTGCCCAGATGTTCTGCGTGGTGACGACCAATGTCTGCGAGGAGCTGGAAGTGGCGTAATCCACCGAATTGGTCGGCGTCAGCGTAGCAGTCAATGTGTAGGTCCCGGCAGGCAATACGGATGAAGCGGTGACTGCCGAAGCCGTGCCGCCATTCGGTGTCGCAGTGTAGGCGATGGTGCCTGCGGTTGTACTGGAAGCATTGAGGATTGATGCGCCTATCGTACTTCCTGCGTAGATTTGCAGCGTCGGCGGAGCCCAGCTCACGGAGGTTGGCACCTGATTGACGAGCAGGCTGACACTCTGGGTTGTGGGGCTGTAGGTCGACAGACTTGTAGGGATAAACGTCGCCAGCAACGTCTGGGTTCCGGGTGCCAGCACGGTTCCGCTCGCCGGCAGATACGTGAAGGTACCGGCTGTCGGCGTGGATGCGTTCAACTGTGTTCCGCTCAGTGCGGTGCCGTAGGTGATAGGCGCAGGCGTTCCCCAGGTGATGGTGGGAACGGTACGTGCGGGGCCTACATATCCCAGCAGAGGAATTGCTGTCGATGAGTTTGCCGTGATCGTTGTGCCAATCACATACGAGTCGCTGGTGGGTACCGTCAGGGTCGCCGATGAGTTGCCTGTTGCCGTAGGAGTGTAGGTGATCGTCAACGTGCAGGACGAGTTCGCTGTGAGCTGCGAACAGTAGCTGCTGACACTGAACAGCGATGCATTTGTGCCGGAGATGATGGGTACTGCCAGCGAGATGGTCTCCGCGTTCGGATTCGTAATAGTCAGCGTCTGTGTCACGGGCGCAACGGTAGTGCTCGCAAATGAGAGCGCAGAGACTGCCAGGGTTGCCGGATTGGCAGGGCACATGGGCGCCAGCTTATTGATCTCGACGGCGGCGTTGTCCTGGTAGTACTCCAGGCCGTCGCTGAACATGTAGTAGATGGCGCCGTTGGGGAACAAGGTGACCGTGTTACCGCCATAGCCGCTCATGTAAGGAGCGTCGAAGGAGCACGTGAAGTTCGAGTACTCGGTCGGCGTGTAAGTCTTCTCCCAGACGTCGTTCTGGTAGTGGTTGGTGTTGGCTACCGGAGGCGAGCTGTAGTAGTAGGTTGGGTACAAGCCGGAGTCCGGCACCACCAGGCCGGGGTTTGAGGAACGGAAGATCGAGTCCTGCAGACGCGTTGCGTCGATGGTCTGGGTGCCGCTGATCGCGCCGGTGCCGGTGTTCATGAACTTGGCGATCTTCACGATGTCGTCCTGGTTGAAGAACATGCCGTATCCGCCCAGTGGATAGCCCGCGGTGCTCGTCGCGGATGCTGCGTCGTCCGTACGCATGATGTTCATCATGCCCGCGCTCAGAGTCAGCGGTATATAGACGTTGGTATTGAGATAGGACATCACGTCCGCGCTGCTGGTGGTCTTGCTCTGAAGGAAGTACTGCATCGCAGAGGCGAGCATGAAGGAGTCGCTGGTGTGATAGACCCACAGCGTCCCCGGAGTGGCCGAGTTACTGGAGAAGTATTTGAAGGCGTTGCCGATCTTGGTGGTGTAGGGAACGACGTCAATGATGTCTATGTTCATCTGGTTACTGTCTTCGTCGACCTCGAAGCTCGAACTGGCGTAGTTGCCGGTGGCCATGTTGCTGGTATTAGCAAAGGTGACATTGGTCCAGATCCCGCCCTGGGAGACGTAGGTGTTGGAGATCCAGTTCTTAATTAGCTGGCTGTAGACGGTCGAGCCGTAGTCGTACCCCAGCTTAGTGAGCGCCATATCGACGTAGGCGGTCTTGGCCACGGAGTAGCTGGGGAATCGCATCTCGCTGCAGAAGGCATAGGTCCCATAGCGCGTACTACACCCTGCCACATAGTTCACGCCGTTGAAGTACACGCCGTAGCTGGCAATATCGGATGGGTAGGTGAACTCGCTCGTAAAGTTGCTTGCGGTGAAGCCGGAGTTCGGATAGTCCGTGGCAATCGACGCGAACGGCTTGACCGGGATGCGGTTGGTTATCTCGGTCGCCTCGGCTGTCTCCAGCGTGGTGGCATTGCTGATGGTGGAAGGCGTGTAGGTCGCCGCAATCGTGCCCCACAGGTTGAAGTGCCAGTAGGCGCAGCTCTCGTAGGTAATCTGGTAGTTCACATCGGAGATGTTCGGCGACAGCGTGTTGCTGAAGAGAAACGTCATCTCTCCCTGGTGGACGCAGTTCTGGTTGTACTCGACGATGGAGAACGGCAGGGATGCCCGCGTGTAGCCGTGGTCGGTGCTCTCCGTCCAGGCACGGCCGGGGCCGATGATGTAGTTCCAGTGGGTGCTCCCCGTGACCTGCCATCCCTGGTTGACGGGAATCAGCCAACTGCCGTTCTGCACAAACTGGAAGCTGAAGGTGGGCAGGTGGCCCCAACTGCTGGAATAGTTATCCGGGTTGTACAGGCTGCTATATGTACCGTTGTTGTACAAGTCGGTGTAGTTGGTGGTGGTCAGCTTGGCGCTGCTGAACGCCAGCGTGCCCTGGAAGTTGTCGGTCGGCGGCGCGGCACCTGTAGGAACGGCATACGCACTGTCATTGACCGGTGCGGAGGACGTGCTCAGGGTGTTCAGCGTGGTATAGGTTAGCAGCGTACGGCTGACCGTGCCATTGCCGGTGAGCGGATCGCCCGGCACAGCTGTCTGGGCTTGAGCGGCTGTCGCCACGCCCAGTCCGAGGATCACGGCTCCAGACCAACCCGGCACAAAAGAAAACTTCATACACTACCCCACATCTGGTTCAGGTTCACGAGATGGAACTCTGCGGACCGGCGCCGCTGCGCCGGCCGTGAACGACTGCCTACTTACGCCGCCAGCGGCTCAACAGCATCCTGGCCGCGGCGCTGCCGGCGATGCCGACCGTAGCCAGCACGGCCGTGGGGCACTCCGGCGAGTCGAGACACCCAGTTTGAGCGTGAGCGGGAATCGCGAGCAGCAGGATGGCGAACGAAAGAAACAACAGGGAACGAAGACGCATGAAGAACCTCCCGGAAAGTTATGAATCTCGTGCAGGAATTGTGCTTCGCGGTGCAGACCGGAGAACGTTGCTTCCGGCCTGCACCGCGCAGCGGTTGGACTTAGGGCTTGGCCGCCGGTGTTCCAGCGATGGTGGCAGCTTCGATGGGGGTGAGCGTTGGTGTGCCTGCCCCGACCAGTTCGGTAATACTCGCTGCGACTGCCGGCGATCCGGTATAACCGAAGTTGGCGACCCAGACGTTACCCGCCTCGTCGATGGCCACGGCCTCCGGGAAGACCATCGCTGCCGCTGCCGGCGAAGCGACGGTGCCGATGAAGCCGTAGTTCGGCGAGAGTACATTGCCGCTGTCATCCAGCTCCGAGACGCCGTAGGTGGAGGCGTTGGCGGTCCAGATGTGGTTGCCGCCGTCCACTGCAATGCCGAACGGAGCGTACCCATAGGAGAGTGTTCCCAGGCTGAACGGCGAGTTGCCCATCTTGGCGCCCGCATTGCTCAACTCGGAGACCGTAGTGCCGGGCGCGCTGGAAGCACTGGAACCGAAGTTGGCGACCCAGATGTTATTGCCCTGATCAACCGCCAGACGCAGCGGGTAGGCTACGCCTCCTGCAGAGTATCCGGTGCTCGAGACGGCGGCCCCGCTGGAGACTGTGAACTCCGAAACAAGACCGGTCGAATCGTTGTCAGCGAACCACATATGGCCATTGCCATCCGCCGCCACGCCCCAGGACTCGTCGTACACGCCTGAGCTTGCGGTGACGCCGCCGCCGCTGTACTTGGTCCAGCTATTGCCGCTTACGTTGTATTTGCTGACATAGGCGGCCAGATAGTTGGACAGCCAGAGATTACCGCTGGCATCGAAGGCTGCGTTGTTGAAGTAATCGCCATCCCCGGTGGTAGGTGTGATGCCGCTGACAGTTCCCGAACTGGTGATCTTCACAAGATAGGATTTGAGAGCATAATCCTGTGTCACCCAGGCATTGCCGCTGGTATCGAGCGTGACCCCAAAGGGACAGATAAGGTAGGTGGAGTTCTTGTAGCCCGTCGTCCCCGATTTGATGACGCCGAGATTGGTCATCTCGAAGACACTGCTGCCAGTAGAAGTGGTGCAAGGGGGCGTGGTCTCCGACCCGTCGCTCACCGCCCACACGTTGTTGCTGCCGTCGATGGCGATGTCGTAGAGGTTGCTCATGCCGCCGCCGGTGAAGATGATGGGCAGTGTCCAGTCCGCAGGCGTCGCGCCGAGGTAGGGGTTGAACGGCACATTGGACTGGATGAGGTTATAGAGGTTTCCCGTCGGGTCGATAGCCGGGTTGTGTACCAGGTTCAGCGCTGCCTGCACGGTATCGGTCGGCGAGGTGCCGCCCGAGGGCGTGGTATCGAGGAAGAGCGTACCGCAGGCGGTGCCGTCATTCTCCACGCCACCGGTGGTGTTGACGCACGTGGAGAGGATGTCGGCCAGGGTGTTGATAGT
>Ga0302156_10004368_pt1 | contig 10453 bp, 11 predicted proteins | sample I_Bog_N3_2_FD_193503 | JGI IMG/M metagenome (GOLD analysis project Ga0302156, IMG submission 193503) | Peat permafrost microbial communities from Stordalen Mire near Abisko, Sweden - I_Bog_N3_2 | ecosystem: Environmental > Terrestrial > Soil > Wetlands > Peat | place: Sweden: Abisko, Stordalen... | reverse complement strand
AATTGCTGTCAACGCGAAAGAGCCTTGACAGATTCAACTGTCAAGGCTCTTTTCAGCTTGATGGTTCGGTTGGAAAACGCCTTGCTCAGCCAACGCTTATCGCGCGAACTTTCTGCGCATTGCGCCGGCCAAACCTACCAGGCCGGTGCCGAGAAGAAGGAGGCTGCTGGGTTCGGGGGTGGCTGAGGTGTAGGTAAAGTTCGCACCGTAATCACCGAATGATGTGTCATCAAGGTTGTTCCCCGGGTCGCACGCGGTGACGCCGCCACAAGACGTCTCCACGTGGGCCAAATAGGTCAGGTCAGGACCTACTGTACCGACTGGGGCGATGGCATATGCGTCCGCCAGGGTGGTAGCGCTGACCACGTACGTATCACCAGCCAGTAGCGCTATCGGTATAGCGCGATGCGCCGAGGAATTCAAACTTCCAAGATGCGGTCTGATCCGAAGACTTTTCCCGCCGCGACAGTCGATCTTCGCGGCTATTTCCGGTTTCTGCACGTACAACTCGAATTCACATTGTGAGACTGAGGGGGGTAACCTCCTTGCTCCCGGACAGGCCGCTGATGCCTGAAAGTGACTATAATCACATACGAGAAGGAAAGATCGAGTCATTCTCGATAGAAGAGTGGAATGATATCTTTTCAGAATCGATTGGAAGGGAAACCCGCCAAATGGCGACTAGCGACCTTGCCCTCGGTCAACTTGAGGGCGCACTTAGCGTGCGCGAGCGCGTGGTAAACGACTTCAGCATCAACGTAGCAACGGTGAACGGGTCCGGCTCGCAATCCGCCAATAGCGTGCTGCTGAAGAGCATCTTCGGCATGGGTGTTCCGGTGAGCGGAAAGAACCTGTTCCCGTCGAACATCGCCGGACTTCCCACCTGGTACACCATTCGCGCCAGCAAAGATGGCTATGTGGCCCGTACGCGGGGCGCCGAGGTGCTGGTGGCTCTGAATCCCGACACGGCCCAGCAAGACACGCTGGACCTGCCCTCGGGTGGCGTGGCGATCTACGAGGAGAAGCTCAACCTCAAGCAATATCGCGACGACGTGGTGTTCTATCCAGTGCCTCTCGATGCGATTACCGCAGGGCTTTGCCCCGAGCCCAAGCTGCGCAAGCTGGTCAGGAACATGGTGTACGTGGGCGCGGTGGCCCAACTGCTGAGGATCGATCTTGGCGTGGTAGAGCACGGGCTGCGCAAGCAGTTTGCCAAGAAGGTGAAGGTCTTCGAGCTGAACTTTGGCGCGGTGAAGGCGGGATTCGACTACGCGACGGAAAAGCTGACCAAGCAGGATCCGTACTTCATTGAGCGGATGAATCAGACTGCGGGCAAGATCATCATCGACGGCAACGCAGCCTGCGGAATGGGAGCAGTGTTTGCGGGCGTGACGGTTGTGGCATGGTATCCGATTACGCCCTCGACGTCTGTCGTAGAGGCAACCACCGACCTGCTCAAGAAGTTTCGCGTTACGCCGGAAGGCAAGGCGACCTTTGCGGTGGTGCAGGCCGAGGACGAACTGGCGGCCATCGGTATGGTGCTGGGCGCAGGCTGGGCCGGGGCGCGTTCGATGACGGCGACTTCGGGGCCGGGCATTTCGCTGATGGCGGAGTTTGCCGGGCTGGGCTACTTTGCCGAGATTCCAGGCGTGATCTTCGACGTGCAGCGGTCCGGGCCTTCGACGGGCATGCCTACGCGGACTTCGCAGGCCGACTTGCTCTCGACGGCGTTCCTTTCGCATGGCGACACCAAACACATTGTGCTGCTGCCGGGCTCGGTGAAAGAGTGTTTCGAACTTTCGATTGCGGCATTCGATCTGGCTGAGCGCATGCAGACGCCGGTGTTTGTGCTGACGGATCTGGATCTGGGCATGAACAACTGGATGTCTGAGGCGTTTGAGTATCCCAAGGCTCCGCTGGATCGCGGCAAGGTGCTGAACGCGGAAGATCTGGAACGGCTGGGTGGGTTTGCCCGCTATCGGGACGTGGACGGAGACGCGATCGGCTGGCGGACGCTGCCGGGAACACCTCACCCCAAGGCCGGCTACTTCACGCGCGGAACGGGACACACCGATACGTCGGCATATACCGAAAAGCCCGAGGAGTATGTGAAGCTGATGGATCGGCTATCGCGCAAGTTTAACAACGCGCGCAAGCTGGTTCCAGGGCCGGTGACGGTGAAGGATGGAACATCGAAGATCGGGTTCCTGGCATACGGCACGACGGATTTTGCGCTGCGCGAGAGTCTCGATCAGCTCGAGAAGGAATACGGCAAGAAGGTGGATTACATGCGCATCCGGGCTTATCCGTTTGCGCACGAGATCCACGACTTTGTGGCTTCGCACGAGCGCGTTTATGTGGTGGAACAGGACCGCGACGCGCAACTGGCCAGCCTGCTGAAACTGGACCTTCCGGGTGAGCAGGCGATGAAGCTGCGCAGCATTCTGCACTTCAACGGAATGCCGCTTGACGCCCGCACCATTACCGAAGAGTTTGCGACCAGGGAGGGCCTCTAATGGCGACCGCAACAGTTACTCCTAAAGTGAATCACATCGGCCTTCCAATTCTTGAGTACCGCGGCGGCAAGAGTACGCTTTGCGCGGGCTGCGGCCACAACGCCATCTCCGAGCGGATCGTGCAGGCAATGTACGAGATGGGCGTAGAGCCGGAGCGGGTGATGAAGATGAGCGGCATCGGCTGCTCGTCCAAGAGTCCTGCCTACTTCATGAGCCGCGCGCACGCCTTCAACAGCGTGCATGGGCGCATGCCTTCGGTTTCCACCGGCGCAATCCTGGCCAACCACACCATGACCACGCTGGGCGTCTCAGGCGATGGCGATACAGCGTCGATCGGCATGGGGCAGTTTGTCCACATGATGCGGCGCAATTTGCCCATGATATACATCATCGAGGACAACGGCGTTTACGGCCTGACCAAGGGGCAGTTCTCAGCGACGGCGGATCTGGGGTCGAAGCTGAAGACCGGCGTGGTGAACGATCTGCCCGGCATCGATACCTGCGCGCTGGCGATCCAGTTGGGAGCGACGTTTGTGGGCCGGTCGTTCTCCGGCGACAAGCGGCAGTTGCTTTCCATGCTCAAGGCGGCCATTGCCCACAAGGGCACGGTGATGCTTGACGTGATCAGCCCGTGTGTGACCTTCAACGACCACGAAGGATCGACCAAGAGCTACAAGTTCATGCAGGACAACGACGAGCCGATCAACGAAGTGGATTTTGTGGCCAGCTTCGACGAAATCGAAGTGGATTACGGGTCAGGCGAGGTCTACGAAGTGGAGATGCACGACGGCTCGAATCTGCGGTTGCGCAAACTGCTCGAGGATTACGACCCCACCAACAAGGCGAACGCGGTGCGTACGCTGATGGAGGCGCAGGAGAAGGACGAAATCCTGACCGGCGTCTTCTACATCGACACCAAGAAGCCAACGTTCATCGATCAGCTGAACGTGGTGGACGAGCCGCTGGGGCAACTGCCGGAATCCGTGACGCGGCCGCCCAAGTCGGCGCTGGACGGGCTGATGGCCAGCTTGCAGTAGCCGCCGGTTTCGAGAACGAAGCAACGAAAGGCCCCGCTTATCGCGGGCCTTTTCGTTGTGGGTCCACTGTTTGTGCCGGTGGCATATCGCCGCGGCCAAAAAGTGAAAAGCCTATCCAGAAGTGACCCCGGGGCTAAGCTCGGGTGAGCGGCATAATCTTCGCTTCAAACTCGCCGTCGTCACCCACAGTCAGCAGCCCCACCGTCACCGGCAGTTCGAAGCGCCGCGGGCCGCACGAGCCGGGATTGAAGTAGAGCACGCCCTTGCGCCGGTAGAAGTTGGGCACATGCGTGTGGCCGGAGAGCACAGCGGCAAACCTGCCCGCTGCCGGGTCAAGGTGCAGCGTCTTCAGGTCGTGGAGCATGTAGACGTAGCGGTCCGCAATGAGCGCCACCTCGGTCTCCGGCAGCTCGCCGCATGGGCCTTCACGGTCCACGTTGCCGCGAATCGCGGTGACGGGAGCGATCTTCTCCAGTTCAGTCAGGATGGAGATTTTACCCACATCGCCGAGGTGCAGAATGCGGTCGACGCCGGCCAGCGCGGGCGCAACCTCGGGGCGGAGCAGGCCGTGGGTGTCGCTGATAATGCCAATCTTCATGGAAGGCTCCGAAACGCAGGTCCTTCGACTCGCTTTGCTCGCTCAGGATGACAAATGTGTTGGGAGGGGCAAGCAATTTGGCGGGCGCGAGCGATCATGTCTACAGTCCCAATTCCAGCCGCGTGCGCGGGTCGAGCTGGTCGCGGAGGGCGTCGCCGAGAAAGTTGAAGCCGAGCACTGCGCCGGCGACGGCCAGGGCAGGGAAGAGCACCAGATGGGGCGAGTCGAAGAGGTGCGAGCGGGCGTCGTTGAGCATCGATCCCCAACTGGGCGCGGGCGCGGGAATACCCAGCCCGAGGAACGAGAGCGTAGCCTCGGCCAGGATCACTCCGGCCATGCCGATGGCCGCCTGCACCAGAATGGGCTGGACGATATTGGGCAGAATGTGGCGGAAAAAGATGCGCATCCCGCTTGCGCCCAGGGCGCGGGCCGCGTCAACGTACTCGCGGTCGCGCACGGCCATGACCTGGGCGCGGACGAGGCGGGCATAGCCGGCCCAGCCGCCGATGGCCAGCGCCAGCACCAGGTTTGAGAATCCCGGCCCGAGAAACGCGGCAAATGCGATGGCCAGCAGAATGCCGGGCAGCGCCAGGAAGGTATTCATGGCAAAGGTGGTGAGCGTGGTATCGATCCAGCCGCCCCAGTAGCCGGCGAGGCCTCCGATGGACAGGCCAAGCGCGAGGGAAATCGAAACTACACTGACCGAGACCGCCAGCGAAAGCCGCGCCCCCCACAGCAGGCGGGAGAGCGTGTCGCGGCCCAACTCGTCGGTCCCGGCCCAGTGGGCGGCGGAGGGGCCTTGAAGCCGGTGCAGCAGGTCGATGGCGGCGGGATTGTGCGGCGCAATCCAGGGCGCGGCAAGCCCGCCCAGCACAAAGCCAGCGAGCAGCAGGACTCCCGCAGCGGCCAGCGGCTGGCGGCGGATGCGGCTGCCTGCGCGGGCTAACACGTTTGTAACTTGAAAAGGCATCGGCACAGCAAGAATACCGCGACACACGCCGCACAGTGGGGTTCAATTGAATATGGGCTTCTTGCGACGGGGTTTGACGATGTGTTTGGCGTTGGTTGCGCCCATGGTATTGGCGCAGGCGCCACAGTACGCCGCGTCGCGGGCAGGAAGCTCATTTGCGATTCAGGCGGAGGCCTGGCAGATTGTGGCGCTGGCCAACCAGTCACGCGCAGCCGCCGGGGCCGGGCCGCTGCAGTGGGATGCGGCGCTGGCTGCGGCTGCCCGGCAGCACTGCCTGCGCATGGCCGCCGAAGGGTCGATCTCACACCGCTACGGGGGTGAGCCGGATGTCTCGGAACGCGCTCAGCAGGCTGGCGCTCATTTCAGCATGATCGAGGAGAACGTGGCGGTGGCGCCGACGCCCGCGTCGATCCACAGCGCATGGATGCACTCTGCTGGGCACCGGACCAACCTGTTGAACCCTGCTGTTGACCGTGTGGGCGTGGCTGTTGTGGCGGGCCGCGGCGGGCTTTACGCAGTGGCCGACTACGAGCGCGCCGTGCCGGTGCTAACGCGAGCCCAGGTGGAGGGCGCGATTGCCAGATTGCTGCGCAACAGCGGAGTCATCGTGCGCAGCGATTCCACCGATGCTCGATCGATTTGCGTTGACGACAGGAATTTCACAAACGGCAAAAAGCCGGGCTTCCTGATGCTTTGGGTGGGTGCGGATATTGGCCGGCTGCCGGGCAAGCTGGTGGATCGGCTTGCCTCGGGACAATATCGCGAAGCCGCCGTGGGCAGTTGCCCGGCTCAGGATACCGGAGGCGCGTTCACAGCTTATCGAGTGGCTGTGCTGCTGTATTGAAGCAGTGAATGAGTGAAGAAGTGAATGAGTGAAGAAGTGAATGAGTGAAGAAGTGAATGAGTGAAGAAGTGAATGAGTGAAGAAGTGAATAAGTGAAGAAGTGAAGAAGTAAAGGAGTGAAGGAGTGAAGGAGTGAAGAAGTGAGACGGCTCGTCAACCGAAGGACTGGTGCTCCCTCCAAAGCTGCGGCCAGGGCTTGCGCGGCGGGCCGCAGACGAAGATGTTGGGGTGGTACTCGCTTTCTTCGTTCTTTACGCCTTCGGAATTGCCGTTGTGACCGGCGAGGCGGCAACCGGTAAAGATCGTGTCCGCTTCGACTCGGCCAAGGCCGAGGACAATAAGCGTGGTGGGCGTCGGCGTCGGGTAGCCGCGCAGCCAGGCCGAGTTCGTGGTGCTGATGGGCGGCGGCAAGTGGTATGCCGGGCCAAGGATCTCGATTGCGCCCTGTTCGCCGTAGTTTCCCACGGTAATGCCGAGGCTGGCCTGCTGCTCCGGGGTCAGGGAATCGCGAATGCCGGCGACCGTCTTGACCAGTTCCGGCCAGCCGATCTCTTCGCGCAGGTCGCCGTTCTTGCTCAACGCAAAATCGCGGAGCGGGCCGCTGGACTGGAGTGGCAAAATTACCGCAAAGATGTAGGCCCCGCAGACGGCAAGCCCGGCGAAGAAGACTGATTCCAGCGCGCGCCGGCCGAGCCTGGGCAGGTTTGCCAGCCAGCGTTCGCCCGCGGCCGCGCCCATCGCCAGCAGCATGGGGTACGCCGCGGCCATGTAGTAGTCGCGCCCTTTGGCGAAGAAGAAGAGCGCCAGCGGGATCAGGTACATCCAGGCAAGCATCCGGTAACGGCGGTCGCGCAGGAAGGCGACCAGGCCGGCCAGCCAGAGGGGCGCCGCGAACAAGTTGGCGCCGATGAGGAACTGGCCGGGCAGGAATCCGTCCGCGCGGCCTTCGCCTACGTCGCGCGCGTGAATGTGCTGAAGGAAGTGGTAAGAGATGAAGTCGTGCCGCGCCAGCCAGATAAAGTTGGGCAGAAAGATCAGGAGCGCAAGGGCCATTCCTCCCCAGAACCAGCCGCTCACAAAGAACCGTCGCGCGCGGGTGAAGACGAGGCCAGCCAGAAGCCCTGCGATGTAAAACGCGATGGAATACTTGGTTAGGAGCCCGAGCCCCACCGCGGCTCCAACCGCCAGGCACCAGCGCGGGTCTTCCGTCCTGAGCAGGCGAATCGTGAAGTAAGCGATCAGCACCCACCACAGGTAGTCAAAGGTCGTGTACTGGAACTCCGTGCCTTGAAAGAGGGGCAGGGGGGAAAGCGCTATTGCAAGGGCCGCAGTGAACTGGGCAAGCCGTCCGCCGCCAAGCTCGTGCGCCATCAGGCCGGTGACGACAATGGCCGCGGCTTGCGCGAGCACCGAAAAGAGCCGCAGCCCCACCATCGAAAGGCCGAAAAGTCCCAGGCTGATGTGCTCGACAAATGGAGTGAGCGGCGGGTACGATACGAATCCCCAATCGAGATGACGGGCATCGCTGAGGAACTGGAGTTCGTCGCGGTGAAAGCCGTAGCGGCCGTTGGTGGCCATGTGAAGCAGCACGATGGCTGACGCAATGCCAAGCAGGATCGGCCATTCGGTCTTGCGCGCGCCACCGAACGGCTCGGAAGGCAGTTCTCGCTGCATGGTCGTCCAGCGCGTTCCAGCCATCGTTGTCTTCTCCAAGGGAATTCTACGTGCCGCTGCCACCTATGGTTCCAGCGAATACCCGTTCACGTTCCGCGCGTTCCTGGGGCGAGGCAATTTTGACGGTAGCCATTCCAGCGGCCGTCGCGGCGGCGATGCCCATGTCGGTGTCTTCAAAGGCCAGGCAGTCCTCGGGCGCCACGCCGAGGCGCTCGGCAGCCAGCAGGAATGCATCCGGGGCGGGCTTGCTGTTGACGTAGTCTTCCGAGCCGACGATGGTCTCGAACTTGTCCATCAGATGCAGTGCGCTCAGCGCCCTGGTGACCGAGATTCGCCTGCCGCCGGAGACCACGGCAAAGGGAATCCGGCCATGTTCGGCCTGGATGAGTTCCACAACTTCGGGGATGGCCTTGAGCTGAGGGAGCATTGCGAAGTAGAGTTCTTCCTTGTGCTCGGCCAGGGCGTCGACGGGCATGGCAAGGCCGTGCATCTCATTCAGCGTGGCGATAATCTCGCGCGTGGGCTTGCCGCCCCAGGAATAGAAAAGATCTTCGGGAAAAGGGCAATTCCACTCTGCGAAAGCGGTCTTCCAGGCGACGTAGTGAAGGGGCATGGAGTCGACGATGGTGCCGTCGCAGTCGAAGAGATATGCCCGGAATGGACCGGCGGGCAGTTGCAGTTTCATCGGGAAAGTGAACTCCTTTTCGCTTAGCTTTAGGAACTTGTTGAAAGACTCTGGCTTTGTGTCAAGGCACAACTTCAGTCGTGCCGTAAATCCCGCAAAACCTCGGGGGCTTTAGCCCCAGAGAGTCGAAACTCAGCTTGGAGTTATTTCTTCAACAAGTGTTTCGATCAATCTAACGGCTTGTTTCATTGTCTCAGAGGCGATTGGCGCAAAGGCCGTTGCGAGCCATACACTCACGCCCACCGAATTGGTCCAGGCGCTGGAATCGCGCGCAACAGTCAATGCTTCCGGGCCGGCGCAGGTTCCGCAGCCGGCGTCGCGCAGCCGCCCTCGCCGGGCTTGGTCGGTTCCATCCGGAGAGCGTTGTTGAAGCGGTTGAAGTAGTTGAATAGTCCAATGGCGCAGAGCAGTTCCACAATCTCGCCCTCGGAGTAGAAGCTGCTCAACTCGGCAAATTGCTCGTTGGTGACGTTATGGGCGTCTCGGGTGACTGTCTCTGCCAGGCGCAGGGCGGCCTTTTCAGCGGGGGTAAAGTCCTCGCGCAGTTTCCAGTCGGCTAGATGCGCCAACTGATCGGCGGTCCAACCCAGCCCTTTGGCCAGGACAGTGTGGCTGGCCAGGCAGTAAGGCGTCTCATTGATCTGGCTGGTGCGGACGATGAGCAGCTCCTTCAGTTTGGTTGTTACGGTGCCTGTGTTGAGCACCGCGCCGAAGTGCGCCTGCATGGTGGCAAAGATTTCTGGCCTGTGCGCCATCACCCGGAACATATTGGGAACGTTGCCGCGCTGGGCAAAGGCCTTGTCGAAGAGCGCGGCAATCGCCGGGGTCACTTCGCTGCGGTCGAGCCGGGAAATCCTGGACATTGGGCCTCCTCATGGGTCAACCCAATTCTATCTCCGGCAAGGGCTAGGTGCATTGCGGCTATGAAGCCTCCAACGTTTTAGCAGATCGTCGCGGGCTGAACAGTCCGGCGAGATGCCTCAAAACCTCACATGCAAGTTCACGTTTGCTGTTCCACCGGCCACGGGATAAGCCATACCGATTGGCTGTTGGGTCCGCAGCGCCGCGACGCCGGAGCCGCTCACCGCGTCGATCTCGTAGCTGAGCGCGATCCCGTTTCCTCGATCGTTCACCAGCCAGGCGAAGGGAATCTCAACTGAACAGTTGACGGAGGAACCGGCCGGGCCGGCCGCAACGGGGGACGCCACTCCCGCAGCCGATGCGACAGGCGCAACATCGCCGCTCAGGTTCTCAAAAGCTGACAGCCTGGGAGCGATTTTTGCCTTGCATTCGATTAAGCCGCCAGCCACCGCGGAAGAAACGGGCTCGATGTTGAAGGTTACCGAGAACATGCCGCTGACCGCCACCGGGGCTGCCCCGCTGCGCTGGTCAGCAGTTGGAGCAGCCCACACAGCAGCGGACGCCAACAGCGCAAGCGGCAGAATCTGAGGAATTCGCGCGCGCTTCATGGGGTCCTCCGCACTCCGGTTATCGGACCGCAGAGCGCGAACATGAGACTTAGCCAGTAACCAAAGTTTGATGGGTGGGGACAAAGCTGGATTTGGGCGCTTACTTCACTCAGAAAGCGCGAATCGGTTGTGATCCGCGAGGGAAAATGCGGCAGACCGCGGAATATTCCTGGGAATTTACTCATGCGGCTCTTACTTGCTTGCGACGCCGGTCTTGACCTTGGAGATCACCTTGAGCGGCGCCGTCGTGGCAACCGATTGGTATGCATCCGCATCTGCCGGGGTGAAACTCGCGGTGATTGTGTAGTCGCCGGCGGCTAACACCGTGGCACCTCTGACTGCGAGCGGCTTTCTACCCGAGGGCGCGACTCAATAAGTGAAACTCCCGTGGATGGGGGCCGATGCATTGAGTACCGAACCCAGGGCGGCTCAATCGGCGATTGTGGTCTTCAGGCCCCATGAGATGGTGGGCTTTGCCTTGATAGAGGGCGGCGTTGAACTGTTCTTTCCCGCGGCATTGCGACCCATAGCGATCGGCAGCACCAGCACAGTCAGGACCGTGCTTCGGAAAAGCTTAATGGCTATTCGCATGACGACTATCCTAGGGCCTGTTCACACTACTGGCGTGGATGGCGTTGCGGGCGAAAAAGCGGCCAGACG
>Ga0302156_10004366_pt1 | contig 10454 bp, 9 predicted proteins | sample I_Bog_N3_2_FD_193503 | JGI IMG/M metagenome (GOLD analysis project Ga0302156, IMG submission 193503) | Peat permafrost microbial communities from Stordalen Mire near Abisko, Sweden - I_Bog_N3_2 | ecosystem: Environmental > Terrestrial > Soil > Wetlands > Peat | place: Sweden: Abisko, Stordalen... | reverse complement strand
GGGCTGCTCGAGAACGGATGATAGATCAGCGTGAAATGGATGGGGGTACCGGCGTGCAGTGTCACGGTCGCGGTCTTGGGTGCGTGGCCTTCGCGGTGCGGTTGGTCGAGGACAACTTTGCCATCCACTTCAAGCTGGAAGGTGTCTTCACCTGGTGCGGCGGCGATGAAGAGATAAGGGCCATCGGTCTTTGGCGTGTAGACGCCGGTGTAGCGAAGGGTATGCGGCTTGGGAGCGGGCGGCGTGAACATTTGGCCATTCCAACTGGCGATAAACGGTGGCATGGTGACAACGGACTTGCCTTTGGCTTCTTCGCCGTCGAATGTCTCTTCCTTAATCTGCGTCAGGTCGGAGTGGCGGAAGATGTCTTCGATGGACGGAGTGCCGCGCGCATACAGAACGTTGACCTTACCAGCGAGCGATTCGCTAAGACCTGCGAGGATGCTGGTGGCGTGGAACGGATCGACGTTGGAGCTGCCGCCGCCGCCCGAGACAGCGGGACAGGCGTCCGGTCCGATGACCGCGATCGTGTGAATGCGCGCAGCGCTCAGCGGCAGTAGATCGCCTTCGTTCTTCAGCAGCGTAAGGCTCTCGCGGGCTCCGTCAAGCGAAACCTCGGCGCCGTGCTGGTTGTCGAGCGAGATGTTCGTGTCGGTCTGCGGGCGATCGAGGAACCCGTACATCAGCGTGACGCGGAGCAACCTGCGAACCTTGTCGTCGAGGGTAGCCTCGGTGAGCGCGCCGCTCTTGAGTGCGGGAAGCAGCGCGTCGGCGTTCATGAATTTCGCATACGGCATCTCAAGGTCAAGGCCGCCGTTGGCTGCGGCCACCCCATCGTACGTCGCGTCCCAGTCGGACATTAGCAAGCCGTTGAAGCCCCACTCCTTCTTCAGGATCTCGTTGTTGAGGTGAACGTTCTGCGTGGCGTGCTCGCCGTTGATGAGGTTATAGCTATCCATCACGGCGCACACATGCGCCTGCTGGACGGCGGCCTGGAATGCGGGAAGATAGAGCTCACGAAGCATGCGCTCGTCGATCACGCTATTAATATTGTGCCGGTCGTACTCGGAGTTGTTTGCCGCGAAGTGCTTCACGGTAGCGCAGACGCCCTGGCTCTGCACGCCGTCGATGTACCCAACGTCCATGTGCGCGGCGAGGTATGGATCCTCGCCGAGGTACTCAAAGTTGCGTCCGTTCATCGGCGCGCGATAAATATTCACGCCCGGGCCGAGAAGGAAGTTGACGCCGCGGGCACGTGCGTCCTGGCCCAGCGCAACTCCTTCGCGCTCGGCAAGCTTGGGATCCCACGTGGCAGCCAGCGCGACGCCCGCCGGGTACGCGGTCGACGGTCCCCACGTTCGAACCCCCAACGGGCCGTCCGACATCTTCAACTGCGGCAGGCCGATGCTCGGCGCAGGGAAGGTGAACATGCTGTCCGTGCCGCCGATCAGATGGACCTTCTCGTCGGGTGTCAGCTTCGCCAGCATCGCGTCGATGCGCTGCTCAATCGCTGGAGAATCGGGCACAGGGCCAGCGGAGATTGGTGCTTGCGCGACGGAGAAGGGGGCGAGCAAAAGGGCGAGGACGGCGGAGGAGCACAGCGAACGCGTACGAATCATGAGCAACTTTCCCGAGGGCTTCAATACAAAATTCACGACGACAAAAAGCTCTCGTCGACATCGATACAAAAGCCTACAGCAACGTTGAGAATTCTGCGCAGGGATCTAATCAGCGGCCGGCTATTGTTGATCGCTACGTGGCCGACCACTCTGATTTCAGTCGGTTACGGGCCTAATTCTTGGCGAGCGGGGCCAGTTGCTTTGGCGTGGCATCAGGCTGCGCGCTCTGCGGCGAGTTGCTGAAAGACGCTCGCGAGCTTTAGGACGCCGCGAGGTATTTCTTTCTCCTGCACGGCGGCGAATCCGATCTGTAGCGCCTCCGGGATGGAAACGGTGTGGCAGTAACGGCTGAGCGGAACGACGTCGATGTCATTGAGCGCGGCACGCTGCGCGACGGCTTCGGCCGAGATACCCTTCGCTACCAGGTTGATTCGAAGTCGCCCAACGGTTTGCAAGCCCGCCTCAATCGTCGCAATTTCGAGATAATCGTCAAGGTGTTGCTTCGCGGACGCCAGCAGAATCTTGAAGCGCTCTTCATAGATCTTGCGCATACGACGCAGATGCCGGCCCAGGTGGCCCTGCTCAATGAAGTCGCACAGAACAGCCTGATCCAGCAGCGATTGATGCCGCGTGGTCATAGCCTTGGTGTGCGCGAACACGTCGACAAGATTGCGCGGCACCACTAAATAGCCGAGACGCAGCGAGGGAAACATCACCTTATTGAAGCTCCCGCAGAAAATGACTTTGCCGCCGTGATCGAGGCCCTGCATGGCCGGGATCGGGCGGCCGGAGAAGCGAAACTCGCTGTCATAGTCATCTTCGAAGATGGGCGTGCCATACTTTTTTGCCCACGCAAGAAGCTGTAACCGGCGCTGCAGACTCATCGTTATGCCGACAGGATATTGATGCCCGGGCGTGACGTAAACAAATCGGCAACTGCGGAAGTCGGACTCACGAGGAACCGCGCCCTCAGCATCAAGTCGCATGGAGACAATGCGTGCGCCAAGCGCTCCAAAGACGGCATACGCGCCTTGATAGCCGGGGTCTTCCACCAACGCCTTTTCACCGGGATTGAGCAGCAATCGCGCCGCCAGGTCGAGGCCTTCCTGCACGCCCGAAACGACAATCACCTGCTCGGGCGTGCAATGAATGCCGCGAGAAGTATGCGCGTAATTCGCGATGGCCTCGCGCAACGGACGATAGCCCTGGGCCTCGGAGCCAAGCAGATCGCGTGTAGTGGCCGCGCGCAGGCGACGGCCGGTAAGCTGCGCCCACAGCGTGGTGGGAAAGAGATCGAGTGCGGGAAGATTCGTGCGAAACGCGCTGTTCTCCGGCCTCACATGCAAGGCGTACGGACGAACGCGCGTGGCGTACGCAGAGAGATGCGGGCCCGTCTGCGAAGAGGCATAAAGGTCGCTCTCGGCGCTCTGCTGCGAAGGCAGCAGATGTTCCGGGAGGATCTGAGAAACATACGTCCCGGAGCCGCGCCGGCCTTCGAGATAGCCCTCGGCCTGCAACTCATCCAGCGCCGCGAGGATCGTTCCGCGTGAGAGTTGATACTGGCGCGCCAGTTCGCGACTGGCAGGCAGCTTGGAGCCGGGCAGGATGCGCCCATTGAGGATCTCCGTGCGCAGCGCGTTGCGCAGCCAATGAAACGAGGGCACGCCGTCTGGGCGCGGCGGAAGAATGAGTTCGAAGCTTGAGGCGCGACGAGTCAATTCGGACTCCTCGAGTCAATACGAGCAGCTAGAGAGCGCACCAAAGTGGTCTGGTGGTTTTTGCGTAAGTGGGCCTTTACCGCCGAACCAATCGGGATCATGCTAATCCGTGAATCCCTTCCAGGTCTAGCGCAAGTGTTGGGATGGCAGGCGAACCATGCGTGGATTGGGAGGGTTCTATGAAATTGACTGCGAAGGGATTCATTGGTTTGGCAGGGGCGGTTGGCCAGATGGTGGTTTGCGGCGCGTTTGCTACCGGCACAGCATTAGCCCAGAGCCAGAACTCGTTGAACTTTCGGCACATGGATCAGCAGGCGCCTTCTTCGAACACGGAGTCGAGTGTGACCATGCCGGAGATGGTGGCTGACCTGATGGTGGTGCACGGTCATTACGCGGATGCGATACAGGCGTATCGGAAGATTCAGCCGCAAAGTGCGGAGATTTACAACAAAATCGGCATTGCCTATCAGCGCATGGCAATGGATCAGGACGCGATCGCGAGTTACGATCGGGCGACCAAGCTGAATCGCAAATTTGCCGCGCCGTACAACAATCTTGGGACGGTTTATTTCCACGAAAACGACAACAAACGGGCCAAACAGCTCTACAAAAAGTCGATTAAGCTGGACGCCGCGACCGCTCCATTCTGGAGCAATCTGGGCGCCGCCTACATGGTGGATCGCAAGTACAGCGATGGGGCTGAGGCCTATGAGAAGGCGTTTCTGATCGATCCGAATATCTTTCAGGAAATCGCACTCAACGGCATTCGGCACGATGAATCGCCGGCGGAACTCGCCAAAATTTACCTGACCTTCGCTGAGATTTATGCGCACGCGGGCATGAAAACAGAGGCAATTCTCTATTTGCATAAGGCGCTGGATCAGGGACTGCAGGGTCGGGAGAAACTGCAGGATGATCAGCAACTCGCGACACTCCATGGCACTCCGGAATTTGATGCAATGGTCGGAATACGTCATAAGTGAGTTACAAAAGGGCAGTTTCAACGCCTCCTGCGCGTGTATTAGGCGGGTTCGGGGTGATTTGCTTGCCGTAAGGTAACTACTTAGTTAACAGCAAGGCCACGGCGGGTTGTGTGTTCGCTGGATCGGAATCGTTGGTAGGCTGGTGGCAGGACGGTTTATGACTCCACGTATCGCGGTTCCTGTGCCTACTTCCACAGATCTTCCTTATAACCATAGGTCATGGCCGAGCTATGCGACCGCGGTCACGCGATCAGGGGGCGAGCCGGTCGCCGTCGAGTTGGGCCTTGCCGCGGCTGAGCTTCGTGCACTGGTCGCGAGTTGCGACGGTGTCCTGCTGCCGGGAAGTCCGGCGGATGTGGATCCAGCGCTGTACGGAGCGGAACGGGATCCGGCAACCGCAGCGGCTGACCCCGCCCGCGAGGCGGTGGACTATCTGCTGTTGGAGGATGCCGAGAAACAGGGCAAACCGGTGTTGGGGATTTGCTTTGGGGTTCAGTCGCTGAATGTTTGGCGGGGTGGATCGCTTGTTCAGGATTTGACGCCGCTGCCGGTCAATCATGAGGCGGGCAGTAAGGTTGCGATCGCACACACGGCTATCGTCGCAAAGGATAGCTTGTTGGCCTCGCTGCTGACGGAGGAAGAGGCACCGGAGCGGGATGGGTTTTTGCGACTGCCTATTAATACGAGTCATCATCAGGCGGTTGCCGCGCCGGGGGCCGGGCTGCGGATTGTGGCGCGATCGCCAGAGGATGGCGTGATCGAAGCGGTGGAGATGGATACGGATGATTCAATGTTCCACGTGGAACATCCGGGTGCGAAACAGTTTGTTCTGGGCGTTCAGTGGCATCCGGAACGCAGCTTTGAGATCAGCGCCGCGAGCCGGGCACTCTTTGCGCGACTCGTAGCCGAGGCTCGGCGAGTGGCGGGCTCGAGGAATGTAACGCGGGAAAGCGTGGCGCTCTAACCGTGGGGATACTTTCAGAAGAGCGAATTGCTGCGTTGGTCTCGCCCTATGTAGAAGGGGCAACACTGCTGCCGGCTCTGTATGCGCAGCTTTCTACATACTTGGACTTGCTGGTGAAGTGGAATGCTCGCACGAACCTTACTTCGATCCGCGAGCCAGAAGAGATGGTGCGACGGCATTTCGGAGAAAGCCTCTTTGCGGGCGCACAACTCGCAGACCGGGTCACGGACGGGACGACTCTACTGGATTTCGGATCCGGGGCTGGCTTTCCCGGTCTTCCGATTCAACTGTCGCGGCCAGAGTTGGCCGTTACGCTGGCAGAATCTCAAGGAAAAAAGGCGTCGTTTCTGCGGGAGGCAGTCCGGACCCTCGGTCTGAAGACTGAAGTCTGGGCAGGCCGGGTGGAGACGATGCCGCCGGTGGCGGGCGTGAAGCGTGAGTTTGACGTGGTGACCATGCGGGCAGTGGACGATATGGGACGGGCGGTGGTGGAGGCTCGGGGGCGAGTTAAGGCGGGGGGATGGCTCGTGATACTCACGACCGAAGTCCCGGACGGCGTGGAAGCGGTCCGGCTGCCGGGAGACGGCCACGGTTGGGTAACCTTCGAGCAAGTTGGGTCCCGCGTCGAATAACCGGAAAAGCCGAATAGCCGAATAGCGGACAGGTAACCCACAGGTTCCTCAGGCACTACACAGCATTTGCACCGGATGTTCCACGTGGAACACTACTTAGGTTGTTCCACGTGGAACATCAGCGGTTGGCTTCTGCTAGGCTTGGATTCGTCCCATGCCCGAGCCAAACGAAGTAACAAACCCGCCGCAATCCAGTCGCCCTGAGCCAAACATCAGCCCTTTGCCTCGCAGTAAGGTGATCGCGATCGTCAATCAGAAGGGTGGCGTCGGCAAGACTACCACCGCGATCAACCTTGCCGCTGCCGTCGCTATGGAAGGCGTGCCCGTCTTGCTGCTGGATGTCGACCCGCAAGCGAATACCACCGGGGGACTGGGCTTTTCACGCAACGAGGCACGGCTTTCCGTCTATGACCTGCTCCTAGGAAATGCTACGGCCGCCGAAGTGATTCTGCCCACCGACGTCGAACACCTCTCGCTGATCCCGGGGACAAAGAACATGATTGGTGCCAATGTGGAGTTGGTGGGGGTTGAACGCCGGGAGCACCGTCTCCGGGAGGCGCTGGAGCCTGTCCGCAACGATTACCCCTTTATCTTCCTGGACTGTCCGCCGGCATTGGATCTGCTGACGCTTAATTCTCTAGTTGCTGCAGATACGCTCCTTGTCCCCATGCAGGCGGAGTATTTTGCGTTGGAAGGTATTTCCGAGCTCATGGCCACGCTCGATCGCGTCTCGGCCAACTACAATCCTGAGCTTTCGATTGAAGGCGTCCTGCTAACGATGTTTGACGACCGCACCAACCTTTCGCAGCAGGTACGGGATAATCTGCAGGACTTCTTCGCGGACAAGCTGTTCAAGACCACGATTCCACGGAATATCCGCCTTGCGGAGGCTCCGAGCCACGGAAAGCCCGTCGCTTTATACGATCCACGATCCCGCGGGGCTGAGGCTTATCATGCCCTCGCACTGGAGTTGCTGGAGCGGAATGGGATGAAGGCGACGAAGAAGCAAGGGCCAAAGCCGAGCTTTCCGGTATTGGAAAGCTTTGGCGAGTCCAAGGGAATCTGGCCGTTCCGGAAGTAGCGCTGCTCGGTATGTTGATGAATCTACTGGGCTGAACGAACTTATTTTGATGGGTAGGGATTGGATACGACCATGGCGAATCAAGTGGAGCAACAAGGAGTCAACAAGGCGCACGCAGGCAGGCCCCGAGCGTTGGGTAAGGGATTGGAGTCACTCCTGCCGTCAAGGCCGGCGGCGGTGGCGCCGATTGCGGCACCGGTGGTGGAGTCTACGGGCAAACCGCTGGAGATCGACGTCGAACTGATCGACCGGAACCCGTTTCAGACGCGAACAAACTTCGACGAAGCCAAGCTCGCGGAACTGGCGATCTCGATCACCGCTTCTGGGGTCGTCCAGCCCATCGTGGTGCGGCATGGGGTGAATCATCGCCAAGATGGCCGCTACACGCTGATCACGGGCGAGCGGCGACTGCTGGCGAGCAAGAAGGCTGGCAAAACGACCATTCCAGCGATTGTCCGGGATGTGTCGAATCTTCAGGCGATGGAGATGACGATCGTTGAAAATCTGCAGCGCGCCGACCTAAACCCGATGGAGCAGGCGCACGCGTATGTCCGCCTCAGCCGCGACTTTCACATGACCCAGGAACAGATGGCGGAGCGCACCGGCAAAGACCGTGCTAGTGTCTCTAACTTCCTTCGTTTGTTGAAGTTACCAGAATCCGTGCAGCGCCATGTGGAGTTGGGCGAGCTGAGTTTCGGGCATGCTCGGGCGTTGCTCGCGCTGGAGTCTCCCGAGGCTATTCTGCCTGCCGCACAGAAGGTGCTGGCGCTTCATCTTTCTGTACGTGCGACCGAAAACTATGTCCAAGGGCTGCTCAACCCGGAGTCGAAGGCCAAGCCTGTGAAGGTGGCCGAGGCGGTGGACCCGAATGTGCGCGAGGCGCAGGATACGCTGCGGCGGCGGCTCGGGCTGAAGGTTTTGATCGAGGATAAGAAGGGCAAGGGCCGGGTGATTATCGAGTACTCTGGCGTCGAAGACTTCGACGCAATCCTTGCCGCGTTGGGCGATACGCCGAGCGCTTAGTCTTCCCTGATAGAAGCCGGGCCCGTACTTCACTTCACACTTTTGAGGTTCACGATGCGCCGTATCCTTCTCTCGCTCGCTTTGCTTTGCGGATCCACTGCCGCTCTCGCTCAACCGACGTATCAGCCGACTGCCGGCCGCACGCTGCTGCGCGCTGGCCACGTGCTCGATGTACACAGCGGCAAGGAGACGGCCGACGAGACCATCATCATTGCCGGGGACAAGATTGTCGCGATCACGGCAACCAGCGCGACACCTGCTGCGGCGGGCGATCGCGTGGTCGATCTGACGGCGTACACGCTGATGCCCGGACTCATCGACGTGCATACGCACCTGACCATGGCGAATAATTTCGATCCGTACTTTGAGCTGTCGATGACTCCCGCGAAGGAAGCGATCATCGGCGTGGAGAACGCGAAGACTACGCTGGAGGCGGGCTTCACGACCGTGCGCAACGTCGGGGCGAACGGCTTCACGGATGTTGCGCTGCGCGACGAGATCAACGCTGGTCACGTTCCCGGCCCGCACATGCTGGTTTCAGGACCACCGCTCGGCATCACCGGCGGACACATGGATGAGAATCTTCTGCCGGAGCAATATCACTTGCAGGGCGAGGGCGTGGCCGATGGAATTCCCGCGGTCCAGCACATGGTTCGCAACAACATCAAGTACGGCGCGGATTTGATCAAGATTGGCGCGTCGGGGGGCGTGCTGTCAAAGGGCGATGATCCGCAGGCGTCGCAGTACACGCTGGAGGAGATGCAGGCGATTGTCGCGGACGCGCATCGGCTGGGACGCAAGGTCGCAGCGCACGCGCATGGAGCACAGGCTATCCTATGGGCGTCCGAGGCTGGCGTGGATTCGATCGAACACGGCAGCTATCTCGACGACGCGGGCATCGCCATGATGCTGAAGCACGGCACCTACCTTGTGCCCACGGCGTATCTTATCGACTGGATGCAGCAGTATGGGCACCTTCCTCCGCTCTACACGCAGAAGATGATGGACGTGAGCGCTGTGGAGAAGAAGAATGCGATTCGCGCGATCAAGGCCGGAGTGAAGGTCGCTTGCGGAACGGATGCCGCCGTGTATCCGCATGGGCTGAACGCGCATGAGCTTGATGTGTATGTGAACCAGTTCGGAATGACGCCGCTTGCGGCGGTTCAGACGGCTACGCTGAATGCCGCTGACCTGATGGGATGGACCGACAAAGTGGGGTCGCTGGAGCCGGGCAAATGGGCGGACGTGATTGCCGTCAAGGGGGATCCGCTGGCCGACGTTCGCATCCTGCAGCATGTGCCGTTTGTGATGAAGGCTGGCGTGATCTATAAGGATGAGGCGCAGCCGATGGTGGTCGACAAGCTTGTCGCATCCGCAGCCGCTCGGATGGAATCCAACGCGGGGGAGAACAGTTTCTAATGTCGGCTACGCCCTTTGAATATCGCTTTCGGTTCTGGATTCACGCGCTGATTTATATCCTTGGCTTCACGGCGCCTTGGCTGTTTTTGCATTCGCTGGCGGGCGTGCCGGGATTTACTACCAGTTCCACGTGGCTGGTGATTTCGACGCAGCGACCGTCGCGCTGCTCGTGATTGCGCTGCTGCTGACGGGGCTCGGCGCTTGGCTGCGGGTGTGGGGATCGGCGTACGTTGGGTCGAGCATCGTGCAATCGCCGGGGATGCATGGCGAGGTGATGCTGGCGGACGGGCCGTATCGCCGGACGCGCAACCCGCTCTACCTGGGGACGCTGCTGCATACGCTTGGTGTCACGATTCTTATGCCGCCGAGTGGCGCGGTGTTCAGCGTCGTGTTGCTGTGGATCTTCCAGATACGGCTTGCGCTCGCGGAAGAGCCCTTTCTTGCGACGCGCTTCGGGGCAGCGTACGTCAGCTACAAAAACGCGGTGCCGCGCTTCCTGCCGTCTCCCAAGGCGCAGATCGCGTCGGCAGGCGTGCGGCCGCACTGGGTGCAGGCGCTGCTTGGAGAGATTTACTTCGTGGCCGTGTTTCTGGTGCTCGCTATTTTTGGATGGAGCTTCAACGCGCAGCCCTTGCGGCAGGGCTTGATCGTTTCGGTTGGCCTCGCGCTGGTCGTGCGGGCGTTTCTGCCACGCGCGGCGAACGACGCACCCTCCGCCGCCTAGCTGGGTCATCGGAGCTGGGTCATCGGGGCCGGAACATAAAAAGGGCCGGAGAGGCGACGCGAAGTGCGTCGATTCTCCGGCCCTTCTCACTGGCCTTCACAAGACCCGAAAAACAATCAGGCGCTCGTTACGAGGCGCTGATTACTTCTTGACGGGAGCGATCGTGTCCTTGGCAACCTTGGCCACGCGGAACTTCACGACGGTCTTTGCCTTGATCTTGATGGCCTCGCCGGTCTGCGGATTGCGACCGATGCGAGCCTTGCGCTCTGCCTTGACCAGCTTGCCAATACC
>Ga0302156_10004363_pt1 | contig 10457 bp, 7 predicted proteins | sample I_Bog_N3_2_FD_193503 | JGI IMG/M metagenome (GOLD analysis project Ga0302156, IMG submission 193503) | Peat permafrost microbial communities from Stordalen Mire near Abisko, Sweden - I_Bog_N3_2 | ecosystem: Environmental > Terrestrial > Soil > Wetlands > Peat | place: Sweden: Abisko, Stordalen... | reverse complement strand
GTCCTCACCCGCTGGCGCGAAGAGGTCTTCCTCCCACAGAACCCCGAACCTGGCCGCCTCCCCGTCGCTGAACTTCGCCACCTTGGCGCTGATCCGGTTCTTGGACAGCGAGTTCGCGATCTGCCACCAATGCGCCTGACTGTTGCGCTTCGGCTTGTTCTGCGACCAGACCGCGGCCTGCTCCTCCGTGCTGGCGGCGGCGATGGTGCGCAGCTCGTGCTCGCCCGGCATGTCGCCCTGCGCCATGCGGTCGAGCATCGCCGGGCAAATCCTTCCCAGCAGCCGCAGTTTGGCGATGTTGCGCGCCGTCACGTTGAGCGAGACCGCGATGGCCCCGTCGGTCCACCCGGCACCGGACAACGCCTCCATGGCGCGCCAGCGGTCAACCGGCCCCATGTCGGCGCGCACCACGTTCTCCGCCAGCGCGATCATGGGGCCGGGCTTGGACTCTGCCTCGTCCTGCACCAGCACGAGGATCGATTTCAGCCCGGCCTTGATGGCGGCTTTCACCCGCCGGTGTCCGGCCTCGATGGTCAGCGCGTCGGCGTCGCCGGTCTCCCGCACGAGCGGCGGCTGGCGGAGGCCGATGGTCTTGATGGAGGCGACCAACTGCCCATCGGCCTCTTTTCCCGCGGCGGTCTTGCGGGGGTTGTCCGGGTTCTCCCGGAGCTTGCGCGGATCGACTGTCCTCAGTTCCACGGTCCCGACTCCTTGCGTTATTGCCTTCCATATTTCTGGAAGACCCCGCCCCGACCGCAGCCCGGCGGCGGCGACACCATTGCCGGCGAGCGCCCCTGCCCTGCGTCAGCGCGCGACCCGCGCCTGCGGGTTGCGGGATACGCGGGGCCGGGGTGTTCGCAGCCGGCGATGGTGTCGGCGGCGTTGGGCTGCGAACCCGTCCGTCTTTCCGGCATTTTCATTTCGTGATCCTCCTGGCTGATCCGGCGCTGTGCCAACATCAGTCCAAGGGTTCCCTGCGAACGGGGCTGGCCTTCTGTTCACGTGTCCTTGTGGGACTCGCCACTGGCGCATCGCCGTGGGCATTGTCCTGCCCGTCGCGAACAGGGCATTCGACGGGCAGGGACGCCGTCACGCCTCGGCGTCGTCCCCGACCACGCGGCGCAGTTTCCCGAACAACTGGCTGAGACTTCCGTCGTCGGCTTCGCTGTCGTCCTCGCGGGTGTTCGCCAGGCTTGCCTCCAGCGCGGCGAGGTCGGCCTGTTTGGCGTCAAGCTCGGCCTGAAGCTCAAACGGGAGTCCGATCCTCGGCTGGTAGCCGGCCAGGCGCCGCCGGTTCTCGATCAAGCTGCGCCGCTGCTGCGCCAGGTCGGCCTCGAACCGGTCCAGCGCGTGTTCGAGACGCGAGATAAGGCCGAGCGCGGTCATCTCGGACGCGAACTGCAACGTGGCGCAGCCGCCGGTCCGCTCCAGTGCGATTTCGACCGTCTCGCCCCGCCCGGGAAACCTGTGCCGGGTCGCGACAACGTCGAACCCGCCGATCCTGGCGACCGTCCACTCACCGCTTTGGCCGCGCAGGTCGAGGTTGCGCAGCAGGGTCAGCAGCGCGCCGCCGGCCTTGGGCCGCTCGGTGTACGACGCGCCGTCAACCGTCATGGCGAACAGATCACCGCGGGTCGGCACCCGCCGAGCGATGTCCTGCCCGATCGCGCCGATCCGCCGTCCCGCCGCGGCGATTTCGCTCTCCGCGTCGCTCACTGCCCTGCGCACCGCGTGCTGATCGTCGATATGCGCGCCACGCTGCCGCTGCAGCCGGGCGATCTCGGCTTCCAGGCCTGCCTTCTGCATCAGCCTCGGGTCACCGGAGGCAATCGCCTTGGCCATCGCGAACTGGTTGACCTGCGAACCGGCGTCCTCGATCCGCCGCACCGAGCGGTCGCCGGACAGCGCCGCGTTGATGAAGCGCTGCTTGCGCTCGTTGGTCTGCCACATGGTTGCGTCGGTCGAGCCGAGTGTGGCATACGCGTAGATGCCGATTGTGTCGTGCTGGTTGCCCTGCCGCTCTATACGTCCCTCCCGCTGGCCGATCTGGCTGGGTAACCAAGGAACGTCCAAATGATGCAGCGCCTTCAACCGAAGTTGGGCATTGACGCCGGTGCCCATGGTCTCCGAGCTGCCGAGCAGCACGCGGATGCGCCCGGCGTTGATATCGCCGAACAGCCGCTGTTTCGCGGTGGACGTCTTGTGATCCTGCATGAAGGCGATCTGTTGGGGCGGCACGCCGCGGGCGACGAGCTGGTCCTTGATCCAGCGGTAGGCCGAGAAGCCGCGGCTCGCCTCGACGTTCATCGTGCCGAGATCGCTGAAGATCATCTGCGCTGCGCCGGGAATCGAATAGTACTCGCCATCCGGGCGGCGGTAGCGCTGCTGGCCCGTCTCGCGCCATATCCGATAGACATTCGCGATGAGCGCATTGAGCTTGTTCCCGGGTTCGTCGGCGTAATCCTCAAGCACGAAGCGAAGGTCGATCGAGGAATGTCTCCCGTCCGTAATGACTGAAAGAAGTATATCCATGCCTTTCTCGGGCTTCCCCTTGCGCTCCTCGATAAGCTTGATCCGCTGCGCCAGCACGCGCTGATACCAGCGGAACGCCGGGCTTGGCTCGGCGGTGATGATCTGGCGCCTGCCGGTCTCGATTGCGGGAATCGTCAGCGACGCGCGCAATTCATCCTTCAGCACCACATCGGCGAAGCTGCGGAACATCGCGATCAGTTCGGCCACATTGATGAACTCGGCGAAGCGCGTTGTCGGTTTGTAGAGCCCCGATGGCAGCAGCTCCAGCTCGGTGCGGGTGTCGCCGAAGGCCGCTGCCCAGGAGTCGAACTCATGCAGGCCCCGCTCTTCCAGCGTGTGCGGTTGCATGTAGCGCTGGAGCGTGAATAGTTCCGCTAGCGATACATGGCCCGATTCCGGCTTTGACACCGGTTTTAAGCGGTTTTCGGCATCAAAGCCAGATATTCAGCTTCGAAAGGGGTGGCGTTCCGCCGTACAGGACACGCCTTCACCCCACGGCGACGTATCCCTATGGATTTGTGGACAGCCCTTCGGGGCGGACGGCGCATGGGGACAATGCGCGCCGAAGTCGGCGCGCAGCGGCCTGCGGCCTTTGCCCCCAAGCACCCTCCTCTGCCCACAACTCCACAGGGACAAGTCACATCAGACTCGCAAGAATTTTTGTTTTGGACAGTTCCCGGCAAAGCCTGTAGTGCGTGGCGGCGAGTGGATGCATCTGGACGACGAAAGAATGGGGGCTCTGCCCCCAAACCCCCGGGATATTTGTTCCAAAATCATGTTGGTTTAGAGAAGGTGGGAGTAAGTCGGACCGATTGGCGGATTGCCAGACGTGGCGCACCGATTCCGCTGACGGGGAAGCCGTTCACGAACCTTTGGCCTTTTTGCCCGTTACCCGGTTCCGGGTCGCTCCTTTTTTCTCTCCTTGCTGAACGGTCTGACCGCCCGGATTCCCTGAGCCCACGAACTCCGACTTCGCAATCTGCCTCCGCAACTCCGCGTTCTCCCCCTCCAGTTCGGCGTTTCGTTTCTGAAGTTTCTCGTACTCAATCTTGAATTCATTATAATGCCATGCGATACGTTCCACCTGCGCCGCGAGGCCGGCTATACGAGCCTGCTTCGCGTCCTCGGCATCGGGCTTTCGCGTCGGTGCTCGCTTCCTGAGGCGCTTCAGCCAAACGTCCACTTTCGATGCCGTGGCAGCGTGCGTCCGATTCTTCAGAGTGGATTCACCGAGGCCCGCACGCCGAAAAAGCTCTCTCCGGTTAAGCCGGCCACCATTCTCAGGGTAGTAGCCGTGCGTGGTCAATTCGGCCTCCACCATCGCCATCGCCGTTTCTATCTTTTCGACCGTGCGAAGCCGGTTGCCAGCTTGATAGTTCCGGAGATGCTCGTTCATGATTTCAATCCCTGCCCCTTCGCGCACTCTTCGGCCGTTCTGATTTCGACTGAACGATCGCCGTTTGCGGCGAGTCGCCCAGTGCTCGTTGCACGCGGACATCGCTAAGCATCTCGGTCCGGAGATCCTCGAACGGCGACAGATGAGACAGAAGCTGTCCTTGCCACCAAGCGCGCATCATTCCGCCCTCGGGCGGGATGCTATCCAAAATCTGTTCGATGGCTTTCCGGTGATCGACACGTGCCGCGGCGAGTTCGAGGCGGTGCATACAGTTCACGCCGCAGTTGCCGATTTCGGGGCTACCGCCTCGGCGGGTACACTGGCCAAACTGGTTGAAGGTTTTCGTGCAGAGGACGCCAGGCTTCACCAGCATCACGCGGCCGTTTTGTGCTAGGATCTCGGCCGCACTATTGAGATTGTGCGCTTCCATCTCATGCTCTGCGGACCGGGGCGCCAACCGACCCGCTAACTCTTGCACGAGAGCTGCGGCCGGACCGCCGTTCGCGTCTGCGGATCCGATGGCCCGTGCCGCAAGCGCGATCGACGCCTCGTATGCGATCTGACGCATATCATCCTGCAAGGTTGGATCGGAGAGGATGTAGGCCAGGGTCATCTCTGGGTCACGGTGTCCGAGAACGTCGAACAGAATCTGATTGGAGCCGGCCAAAGACAGCGCCGCGAGGCGCACGACCGTCATCCGGAAGCGATGAAGATGCACGGAGCCTTCACAAAGGTCACAAAGAGGACGTCCATCCGGAAGGCGGACACGCCGGCTGAACGAAACGAGGGCCGCACCCAGCGAATGCAGTGAACCCTCGGAACGGGCACTAAATGGCACAAAGAGCCGAGCTCCGCCCGGCTGAACGATCTCCGCAATACGCGCTTGCTGCTTGATCGCCTGGACGGCCACCTTCGGCAGTGGCCATTTGCGGCGTTCCCCTCGCGAGCTGTCCGAAAGCTTGTATGTCTGGCCAATCAACAGGTCTTGATCCCACGCGTCATCCAAACAATCGCGGAGAAGGTCCGCCAACTCTCCATCTCGCGCGCCGGTGGAGAGTGCCAGGATAATCATGTGCGCTGCCTGAAGCAGAGACACCATGTTGCGGACGAAGAGCGGGAGGCGTGGTGGCCAGGTATCCACCACAACCAGACTCGCATCATCGACCTCGCTCACATTACAAAGAAACTGATACTCGAGGGTCGACCCCAGTGTGAGCCGTGGGCCGCCCCAGTTCGCGAGCCAGCTTTTTCGGCGCTCATTAACATCACAGCGTCTGCGGCTTCCGCCTACGGTGGTTTGGATGCATCGCAGCTCTTCCCAGCAGGTGATCAGGTCCGGGCCGAGCGCGTCCAGCATCCACACCGCCGCGTGCCCGATCGCTGCCGTGAAGGAATCATTGAACGGCTGCCAGCTTCGGCCCGCCACAACGGGGACGGCCACGTCGGCAGCGGGCCAGTCATCGAACGCACCTGCTTCCAACAGCGCGTTAAGGCGAGCGACCACGGTTCGTGCGAAAGATGGATGAGCCGTCGCCAGTTCGGCGACTTGGTCTGGCGAGAGGTCCTGAAATATCGGAGGGCCGTCACGGCAAACGGAGGCGATTGCAGTACCCGCGTTCCGCGGCAATGTCAGGGCCTGTCTTGCGGCCCGGATCAGTGCCTGACAGTTCAAAACCCAGGTCGATGGCTTGGGCGGTCTTGTCACACGTCGCCGTAGCCGGAGCGTCAGCAGGAAGATAAGAGCCGAAATGCGCTTCATCCGCCTCAATGCCACCTCGGAGCGATCCTCCTCCCTTTGCCAGCCATCAGGCAAAGCCCTTGCGAATTTGATCGTCCGACTAGTTCTGGCCTGGAGGCTGCCGCCAGAGGCCCAAGAGGCTGGGATCACCCATTCATCCTTCTGGATGGGACTGCCTGGGACGACTTCGAGGTCTTTGATCTCGTCCCATGAGGCGGACCAAAGGCGATCGAGAACCGGAGTGTGTGCGAGCTCGGCGCGGTGCTCATGCGGAACCGGAATTACCGCAGCAATTTTGGCAATGGCCATCACTCGGGCCTTTCCAAGAGAGACGGGGAGGACTGATCGAAGAGGTAGGCCCTCCCGTCCTGAAGCTCGGATAGATGGTGCTCCGCCGCCGCGATAAACTCGACCGAGCGCGCCGGATAGAGACGCGAGACCACGAAATCCGTCGCCACCCACTCCGCTTGAAAGGAGGATCCCGCGAAGCGGTCCGCGGGCACGCGGCTCTTGATAAATTGGAGCTCTGCCATACGCACAGCCAGGTGTGGAAGGGAGTCCTCGAAGTAGACACCGTGTCGACAAAGGGTGCAGCGCTGTACGAGGCACAGATCGCCCCTATGGTCGGGAGCTAGGTTACTCGGAGGGTGGGCCGGGTCGAGACATCCCATTCCCATGCGGGTTCGCATTCGATGATCGGCCAGCCGCTCCCGCTGCTCATCGTTGACCTCGCCGAACCGTGCGCGGAGATAGAGGATTGTCGGATCGACCTGTCGGAATCGTATGATCTCGGTAAAGAATTGCTCCTGGAATTGGGTGAACTCCTTGTAGCGCTGGGCGATCTGACGCCGTTGCCGCAGGTAGTGCCGCGTCGTCCGAAGAGAGTTATGCCCCAGCGCCCGCTTGACCAGCAAGTCGTTGTAAAGGCTGTTGTCGTAAAGGAAGGCAGCGAAGCCATCGCGAAGGTCCCCGGGCGTGAACGACAGAAGGTCCACGTAGCGGCGCCGACTTTCTCTGGTATCGTCTCGATGCATTCGAAGCGCTGCCTTGAGCGCCTTCCAGCAAAATGAGCGCATCATGTCGTTCAGGGCGGGTGACGCCGTGACACAGCCGACGCGTCCTCCCGGGCCCTTGCCATTCCCTGCAAAGAACAGCCAGGGCGAGAGGATCATCCCGCCGATGGCTTCAGCCTCGCGGCGCTGCTCCACAGTCCGGTCTTTGATGCCGTCCAAACAGGCCAACCGGCAGCGCAGCGTGGACCGCAAAAGATTCGTACGCTCTATCATGCTCCTGATAACCTGGAATGGATGCCCTGCTGGCTTGCTCAGAGAGAACGCCACCTGCTCCTTACCAACCTTGCCCTTGTGACCGTAGATCGCGACCGTGCCATGCTGGTCAGAACCCTGCACACCGAGCCGCCAGTCAGACCAACTGGCGTCAGACGATACGTCGATATTCAAGGCTGTGTCCGGATTCCAGCCAAGATGCAGCAAGACCAATAGGAAAGAGGCTGCCGTGTCCTCGAACGTTGGTACGAACCAGCGAGCTGTCCCCGGAAGCGTTCTCATGTGCGGGGGCACGCCGGACGGGCCGTGCGCAGGAAGACCATAGGCGTGCGGAAGACGGAGGCGCATAGGAAGACCGGAAGGGCCGGAGTGATGACCCGCAAGTGTCCTGATAAGGTATTCTTTCGCAACTACTGCGACGTTAGCCTGGTCAGACCATGCCTCGAAGTCTGCGCCTCCGCCAATCTTCCGGGGATCGACACCGCGGGTGAGCAACTCTGATCCTTCGGCGATGGCGCGGCCCATTCTTGCGTGGTGCGCTTTGAGCGTGGCGTAAAGTGGCCGAAGGATCTCCGGGTCGACGTCCTTATGCAGGATTTCCCGACCCTCCTCAATGGTCGGCCAGAGTAGCTTCCAGTCCTTCATCTTTTGGCGGCGTCTTGCGTCGGAGATCAAGTGGCGTGCTGCCCCCAGCGGGCCGCCGGCGGACGACGGACTCAAAGCTGAATCCTGAAGTAGCCACGTCTTGTAAAGTTGTCCGTGCGCGTTGGTTACCTGGTTGCAGCTGGCAATATCAGGAGCCCCCCTCGCCACGATGTGGTCAAGGAAGCGCCAGAACTGACGAACGTAGACCAGCATCAGCGCGATGCTGCCCGTGGCCTTGCCCACCGAATCGGCCCGTATCGAAGGCGCGAGCTCATGAATGAGCCTTGGCCTCGGCGCGATGCCCTTCGCTTTTGCGCCAACTGCGAACTCAGTGAGGTCACAGTCAAACGACGGCCTCCGGCCGTCATGCGGCCTCACCTCCCACCTGAGCGCACTTTCGTCTTGAAACAAAGGCGCCGCTTCTTTCTCGCGACGACCCGCATCGCTCGCGGGATTGCTTTCTTTCAGCGTTAGCCGTTTGGTCAACCTAGCCATCTGCGACATCCAAATAGGCCGCCCATGCAGCGCGGTTCTCGCTAACCCAAACATGGTCGGCGACCCAACCCAGGTAACGCTCTGTAGTTTCCTCGGAGACATGACCGAGAACAGGGCGGATGTAGTTTCCAACGAGATTTCTCGCGTGGTCGAGGAGCATCGATCTAGGCACCTCGTTGAGGGCGTGCTGCATCGTTGCCATTTCGTCCCGGAGCAGCCGCAGCAGCATAAGGCATGCGAAGGTGTGCCGCCCGATGTGTGGGCTGAAGCCGGGGTATGGAAGGCTGCCGCACGCGTGCCAGGCCTTGTAGAGCGCTGCAGCGGTAATTGCCTCGCCAGTGTTCTCAGAGAGGAACAATTGCGGTGGAACAGGCTCGCCTGGATGACCTGCCCTAAACAGAGCCGCTGCTTTCGCGCGCCGCAGGGACGCGTAACTGGCAATCTCCTGGAGATACGTGACCGCGAACCGCAGCGTGCGCCGCTTCCCGACTTTCGCTGGATCGCCGGGCTCGCGGGAGCCCTTTGTTCCGAAGCAGATCTCCATGCGAGCGGGCTTGCCGGGCTCCACCTTGTCTGGATCGGGAATCTGGTCCACGCGCACCAGAACTGTCTCCTCAAGCCGCATGCCAGTCTCGAGAATCATCCGGCACGCAAGCGCTTTGGTCGGGCCTCGTCGCGCCTTCACTTCTGCCAGCCAGCGACCGATCTCACCAGCAGTTGGAAGGCGCAAATGTCCCGGGTCCGTGCGCCTGCGCCCTACGCGCACTTCACCAGTTTGATGCGAATGAGCGCCCTTCCTCGACACCGCTCTGGTCGCGACGCCGAAAGCATCTCTCAGGTTTCTTTGGGCAGCCCATTGCAGGAACTGGACTGCGAGGTCGACTCGGCGATTAACCGTGCTCGCGCTCAGCGGCTTTCCGTCCTCGCTCCAGCGGCCTCTCGCCATGTCAGCGTCGTAAGAGTCGAGGACATGCTGATAGCTCAACGTCTGCCAACGGACCTTTCGGGTTTCCAGATACGTCCAGAAGTTTTCGAGGTCCCTTGAATACGCATCGAGAGTGTTATCGGATAGTCTCGTTCTTGCTGAGTAGGCGGAACTCTCGCGTTGCTCTGGGCGCCAAATCCCGGCGGCCCGCTCGCGAAGGAAACGGCTCGGCTCGTCAAGATATCGCATATCATCGGAGAGCAGAAACGGAACCCGAGTGCTCCGCTCCAACCCGCCCTCCGGTTCGTTTGAGATGAAACGATACGCCATTGCCGCCCTCCCGTGAGACGAATCGACCTTCGGCCAAAGCGCGAGCCTTTGTCAATCAAAACCTTTTTTTGGCGGGGTCGTGTAACTAGCGTATTGGTTATCGGCGTGCCTGACGCCATGACCAGGGCGCGGCCGGGATTCACAGTGTCGATGAAACGCGACTTCACGTAAAGGTCCCAGGCACGCTGCGAGCCGTCCGGCTGCACGCCCTTCAGCGTGGTCATGTTGGTCGTGAAATTGAGCTTGCGAAATTCCTGGGCTTCGTCGATCACCAGCTGGTCGACGCCAATCTCGGCGATCGTCAGCATGTCATCCTTCCGGGCTTTCAGTGCCTCCAGCTTTTCCTGCAGCTTCTCCTTCAGGTTCTCGATCCGCTTGCGCGTGATCCGGTCATCACCGCCGATGTGCTCAAGGAGCCCGGCGTAGGCGCCGATCTGCCGGCACACCATATCCTCCTCGAATGCGGCAGGCGTGGCGATGAACTTAAACGCGGCATGGGTCAGAATAATACAGTCCCATTTTGCTGTCGCCGCGCGCGCGACGAAGCGCTGCCGCTTGCTGGCGACGAAGTTGGTCTCGTCGGCTACCAGGATACGCGCGTTCGGATACAGCAGCAGGAACTCGCGGCTGGCTTGTGCGAGGCAGTGGCCGGGGACCACCATCATGGCCTTGCTGATCAAGCCGAGACGCTTCTGCTCCATGATGGCGGCGGCCATCAGGAACGTCTTGCCCGCACCGACGGCATGCGCGAGATAGGTGCTGCCGGCGCTGATGATCCGCCAAACGCCGCGCAGCTGAAACGGACGGAAGACAATCGCACTGGACGCGCCCGGGAGCGTCAGGTGCGAGCCGTCAAAGTGGCGCGGCACCAGGTCATTGAACCGGTCGTTGTAGATCCGGGCCAGCCGGTCAGTGCGCTCGGCGTCGCGCCAGATCCAGTCTTCGAACGCGGCCTTGATCTTGGCGAGCTTCTCCTTGGCGGCTTCGGTCTCCTGCGCGTTGATCTCGCGGTGCTCGGTGCCGTCCGGGTCGCGCCAGGAGTCCCAGATCGTCGGCGTGGCCGAATTGAGCGCATCGTGCAGCAGCAGCCCGGCGTGGCGGCGTTCGGTG
>Ga0302156_10004362_pt1 | contig 10458 bp, 10 predicted proteins | sample I_Bog_N3_2_FD_193503 | JGI IMG/M metagenome (GOLD analysis project Ga0302156, IMG submission 193503) | Peat permafrost microbial communities from Stordalen Mire near Abisko, Sweden - I_Bog_N3_2 | ecosystem: Environmental > Terrestrial > Soil > Wetlands > Peat | place: Sweden: Abisko, Stordalen... | reverse complement strand
GAAATTGAACACGGCGCGACCGAAGAGCACTTTTCCATACGGCATGAAACGTCCGTGGGTCAGATAGAAACGGGGCCCAACATCGTAGGTTCGTTCGTGAACGCCTTCAGTCCCGAATACCTGGCGCACGCTCATCTCCAAGCCAAAATGGTTAGCGGGGTCAATCGTTGCATACAAGCCGCCACCCTTAAAGTTAATTTGGCCGTAGACGATCGTCGCGTCGCTGGCGATGCCAGGATTCGCCATGGAGAACAGGCCGCCCACCTGCACGTTGAGCTGACGAGACGCTGTCGGCATCGCTTGCGACATGAGGAGTGATGGAAACAAGCCAAGTGCTAATGCGGTGATGATTGTCTTCAGATACACAGGTGATTCCTCCGGGCGCAACTTGCCGTTAATTGACGCCTTGGCAAATATACCACTGCCACTTGTTGGCGCTCAGAGAATTCCGGTGCTCCGCAGTCTCGAATCGACGCAAGAGGCATTCCAAACCGTTCACCTTCCAGCTGAGCAGTTAGTAGAAGTTGTCGAGCAGTTGGAGCGTTTATTGGGCTCCGTACACATAGCCACGGCACTGCTTCTCAAGGGATCAGGCGATTGCCGTTCGGGAACTTTGGGAGACTGCCAGGCAGAACAAACCATGCATTCTCTTTATCGATGAGTTTGACGCGATATTTGGACAGAGGGGGTCTGCAAACACCGACAAGGTCTCCGAGGAGATAACGAATGCGTTCCTGGTCGAGTTCTCAGGCAAGGAGGAGGGTATTTGTGTGATTGGCGCCACAAACCGCGGCGAGGTCGTTGATGACGCCATTCTCTCGCGCTTCGGGATGGAACTTGAATTGACCCTGCCTGGCGAGAAGAATCGGCGGGCCATCCTTGACCAGGAACTTGCGGAGGCCGGATACAAGGGCACGGTCCCGGCCAATGCTTCCAACCTGATGCAGGATATGCCTGGCCGCGATATTTAGATGCTGGCACAACGGTTGACGTTCGCGCTACATGGAATAGCCTCATCGTGAGCGCCTGTGCGCGATCCCGACTCCAGACCACCTGAGCCATACTGAAAGACGCAGAAGATTGGAGCGCCCCGGGAGTGTCATCCCGACCGGGATACTTCTTGGGGGCCCGGCTGGTTCGGGCAAGACGCAAATTGCGCGCGCCAGGGCAAACGAGGGCTCACTGGGCTTCGTCAAGGCAACCGTGCCGACCTGAAGGGTTTGTATCTGGGGCACGCGGCCGCCAACGTACGCGGCGTCTTCGCCATAACGCGGGCCGCGTCTCCGGCCATTCTCTTTATTGATGAGCTGGATCTCGTTGCGCCGATAAGAAAGGGCGGCGGCAATGATGTTCTAATCGTTGGCCAAATGCTTCAGGAGATGGATGGAATCGTCGATCGGCGCCGGCGAGTGTTCGTTCTTGCAACAACCAACCTACGTGAGAATGTCCATCCATCTATTCTCATCCGGTTTACGGAGCGGCTCGTAGTTCCCCTCCCTGACTTGCAGTCTCGCAAGCGAATGCTCAAGATTCTCTTTGTCCAAGCGAAGATCGATTTCCTGTTCTCTCGCGACTACCGTCTACTCAGGGAACTGTCGTCGGGTATGTCACTCCGCGATATTCGCAATTGGCTGGCTCTCGCACATCGCCAGGCCATAGCAAGGGCCGTCGCAGATGGTGGAAGTGCCGCCTAGAGTATAGTTCGCGAGGGCCTATTAGGCTCGGGTACCCTCGTACTGGTGATTGCGTAGTCGCGCAATATGCGAGTTTGAGCCACGAGAGACGTCGTTCCAAGTAACATCTGGCCCTTCGCGGGGGCTGAGGGATGTATCCTTGGCACTGTCCGCCTGGGCCGTGCCCCAGCGTGTAGGCGGCTGTCGTGAGAGGAGGATACGACGAGTACGTACACGTTTGTGGACTACACTACACTATCGTACAGCATAGGCCGATGGACTGTACTTTACTAGAGAGTAGTATTGTACTGTCGGGTTGACTAAGCTATTGTCTCGTCAAGTCGCCTATGCTATTGTCTTGAACAGTAAAGTAACCATGGAGTGAACTCTAACTGTTGTCTGCACCACTTGGAGTACAGTCCACGTTTAGGTTTGTGGACTATAGATGCAGGCCACTTAAAGTGGACCAATGTGTTTGGGTGTTATGTTGTTGATCATATTCCGTTGGAACCAGAAAAGCTAAGGAGCTAAAGTGCCCGTCATCGTTGCAGCAAACACAAAAGGGGGAAGCGGGAAGTCGACGAGTTCTCTCATACTTGGAACCGCTCTTGCGCGAAAAGGAGCGACCGTGAGGATCATCGACGCCGATCCGCAACACACGATCCACAGTTGGAGCCAGGGTGACAGCAAGTATCGAGACATTGTCATCACCCCGACCGCAGGCGAGGACCTCACCGATCTGATCGACAGGCTCGCCGCAGAACACCAGTTCGTGATCATCGACGTACAGGGGTCTGCCAACCAGGAGCTCGCGGCTGCGATGTCCCGCGCGGATCTTGTCATCATCCCCATGCGCGGCAAGACGGCTGATGCTGAAGTTGCTACCAATGCGATCGCGCTCCTACGTAAGCAGGAAAAGCTTTTCCAGCGGCGGATCGATCACGGGGTCTTGTTCATGGCCACGAATGTCCGCGTAAAGACCCGCGAAGAGAAGGACATCCGCAAGGATGTAGAGGCTGGGAATATCCCATGCTTTCAAACCGACCTCAACGAACGCACCGCGTTCTCGCATACCTTTCGATTCAAGCTGGCTTTGGACGAGCTCAGCGAGAAAGAGACGAACGGGCTGGAAGCCGCTCTCGAGAACGCAGAATCCTTCGCTAATGAGGTGATCCACATACTTCGCAAACGTAAAGAGGAGGCCGCTTCATGAGCAGCACACCGACGAAGGTCAGCCCGTTCGCAAATATCGAAGGTTCGCTCGAGGATTTCACGCCACGGCCCGCTGCGACGGCACCGCAACAGGCTCCTGGTTCTCCTGAAGCTCCACAGTCACCTGCAAGGCCTGGTGACAGGGATAAGTTGACCAAGCTAGCAGCGGACTCTGGTTTCACAATCAACAACCTCAGAGAGGAGCCGCTACCGGCAAGGATCGCAACCGATACAAAGGAGACGTTTCTCAAGACCATTCGTGTCCATATATCTGATTGGAATAAGTTTCAGTCGTGGTGCCATGAGAACAAGTACTCGCACAAGAAGGGTTTCGAGGTTCTCACACAGCCGCTACCGAGGCCGAGGGCGAAGACCTAACTGAAGACCGTCAACTCATACTGCAGCAGGGGGCTATCTCTCAGGCAAAAAAGCGAGAGGTAGCCCATTGGTTTCGGCTACAAGCTGCGAATATCGCGAGACGGGCTAGGGAAGGGGACTGCCCGATACCCCAAAATAGGCGCTTGGTGCCGGGCAAACCACCATGTCGCTGCTCCGGGGTACTAAGCGCCCACAAAATAACGCCTACCGCCCCTAGACGATGCTAGCGCGCCTAAAGAGCACATCTGGGCCACCGTTCAGCCGAAGAGATTGGCTTGAGTCTGTCCCGCAGACCAATCCTCGAAGCTTGGGAAATTCAATTCGTCGCGGATTTCCTTCTTTATCAATTGGGTAGCCAGATCTAGCCGCTGTTGATGGTTTACCCGCCTGAAAATGTCGTCTTCCTTGCGCTTCGCAATGATTGTTGCCAGCGTCGCAGGCAAGACTGAGGCGGGATACTTCTCTTCAAATGCCTGACTGAGTCTTTCATCCTTCCACTCTTCGTACGACACTCGAAGGCTGCTCTCGCGCTGGAGTCCCTCGCGTTCGGCATTAGTGCGCTCGTCGATCTCCTTCCGGATCCTCGAAGTTACGAATCTTGCCGGTATTGGAAGATTGCTCTCAAGGGAATAGATGATCAACCCCGCAGGGTTCTGCACTCGAGAGTTCCTTGCGTTTATTTGCGATTCTTGGTAGTCCACGACGTCAGACACTCTCTGGGACCCATAAATCTGGACCAGGGAGACTGCTTTGTCTGGCGTCACGCCATGATCGAGGAGTGCTTTGACCGCGGTCATGTCTGAATCGCCAAGTGGGCGCAAGATCGTGGGCCCCGCGCCCGCGCCGGCGTCGGACGGGAGCTGACGATCGGATCGGTTCTTGCTAAGAAACTTCATCAACTCGGGACCGGCAGTGAAAACGATCTTGTAGCCACGTTTGCCAATCAGTGGATCGATCGCCCACTTCGAGAGATATTGGATATTTACCAATTCATCTAGGGACGCCACCAACGTCGACCTGATTTTCGAAATGGCCGTGTATGTCGCGATCCCGAGTTCACTACATAGATCCGCATAATTTTTCTCGACGGGACGCCCGCCGCTCGCGAAGAAAGCTAAGTGTAAGTACCCGAAGATGCCTTTCGATATCGGCCTGCCCAACTTTTTGTATGCGCTAAAATCTTGGGGCACAACAAATCGCTGGTTAAGGTTCTCAAGAAACCAATCGGCAAGGACCACTTCAAAACCTAGTTGCTTGTTGCCATCATCCAGATCGCTCGTGCCATATCGCCGAAACTTCTCAAACACGTGCAACGTGTCATTGGAAAACACCTTCTTGCTAGCCAGGAACACCACTTGCTCAGACGTGATCGTGGTGTTGGCCATCCGTTGGCCCCACCGCAAAATATCCTCGTAGATGCCAGCATTTCTAGTAAGGCCTAATTCTTGAATCATTCGATAACCGGAAAACCGAAATGGATTTGCGAGAGTGCCATTGCGCGCCCTGTCTTCATTGATGATTCTCAGAAAGGCAATGGTCTTGTCACGATCGCTCGTAGTCGGAAGTCCGTACTCTGGAGGACAACGAAACACAGCCGCGACCTTGACGTTGTGCCCATTGCGAATTACTTCCTTCTCAATTCTGCGGTGGGTCTCGACCTTGTTTCGTGGGTCGCTGGCGGCGAAGAGTCCAACATTCAGCAGATTCTTTTCGAACAGAATGAGTTCGACTTCAACATCAATCGGCATGAGTGTAGGAGAGTTCGCCAGTGCCTTCGACTTTGACTTTGCCATGAAACCCACGCCTCCGTATGTTTGATTGAATGTTTATAGGAATAAGCAACAACTGTAAAGACAATTAACGGCTATGATTTTCTGCAACTCGATGAAACTAAGCATGATAGATATGTTTTTTTGCCACCTGAGCACACTATGGGCGCCACGAGGGAACACTACGACCGCCGCCCGGCCACACTATGGCCCTGCCAACTGGGCACACTATTGTTGTCTCCTGAGCACACTAGAAACTGCCACCTAAACACACTAAAAACTGCCACCCAGACACACCATTGACGATCCAGGCACATCATCTGCGGGGGTTACGCCCCGCCCGCGAGCTGGATCGTCTGGATGCCCCTCCGTGCATACTCCCGTCCGCGTTGTAGCTATCTAAGCCGACATGCAGTGATCGGGCCCGGCGTTCGGAACGCCCTAGTGGTGTGCTCAGATGGCAGCAGCTAAGGGTAAGCCGCACATAATAGGCATGATAGTGGTTGATCTGCCGTCTAAGCACACTACTCTACTGCTGGATCGTAATGCTGGCCCTGCGCTCTCTCTCGAAGCAGTAGTGTGGTTGGGTGGCAGCTTCTGAGGTAAATGGCTGATAGCTAAACCAAATAGCGCGCCCATTGGCACATTGGATTGGGCGTGCACGGCCTGGCGTAGTGTGCTTAGGTGGCAGATATTCTCGTAAGTATAAGAGATTGTGAAAGATCGGAACGCGTGCGCGACCGGGCCTGCGGGCCGATTCCTCATGGTGGTGGACCTGCTCCTGTATGGCTAGATTCATGGAATGAGTGCTGCCTAAACTACTTGAAATGAATGGCGTACGTCAGTAGCTGCCACCTGAGCACACCTGCAGGAGATGTGTCACGAGTGCGCGCTGCACCTCTTAGCTTGCCAATAGTGTGCTCTGGTGGCAGCGGAAGAGCGTAAACAGCAGAAAGATAAGCATATATAGTCCAACTGCCACCCAAGCACACTAAGATCGCTTGAACCGGTTCCTTGTCCCCGGCTCGATGGTAATGGACGTAGTGTGGTCGGGTGGCAGTTGAACTTATAAGTATATTGAAAAGAGTGAGATAGGCTATAATCTGCCACCTGAGCACACTAAAGCGGCACGCAAATCCGTCCCCGCAAACAAGGCGAATAGTGTGGTTGGGTGGCAGATGGATAAGTAACCACCTCTGCAGCAGGAACTTAGTCCTGAACACTCCCACCAATGCCGCCACTTTCTGCGTTCGAGAGCGCTATGATGCGACGCCGCGGCCGGGGCGATAGTGTGGTTAGGTGGCAGATTGTATGGCGTGTGATCTACAGATGTGGACTGAGCATCTCGTCAGTTGACTTGTGTCCTGGGTCGTTATGGTGTCCTCTGGATCTCTGAGGTTTAGATCGCCGTGGAGCCAGATGCTGCTATTGATCGAACAGAGCCGGTGGTGTGAAGTGATGGTTGTCACACAAGCTAGCGATTAAACGAGGTGGAACCGAGAAAACCCGGAGAAATGCCTACGATGAGCGGAAGTGGAACCACTCTAGTCAATATTGGTAGGGAGCGTCGGCAGGTTCTGCGACACCATCATCGACAAGCTGATGGATTGGTCAACGCAATTCAAGCGGTCAATTCAAACGCTTGTTCCTCGACCTGCATGTCTTCGGGCACTTCGCACAGGGCCTTGATGCGGATTGGCGCGGCCTCGTGGGTCTGGTTCAGCAATACAAATCCCCTGCGTGTCAGTTCGAGCAGCGCCAGCAGCAGCGCTGCGCGCGCACCATCGCCCGTCTGCTCCGCGAACCATTGGGCTGTATTGACGGCCGTGTTGATGGGGACCTCTGCCAACTTGACTCTGATCCAGGTGAACTGCTGCTCAACGGTTGGACCCTGCGTATCCTGATGTGAGAACGACGAAGCCGCCCGCGCTACGGCGACCGCTTCCCGAGCTTTAGCGAGGACATCGACAACGGTGGGCGCATCGTCGAGCGAGACCGGCAGGATTCGATCCTTGCGCCCGGCCGGAAGGGCGCCGTCGCGGCCGGGATATACGTTGCGGTCGTATCCTCCGCGGAGGAGATCGGTTGCCGCTCGGAGGGTGGCGTGGTCGAGGACGGCCCGGCGCAACTCGTCCTTGGGCAGTGGCTCATTGGCCTCGCTCGGAAGCATGCTCCGCGATTTCAGCAGGACCAGCCAGGACGCTGTCTCTACGAACTCGCCGCCCAGCTCCGCATCCATATCTTCGGCCGCTTTGATGTGGGCCAGAAACTGGCGCGTGATTTCAAGCACGGGGAGGTCGTCGATCGACCATTCATTCCGGCGGATCAGGGAGATGAGCACGTCGAAGGGACCGTCGTAACAGGCGAGCGAGATGGTGAGGCGGCCGGACGACTCTTCAGCCATGGAGACCTCCCTGGTTTGGGATGGCCGGCTCCAGGCCGGCCTCGGGTGCCAGTGGTGTTTCTCGCGGCTGTACATACGCAACTCCGAGAGAAGGGAGCTCCAGGCACAATTCGAAGCTCGCGAAGTCCTTCACCGCGGCTTCGAGCAGACTCTGGATGCGTCCGAGCAACTCCTCCGGCGTCGAGAATTGGAGTCTCAGCTCGCCAGGGGCCGACACGGTGAAGCCCTGGGGCAGGGAAGTGCTCCCCTGGCGCAGCGGCGGAGGCGGGATCCTCCGGGGGCGGGGCCTGCGCTGGATAGCCTCGAGCGCCTCGATGAGCCTGGACTTGCGTGTGGTCTCGGCGGTGGCCACGCCGCGGTGCGCCCCCATCCTCTCCAATCCGGCCAGCAACTTGTCCCGGGCGACCACCTTGGAGGTGCCGACCTGATAGCCGTGGTGGATCCGGATCAAGTTGTTGGCCTGGCGCCGGCCGACACCGAAGAGTTGCTCGATGGTTGGGCGGTCGATCACCGGCGCGTCCATGTCGGTGAGGCTTTGGCGGATATCGTCGAGTTTAGAGTGCCAGCGGGGCCGGGCGGGCATGGGAACACTATACCATGTTCGATATTGGTTATTGCGCATTAAGGCAAAATAGTAGTACCCTATAAGGGATGATAAGAAGGCATTATCATCCCTTAGAGTGGAAAATGCAATTTCTACGCATCCGCCATAGCCGCACTGAGAAAAGAGGCCCTGTGAGCCTGGACCCCGAGATTTTGCCGCCTACACCACACGACGCCGGCTCCGAAGAGGGAGGTCTGTCTTCGGCCGGGGCCGCGCTGGCGATTGTGCCGCGCGGCGCCGAGTTCCTCCCGGCCTCGCAGCAGGGCGATCCGATGCATGAAACCGATCGGATGGTCGAGGAATATATCCGGGCGTCCAAGGCGCCGGCAACCCAGCGCGCCTACCTGTCGGACTGGAAGCACTTCGTCGGGTGGTGCGAGAAGAGCGGACTTCTGTCCCTTCCGGCCGTACCCGGCACCGTCGCGCGCTACATCACCGACTTGGCGAAGCCTGGGGACGGCGCGAAGCCGCGGAGGCCAGCCACCATCATCCGCCGCCTGACCTCGATCAACCGGATGCACAAGATTGAGAAGTTCGCCTCGCCGGCGAGCTTGAACAACAACCCGGGGGTAGCGGACACCCTCCACGGGATCCAGCGGCGGCTGGGGATGAAGCAGCAGAGGAAAGAGCCGCTGACGCGGGAGCGCATCGTCGAAGTCCTGAAGGTCCTCGATGGTCCGATCGCGGCGGCGCGCGACAAGGCGCTCGTGCTGATCGGCTTCGCCGGCGCCCTGCGGCGGTCGGAGCTGGCCGCCATGCGGTTCGAGGACGTGACCTGGCACAGGAAGGGCATCACCATCCACCTGCCGCGCTCGAAGACCGACCAGGAGGCCAGGGGGCGAACGATTGAGATTCTGTGGGGCGTTCACAAGCAGACCTGCCCGGTGACGGCGCTCGAAAATTGGCTGAAGATCTCCCAGGTAAGGGAAGGCCTGGTATTTCGCAGCGTCGGGCGCCATGGGAGCATCGGCAAGGGGTTGCACCCTAACTCCATCGGTAAGCTGATCAAGAGGCTAGTTAAGAAGACAACGCTCGGGTCTCCGGATTTGTACGGCGGCCACTCCTTGCGTGCCGGGTTCGTGACGGAGGCCTCAGCGAATGGTGCGACGGATCTCCAAATCATGAAGCAGACCGGTCACACCTCGGCGGAGATGGTTCACCGCTATGCGCGCGCCGATCAAGAGGATAAGCAGACTGCGATGAGCAAGTTGGGACTGTGAATGGTAATGGAACTGGAGGGGCAATGGAATCGTGGGAACTGAAGGCGGGTCTTGAAGTCATCCTCGGGAGCGCCCATCGTGCGCTGACGTTGAGCGACCTGGCACGGGGCCTTGGCGTCGACGAGCGCGCGGCGGAGGATGTGCTCGAGGAGTTAGAGGCGGACCTCGCCGCGGCCGACCGTGGCTGGCAAGTGCGCCGGCGCGCTCATGGCATTCGGCTGGAGTCGAAGCCGCAGTTCGCGGCACTCCCCAAAGCCGCGATCCCTGAGTGGGCGCCCAGGCCCATCTCTGAGCAAGCCATCGAAGTGGTGGCCATCATCGCCATGAAGCAGCCGGTGAGCATCTCCGAGATCAATGAAATCCGGGGCATCGAGAGTACGGCCACCCTCCAGACCCTGCGCGATCGCAAGCTGGTGGCGCGCACGGCGCAGCTCGGACCGCACCGCGAGAAGTACTGGCGCACCACACCACTGTTCCTCGAAACCTTCGGTGTGAGCAGCCTCGAGGATCTGTACAAGGAAGGGGCTCTTGAGAAAGCCTTCCCATCGATGTACAGCGGTGTCGCGGACGACGTCGACCAGGCTGAGGAGGTTGAGCCTCAGCCTGATGCGGCCACGTCGGAGTGAGGGTAGAAATCAACGATTTGGGAGGTGCTAGGGGTTGCCGGAATCTCCAGCGGTCGCTCCTGGGGCCTCACACAGCGGCGGTTTTCACCATTTTGACGAACTTGCGCTCAGACTGGGAGTAGGTGTGTCCTTTTGGGGCCGCGATCGTTTCGATCAGCGACAACGGGACAGGGAACTGCTGGGCAGCCGCATTCTCGACGGTTACGTGCGCGACGAATTGGGACGTGTCGCTGACAACGGTGTGAAGGTTGAAGTCCGGATCGCCGAGTGTGTACTGTTTGTCGGCTGGGCCGGTGGCATACCAATAGCCCACGCGTGTTTCTGGCAAGGAATCTCCTTTGGATATTTAGGTCTTGTGTGGGAGGCGGGAAGCGTTTGGACCGCCCAGGATTGCAGATCGCAATCGAATCGAGCGCCGATGAAGTGTGGCCACTGGCGTGCAATTCACCCTCACGGGGACGGGCGAATTTGAAGGCATGAGTCTGCTGCTCGGAGTTGCGTATGTACAGCCCCACAATAGAACACAAACTGTTCTGAGCTTGGCCGCGGAATGGGCGCCAGATACAATCCAA
>Ga0302156_10004359_pt1 | contig 10463 bp, 9 predicted proteins | sample I_Bog_N3_2_FD_193503 | JGI IMG/M metagenome (GOLD analysis project Ga0302156, IMG submission 193503) | Peat permafrost microbial communities from Stordalen Mire near Abisko, Sweden - I_Bog_N3_2 | ecosystem: Environmental > Terrestrial > Soil > Wetlands > Peat | place: Sweden: Abisko, Stordalen... | reverse complement strand
TGGGCGTTGGAGGTACGCTTATCCGTAATGGCTTGCGCGATTTGGGTGACAGCCTGACCGATGGCGGCGAAAAGGTTGAGCGCAAAGCCTCCGCGGGCGAGCTGCTGAATGAGCATTACACCGGCGAACATGAAGATGATGTTCGCACCCCAAACGCCAAGCGCTGCGGGAACCTTGCCCTGACGGGCCAAGGCTACGCCCATGATGGAGAGCACATAATAGAGCAGAACCAGCAGGATGGTGACGACGAAGCCGCTGCCCTTACCTCCGCGCTTGGAGGAGAGTCCTATGGGAACGCCGACCAGCATGAGCACGAGGCACGCCGTGGGGAAGGCGAAGCGGTAGTGGAGTTCAATGAGGTAAGGCCTGGCTGCATCGCCACCACCACGCGAACGCTGCCAGAGTTCCGCCATGCCGAGCGCGTGGATGGGTGTGTCGCGGCGGCTGAGGTGTGAGTCCTCCTCCTGCTGTCCCGTCTGGATGGGCAGCTCAGTGGAGATGAAGGTGGAGATATCGTACTGATCGGGATTGGAGAGCGAGATGTCGTGGCGAGAGCCGCCGGCGAGTTCCATGCGCAGCGTCTGCGGGGTGTTGCTGATGACGCTGGCCTGATTGGCGGTGATGATGTGCGGCGAAGCCGGATTGGTGAGGTCGGCGAGGAACACATGGCGCCAGAGCGCGGTTCCGTTGGCGCCGGGCAGCACGTCCTGAGCATAGAGGACATAGTTCTTGAAGTCCTCATAAAAGACGCGCGGCTGGACTTCTACGGTGGCCTGGCTGGATCTTGACTGCTCCTCATAATTGAGCACAGCCTGCGCGGCGCGCGGCGCAACGAAGAGTGAGTTAGCCAGCCCGGCGATCCAGCAGAGTACGGCGAAGATGGCAACGATGCGCACGAAGGCGAGGATGCCGATGCCGCTGGCGCGCATCGCGGTGACTTCGCTATCAGCCGCGAGCCGGCTGAGCCCCAGCAGAATGCCGACCAGCACGGCCATGGGAATGGTGAGGGTGAGGAAGTTCGGAAGCAGGTAGAGAACGATGCGTGCGATGTCGCCAGGGCTGGCGACGCCACGCACGGCGAGCTCCATGAGTGGGAGCAGGTAGCGCATGAACAGGATGAATGTGAACAGAACGCCGCCGAGCAGGGCGTAGCCGGTGATCTCGCGAAGGATGTAACGGGTGAAGATGCGCACGGTCAGTTCCGCATGGGAGCGGTGTATTGAGTGTACCGCGAGAGATTACTTTGCTGAACGCAGACGCAGCGCATTGGCAATGACGGACACGGAGCTGAAGCTCATGGCGGCGGCGGCGATCATGGGGTTGAGCAGCAGGCCAAAGGCGGGGTAGAGAACTCCGGCAGCCAGCGGGACGCCGAGGGCGTTGTAGAAAAATGCAAAGAAGAGGTTCTGCCGGATGTTGTTCATGGTGAGGTGGCTCAGCCGGCGGGCCTTGACGATGCCGCGCAAGTCGCCCTTCACCAGCGTGATGCCACCGGATTTGATGGCGACGTCAGTGCCGGTGCCCATTGCGATGCCGACATTGGCCTGCGCTAGCGCGGGAGCGTCGTTTACACCGTCGCCGGCCATGGCAACGATGGCGCCTGCTTCCTGAAGCTTCTTGATGACAGCAGCCTTCTGGTCCGGCAACACATCGGCTTCAAAGTCAATGCCGAGCTTGCGTGCGACGGCCTGAGCGGTGATGTGGTTGTCGCCGGTCACCATGACGATATGGATGCCTTCATGCTGGAGATCGCGAATGGCCTCCGCAGTCGAGCCCTTGATGGGGTCTGCGACGGCGATCAGTCCGGCGAACTTCCCCGAGAGAGCGACATACACAACCGTCTGGCCGTCTTGTTGCAGTTCTTCAGCTTTGGTATTCAACGACTCTGGAGAGGTGCCAAGGCTGGCCATCAGCTTGGCATTGCCGATGGCAACCTGCTGGCCTTGCAATGTGCCTGTAACACCTTGGCCAGTCAGTGATTGAAAACTCTTGATCAACACGAGAGGAATGTTTCTCGTCTTCGCGGCGCCGAGGATAGCAGCGGCCAGCGGATGCTCACTGGCCTGTTCGAGGCTGGCTGCAGCCTGCAACAGCGCAGCTTCGGTAACTCCTTCGACTGGAATCGACCCGGTGAGTTGAGGCTTGCCGAGTGTGAGAGTTCCGGTCTTGTCGACGACCAGGGTGTCGACCTTCTCCATGAGTTCGAGCGCCTCGGCGTTGCGTATGAGGATGCCTTCGCCCGCACCGCGGCCGGTGCCGACCATGATTGCCATCGGAGTGGCTAGGCCCAGAGCGCAGGGGCAGGCGATCATCAGCACGGCGACGGCGTTGACCAGTGCATACGCGAAGTGCGGTTGCGGGCCGTAGATCGACCACACGGCAAATGTAACTACCGCTGCAAGAAGTACCGCGGGCACAAACCATGAAGCAACCACGTCTGCGAGACGCTGAATGGGCGCGCGAGTTCGCTGAGCCTCACCGACCATCTTGACGATCTGCGCCAGCAGCGTGTCTGATCCGACTCGCTCAGCCTTCATGACGAAGCTGCCGGTACCGTTGATGGTGCCGCCGGTCACCTTCGCGTCTGCCGTCTTCTCGACGGGGATGGGTTCGCCGCTGACCATGGACTCATCGACGGAGCTGTTGCCTTCGGTGACGACGCCGTCGGTGGGTATCTTCTCGCCGGGACGGACGCGTAATTTGTCGCCGACGTGGATGGAACTGAGCTCAATGTCATGTTCGGTGCCGTCGGCGGAGATGCGGCGCGCGGTCTTTGGCACCAGTCCCAGCAGGGCGGTGAGCGCTCCGCTGGTTCGGCTGCGGGCTTTGAGTTCCAGTACCTGACCGAGCAGCACAAGCACGGTGATGACGGTGGCGGCCTCAAAGTAGAGCCCGATCTGGCCGGACATATCGCGAAACGATGCCGGAAACAGGTGCGGAACTATTACTGCAGCTACGCTATATAGATACGCTGAGCCAGAGCCGATGGCGATCAGCGTGAACATGTTCAGGTGGCGGGTGATGATTGACGTCCAGCCGCGTTGAAAGAACGGCAAGCCGGCCCAAAGCACAACCGGTGTTGCGAGTGCGAACTCCGCCCAGCCGAGCGCCCTGCCGGCGAGGAGATGTTGCGGCGGCTTGGCCGGCAACAGGTCTGAGACCATGATCGCCAGCAGCGGGAGCGTGAGCGCGGTGGCGATCCAGAGGCGGCGAGTCATGCTGTCCAGCTCGGGGTTCGACGCGTCGAGAGTCGCCGTCATCGGCTCCAGCGCCATGCCGCAGATAGGGCAGCTCCCTGGCCGGTCGCGGATGACCTCCGGATCCATGGGGCAGGTGTACTTGGTTCCAGGCGCGGGCGCTGCCTGAGGCTGCGCTGTCTCCTGCGCAGTTTCCTTGTGCAGGTACTTCGCTGGGTCGGCCTGGAACTTGGTGGCGCAGCCCTGGCAGCAGAAGTAAAAGTCCTGACCTTCGTGCTGCAGCGTTGCACCGGGCTTCGACAGCTTGACCGTCATGCCGCAGACGGGGTCGATTGCGGTGGGCTCGGGCGCGGGTTGAATAACAGGCAGGTTCATGGCGTCGCGTTCAGGTTAGTGTGCTTAGCGTTGGATGCTTGCGGGCTGCGGAACGAAGCGGTATCCAACGCCGCGTACGGTTATCAGGTGAACCGGCTTGGCCGGATCGGGTTCGAGATAGCGGCGCAGGCGGACGATGAAGTTGTCTATCGGCCGCGTGTCAGTGTCCTCGTGCACGCGCCAGACCTTTTCCAGCAGCTCCTTGCGCGGGATGGTGCGGTTTGGATGGTCGAGCAGGTAACGCAGCAGATCGGCTTCCATCAGCGTGAGATGAATCGTCTTTTCAGGCGTGTGCAACTCAAGCGACTCGAAGTCGATGGTGCGGCCAGCGATGGAGTACGGGGCGATCGCAACCGGTTCATCTTTCGCTGCGCCGCCGTTCTGCCATGCCATGCGGCGCAGCAGGCCGGCGAGCCGCGCGAAGAGTACGCCAAGATCGAACGGCTTGGCGAGATAATCGTCGGCCCCGGCAGCGAATCCTTCCACCACATCTTCTGTGCGGCCAAGCGCGGTGAGCAGAAGCACCGGCGTGTAGCGTCCGGCCTCGCGCAGCGCGCGCACGATGGAGAAGCCGTCGCGGCCGGGCAGCATCACATCGAGAATCACGGCAGCGGGATGCTCTTCGTTCTCGAGCAGCCATGCGAGCGCGCTGTCCCCGTCGGCCTCATGGTGCGTGCGGTAGCCCTCGGCCTTGAGGTTGTAGAGCAGGCCCTGCGCGAGATGCTCTTCGTCTTCTACGACGGCGATCAGCGGCTTACTCTGCATGCGGGTCACCGATGGAGAGCGGCAGCTTGAGCAGCATGGTGGTGCCTTTGCCGACGCCGGGGCTGACGGCGCGGATGCTGCCGCCGTGCTGCTGTGCGATGGTCTGCACAAGGAAGAGGCCGAGGCCGGTTCCTTTAATTTTCACCTGGTCGGTCGAGTCGGCGCGATAGAAGCGCTTGAAGATGCGCTTGAGTTCGCGCGCCGGCAGGCCGAGCCCGGTGTCGGCGATGGAGAGCACGACCGAGGTGTAGCGCTCAATGCCGATGCGGCAACGGACGTTCACGCCGCCGGGCGAGTACTTCACCGCGTTGTCCAACAGGTTCAGAACGGCGGTGTGCAGGTCTTCCGCGTTGCCCATCACGAAGAGCCGGACGTGGCCGGGAACGTCATCGAGCCGGATGGAGCCGGGCGCGAGGTGATGGCGGCTGACGACCGTCGCGATGCACTCGGCGACCAGCGGATGCAGTTCCAGCCGGGTGCGCAGGCGATCGCGGTGGCGATGGCTGAGCTCGCCGGCCTTGAGTACGGTCTCCACGGTGCCGAGCAGGCGGTCGGTGTCCTCGCGCATGATGGCGTAGAAGCGGTCGCGCTGCGGAGCGTCAACGGGGTGGCGCTGCAGCGTGTCCAGGTAGAGCCGGATGCTGGCGATGGGCGTCTTGAGCTCATGCGTGACGGCGTTCAGGAAGCTGTCCTGGCGCTCGTTGCGGCGGATCTCGCGGACCAGAAAGACGGTGTTCAGCACCACGCCGGCGATCAGAATCGCGAACAGGATAAAGCCGAGCAGGTCGATGGCGATGCGGCTGCCGTGGGCGTGGATCCAGGTGATGTTCAGCACCACGGCCAGCACCGTGAGGCACACGCCAAGGACGATGAAGAAGGCCTTGGCTCCGCGGCGGCGTCTGAGATTCATACCTGCGGTGAGTATAACGGGGTGGAGATCGGCGTCTGTGGCACCTCCCCTGCCCCATTTTCGCGCAAAATCTTCATAAATCAAGACTTAGCTTTGGACCTCGCCTGTTTAGGGCTCGGGAGGTCTGGGGCTAACCCTTGTGTTTTCAAGGGAGAAAGATGGGCGTTTATCTTAAGGATATATCCCAAAGGCAGTCGTTCGAAGTGGCCTGAAGGACGGGTTGGCCCGGTTTGGGTTGTCAAATATCGTTGCCTTGGTTGGCTCCGGCACTTGGCCGGGGAGAAGAGCCCGGACAAGTGTCCGCGCCGTCTTCTTTGTCTGTTCTATTATAGTGGGCGTGTCAAGGGCCTCATGATGTTAGGAGAGTTTATGAGCGTTGCCGTTAGAGTGTGTGGTCTCTCTCTTGTGCTGTTCTGCGGTGCGGCATGGGGACAGGATATTTGGTCTTCCCCGGAGGTAACCAGTGCTTGCGGTCCCCGAGACGTGAAGCTTGCTGTAAGAACTGACAGCAGTCACCCGGCAATCCAGCCAGCGGAGAATGGTGACGCGATTCTGTATGTCATTCAGGATCTTCCGCAGGTGCCGTCTGTAATCTCCACGATTACGAGAGTAGGCGTAGACGGTCAGTGGGTCGGTGCAAGTCAAAATCGTTCTCACTTCTCCATTGCACTCAAGCCCGGGGTCCACCATGTCTGCGTGAGTGGACAGTGGAGCAAGTTAATCTCAACGGATTCGATTGCCTTGAAGCGGGTGGAGGCGAAGAGCGGGACTATCTATTACCTGCGTGTAAGATTTTTGTTCCCAGGAGCCGGAGGGAGATTTCTTGGGTTGGAACCAGTGGATGAGGACGAGGGAAGGTTTCTCGTAGAAACCTCCGATTCGAGCATCTCGCATACAAAGTGATGTCACTTGGCGATGGGGCCGCTATGGGCCTGTGCGGTGGTGGACCGGGATGGAGTGAGGGTGGTGCTCTCCGGGGCTGAAGCCCCTTCTGTGGATGGCTGTGACAGTGGGCTAAAGCCCACTTCCAATCCGAAGAACAGTCAACGGCAAGAGCAAAGACAAACGCAGATTCCCTGCGGGAACGACAAACAAGAAAGACGGATGACATCAGGGGATGCGTCGGCGTCAGCCGACCTGGGGTCGCCGGCCGGCGACCAGGTCGTCGAAGAGTTGCATTACCTGAGGTAGGCATTTCGTCTTGAGGTCAAAGCGGTCGATTGCGGTTTGGCGGGCGGCCCTGCGCATGGCCGCCATGCGGTCGGGATGGGTGAGGACTGCCGTCACCGCGTCCGCGATGGCGGTTGGGTCGAAGAAGTCCACCAGCAGGCCGTTCTCTCCGTGGCGGATGACCTCTTCCACCGGGCCGGTGCGCGAGCCGATCATGGCGCAGCCGGCGGACATGGCCTCCACCATGGACCAGCTCAGGACGAACGGATAGGTCAGGTAGATGTGCGCCGAGGAGAGTTGCAGCAGCGCCAGATACGGCTCATACGGGAGATGGCCGGTGAACCAGACGCGGGCCGGATCGATGGGGCCAATCTCTTCCCGCATGACCTTGCGCCAGGTCTTGCCTGAAGGGTGTTTGGTGCCGTAGCTCACCTCGTCGCCGCCGACGAAGGCGATGACGGCCTCCGGGTTGCGGCGCAGAATCTCCGGGACGGCACGCATCATGGTGTGGAAGCCGCGGTAGGGTTCCAGGTTGCGCGTGGTGAAGGTGATGACCTGGTCCTGGGTGGTGTAGGTGCGGCCGCTCTTGAGCGTCATGCGCTGCTCGGGGTTGGGTTTGATCTCGTCGGTCAGCACTCCTTCGTGAATGACGGACATGCGCGACTGCATCTCCGCGGGGAACAGGCTGCGCTGCCACTCGGTGGGGATAAGTCCCCAGTCGGCAGTGAGCCAACTCACCAGCATGGTGGCGTTGCGCGCGAGTACACGCGAGGCATCGTCCGGGGGAGGGGGGAACTCCGGATCAAAAAGGTAGTCGCCGCCTTCGAGCTTATGAAAGAACTCCGGATACACCAGCAGCGGAACGTGGGGATAGACGGTCTTGAGAAACATCGTCTCGCCCCAGCCGGTGTGACCGACAATCAGGTCCGGCGTCCAGCCGCTCTGCTTGAGCTGCTCCGCTGTCTTCGCGGCTGCCTGTCCCATCAGCACGGCGTCCTCGAAGAACTCCACGTAGGGGTGAATGTTCGGCGTTAGCGCGCGCGACTTCTCATAGAAGAGCTGGTGGATACCGTCGATCCGGTCGGTTGTCTCGCGGGTCATGTAGTAGATCTCGTAGTCACCCATCTTCGGCAGGAAGGTGCACATACGGGAGAACTGGCCGGGAAAGAGTTGATGCGCGAAGAGTATCTTCATTGCTGGCTCAGGCCGTCCTCTGGTTGCGGAGGATGCCGGTGATATCTTTGACCCATGACAGGCATCCACGCAGGGTGCGCCAGCCGAGGAACGGCAGAAAGATCAGGACCAGCGTTGAGACGAAGACGGTGAGCAACGCCGGCAACATGTCGGAGAAGTCGCCGTAGGAGGCCATCTGCACGTTGCGCAGGCTCTCAATGTATCCGCCGCGCACGAGCGTTACGGCGTATCTGCCGACCCAGTAGAAGAACCCGGACATGTACGCGATGCTCGCGACCAGATAGAGATAGGTGAGCGAGGCCATGGTCTTCGACATGGCGCGCATGGTCGAGCGGTCGCCGCGGAGCAGTTCGCCTACACGCTGCGACAGGTTGGCGACCCCGAGCATGTCGCTGAGGAACCAGTAGCCGTCCATCTTGAGGAACGGGTTGAGATTCGGAATATAGGACGCGGAGATGGCGAGAAACGTCCAAGGAAGAGGTTTCGCCCGGATGCCAGGTAGACCGCCAGCATAAGCGCGGCGAACAGTCCCTGGGTGTAGAGCCCCGCGAGGTCCAGCGCTGCGCGTTCCCGGCGCGAGAGCTTCCACGCATCGGTGACATCGCAATAGAAGACGGGAAAGACGAGGTAGATGGCGAAGCCGACCTCGCCTTCCTTCGCGCCGAAGGCACGGCAGGCAGAGGCATGGCCGAACTCATGCAGCACCAGCGAGACCATGGCCAGCGCGAGGACCGTGACTATGTCGTCGGTCCATGAGGAGTGCATCGCCAGCGAGATGGTTCTGAGGTGTGTAAGGCTCCAGACAATCTGAAACCCGAGCATGCAGCAGACCAATGGCCACACGAAGGGTCTCCGGAAGAGCCACGCCATGGGCCGCGTTACCAGACCCAGCGGACGCCCCCAGATAAGCTTCAGGCGCAGCGTCGTGCTGGACGGACGGCCCGGCGAGGGAGTGGAGGGAGCCAGTCCGAGTTCGAGCCAGTCTGAGTTCGCGGGGCGCTCGATGATGTCGTGCGTTGTGAGGAAGCCGGAGAGCACGCGCTCGATGTCTGCTCGCTGCACCGGGCGGGCGAGCGCCGCTGATACCGCGGCTGCGATTCCGTCGGCATCCAGATTGCCGTCGATGACACGGATGATGCCCGCAAGATACTCCGAGATGTGCCAGCGGCGTCCATCGCTGCGAACGAGCAGATAGCGCTTCTCGACTGAGGATGAATCAAAGGGCAGGAGCTGGACGCCTTCGGCAAGGACGGGCGCGTCTGGGCATGTCTCCGGTGTCTCCGCTAGCTGCAGGCTGTTCATGCGGACTTCGCCTCCACATAGGAGGTACGCTCACGGATCGCTGCCAGGTCCTCGCGCAGACGCACCACCTGTGCCCGCAGCGACTGGATGAGACGGCTCCAGCCGGCGACTTGATAGCCGGCAACATGCGTCGCGGCCTGATCGCACCACAGCGCCGCCTGAGCCAGGGCGTGATCGATGTGTCCGCCGTAGTGCAGGCGCGTGCTCAGCGCTTCGATATCGATAGTGAGTTGCGGGTCCTTTGCGTCGCCACCGGAGAGATCCAGCAGCGCGGCCGTCAACAGAGCGGAGTAGCGGCGGTTCGCGTAGTCATCTCTCCAGTCCTTTACGTCGTCATACATCTGGCGCGCAGCGTTGAAGTAGTCCTGCGAAGCGGAGAGGTTGATGATCGTCTCCGGGCGGTCGGCCAGCAGCGCGAGCGCCGTGGTTGTCATCTTGGACAGCGCGGCTTTTCCCTTCGCAATCTGGAAGACCTCCGCCTCGGTGAAGGCCGAGAGCCGGCCGGTGTGCGCGGTTTGTTCCCGCAGCATGGCCGCGGCGAACTCGCGGTGATATGCGGACAGCTCCGTCCAGAACGGCGATGCGGGTACAAACAGTGTTCCCAACTGAACGAGCGCCTCTTCATGGAGCAGGGCGCTCATGAAGAGCTTGTAAGGCTGCCGTTCGCCCTGAGAGTCCACCACGTCGTCCAGCAGGCAGAGGTGGTTCAGATAAAAGACTCCGGCGACGGCGAGCGTGGACGCGGCGGCGTCGCTTATGGGCGGGAACTCGTCGCGAAAGAGAAATGGATACGCGTGGTAGTAGTTGGGCTCATCGGTTGTGCTGATGTGGAGCACGGTTTGCAGCTCGCGGTAGAAGGCCGCGACACGTGCCGCAACACCCGGGACCAACTCCGTGTACTCGGAGAGGGAGTCTCTGCTCGGCGCGAACCTGTTCGTCTCGATGCGGTTGCCCATGGCTTCTGATTCCATCTTAGCGAACAACAGCGGACCACCCAAAAATGACGAAGCCCCAGGATCACAGACCAATCGACTGCGCATCATGTTACAAAGGCGCGGCCGCATTGGATAGGATACCGGGGCTTACAAAGGCGAACAGATCTAACAATGGAACCGCCGGGGTCTTTCCACGGCGTCCCTGATTACCAGCCCTTCGACGGGATCGAGGTGCTAGGTGCCGCTGACGCTGCAGGTGGCTGAGTTGGTGCAGGTGGTTGGGGTGGATTTGCAACTGGAGCCGCAACATGTGCAACATATTGAGACCCAATCACAGAATTCAGTGCGTTCCTCGAGCTCTTCGGCGAGACGAGCTTCGAGGGGTTCGGTGGCAAGCTGAGATTCAAGACTCATGGTGGGTGATCTCCTTATAGATTGCCAAGTATGGCCGAAGAATTCCAGTCGAACTTGTCATTCTTCGGTGATGCCTGGGTTGCGAGGATGATACTGCGCTGCCATCGTCGGGTCAACAATATAGGCATATGTTGTGTTGAAAAGAATACATATCAGACAAACAGGAGAGCAGCAACAAGAAAGGCCGCCTCGGAAGAGACG
>Ga0302156_10004354_pt1 | contig 10470 bp, 10 predicted proteins | sample I_Bog_N3_2_FD_193503 | JGI IMG/M metagenome (GOLD analysis project Ga0302156, IMG submission 193503) | Peat permafrost microbial communities from Stordalen Mire near Abisko, Sweden - I_Bog_N3_2 | ecosystem: Environmental > Terrestrial > Soil > Wetlands > Peat | place: Sweden: Abisko, Stordalen... | reverse complement strand
TTTGCATTCGATATCCAGGTCGATCAGCCCGTGTCGGGCGATCTGATCGAGCATGTGCTCAAGAAAAGGAACACCGATATCAAATCGGGCCTTTCCGGTGCCATCCAGGTTAATCGAGGCTTTGATCTGGGTTTCCAGAGTGTCGCGCTCGACGGACGCCTTACGTTCGGCCATCACCAGCTCCGCAAAATCATTGGGCGAAAAAGGCAACCATTATAGGGGCGCGGGCGGCAAACAGAAACACGCAAGGTGAACTCCCGGACGGGCTGAATCCAGGCGCACCGGGGATATACCTGTCAGGACAAGCAGAAACGTTGTCTGAAGAGAATCGCAATGCCTCGGCACTGCACCCACCTGTAGGAGCCGGCTTGCTGGCGATAGCGGCGTGCCAGGCGACGAAGATGTCGCCTGTCGAATCGCAATCGCCAGCAAGCCGGCGCCTACACGGTGATCAGTGGAACAGCACCGCCGTCTTCTGCAGGGTGACCCACACGCCCCACGCCAACGGAATGCCCACTACCAGCCAGGCGGCAATCGCCATCGGCTTGCTGCCTGGCGCCGCTTTCCACTCCAGCACCGTAGTGCTGTCGGCGCCCTTGTCATGACCCAGCGCCTGTTCGGCGGCCAACTCGGCATCGGTCATGAAGTACTTGTCGGCCACCGGACGCACCAGCAGGTTGCAGATGAAACCCAGTACCAGCAGGCCGGCGAGGATGTACAAGGTGATGTCGTAGGCCGCGGCGCGCTCGACGCCGACGCTCAGTTGATACTCACGCAGGTAGTTCACCAGCACCGGCCCCAGCACCCCGGCTGCCGCCCAGGCGGTCAGCAGGCGGCCGTGGATCGCACCGACCATCTGCGTACCGAACAGGTCCGCCAGGTAGGCCGGCACCGTGGCGAAACCACCGCCGTACATCGACAGGATCACGCAGAACGCGGCGACGAACAGCGCGACGCTGCCCAGGTGACCGAGGCTCGGTACCGACGCATAGAGCGCGAAGCCCAGGGCGAAGAACACGAAGTAGGTCGCCTTGCGGCCGATATAGTCCGAGAACGACGCCCAGAAGAACCGGCCACCGATGTTGAACAGGCTGAGCAAACCGGTGAAACCGGCCGCGATGGCGGCGATCTGGCCCAGTTGCGCGGCGTCCAGCTGGCTGAAGGTCAGGCCGTTGCCGAGCAATTTACCGGCGAAGACTTCCTGCAACAGTGGCGAGGCCATGCCGAGGATGCCGATACCGGCGGATACGTTCAGGCACAGCACCAGCCACACCAGGCGGAACTGCGGGGTCTTCCAGGCCACGTTCACGTGCACGTGACGGTGGGTGATCATCGCGTTGCTGCTCTTCTTCACCGGTGCGGTCCAGCCCTCGGGCTTCCAGCCGGTCGGAGGCACCCGGTAGGACAGCGCGCCGCCGATCATGAAGACGAAGTAGATCGCCGCCATCACCGCAAAGCTCTGCCACACGCCGACACTGGTGGGCGAGGCGAAGTGACCCATCAAGGCCGCCGCCAGCGGTGCACCGACCATCGCGCCGCCGCCGAAGCCCATGATCGCCATGCCGGTGGCCATGCCGCGCTTGTCCGGGAACCACTTGATCAGGGTCGAGACCGGCGAGATGTAGCCCAGGCCCAGACCGATACCACCGATCACCCCGGAACCGATCCACATCAGCCAGATCTGGTGGGTATAGACCCCCAGCGCCGAAATCAGCAGGCCACCACACCAGCACAGTGCGGACACCACACCGGCCTTGCGCGGACCGGCACGTTCCAGCCAACCGCCCCAGATCGCGGCCGAGCAGCCGAGGAAGATGAAGAACAGGGTGTAGATCCAGCCAAGCATGGAGATCGGCCAATCGCACTGCGACGAGAAGACCTGTGAGATAAAGCTCATGTCCGGCGCGCAAGCGACCGGTGCGGTGATGCCCAGGGCCTTGGACAGCGGCAACCAGAACACCGAGAAGCCGTAGGCCATGCCGATGCACAGGTGGATGGCCAGGGCGGCCGGTGGAACCAGCCAGCGGTTGAAGCCGGGTTTGGCGATGATGCGCTCTTTTGACAGAAACGCAGGTTCAGCGGATTGAATGTCCGCCGTAATGCTAGTGCTCATTTGAAGTGTCTCCCCCAATTGAAATGATGGTCCGCCGGCCACACATCACTCCCGGCCTTGGTGCACGCAGGCTTGGCCGTGTTATTGAGCGATGCTTGTTACGCGACAATACGTCGCAGAAGGACTGGCGAACCGAGAGAGGTTACCATTTACGCATCACAGAACAACCAGACTGATACGGTCTTTATGTAATGCAACTGCACTGCTCTTGACATCCCCAACCCCATGGGATTGTCGACCTGCTCCTACAGAAAAGCCTGTCCCGGATATTCGAGGAATTTATGCCTATCGTTGTCGAGTCCCTCACCGAAGCCACCTATCAGGACCAGCAGGACCTGCAGAAGATCTACCTGGACGCCCCCGCGTGGCTTTTCGCGCCGCAAGCCGACGGCCAGCAACTGATCGAAACCGCCCTGGCCGATGGCAGCCTGATCGCCGGACGCTTCAATGACCGACTGCTGGGCGCGGCGCGCCTGGAACGGCGCGCGGATCTCTGGCTTTTATCCCAACTTTGCGTCAGAAAAATCACCAGACGCCGTGGGGTAGCCGAACGACTGGTAGCGGAAGCCTCACGAATGGCCAGGCTGGCCGGCGCGGAACTGCGGCTCCTGGCCCCCGCCGGACATCCCGAAGCCCAGGCACTGGCGGCCAAGCTGCGGATTCCCCTGGATCCGCTCTAGGGATCATCCCTGCCCTGCCGCCAGTCCCGTGACGCTATACTCGCGGGCTAAATTTAAAATTCCACTGACTACAAGGACTCGCCCATGAAAGCGTTCGGCAAAATCCTGGGTCTGGGGCTTCTCGGGTTGTTGCTGATCATCGTGGCGGCAGGCTTTGCCCTGACCCACCTGTTCAATCCCAACGACTATAAAAACGAGATTCGCCAGATTGCCCGCGACAAGGCCCACATTGAGTTGACCCTCAATGGCGACATCGGCTGGAGCCTTTTCCCCTGGCTGGGCCTGGAGCTGCACGATGCCAGCGTGGCGACCCTGGTCACCCCGACCCAGCCATTTGCCGACCTGCAGATGCTCGGCCTGTCGGTGCGCGTCCTGCCGCTGCTGCGCCGCGAAGTGCAGATGAGCGATGTCCGCGTCGAAGGCCTCAACCTGCGGCTTACCCGCGACAAGGACGGCCACGGCAACTGGCAGGACATCGGCCGCCCGGCCCCCAGTGCCAGCGTCACCGCGCAGACCGACAAGGCCGCCGAACCGGCCGGCACCGAGGCGGAAGACAAACCCTCGCAGCCGATCCGCCTGGACATCGACAGCCTGACCGTGAACAACGCCCGGGTCGAGTTCAACGATGAAAAGACCGGCCGCCAGATCACCTCGGAAAGCATCCAGCTGAGCACCGGCGCGGTGCATGACGGCAAGGAAATCCCGGTCAAGATGACCGCCTTCTTCGGCACCAACCAGCCAGTCCTGCGGGCCCGTACCGAACTCAGCGGCAACCTGCGTTTCGACCGCGTGCTCAAGCGCTACCAGTTCGAAGACATGCGCCTGGGTGGCGAACTCTCGGGCGACCCGCTGCAAGGCAAGCCGCTGACCTTCTCGGCCCAGGGCCAGTTGCTGGTGGACATGGCGGCGAACGTCGCCGAATGGACCAGCCTGAAACTGTCGGCCAACCAGCTGCGCGCCCTCGGCGAGCTGAAGGCCAACGACCTGAACAAGACCCCGCAACTCAACGGCACCCTGTCGATTGCCCAACTGGACCTGATGAAGTTTCTCGACAGCATCGGCCAGCCCCTGCCGACCGTGGCCGACGGCAGCCTGAGCAAGGTCGAACTGGTCACCCACCTCACCGGCACGCCCACCAGCCTGGTGCTGGACGGCCTCAACCTGAAGCTCGATGACAGCAACTTCACCGGCCGCATCGCCATCGAGGATTTCGCCAAGCAATCCCTGCGCGTGCAGCTCAAGGGTGACAAGTTCGACGCCGATCGCTACCTGCCGCCGAAATCGGCCGATGCCGACAGCGCTTCGAAAGTTCGTCAGGCCGATGTGATGAACAGCGAAGCCAACGCCATCGCCAGTAGCTCGCCATTGCCGGAATCCCCGACCAAGGGCGCCTGGAGCAGCGACAAGCTGCTGCCCATCGAGCGCCTGCGCAGCGCTGATGTGGACGCCGACCTGAGTTTCGACCAACTGACCCTGAAGAAGCTGCCGATCAACAACGCCGCCCTCAAGGCCACCGGCCTGGGTGGCGTGCTGACCCTCGGCGACCTGCGCGGCGAGCTCTACAGCGGCAGCTTCAGCGCCAAGGGCAGCCTCGACGTGCGCCCCGAAGCGCCGCGCCTGAGCCTGCAAACACGCTTGAACCGGGTGCCGGTCGAACGCGTCCTGCAAGCCCAGGGACAGAAGCCGCCGGTCAAGGGCGCCCTGACCCTCAGCAGCGACCTCACTGCCAGCGGCAACAGCCAGAAAGCCCTGGTCGACAGCCTCAACGGCACGGCCAGCTTTGTCCTCAACGACGGCCTGCTGCTCAACGCCAACCTCGAACAGCAACTGTGCACCGGCATCGCCACCCTCAACCGCAAGACCCTGAGCGGCGAACCGCGGGGCAAGGACACACCGTTCCAGGACCTCAAGGGCAGCCTGAACCTGCACAACGGCGTGGCCAGCAACCCGGACCTGAAAGTCAACATCCCGGGCCTGAGCGTCAACGGCAACGGCGATATCGACCTGCGCGTGCTGGGCATGGACTACCGCATCGGCATCATCGTCGAAGGCGACAAGAGCGATATGCCGGACCCGGCCTGCCAGGTCAACGAACGTTTCGCCGGGATCGAATGGCCGCTGCGTTGCCGTGGCCCGCTGGAGCTGGGTGCCAAGGCCTGCCGCATCGACAAGGACGGCCTCGGCCAGGTCGCCGCGCGGCTGGCCGGCAACAAACTGAGCGAGAAAGTTGAAGAAAAGCTCGGCGACAAGGTCAGTCCCGAACTCAAGGACGCACTCAAGGGGCTGTTCAAGCGATGAGAGCCGAGCAGTTTTCCAGCGCCGTGCTGGACTGGTACGACCGTCACGGCCGCCACGACCTGCCCTGGCAACAGGGCATCACGCCCTATCGGGTGTGGGTGTCGGAGATCATGTTGCAGCAGACCCAGGTCAGCACCGTGCTGAACTACTTCGACCGCTTCATGGCCTCGCTGCCGACGGTCGAGGCCCTGGCCGCCGCGCCGGAAGATGAAGTGCTGCACCTGTGGACGGGCCTGGGCTACTACACCCGGGCGCGCAACCTGCAGAAGACCGCGAAGATCGTCGTTGCCGAGCATGGCGGGGAGTTTCCCCGCGACGTCGAGAAACTCACCGAGCTGCCGGGCATCGGCCTGTCCACCGCCGGCGCCATCGCCAGCATCAGCATGGGCCTGCGCGCGGCGATCCTCGACGGCAACGTCAAGCGCGTGCTGGCGCGCTACACCGCCCAGGAGGGTTACCCGGGCGAACCCAAGGTGGCCAAGCAGCTCTGGGCCAACGCCGAGCGCTTTACCCCCGACACCCGGGTCAACCACTACACCCAGGCGATGATGGACCTGGGCGCGACCTTGTGTACCCGCAGCAAGCCCAGCTGCCTGCTCTGCCCGCTGAAAGCCGGCTGCGAAGCACACATGCTCGGCCTGGAGACCCGCTACCCGATTCCCAAGCCGCGCAAGAGCGTGCCGCAGAAGCGCACCCTGATGCCGCTGCTCGCCAACCGCGAAGGCGCCATTCTGCTTTACCGTCGCCCTTCCAGCGGCCTCTGGGGCGGTTTATGGAGCCTGCCGGAACTCGACGACCTCGACGACCTGCAACACCTGGCGTCGCAGCACTCGCTGGAACTGGGCGCGCAACAGGCGCTGCCGAACCTGACCCACACCTTCAGCCATTTCCAGCTGGCCATCGAGCCGTGGCTGGTGCAGGTCGAGGAGAGTGCCCATCACGTGGCCGAGGCCGACTGGCTCTGGTATAACCTCGCCACCCCGCCGCGCCTGGGCCTTGCCGCCCCGGTGAAAAAGCTGCTCAAACGGGCAGCCGACGTTTTGAATGCAGGAGAGTCGTCATGACCCGCACCGTAATGTGCCGCAAGTACCACGAAGAACTGCCCGGCCTTGAGCGCCCTCCGTACCCGGGTGCCAAGGGCCAGGACATTTTCGAACATATTTCGCAGAAAGCCTGGGGCGACTGGTTGAAGCACCAGACCCTGCTGATCAACGAAAAACGCCTGAACATGATGAACGGCGAAGACCGCAAATATATCCAGGGCGAGATGGACAAGTTCTTTTCCGGCGAGGAATACGCCCAGGCCGAAGGCTACGTTCCGCCGGCCGAATAATCAGGGCTGGAACAGCTTTGGGTCGTAAGCGACGGTAATAATTAAATATTTTTTGAAATCGCGCTTGACGACCCCTCGAAAAACCAGTTTAATGCGCCCCGTTGCCCAGATAGCTCAGTCGGTAGAGCAGGGGATTGAAAATCCCCGTGTCGGCGGTTCGATTCCGTCTCTGGGCACCACTAATTAGTTTCAGGTGGTGTCAACATCCTCTGAAAGCCCACAAGAAACCCGCCTAGTGCGGGTTTTTTGTTGCCTGAGATTCCCGAGCGTTCCCTTGTAAGCCCAAACAATTGGGGGTATATCTGGTGGCATCCCAGTTCGGTCAGATCGGATACCCCCAGCAATGCCGCTTACTGACAGTGCCATCAAGACAGCCAAGCCGAAGGACAAGCCCTACAAACTTGCGGACGGCCTCGGGCTTTATCTGCTGGTCAACCCGAACGGCTCAAGACTCTGGCGCATCAAGTACCGGATAGCGGGCAAAGAGAAAACCCTTTCCCTTGGCGCCTACCCCGACCTTTCCTTGGTCAAGGCTCGCCAGAGCCGCACAGAGGCACGCCAGCAACTAGCCGAAGGCACCGACCCCAGCGAGCAGAAGAAAGCAGCCAAGGCCGCGCAGAAGGTCGAGGGACTGAGTTTTGAGACGCTAGCGCGGGAGTGGTATGACTACAACTCCCCACGATGGGCGGACGCCACCGCCTACAAGGCCAAGCTGTATTTGGATAACGACATTATCCCCGGTATCGGCGCCCGCCCGATAAAAGCCATTACCCGACCCGAATTGGTCGAGCTGGTGCGCACCGTCGAGGCCAGGGGCACGCTCAATGCCGCTGGCAAGATCCGACAATGGCTACACCAGATATTCCGCTTCGGGCTGGCTAGGGGCGTGGTGGAGGTCAATCCGGCCACTGACTTAAACGTGGTCGCCGCACCAGCTAAAGCCGCTCGCCATCATCCGCACGTCACCTTTACCGAACTTCCCGAACTGCTGGGCAAGGTCGAGGCCGCGAACATTCATACCCTGACCAAGCACGCTGTCCACCTATTGACAGTGACAGCGGTTCGCCCTGGTGAGTTGCGCCAGGCGCCATGGTCTGAGTTCGATCTAGACGCCGCCGTCTGGACGATACCTGCCGCCCGCATGAAAGCCCGCCGCCCGCATATCGTCCCCCTCCCCCGACAAGCCGTCGCCATCCTGCGCCAGATCCACGAAATCACCGGGCGTTACTCGCTTGTCTTCGCTGGCGCCAACCCCGAGCGGCCAATGAGTGAGAACACCATCAACAAGGCTTTGCGGTTGGCCGGATATGAGGGGCGCCAGACAGGGCATGGTTTCCGCCATCTACTGAGCACCGAATTGAACGGGCGCGGGTACAACAAGGATTGGATTGAGCGCCAGCTTGCCCACGGTGACAGCGACGAAATACGCGGCACCTACAACCATGCAGCCTATGTCGAGCAGCGCCTGGAAATGATGCAAGCCTGGGCCGACTCAATCGACGCCGTTTGCGCTGGCGCCAACGTGGTGAGCTTCAAAAAACTAGCGTAATCGAGAGTCAGAATAAACTATGAAAGTGCAGCCGACTTATACGATGGTGGAGATACGTAGCTTCCATCCTGAGTTAGCTACTGCGCTGGAGGACGCACTCCCCGGTAGTGAGATGTTTACTCTTGAACAGGTAGAAATGTTTGGCTTGGCAATGCATGTCCTAAACGAACCAAAACTACTGGCTAAGACTATAGAGATAGGGCGAGCTATAGCATGTGCGGACACAGAAGCCAAAAAGATCATAGCAATGATCCATAGTTCAAGTTCAGGTCTCGGAGACTTCATCAATATGCCCCCAGTAGGGGGGGGGTTAGTCGTATTAGCACTTCTTCGCCAAACTAAAGAACCAACTAGAAAACAAGCTGAGCGACGTCTTGAGGCAGTGCGAAAAGGAGGGATAGAAGGCGGTAAGGCGAAAGCAGATGAGGCAGCAAAGACAAGTATCAAGATTCAACGCGAGTGGAAAAGGCTGAGCGACTGGCCTGAACATGACAGATGCGCAAAAATAGCCGATAAGCTGAGAATTTCCCCCACGACTGTACGTCGCCATTTAGCCAAGGCCGGACTAAAAAAAACGCGCACAAGCTAAGCACTCGCTCGTCTCAAAAAATAATCTAGCGCCATGTTCCCCAACGCTTCCCAAGAGGTCGCAACACATGGCAAATACCACCAGCAATAAAGCCACGCAATCAACTTCAGCAGATCAGCCACGGCTCTTTATCAAACTGCCCGAAGTCAAAACCCTGACCACCCTTTCTACATCTGAAATCTACCGGCGTATTGCAGCCGGTACTTTCCCCGCGCAAATCACTCTCGGCCCCAAATCCGTGGTTTGGCAGTTAGCCGAGATACAGGCTTGGTGTGACACACGCATTGCGGCCAGCTGTGGTGAGGTGGCCTAAATAATGAATATTCCCGTTGATCCTGGCGACAATCCGTTGATCGGCCCCAATCTAGAAAGCCCATCCGCTCACTGCACCGAGAAAATGACGGACGATTTAGAGCGCGCCGATGCTGAGTTTGAAGGCGGTCACGGGAACTATGATGAACGGCTATTACCTGAAACCACCCTATGGTCTGAACCGCCCGCTACTGGGGCTGATGATGATCCGTTTGCCGACGAGCCCAGCACCGCGCCGCCTGTTGATCCTGCCGACACTCGCCCACGACTACCCAGCGGTGAGCTAGACATGGGTCCACCCCCGAGGGGCGGACCTATCGGGCTTATCAAGCCGAAAAATACAAGGGCTTTACCTACTCCTTTGTATGTTCCTGAGGTCCCCGAACCTGCGTTGACTGCCATTCCGCTTGATGACGTAATGAGCGCCACCCTTGAACCGGTGCGCTTTGCCGTTAAACCTTGGCTGCCCCGCCGCCATGTAACCCTGTTCGGCGGTCATGGCGGCATCGGCAAATCGAGCCTGGCACTGACCATTGGCGCGCATGTAGCTGCTGGCCGTCCGTTTGCCGGGCATGATACCGAGCGCTTGCCGGTGCTGTTCGTGAGCCTGGAGGATGAGCCGAGCATCGTTCGGCTGCGCCTGCGCCGGATCATCGAAGCCTACAAGCTGGAAGCTAGCGAGGTATTACCGCGCATGATGCTGCTGGACGGCACACAGGCATTCTCTGCACTGATGACTGAAAGCGATAGCTTCAACGCACCGCCAAAATTTACGTGGGCCTTTCGAGAGCTTGAAGAACAGGCGCAGGGCGCTGGGTTGATTCTCATCGACAACGCATCGGACGCCTTCGACGCCAATGAGAACAGCCGTCGTGCCGTGCGCGCTTTCGTGCGCGGCCTGGCTGGAATTGCTCGCAAGCAAGATGCAGCTGTGGTGCTGCTGGCGCATATCGACAAGTCAGCCGCCCGCAATGGCAGCCAAGGCAACAGCTACAGCGGCTCCACAGCTTGGCACAACAGCGCCCGGTCACGTCTGGCACTCACTGAGCAAGAAGGCGCGATTGTTCTAGAGCATGAGAAAGCCAACCTATCGACACGGGCCGACCCGCTGCGACTTGTGTTCACCGATGGCGTGCTGATGCCAGAGGCTGGCACCGATGGAGACATGCTGACTTCTGAGCACTTCGACCAATCCGAAATTATCCGCGCCCTTCGAGCCGCGACGGAGGCAGGTATAAGAGTGCCGGCCAGCCTGACCCCAGGTGCTCACTCAGCCATGAAAGCGCTGGAGCTTTTGCCGGAGTATGGGCAGGCCTTCAAGGGGCGCGCCGGCAGCAGGCGCGCTGCTAGAGCGCTGACAGCATTGCGGCGCATAGGCCGAGTTCGTGAGGAGACTTACCGCACGCCACAACGCAAGGAACAGGTGAGGCTCGTTATAGTCGAGGGATCGGCGCAAAACGACGATCAGAGGTATGCGTCTGGGCATCACGCCTTGCGTAATTAAACCGGCTGCCACTTATGCGGAAGCAACTGCTCGATTTCACTCGCCCGCTGTGTCGGCAAGCGCGTGAGAACATCCTTTAGATAGGCATACGG
>Ga0302156_10004330_pt1 | contig 10504 bp, 10 predicted proteins | sample I_Bog_N3_2_FD_193503 | JGI IMG/M metagenome (GOLD analysis project Ga0302156, IMG submission 193503) | Peat permafrost microbial communities from Stordalen Mire near Abisko, Sweden - I_Bog_N3_2 | ecosystem: Environmental > Terrestrial > Soil > Wetlands > Peat | place: Sweden: Abisko, Stordalen... | reverse complement strand
AGTTATCCCATGAGTCGAGCGGGTTTTTCCCTGCGGTTGCGAATTGACGTCCAAACGTTTTTTCTGCCCAGCCATAGTTGCGCGACGATAGTGTGATCATTTTTATGGCTTCGGCGAGGCCCACCAAAGGCTCTTCTTTTCCGTAATAATCGCCGTGATTCCATTTCGGATCATTCGTGATGGCAGAGGCCCACAAGCTGCTTGCTTCGATTGAATACGGATTGAATTCGACGCCACCGGGAATCACCGGAATCACACGTTCGACCATGTCCGGATAAGAGGCCGCCCACTCCATGGCCAGCATGGAGCCGCCTGATGCACCGATCACTGCCTGCAGGCGTTTAATGCCGAGTGCATCGATCAGCGTTTTTTGCGTGTTGACGAAATCAGTAAAGGTCACAATCGGAAAGGACATGCCGTAGGGCTTGCCGGTATCCGGGTTGATCGATGCAGGTCCCGTAGTAACGACGCGCGGATCCTTGACATTGAGGTTCGCCAGATTATCTGCAGATACGATGAAATATTTATCGGTGTCGAGCGGTTTTCCGGGACCGATAATGCTATCCCAGTAGCCCGAGGCGCTATCTGTTGCTGCGTATTTCCCCGCTGCGTGCGAGGTTCCAGAAAAATAATGCGGAATAAAAATGGCGTTATTGCCTTGTGCATTTAATTTTCCGTACGTTTCATACCCGATGTTTACATTTTTGATTGTCTTGCCGCCGACTGTGGTCAGCGAGGCAATGTTCAATGTTTTCTTATCGACTAATTCATCGTATGACCAGGCGAGCGTTGACCAGATAGTAGTAACTGCAAGGACAGCGATAAGCGCCAGCCGATTCCGAGTATTCATCCGAATTTCCTATCATTTAAAAGCCAACGCGTTTTAAAAAATACCGATTCCAACAATTTTCAATGCCACAACAGATTAACAGATCTGCATGCATCGCCAAGTCAATTGCATAGACCAAAAAATACATCTTTTACAAGCGGAAATGCTGCATCGGTATGCGGCGGTGCTAGTTGCCGGAGGATTCTGCAGCCTCGGCCAACGCCATCATTGCCTGCCTTGCCGAACGAAGTTTTTCATCGCCCATGCGCCGGGCAAGTTCCACCTTGGCACCATTCCACACCGGTAATGCATCGACCACGAGTTGGCGCCCAGATGTCGTCAGCGTTAGTCGCTTTCCGGCGCGGCCACGTCCACCTTCAGCGCAGACCAAATCTCGGTTCTCCAGATTCTGAACATTGCGGCTGAGGGTAGTCGGATCTACCCCGGCCTTATCTGCAAGTTCGACGAGCGTCGCGCCCTCAGTCGCACCGATCCCGACCAAGAGGCTGAATTGCTCGGCCGTCAGCCCGAGCGGCTTGAAGCAGGAATTGTAATATCGCGTGAGTGCCCGCGCTGTTGCACGAGCCTGGAAACCTGGGCACTCCGTAGAGATGTCCTGCAAAGATGCTGGCTCAAAACCGTTCACGTCTACCTCCTTGACAATGCCATTCCAGCATAATAATGTATATACACTATTAACGGGAGGCATCATGCCAGCATACGTACACGTCAATCTACGCATCATCGACTCGGCCAAGCAGGCCACGCTCGCTCCACGTTTTCAGGCGGCGCTAAAAGAGGCGGGCGGGCATATTTTACATTTCGGTCCTGTTGTGCAGATGCTAGAAGGGGATGAGGAGCCGTTGCCGATGGCTGGCGTGTTTGAGTTTCCGACTCTCGCCCAAGCGCAAGCCTTCTACAATTCCGAGAAGTACGCGCCGATCAAGGCCGAACGTCGGGAAGCCCAGCAAGCACGGATGTTTATCGTCGAAACCGTGTGAAGCGTACGTCCTGACCTGCATCTGACCTATGAATGGAGCTCATGAATGGCGCGGGGAAATTATAACGATCTGCTGGCCTTTGTTGCCGTGGCGAGAGAGGGTAGCTTTACGCGCGCGGCCGCTCAGTTGGGCGTGTCGCAGTCTGCCCTGAGCCACACGATGCGCGCTTTGGAGGCGAGCTTGGGTGTACGTTTGCTCACCCGTACCACGCGTAGCGTATCGACCACGGAAGCTGGCGAACGCTTGATGGCAACCATCAGTCCCCGTTTCGATGAGATCGAGGCGGAACTCGCGGCATTAAATCTGCGTAAGGACAAACCTGTTGGAACCATCAGATTGACAGCGGCAGAACATGCCGCCAACACTGTTTTGTGGCCGAAGTTGATTGGGTTGACGACCGACTATCCCGAGATCAATGTCGAAATTATTGTCGACTACGGGCTCACAGACATCGTAGCGGGCCGATATGATGCTGGCGTACGTTTGGGCGATCAGGTGGAAAAAGATATGATCGCCGTTCGCATTGGTCCGGATCTCAAGATGGCAGTGGTGGCTGCGCCCAGCTACCTCGCTGGAAAGCTGCAGCCGCAATCGCCACCGGATCTCGCGCAGCACAAGTGCATCAACCTGCGACTCCCAACTCATGGCGGGCTAATGGCGTGGGAGTTCGAGCGTGACGGGCACATGGTCAAGGCGCATGTCGAGGGGCAGTGGACGTTCAACAGCAGTGAGCCCATTCTGCGCGCTGCCTTGGCCGGTTTCGGGCTCGCTTATTTGCCCGAAGACATGGTTGCCCCCCACGTGGAATCAGGCGAACTGAAACGCGTAATGAAAAATTGGACACCGGTGTTTCCCGGTTATCACCTTTACTACGCTAGTCGAAGACAGTCATCGCCAGCCTTCGTCTTGCTGGTAGAGGCACTGAGATCCAAGGACGCGGCGAAGCGCTAGCTGACGTCCAGGTTCGCTCATTCGATTACGAGTGGACCTGACAGATACTGCTCATCGCTCACATGTTCCATCCATTCGACGTTCTTGCCGTCCAACATCTCGGTGATGGCGACATGGGACATGGCGCTGGTCTTCGTTGCGCCGTGCCAGTGGCGTCGCTGGCACGGGCACCACACCACGTCGCCTGCGCGGATTTCGGTGCGCGGGCCGCCTTCGCATTGCGTCCAGCCGACGCCAGTGGTGACAATCAAGGTTTGACCCAGCGGATGGGTGTGCCAGGCGGTGCGTGCTCCTGGTTCAAAGGTCACGATCGCACCGCCGCTGCGTGCGGGGTCTTCCGCCTGGAAGAAACTGTCGATGCGTACGGAACCGGTAAAGTATTCGGCGGGGCCTTTGACGGAAGCTTTAGCGCCGTTGCGGGTGATTTTCATGGAGTAGGTCTTCTTTGATGTGGTTTTGTAATGTGGAGAAATGCATTTGTGTGGCCTCTCCGTTGGTGTAATTAGGCGACAGCAGGCTTCAAACCATATCCGGCAGATGCGGCAGCAACTTGTCCAAGGTCAGCGGATAGTCGCGCATGCGCACTCCTGTGGCGTTGTAGACGGCGTTGGCGATAGCAGCCCCTACGCCGCACAGGCCCAGTTCCCCGACGCCCTTGGCCTTCATGGGCGAGGATATCGGATCACTCTCTTCGATGAAGATCACCTCTTGATGGGGAATATCGGCATGTACCGGTACTTCATAGCTAGCCAGGTCATGGTTGACGAAGAAGCCGCGCCGTTTGTCGACCACCAACTCTTCCATCAAGGCCGCACCCACGCCCATGGTCATGGCACCGATCACTTGGCTGCGCGCAGATTTTGGATTGAGGATGCGCCCCGAGGCACACACTGCCAACATTCGCCGAATACGAATTTCGCCGGTGAATGCATCAACCCCAAGCTCGACGAAATGTGCACCGAAGGTCGATTGCTGATAGCGCTTGCTCAGGTCGCCGTATTCCATCGTGTCTTCGACCACTAGCTCACCTTGCATCGCAGCTTGGTTTAGCGGCACCGACTTGTCTGCCGCGCGCACCATGCCGTCGGCAAATTCGACAGCCGCCGCATCCATGCCCAAGCGCTGCGCCACCGCCTCGCGCAACTTGACGGCAGCAGCGTAGACACCTGCGGTGGCACTATTGGCCCCCCATTGCCCGCCTGATCCAGACGAGATCGGGAAGTCAGAGTCGCCCAACTTGACCACGACGCGATCGAGCGTCACGCCCATCATTTCGGCCGCAGTCTGGGCGATGATGGTGTAGCTACCGGTGCCGATGTCGGTCATATCGGTTTCCACCGTCACCACGCCGGCCGGCGATAGACGCAGCCGAGCGCCAGAGCGCATTACCATATTGTTGCGGAAGGCTGCTGCCACGCCCATGCCGACCATCCATTTGCCGTCGCGCTGGCTGGTTGGTCGCGCATCGCGATTTTTCCAGCCAAAGTGCTCGGCGCCGGTGCGCAGACACTCGATCAGTCGGCGCTGGGAAAACGGGCGGTCTGGATTTTCCGGATCTACCTTGGTTTCGTTCTTGATGCGAAAAATAATCGGATCAAGCTTGAGTTTTTCCGCCATTTCATCCATGGCAATTTCCAGTGCCATCAGGCCCGGCGCCTCGCCGGGCGCACGCATGGCGTTGCCCTCGGGCAGGTCGAGCACTGCCAGCCGAGTGCCGGTAAGGCGATTGGCTCCGGCGTACAGTAATCGGGTCTGCTGAATGGCGTTCTCCGGTTTGCCGCCAACGAGATTGCCGGACCAGCTTTCGTGCGCGATGGCGGTGATCCTGCCATCGCGCGTAGCGCCGATGCGGATGCGCTGGATGGTGGCGGGGCGGTGTGTCGTGTTGTTGAAGATAAAGGGGCGGGGCAGTGCCACCTTCACCGGGCGTTTGATGAGTTTGGCGCCCAGGGCAGCCAGAACGGCATCGGTACGCAAAAAGAGTTTGCCGCCGAAACCACCGCCGATGTAGGGCGACACTAAGCGCACCTTGTCTTTTGGAATGCCCAGGGTCTTGGCCAGGTCGCCGCGACTCCAATTGACCATCTGGTTGGACGTCCACACGGTCAGTTGATCGCCGTTCCAGGACGCAATGGAGGCATGCGGTTCCATCATGGCATGTGAGTGATCTGGCGTGCTGTAGGTCGCATCGAGTTTCACCGGCGCGGCTGCGAAGGCGCCATCGAAATCGCCGACCCGCTTGTCGCCTTTTTGTGCCCCCGAGAGTTCAGGGGACGTTCTCGCCTGTTCCAGATCGTAGGCGCCTTCGGCTTCGGTGTAGCTGACATCGATCAACTGCGCGGCCGCACGGGCCTGTTCAAATGTTTCCGCGATGACCAGGGCGATGGCCTGATGGTAGTGCTCAATGTCCGGTCCACCGAGCAACAGCGCCGTATTCCAGCTTCCCTTGCCCAAGCTGCCGGCATTCTCGGCGGTGACGATGCCCAGCACGCCGGGAGCGTTCCTTGCCGGCGCAATGTTCATAGCACGAATGCGGCCTTTCGCAATGGCCGAGCCGACGATATAGCCATAAACGGCATTGGGCGCGGCCTCGTTTTGCTCGTAGGCGTAAGGTGCTGCGCCGGAGGTCTTCAGAGGTCCATCGATGCGGTCAACCGCGTGTCCGACGATCTTCAACTGGTCGATGGGATTGGTGGTGGCAGGAGTATCGAATCGCATGGGGTCAGCCTTTCTTCGCTTCTGCCAGCACTGCGGCGAGCGTGCGCTTGGCGAGAGTGATCTTGAATGCATTTTCTTGCGTAGGCGTAGCGCCTGCCAGGAGGCGACTCGCGACGGCGGCGGCACCTTGCGGCATGGCGGCCTCTGCCTCCTCTAGCCGCCATGGCTTGTGCGCCACGCCGCCCAGAGCCACGCGGCCACTGCCGTTTTCATGCAACACGGCGGCAACCGATACCAGGGCAAAAGCGTAGGATGAACGATCTCGTACCTTACGATAGACATGCGTACCGCCGATGGGTTTGGGCAAAGTGACGCCCGTAATCAATTCGCCTGGCACGAGCGCATTCTCAATATGTGGCGTGTTGCCCGGCAGACGATGGAAATCGGCAATGGGGATGATGCGTATCTGGCCGTCTGGGGTGACCGTTTCCACATTGGCGTCCAGCAATCGCATGGCGATCGCCATGTCGCTCGGAAACGTCGCAATGCAGAATGCGCTGGCGCCAATCACCGCATGCTGGCGGCTGAAGCCCTCGATTGCCGAGCAGCCGCTGCCGGGCTTGCGCTTGTTGCAGGGCTGGTTGGTGTCATAGAAGTAGGGGCAACGCGTACGCTGCAGCAGATTGCCGGCGGTGCTCGCCTTGTTGCGCAACTGGACCGAGGCACCTGCCAGAATCGCCCGCGACAGCACGGCGTAGCCGCGACGCACGCGCATGTCGGCCGCCAGGTCGGTGTTGCGCACCAGCGCGCCGATGCGCAGGCCGCCATCAGCAGTTTCCTCTATCTTATCCAGCGCCAGGCCGTTGACGTCGATCAGGTGGGGCGGCGTTTCAATCTCCAACTTCATCAAGTCGAGCAAATTGGTGCCGCCGGCGATGAACTTCGCTCCCGGTACATGCACAGCGGCGGCGGCCGCTTCAGCGGGAGACGTCGCACGTTGGTAGGTGAATGCCCTCATGCTTGCCTCCCTGCGACCTCGATGATCGCGTCCAGAATGTTGGAATAGGCGCCGCAGCGGCAGATGTTGCCGCTCATGCGTTCGCGGATCTCTGCCGGAGACAGAAGCGGTGCGACGGACAGGTCGGCACTGACCAGACTGGGAATGCCGTCCCTGATCTCCTTCAACACCGATACTGCCGAGCAGATCTGTCCCGGTGTGCAGTAGCCGCACTGGTAGCCGTCGTGTTTGACGAAAGCCGCCTGCATGGGATGCAGCCGGTCCTGGTTACCCAGGCCTTCGATAGTGATCACTTCAGCGCCTTCGTGCATCACCGCCAGCGTCAAGCAGGAATTGATGCGGCGGCCATCGACGATGACCGTACAGGCACCGCACTGACCGTGGTCACAGCCCTTCTTGGTGCCAGTCAGGTGCAGGTGTTCACGCAGCGCATCAAGCAAAGTGGTGCGCGTGTCGACATTGAGCGTGCGTACCTCTGCATTGATGCGCAGTGATACGCCGGTGATGGTCGGTGCGGGAGTGGTGGTTTGCGCAGGAGCCGGGGGTACGGACTGGGCTCCGGCAGAGGAGGGCAGGCTGACTGCCGTTGCTGACAAAGCGCCAGCGATGAGCAAGTTCCGCCGTGAAATCGTCACGTCACTAATATTGTCCATAAAACATCCTGATGGCAAAGGGTTAGAGAACGGCCGATTTCGTTTTCAAGTAAAAAGCTGGGCCGAATTGGTGATGAGGTACATCTTTATATAATAGAAGAGCTTCGACGTATGGTTAAGCACCTAAATTCCGTTTGTGAGCGCATCCAGATTGTCGAGAACGTGCTGAGGTTTCGAGTGCAACGGCAAAATATTCGTATCCAACACACCATCCAGGTGCGATATTGACCAATTATTGCTCAGGTGCGAGTTCGCCGTACCAGTACGATGCAGTCACGCCTCCATCCATGAGGAAGTCACTGCCAGTGATGAAGGTGCCATCCGCGCCCATCAGTAAAGCCGCCACCGAACCGACTTCATCAGGAGTGCCTGCACGTCCTGCAGGACTCAACTCGATCATGCGACGGTATTCCGCCCCGCGAGGACCGATTAATTCATCATTTGCCAGTGGGGTGATGATGATCCCCGGGCTGATGGTATTGACGCGCGCACCACGCTTGGCCCAATGAACCGCTTCGGCGACCACGCGCAGCGAATTGCCGCGTTTGGACAGTTGATACGCATGCAGAGAATCCTTGATTGCATCGGCCGCGAGGAAGGGCAGAGCGAGAAGATCTTCGGTCGGCGTCGTAGCGAGCGCCTTATTCTGCTCGATGGAGAGCGGCCCAAGCCGATGGCCAGATTGCGAGGAGATGACGACGCATGATCCGCCTTTGGCGATGACGTTGCCGAACTCTTCGAGGACCAGTGCGGTGCCGTAGAGATCAACCTTCAAAATGGTCTGCGGCGACGCTTGCGAAGGCGAGACTCCGGCCGCATGGATAACACCGGAGATTTGTCCCATCGCTGTGGCTTTTTGCACCAGAGACTGGACAGATTCTCTTGAGGAAATGTCTACACTAGTAACATCGACCTCGAATCCGGCATTGGCAAGTGTTTCGGCCGCCGCCTGGGCGTTTTCCAATCGTAAATCCGCCAGTAGTATCTTCTTGCCGACGCTAACGCGGCGTGCAATTGCTTGCCCGATCGAGCCAGGACCAATCACTACAATGACGTCTTGCATACTTTTCTCCCGATTCAGAATTGAATGAAGAGAATGTTACTGCTAAGAGATTGAATTGATTAGTCATGCGGGATGGCATGGACTTATGAGCTAGTTTCATTAATCCAATTTATCTGAGTGTGTGCCAGACATTATTTTGGTCAATGCAGCGTTAAGTCAGATCAGGAACCTCGACCATGAATCGCAGCGATTTCCTGCAGATCAAGGTCGTGCTCCAGCATATGCAGCAGTTCATCATGCAATTGTCCGGAGCGATGTAAGCGCAACAGTTACGGATCCAGACGGCTTGCAGACCATCGATCCCGAATATCCAGAGAAAGCGCGACAGCACGACGGTGCCTGCAACCACCGCAACAGCAGGCGCGAACTCTGTCAGTGCCTGACCGGTGCCGCCGATGCGATCGATCACGCCGCGCAGCGAAAGTCCGATCAAGATGAAACCTCCGGAAAAATGACACGTTTTTAATGATGAAATAATGTTGTGTGGCCCGTTGAGCTCTCGGAAGTAATATTGTCAGATCGAAGCCATTGCGAATTACAGCGAAGGCGAGCATCAAAGCGGCTCGCAAGCAACAAATTTCGTTCAAAGTTTTGGAAAGAAAACTAGCACTTTGCTGCGGCGTGTACTAATTTGGAAAGATCAGTGCCGAATTGGATTAGACGGGAGGCCACCATGGCAGGTGCGCAGACATTGCCTTCGCGACAACGGGGACGCGTGCTTGATGCTTATCGCGGACGCGGTCACCGTAACAGCAATCTGTGGCTGGTGTACAGCGTCAAGCAGAATCAAGACATCCTCCTTCACTCCGATCGGAGCCTAGTGCATTGGCTGACTTTCTTGGAATCCGATCCATCGGTCGTTGGCTTCCGCCCAGTGACCGAAGAGATGAGTGCCGAGCTGAAAGTTGAGCCAGCTGCCGCGATGATTTTAGAGCGAAAGAACCATCAGCTTGAGGTTCACATCGTCGCGGCTACCGAACCCGGCGTATCGAGCGTCGAGACAGGCGTCGGGATGGCGACCGTCCGCGTCGTTACCGTAGATGAGCTTCAAACGCGCTCACGGCTTGCGCTACGTTGGTTAAAGGCCATTGCCTATGCGGGACTGTTCCGGTATCAAGACATGACGCCGGTGATGAATCAACTGGCTGCTGTCCTAATGCGGCGCTGGAGCGGCACGCTCGACGACTTGGCGAGCGATCTTCCCGGCCATGACCGCGCAGCAGTCTACGGCGCGGCCGTCAAAGCGGCGATCCACGGCCATGTCGAACTCGACCTGACATCGCACGGGCTGTGCGGTACCAGCGGCTGGAAGCGGAACGTGCTCCAAGGGAAATGACGTCATGGGTACTCGCCAGGCGGTCATTAAGGACGCGGTGCCGATCGAGCTTTGGCCCAGCGTACTGGACGCCGAGTTCGATAAAGAGCGTCGCGCCCAATTCCGGGCTCAGGCGGAGGCCATGCGACTATATTTTTCGTGGGTGCCGGTGGCCGAGATCGAGCAGCTCACAGGTGTAAACCAAACCTGCCTACCGAGGCTTGCGAAACGCTGTCTGAAGGTAGCGGATGACGGCAGGGTCCAGGGATTTAGAGCCTGTATCCCGTATGCCCGAACCGGCTCATACACGCGAACAAGCGAGCTTCCACGCAGTCCCGCGAGTGAGCGTGCTGGCATGGTTGGCGCTCTGGGCGTCATGCTCAAACGGTTTCCGGACATCGAGAAGTTGCTCGTTCAGTACATTAAGAACGATACTAAGCGCCTAGCGGTGACCGAGTTTAAGCTCCGGCCGTGCGACCTGCACCGGATTTTTCTGCGCTGCGTGGAGGACAAGGGCGTTGGCCGGAATGAATGGCCTTTCACCACGAAATACCGAGGGCTCCGCTCCATTCAGTCATTCATGAAAGAAGTCCTGGATCGCAATTTTTCCCGTAGCGCAACGGTCCGCGAAGACAGTGCGGCGCGCGCGCATTTGAACGTCGGAAAAGGAATCTCTCCACTCCTGAGTTTTGACGAGCCGTACGACGCGGTCGAGATCGACGCTTACAAGATCGAAGCTCACGTGACGGTCGCCTTCCATACGCCAGAGGGACTTGAAACCGACTTACGGCTCGACCGCTTGAACATGATCGCCTTGGTCGACCGGTTTAGCAGCGCAGTACTTGCTTACACTGTCGTCTACCGCCCTGAGGTCAATGCCGACGACGTCCTCAGGGTCATCCGTCACGCGGCGAGCGGCACCTGGACGCCGATGGAACTGACTATTCCCGGTCTGCGCTATCCTGATGGCGGCGGTTTGCCCAGCGGGGTGATTGAAGGGGCGCAGGGTGCGCTAT
>Ga0302156_10004328_pt1 | contig 10508 bp, 8 predicted proteins | sample I_Bog_N3_2_FD_193503 | JGI IMG/M metagenome (GOLD analysis project Ga0302156, IMG submission 193503) | Peat permafrost microbial communities from Stordalen Mire near Abisko, Sweden - I_Bog_N3_2 | ecosystem: Environmental > Terrestrial > Soil > Wetlands > Peat | place: Sweden: Abisko, Stordalen... | reverse complement strand
GCGCGCCACTTCAGCTGCTTTGGCCACCAGGTGTCCAAGCAGCGCGACATCCTTTTCCTCCGCGTGCGCCAGCGAAGCGATATGTTTCTTCGGAAGGATCAACAGATGCGTCGGAGCCTGGGGATTGATGTCCGCGAAACAAAGACACAGGTCGTCCTCATAGACGCGCTTCGCCGGAATGCTCCCGGCCACAATTTTGCAGAATAGACAATCAGCATTCATGGAACCAACCTCGCACAACTCGATTCCTTTGTCACTCCGCATCCTCGCGGAGGAAATCTGCTTCTGCCTTTACGCGAAGCGTCAAGAACGGTACGAGTACTCACTTCGCAAAATACTTGGGCTCCTCGCCCGCTGCCCATGGATCGTATGCCTGGGCGAACGCGGCCCGGAATCGCGTCGTCGGATGCGTGTCGAACCACCATTCAAAGATCGGGTGCGGCGTCGGGTCGTCCAGCGAATCTTCACCCAATACCTGGAAAGTCCGCAGTCCTACCGCCTGCGGATCGGCGACGATGCCGTGGATGGCTTCCTCTCCATAGACATCGGCGTTGTGCTCCATCATCCGGCTGATGCCATTCGAAATCGGATCGGATATCGCTGACAGCGTCAGCAGCACCATCGCCAGCACCACTGCCGCGCCCCAGTCCTGCTGCGAAGGAATACGCCACACCGTCCCGTATCGCGCCAGCAGAATCCGCACGCCATGGTAGCCAAGCCAGAAGAGAGGCAGCATCCCGAGACAGCTCAGCATCACCCCCAGCACCACATGGCCCAGTGCATAGTGCCCCATCTCGTGGGCAAAGATAAACGCAATCTCGTCGGGAGTCGACCGGGCGATCGTCGTATCCCAGACCACCACTCGCTTCGAAGCTCCAAAGCCCGTGACGTAGGCATTCAGCTCAGTTGATTTGGCGCTCGCCTTCATCAGGAACATTCGGTCTGGCGGAATCGCGATGCCGCCGCGTGCAACCACCTGCTCCAGTCGCTGCACCAGCGCTGGATCGGTCCTGGCGAGCGGCTCAAACTTGTAGAACATCGGATCGATGACGTACGGCGTAACAAAAACTCCGGCAATCACGCAGACCACCACTGGAACCCAGAACCAGAACCACCAGCGCATCGGCGACTTGCGAATGATCCGGAACATCAGCATCAACAGCAGCCCGCCGATCCCCCACTCCAGCGCGAACATCTTTGCGCTGTCTGCCAGCCAACTCCCCCACCCCTGCACGGAAAGCCCATAACTCAGCGCCGCATGGTGCCCGTAGATGCCAATCGGCAGATCCAGCAGGCGAGTCAGCAGAAGCAGCAGAAACACGAAGCTGAATCCCTGTGCCCACCGGTTCTTCGACAACCCGACCGCCAGGTCCCGCATGCGCGCGACCGCGCCCACTGCGAGGATCAGCATCAACTGACCAATCGTCCAGACCTCGCTCGTCACGCCCAGGCACATCCGCGTGCGGTTCAGTGCGACCGCCCTCTCCACCTTACCGGGAGGTAGCGTGTAGGCCGTTGTATCGTGCGTCGCGAACTGCTGTGCTCTTGCCTCGCTGGGCGTTTTGTATCCGAGGCGGCTGGCGGTCAGCGCAAGACCTGCTGCCATCACGACCATCAGAACCAGGACGCCGCGATACCGCATTGGTTGATCTCCGCTAGAGCGGGTTCCAGTGTGCCGCATTGCTACCCCCGGATGCAAAGGCGACCAGTAGCCGAATCCGGTGTAGCATTCCGGTAGGCTCGAAATCGCAGCGTTATCCCCAAAAAAGACAGGCCCAATGGCAGATCGCAATACCCAAACTGACAACCGAACTCTAACTCTTGCCTGCTGTTTGCTGGCCGGGCTCATCGCGTTGGCGCTGGTTCCCCAGCGCGCCGCTCTGGCAGCTTCCAACACAGTCCCCGCAGGCTCCGCTGCAACCATGAAGCCCGTTGCCGGCGAGCCTCCCCTGGTGAGCGCGCTGGATGCCGAATTGAAGCGGGCGATGTCTTCGTTAGGTACGGGCGGAGACGCAGCGCAACAACCCAAGCCCTATTTCCTCAGCTATGACGTGGACGACGCTACCTCGGTCAGCATCGCGGCGGAGTATGGAGCAATTGTCCAGTCGAACGAAAGCCAGCGCCGCTCGGTCGACGTGCAGGTGCGGCTAGGCAGCCCCGCCGAAGACAACACCCATGGCGATCACCGCACCAGCGCGCTCACCACGTTGCCGCTTCCTCTCACGGATGACCCCGCAGCCATTGCGCGTTCTCTCTGGTTCGCGACCAATCGCGGTTACGCCCGCGCTCTCGATGGCTACCTCAAGGTCAAGACCGAGCAGCAAGTACGGGCAAAAGAAGAAGACGCCTCGGCGGATTTCAGCGAAGAGAAGCCGCAGACAGAACTGCTTCCGCCTGCCCCGGCCCTGGTGGTTGATCGAGCCGCGTGGGAGCAACGCTTGCGCGAGATCTCCAGCCTCTTTTCGCAATACCCCGACGTTTTCGCCGACCAGGTCGAGTTCCAGGCCACCAACGCCACCGACTACCTGGTCTCGTCCGAAGGCGCGCGCGTGAACAATCCCAGCCACGTAGCCAGGCTCGTGATCGTTGCGCGTGCGCGCGCCGCCGATGGCATGGATATGTTTCGTGACGAGACCTTCGAGGCTGACTCGCCCGCCCACCTGCCCGATCAGAAGACGCTGATGGACAAGGCCGTCGCGATGGCGAAGAACCTGGAAGAGTTGCGCGTCGCACCGATCACGCAACCGTTCAACGGGCCGGCCATCCTCAGCGGGCGCGCCGCGGCGGTCTTCTTCCACGAGGTGCTCGGGCACAGGCTCGAAGGCCAGCGACAACGCGGCGACGAGGAGGGCCAGACCTTCACCAAGTTGCTCGGCAAAGAGATCCTGCCGTCATTCATCAGCGTCGCCGACGATCCCACGCTCGCCAAGTTTCAGGGCACGTGGCTCAGCGGACACTATGACTATGACGACGAGGGCCAGGCCGCACGACGCGTCGAACTAATCCAGAATGGCATCCTGGAGACCTTTCTGATGTCGCGCCAGCCCATCGCCAGCGTCTCTGAAAGCAACGGTCACGGCCGCGCTGAAACTGGCCACATGCCCACCGGACGCCAAGGCAATCTCATCGTCACCTCGTCGAAGACTGTGCCAGAAACCGAGTTACGGGCAATGCTGATCGCCGAGGCGAAAAGGCAAGGCAAAGCCTATGGACTCTATTTCGAAGACATCTCCTCCGGTTTCGCGGTCACTACACGCCGTTCACCGCAGGCCTTCCAGGTGATTCCGCTCGTGGTCTACCGCGTTTACGTCGATGGCCGCCCGGACGAACTGGTGCGCGGCGTCAGTATTGTTGGCACGCCCCAGGCCGCGCTTAACAGCATCCTCGCGACCGGCGACAAACAGGATGTGTTCAATGGAATCTGCGGCGCGGAGTCGGGCAGTATTCCCGTCAGCGCGGTTGCGCCGGCCATGCTGGTCAGCGCGATAGAGACGCAGCGCCAGGCGCAGGGCACGTCCCGCCCGCCAATCCTTCCACTACCCGGGCATCCGGCAGCCGATTCTGGCTCCGGGAAAGGAGCAAATTGATGGATATGTTCCTGACACGGTTAGACACCAGAACCTTCCGCGCCAGCATCCTCGCCGCATGTGCCCTATTTGCGACTTCTGCCATTACATGCATTGCGAATGCGCAGGATTCCGCAAAGGACGATCCGGTTCTGCGCGCCATGCAGGACGAACTCAACCGCGAGCAGGCCCAATTGCTCCTTCCCGGCATGGAGCGCCCCTTCTTCATTGAGTACCGTCTTGACGACGTAACCACCTACGACGCGGTCGCCAATTACGGCGCGCTCATCCAGGAGCAGTCCGTCCACCAGAGGGTCGTGCGCGTCACCGTCCGCATCGGCAGTTATGCGACCGACTCCAGCAGCAACCGCGGCGATGGCAGCCTTGCATTGGCCCCAACCGACAATAACCCCGAGGCTATTCGCTCCTGCCTATGGACCGCGACCGACGAGGCCTACAAGAACGCCCTTCGTGCCTACTCAACCAAGCAGGCCACGCTGAAGCGCTTCGAGGCCCCGCCCACCGAGAAAGACTTTGCGCCGGCCAAGGCGGTTGTTAGCATCGGCCCGCTCGTCTCCCTCGATATAGATCGCACAGAATGGAAGCGCCGGATAGTGGACGTCAGCGGCCTGTATGCCTCAGACCCCGAGGTCAACGCTTCGGCCGCTGATGTGCAGTACTCCACCGCCAATGTGCGCGGAATGGCCGTAAATCGTTACCTGGTCAATACCGAAGGAACGATTGTGCGCCACGGATACACGGGCTATACCGCCAACATCAGCGTGGGCGGTCAGGCCGCCGATGGCATGGAACTTACTCGCGAGAACGGCACTGTAGGCGTGACCGCGAAGGAGTTGGAATCCGCGCCCGCCTTCCGCCGGCGGGCCATCGACAACCTGAAGAGCCTGCAAGCACTACGTAGCGCGCCCATCGTCTCAGCCGAGGACTACCACGGGCCGGTGCTGTTCAGCGGCGACGCGGCCGCCGATGTGATGGACTCGCTCTTCATCCCCAACGTGGAGGCCAATCGGCCGGAAATGGGGACCACCGCGCGCACCCAGGGCGCGTACACCTCCAGCTTTCATGCACGGGTGCTGCCTGACTTCCTGAACGCAACCGACGAGCCGTCGCTCACGACCTTTGCGGGACACTCCTTGCTTGGCGCTTACGCGGTTGACGACGAAGGCGTGCCCGCACAGTCAGTCAACGTCGCTGTGAGTGGCAAGCTGGAAAACTACCTCATCGGACGGACGCCTATCCGGGATTTTCCTGAGTCGAATGGGCACGGTCGCGCGCCCCTTGGACAAGCCGCTCATTCTCACTCAGGCGTCATGATCTTCAAGTCGACTCATCCCTTGAGCGGCCCCGAAATGAGCGCTCGCCTGCTCACGATGGCCAAGGAACAGGACCGCGACGTTTACGCGGTGGAGACGCTTGGCGGAGCGCTGGCTCCGCGTTTGTTGTACCTGGTGCATCCTGACGGCACCCGCCAACTGGTGCGCGGAGCGGTCTTCGACGAGCTTGATGCCCGCAGCCTGCGTTCTGACATCGTCGCCGCCGGCGATGACGAATACGTGTCCAACTCGCTCGGCACCGTGCCCAGCACCACTATTGCGCCGAGCCTTCTCTTTGACGACATCGGCGTCAAACGAGCAACGGTAGAGCAACAGAAACTGCCCTACTACGGGCCGCCGGCGTTCGGCGCGAAAACGGGCAGGTAGCAGCCGAGCTGACTGCTAGTTCAGCCGAACGATGTATGGTTGTGCCCCGGGATCGGGGATATGAATAGTATTCGCAAGCTGGCTTGCGGTCGCCTTGTCCGAGTTTTTCGGATCGATCCGCACCCAGTGGCCCGTGGCTCCGGCAAACTCAATCACCTTCGCAGTCGCATATCGCCGCAATAAGTCGTTCTTTAGTTGGATTGCATCCGACTCATCCAGAAACGCGCCAATCTGCACGCACCACTTCCCTGCTGGGTCAGATCCCGTCGGAGGCGCATACGCTTCCAGCCGAACCGTTGCCGTGCCCGGCCGATAGAGGTCCACCGCCTTGGCCGCAGCCAGTGACAGATCGATGATCCGCCCGTCGACAAATGGCCCGCGGTCCGTAATCCGCACAAACACCGACTCGTTGTTGGTCAGATTCGTCACCCGCACAATCGATCCCATGGGCAACTCGCGATTGGCAGCCGTCATCGCGTTCGGATCGTAGATGCTACCATCGGCCGCCTTGGCGTTGGTGTAGGGGGGCAAATACCAGCTCGCCAACCCAACCTCGCTCGACACCGGTTTGCCATGCGGCTCAAGTTGCGCGTTCGCCACCGTCCCAGCGGGAATGCTCTGAGTATTTCTGCTGCTTGCGCCGGTCTCGCCCGAGTCCGGATGCGCTGGCCGCGCGCTTCCCGCACCCCTGCTCTCCGGCTGTGTCGCAAGCGGCGGAGGCGGTTGGTACGACACCGTAGCATTCTTGTGATGGCAACCCGCAACCCCCAGCGCCAGCAATAGAAGCAGTGCTTGGCCGTTCGCTCGGCGCAACATTTGACGAGACGCGACGAACCTGCAACGGCGACTGTGCGCGATGCGATTCAAGGTTTTGGACTGTCCTTATCCGGCGGAGGTGTCGCTCCCGAGGCAGCCGCCCGACGATCGTCCATGCGCTGGGCCAGCTTCTGCATCTCTGCGGCTGCGGCCCGCAACGCCTCCGACCCATTGCGTCGCACTTCCGGCACAACCTCGTCGTTGATGTAGGTCAGAACGCGGCGAAGCTCCTCTTCGGCCCTTGCGACCCCGTCGCGTAACTGCTGCTCCCAGGACTTCGGTTCGCCGATCGGCATAGGCCCGCACCTCTCCAACTTCCAGTATGTAGATGCGGAAAACCGCCGGTCAATGCACGAGTTCTACTATCGGAGGCATAGTGCCTGATTGGTAATCGGGGTACCTGTCCCATTCCATGTATTCGCGCGCGCTGGACTTCGCCGTCAGACATATCTTTTCCCGTTTGTAAATACCCGGGAAGTCTTCTTCCGCGCGACTGTGTTTCCAGCTATGTATAGGTGACGGGGAACGCCCATGCGGACGATTGTGCTGTTTTCGGCGTTATCTCTCGCCCTGTCGGCGCCCACTCTCTTGCAGGCCCAAATGCTCACTCCTGCTGCGCCCTTATCCCACGCCGCGTCGTTGCAGCCGCTCTCTGAGGCCTTTGCCGCAGCCGCCACTCCACAGCCGCTAACCTCAGTCTTTGCGTCCCTATCGGAGGCCGCTCCCCCAGTCGATCCCCGCGTCGCCGCCGAATTCGCCGCAATCTTCGCCGCCCCATGTACTCCCCACACCTCCCTCCACGGCAGTCCCGACGTCGACAGCGGAGACGGCGATCGCGAGCCCTGCGTCGAAGCTTCTAACCCATACTCCCGGTTCCTCGATTCCGCCGAGCCGCTCCCGCTTACCCCGGAGCAGAAGGCCCACCTCGCCTTCCACAACCTGAAGGACCCGGGCAATCTGGCCACCATCACGTACACTGCGGGCTTTACCATCGCCACCAACTCGCACACTGCGTACGGACCAGGCTGGGGCGGCTTTGGCAAGAACATCGGCTACAGCTTGCTGCAGGACGCGACGGGCGAGTTCTTCGGCACATTTCTCGTCCCCTCGCTCACCCACGAAGACCCGCACTACCATCGCATGCCGAACGCAAGCATTCCGCGCCGCATCGTCCACGCCATCTCCCGCACCGTCATCGCGCAGAGTGACACTGGTGCGCCGATGCTGAACTTCGCCACCCTGCTCGGCTACCCCATCGGCGCGGAGATAGGCAATCTCTATGTTCCCGGGATCAATCCCAATGGCCCTTCCACTGTCGCTCGCATCATGACCGGATATGCTACCGACCCCATCGACAACCTGATTACCGAGTTCCTGCCCGACATTGCGCGGCACATCCATGTCCGGGTGATCTTCGCGCAACGCATTGTCAACCAGGTATCCAGCGATCAGTATTCGCTCCCCTAAGGCTTTATCCGTCGCCCAGCCGACGCTCCGTTCGCCGCCCGCTTTCCCCATTCAATGCGACATATTGCCGTTCGCTAATACCTCCTTCGAAAGCCAGCCTTGCATGGGTACTCTGGTAACTGGAGAGCATCTCATTGGTTGCACTATCGCCAGTCGAAACAATTACATCCAATCCAACTGCTGGTTTCTTTGCATCGCTTGCACGCCTCCATCTGCTCTAGCCTGCGTTCCCGGCCCAACATCGACCAATTTTCCTTCAGGAGATAGACCCACATGGCAAAGCGCGCAAAGGTATTCGAAAGACTTCTGGTTCAGACCGCAAAGGGCGGATGGGTTGTCTACAACAAGCTGAACTCGCTGGTCGCCGATAGCCCCAGCTTTACTCCCAAGTGGAGCGACAAGCCACTGCTGAAGTCCTACCAGAAGGAGAAGCCGCCACTAGGCTGGCCGCGCACCACGGACTCGCTCTGTCCGAAGTGTGTTCCCGAGATCCGTCAGCAGATCGTCGATGGCAAGCTCCCTCACGAGATCCTTCTCAACGAGAAAGTCGGCGAGATCAAGGCCCAGATCATCGAGCGCGACGGCACGATCATGATGGTCAAGGACTGCCCGATCCACGGTCACTTCGAGGACGTCATGTCCATCGACCCGGCCATGTTCAAGCACCTCGAAGAGGTCTTCCCCGGTCGCGACATCCGCGCGCACAACGATAGCAAGCTGCACAACCACGGGACTTCCACCGTCACCCACGGCCGCGGCTCGGTGCTTACGATCGATCTCACCAACCGCTGCAATATGATGTGCGACCCCTGCTTTATGGACGCCAATCAGGTCGGCTTCGTCCACGAACTCACCTGGGACGAGATCAAGACCATGCTCGACAACGCCATCACCATCAAGCCCAAGCGGCAGATGAGCGTTCAGTTCTCCGGCGGCGAGCCCACGCTCTCGCCTTACTTCCTTGACGCCGTCGCCTACGCCCGCAAGGTCGGTTACAACTCCGTCCAAGCCGCGACCAACGGCATCGAGTTTGCCAAGTCCAAGGAGTTTGCCAAGGCCGCCGCTGAAGCTGGTCTCCGCTACGCCTACCTTCAATTCGACGGTATCGGCAACGCGCCCAACTCGCACCGCAAGGTGGGCAACGCATTCGACGTCAAGCTCCAGGCCATCCACAACCTGCACGAGGCCGGCGTGGACATCGTTCCCGTCACCTGCATTATCAACGGCATCAATAATGAGCAGGTCGGGCGCATCATCCAGTTCGCGCTCGACAACCCGAAGAAGATTAACTTCCTCAGCTTCCAGCCGGTCAGCTTCACCGGCCGCGACGAAGCCGTCTCCGACGAACGCCGCATGGCCCAGCGCTACACCCTCAGCCACATGGCACACGACGTCAAGAACCAGACCGGCCTTGGCGATCCCATCCGCGACTGGTTCCCCATCTCTTTCATGTCCACCTTCTCCGATTGGGCCGACCTCGTGCACGGACCCGAACATGACTGGGGCCAGCTCTCCTGCGGTTGCCACCCCAACTGCGGTATTGGCATGGCGCTGATGATCGACAAGGAGACCAAGGAAGCGGTCCCCGTCACCGCCTTTTTGAACGCCGACCGCCTCGCCAAGGACATCGCCCGCGTCAACGATGCTGCCCGCGGCAAGACCATGACCATGATCGGCGCCGGACTGGCTCTGCTGCGCAACTACGAGCCTGCGAATGCACCCACCCACTTCAAGATCGTCGACCTGCTGCAGAAGTTCGACAAGTGCTTCGGCGCCACCGGCCGAAACTACGGTAAGGTCACCGGCGACCGCACCATGGACGACATCAAGAAGCGCCGCGCCGACCGCTGGAACTTCCTCTTCATCGCCGGCATGTGGTTCCAGGACCTGTTCAACTACGACTTCCGCCGCACCGAGCAGTGCATCATCCCCTACGCCACGCAGGAGGGCGAGATTTCTTTCTGCGCTTACAACACCGGCGTGGGCTGGCGCAACATCATCGAGAAGATGCACATGACCTCCACGCTCACCAAGTGGTACGAGGAGCATGGCCGGCACGAGATCTTCGCCGGCGGCAAGAAGGTCGGCCTCGATACTGCGGACAAGTACGACCTCGTCCTCAATCAAGCGCACGTGGACTCGGCTGCTAACGACACCTTCGAGAAGTCCGGCGTAGCCAAGAACGCGCGCGAAGAAAAGATTCGCGCACGCGACGCCAAACTGAAGCAGGATGCCGAAAACGCCCGCATGGCCAAGCTCTACCGCAAAGAAATCCTCCAGGAACCCGACATGCCCGGCGGTTTCGTAGCCATCGGCGAAATCGGCGGACTAGGCGGCATCAAACCCGCCTCGGCCCCCAAAGTCGAAGTCGTCAGCAACATCGAAGAAACCATCGCCGGCGACTGATAAGCCGTTCGAGTCAAATGCAGTAAACTGAGGCCACCCAAAGGGGGTGGCCTCAGCCATTTCATGCTTCGATACACGGGAAGACAAGGGCCGAATGGACTGGAACTAAGGTTCCACCGGCTATTCGACCGATTTCGGCCAACTGGGAAATGCGTTCAATTCCGTACGGAGAGTTTATGCTTCGTGACTCTGATTCTAGGTATTCCCGTCAGCCGTTCTTGGTATAACCGTTCGCAGATCTACGGATTTGGATACGCAACCAACGGTCACAGTGGGGCGGAGATGCTTCAGTTCTGTTACGCCGGAGATGGCCAAGTCATTCTTGCCAGATACGTCAAGAAATCCGAAGTCAAGGCATTCCTCGAGTATCTGCATCGAGAGGACTTCGAATATGAAGCATCTTGGAAGCGGCCGATAGTGTCTTTGGGCTACACCGCCAGCATCTAAGCAGCGTTTCGGTACCCACTAAAAACACCACCAATACCAATTCCAGCCGGGTGTGTGGGATCCGCCAGTGGCATCCATCCTTGAG
>Ga0302156_10004327_pt1 | contig 10510 bp, 8 predicted proteins | sample I_Bog_N3_2_FD_193503 | JGI IMG/M metagenome (GOLD analysis project Ga0302156, IMG submission 193503) | Peat permafrost microbial communities from Stordalen Mire near Abisko, Sweden - I_Bog_N3_2 | ecosystem: Environmental > Terrestrial > Soil > Wetlands > Peat | place: Sweden: Abisko, Stordalen... | reverse complement strand
ATCGCCGCCATGAGCAGCGCTGTGGCAACCGGACGAAGGATGAATGGCCGTGAAGGATTCATGGAGCGGTGTTACCGGGCGACGCGCCGCCGGCGGCAGAGCTGCCCTGGCCCGAGGAGCCCTTGTGTTGTGCGCCTGGTTGATGCACCTGTACTTTGGCGCCGTTTTCCAGGCGGTCAAAGCCGCTGGTCGCAAGCGTTACTCCGGAATCGACGCCCTGAACAGCGGTCGATTGCTCGTCGCTGGTCTGGGTCGTAATCGCCTGCACTCCGACTGTATTGTTGGGGTTGACGATATAGACGAAGGCTGAGGTTCCGTTGAGCTGCACGGCGGCGTTGGGAACCAGGGTTACATTCTCCAGCGTTCGCACCAGCAGACGAGCGTTCACGAACTGGTTGGGAAACAGCGACAGGTCCTTGTTCGCGAACTCCGCGCGGAACTTCACGGTTCCTGTCGTGGTGTCCACTTCGTTGTCCAGGGAGGTCAGCGTTCCGGTCGCTAGCTGCTTGTCGTCCGAGCGGTCAAACGCATCGACCTCCAGCTTGCGGTTGCCCTTCAGTTGCGCCTGGACCTGCGGCAGGTCGTCTTCGGACACGTTGAAGACCACGGTAATCGGTTGCAGTTGCGTAATGACCACCAGCGTGGAACTGCTTCCGGAGAAGACTGTATTGCCGGGATCGACCAGACGCAGTCCAACTCTGCCGCTGATGGGAGCGACGATGTGGCAATAAGCCAGTTGGACCTGGTCGTAGGCGACGGTTCCCTGGTCGGCCTTTACGGTGCCTTCATCCTGCTGAACCGCCTGTTCCTGATCGTCGAGCTGCTGCTTGGCGATGGCATTGCGGGCGAAGGCTGCCTGATAGCGAGCGAGGTCGATGCGCGCTTCGGCCAGCACAGCCTGATCGCGCTGGAGTGTGCCTTCTGCCTGGGTCAGATCGGCCTGATACGGTCGAGGGTCGATGTCTACGAGAGCTTCGCCCTTGGTGACGATCTGGCCTTCGCGATAGTGAACCGCCATCACGCGGCCGGTGATCTGGCTGTAGAGCGTTACAGTGGCCTCGGGAGTCACGGTTCCCAAGGCATCGACATACACATTCATATTGCCGGTCGTCGATTGCCCCGTCGTAATCGCCGCGGGACCTTGTTGGCCACGACCGCTGCTGGTGGCCGCGCTGCTGCTGGCTGAGGTCAAGCGGTAGATGATGAAGATGGCCACAAGAACCAGAACCACAAGGCCGATCCATAGCCAGCGCCGACGCTTCACAGGATGGTCCGGATCTTCCCGGGACGCATTGCGCTGCTCGAAGGCAGTTCCTACATCGCCGCTATGGGCTTCAAAGGACGAGCCCAGACTCTCGTTACGGCGTCCTGTGTCTCGATCATCTTGCTGGGACATTCCTTATCCTCGTTATTCCACTCGTGGTCTTCGCAGCTTCTCTACCGGAACGCAGATTCACTATGCACAAATTGTACGCACTGAAGTTCGATGCGGCGTAAGCGGGTATTTATGCCTCGAACAATCCCATTTCGTACGTTGCATCCTGTCCATCGACTCTTCCAGCGCGCCCGAGCCCGGCCCGCGGCATCCGCCGTCGTGCTTGATATGCTTGTGCTGTGTCAAATCCCCGAAGCTCTCTTGCTGTCCTTACTCTTCTCCTTGCCTTGTGCGGTTGCCACAGTCGGCCGCAGAACGCCCCGACTCCTGAGGCGCGCGCCGAGCAGCAGGCCGAACTCGACATGGACCGCGAGCAGTTGGAGACGATTCCTCCGCCTTCCAAGAGTCGCTATATGTCCATCCACACGTTCGATAGCTGGGAGAATCCGTACGTCACGGTTCAGGCTTCCATGGTGGAACTGCATGTCACGCGCGGCGATACGAATACCACGCCGATCGGCGTTGGTGGCATGTTGCGGCCGGTTGGAGCACGGCGCGAGGAGCTGAACCTCTCCATGGACGATCTGGGCAAGGCGATTACCGCGGTTCCGCAGGATGCGTGGCCGTACGGACGCGTGGTGGCCATTGAGGAGGCGCATCAGACGCCGGCGAGCGCCGAACCTGCGGTGCGCCGCAATATGGAGGTCACCATCGCGAGGCTCAACGATCTGGGCGTCGTCGTCTACGACCTGCAAGAGGGCAGTCTGCGCTAAGCCGATACAATGACCTTATGGTCAAAGGAATCACCGCCGTCGCCGGAATCGCCTCACAAGAGCGCTTCGGAGAGTTACGCGAGCTGTTCGCCGCGCTCGGCTTTGAGCCGGGCAAAGGCTGGAGCGACGCGCAGGGCCAAGGCGCAGCGTTCCTCGCTCCGCTGGGCAATATCGAGTTCGTCACCGGCCGCGCGCCCGCAGTTCCCGCGCTGCTGGTCGAGGTGACGCAGCTCGATGCGGCTTACGCAGTCGTTCAGTCGTGGAGCACGAAGCAGAAGGCCGAGCTCAGCGAGCCCGCGGCAACGCACTGGAACTCGCGGCTGTTCACGGTCGAGCTGGCGCCGAATCTCACGCTCGGCTTCTGGGAGTCGGAGAATCCGCAGCACGGACGTCCGATCGCCGTGGAGGGCGATCTCTCCGCGGCCGGCAGGAAGTTCGCCATCGTCGTCGCCCGCTGGAACGCGGTCATTACGGATCGGCTGCTGCAGGGCGCGCTCGATGCGCTTACGCGCAGCGGCGCAGCGAGGCAGGACATCGAGATCGTTCGCGTTCCCGGAGCGTGGGAGATTCCCTCGGCGGCGCGAACGCTGGCGGAAACGGGCCGATTCGCGGCGATCATCACGCTCGGCGTGCTGCTGCGCGGCGAGACCGCTCACTACGAGGCGATCTACACCGAAGTCGCGCGCGGCATCGGGCAGTCGCAGCAGGAGACCGGAGTTCCGCATGCGTTCGGCGTTCTGACCTGCGAGACGCTGGAGCAGGCGCTGGATCGAGCCGGTCTCAAGGCCGGAAACAAAGGCTTTGAGGCGGCGATTGCGGCCATCGAGATGGCTTCTATCCAGAGCAAGCTCGCGCAACCTGAGCTTGCGGGAGCGAAGCTCTAGTGGGAACGCGGCGCAAGTCTCGCGAGCTGACGATGCAGATGCTCTTCCAGGGCGATCTCGGCCAGCAGCAGCCGACGGAAGTGGAGAGCCTTTTCTGGGAGTCGCGCGACGACGTCGATGCGGAGACTCGCGGGTTTGCCGAAGACCTGTATCGCGTGGCCAGCGAGCGCAAGGAAGAGGTCGATGGTCTGATCCAGAAGAACGCTCAGAACTGGCGCATCGAGCGCATGCCTGTGGTCGATCGCAGCCTGCTGCGCGCGGCGGTGGCTGAGATGATCGGCTACCCGCAGACTCCGGTTGCGGTGGTCATCAACGAGACGATGGAACTCTCCAAGCGCTTTGCCGCTCCCGAGGGACTGAAGTTCCTCAATGGTGTGCTCGATGCCGTGGGACGCGAGTTGCTGGAAGCGAAACTGGCGAAGAGCCCAAAGCGGGCTGCGAAGAGTTAAAGCGACTCTCAGCCGGGGGGAACCCCCTCCGAGACCCCAGCGGGCCAAGACCGCCCGCCGGGGACCCCCCTCCCCCCCCGTTTTTCTAAAATCTCTGGAATCAGAGGTTTAGCGGGTGATCCCGGGGTCAAAATATTCATTCTAAAGATTTTAGAGGCAAAATATTCAAAAGAAACAAGTTACAGTGAAACAGGGAACAGCCAACAGTCAACGCGGGACTCGGGGGTCTTATTGAGCCGCGAGCTTTGAGCTATGAGCCATGAGCTTAAAGACAGGTGGCCCGGCGTTTGTGCCGGGTAGTGTGTCTGCCTGAGTTTCAAGGCTATGACTTAATTATAGGCGGATGGACGGTAATTGTAGGACATGCTGCGAGAAGTTTGATTTGTCCTGTTTTCAGCGGTTTGGGAAGTTACTGGACGTGGAGGGGGCTTGACAAGATTTTGGCCGGAACGCGAAAACGGCCCTCCGTAGGAGGGCCGTTCTGTTGACGCTGGATGGAGCGAATTTAGTTGGTCAGGTGCCTTGGCTTCTGCACGATGAAAGTGACGGGAGCCGAGCCGGTGTTGCCGTTGAAGAGGGGCAACTGGGGTGCGATGATGCCAGTCTCTGTGGCGGTGGTGCCGTTGATGCTGAAGATGTGTACGTCGTTGTCGACGGAGTTGGCGTTGGCGGCGGCTGTGCCGACGTAGAAGTTAAGGTTGTCGGTGGAGAAGACGCCGCTGACCGGTGCGGCGGCGGCGGTGGCGCCGTTGCCCAGGGTGAGGTAGGTGAGCGATCCCAGTCCGGTGGCCGGTGGCAGGTAGAGAGGCAGTTTGCCGCTGGAGCCAACGTAGGTGACGAAGGCCAGCTTGGAGTTGCTGGCCGGGATCACGCCGGTAATCTTGGTGGCCGTGATGGCGGTGAGCGGGGCGGTGTTGGTGGTGCTGAGGAAGTAGCCGGGGGCGACCTGCGGGGCCGGAGGGATGGGGCAGGCCACGTTGGGGTTCGCGGTGGTGGGCAGCGGCAGGGTGAGGTCGAGATCGTTCAGCTTGGCCGGAACGGTGGAGGCGGTGGCGCCGAGGATGTGCAGGCCGTCAGTGGTGGCGGAGATGGTGTCGTTGACGGCGGCGTTCTCATCGGCCAGCGGGGCGAAGACGTTGCTGACGGTGGGAGGCGTGGTGGCATTGTTGACGGTGCTGGCAGCGCAGTAGCTGCGACCGTCCGTAAAGCTGGGGCCGGCGAAGTAGGCGCCGATGCTGGGCACGGTGACAGCGACAGCAGTGTAGTTCTCCGTGGTGGGCGTGACCTGCCAGTTGGTGAAGTTGTTATGGGTCAGCAGCAGGTTGCCGGTCTGCGTGGTGATGTAGACGGTGGAGGAGTCCGGCGACCAGGCGGCGCTGGTGGCGATGCCGCCGTAGGAGCTGTTCACCGTGCTGCTGGACGGGGAGTAAAGCGAGATGGTCTGGCGTACCGGATCGGTGATGACCAGCGTCGTGCCGTCCGGTGAGACCGAGATGACGGTACCGGTGACCGCGTTGTTCGGAACGCCCTGCGTGTTGTTCAGGGTGGTGAAGCTCATCAGCGCCGAGCTGCTGCCGAGATAGACGCTGTTCCCGTCCTGGGTGATGACCATGGAGTTGGGGACGTAGGGCAATTTAATCAGGGCACTGGGCTGATTGGTGGTGAAGTCCATCGGCATGACGTACTGCGAGGAGGTGCTGCCCACGAAGATGACCGTTCCGCTGGTTCCGACAGCGTTGATGGTGATGCCATTGGAGGTGATGGGCTTGCCGTTGCCGTAGAGGCCGATCTGGCTGAAGGGCGCCGGATTGCATATGGCCGGATTGCAAACCGCGGTGAGGGTCGCGGTGCCGGGATAATTGGGTGTGACGGAGCCGGATCCGGCGGGGATGGTCTGCGGCGTGGTGGAGTTGTACTCCAACTGCACACCGGTGATGGTGACGCCCTTGGTGTCCTTGACGACGGCAGTGATGGGCTGCGCGTTGTTGATGGGGACGTTGATGCTGCTGGTGCCGGCAGGCTGGCCGGGAAGCGACAGCGTGATGGAGGCCGGCGGGCAGGTGGAGAAGTAGCCCGAGCTGATGGCCGAAGAGGAGTTGGAGACCAGCGTGGAGATGATCGTGGAGCCGGGCTGGTTGGCGGTGGCCACACCGTTCTCATCAATGGCAACGACGCTGCCGGAGTTCTGCGCCTGAAAACTCACATGCCCGATCTGGCAGGTGATGTTGTTGGCCGGCGTGGTGCTGCCGTTGGCGTAGACTCGCGCCACCAACTGCGCGACGGAGCCCTGCGAGACACACGAGCCGCTGGTATAGACCGGAGCCACGATGGGCGTGCCGGTGGTGATGTTGGGGCAGCAGTCGGTTCCGGGATCGGTGGTGCCTGCGGGGCAAGAGCCGTTGGAAGCTCCCGGAGTCGCGCCACCGATGACCACGCTGGTCACGACCGGATGGACGTAGATGGGGATGGCGTTCGAGACCGCGCCTTCAGCGGTGGCGGTGATGTAGGCAAGGTAGCAACTGGTGGTCGTGGGCGCTGCGAGACAAGCCGCGGATGGGACCAGCGGTGTGCAGGTGGTGTAATCGGCGATGCCGCCGCCGCTGTTGCGGTTCCAACTGCCGCCGCAGGTCTGGCCGGTGCTGGGGTTGATGTCGACGATCTGCATGTTGCTGGTCGCATAGACGATCTTGGACAGCGAGACGGCGTTGCCCTTGCAGTCCAGGCCGGAGGCCGAGAGACCGCTGCCGATCTCACCGTAGTTGAGCGAGATGCCTGTGGTTGCCAGCGAAGGCGAGAGCGTGATGCTGGCGACCTGGCCGACGACCGGGCCGGAGTCGCCGGCGTTGCAGTACTCGACCGCAACGGCGTGATGGCACCCCGTGATCGACAGCCCAAAAGGAATCGAGAAAAAGAGCAGAACTGTTAGACCGACAAACTTGCGTGCCGAATTCTTGAAACACAACCGCACTGGAACCTCCCCGTTCAACCGGAACTCAAGCTGAACGGTCTCACCGCCAACCGCGTAAACTCCGAGTTTTCAGTTTACAGGGAATAGGGAGAGGCAGGGAAGAGCAGGGAGAGGCAGGGAAGGCAGGGAAGTGAAGGGAGGAGCAGGGTATGGCGGTGAAGGCTAGAGTTTGTGGATGAGTGAGTCCAGCATCTTGGCCACTTCGCGCGAGAGTCCCTCGGCCTTCACGATGTGGACGGGGTCACCGAATCCCAGTGTGGCAGCAAGGATCAACTGCGTCTGGATCTCAGAGTTGGAGCCACGGGCCATGCCGAGGAAGTGTTTGTACTCTCCGGTAGAGAGGCGGCTGTGTCCCTCCGCAATATTGCTGGCGACGGAGACGCCGGCACGGCGCAATTGAGAGGTGAGACCGTAGCGCTCGTCGGCGGGAAACTCCTTCGTCAGTTGATACAGCACGACGGCCAGTTCCATGGAGCGCTGCCAAACGAATAGATCTCTGAATGATTCAACTGCCGCACTCATCTTCATTGCTCCGTTCTCTGCTTTTCCCTGCTACTCCCTGCTTTTCCCTTTCTGTCCCTGCATTTCTTCGGCGAACCACTGCACCTCGCGCTGGGTGCGGTCGCGGATGTGCTCGGGGTTGCGGAAGCCGTGGCCCTCATTGGGGTAGATGACGAGCTGGGTTTTGACGCCGAGGTCGCGCAGCGCGTGCCAGAACTCAAAGCTCTGCGGCGCGGGGCACTCGCCGTCGCGGTCGCCGACGATGACCAGCGTGGGCGTGGTGGCGTTCTTGATGAACGTAATGGCGGAGGACTTGGCATAGACCGCGGGGTCGTCGTAGACGCTCTTGCCGAAGAAGGGAATCATCCACTGGTCGATGGAGTTCTCGCCGTAATAGCTCTGCCAGTCGGAGATGCCGGCGCCAGCGATGGCGGCGCGGAAGCGGTGCGTCTGCGTGACGGCGAACATGGTCATGAAACCGCCGTAGCTCCAGCCGGTGATGCCTTCGCGCGACTTGTCGATGGGGTACTTCGCCTCGATGACGTCGAGGCCCTTGAGGATGTCGCGCAGGTCGCCGTAGCCGAAGTCCTTGACGTTGGCCTGGACGAACTTCTCGCCCTGGCCGAAGCTGCCGCGCGGGTTGGGCTGGAAGGTGAAGTAGCCGAGCGAGGGCCAGTCGGCGGTCCAGCTCGGCGCGCCCCAGCGCGAGCCGATGGAGGCCGACGGACCGCCGTGGACCATCACGATGATCGGGTACTTCTTCGCCGGATCATAGCTGGCGGGGAAGGTGAGCCAGCCCTGCACGTGGAAGCCCTCGTTGTCGTAGTCGAGCGAGATGGTCTTCGCGGCGGGCTGGACGCCGGCGTTGAGGTGGGTGAGCGCGTGGGGATGGTTGTCGCGGTCCACGGTGTAGACCTCGGGTGGAGCGGCGAAGCTGCTCTCGACGAAGGCGAGGTAGTCGCCCTTGGGAGCTTTGGAGGTAAGCGTGAGCGAGACCGCGTCTTTCATCGGGTCGTTGAGGACGGAGACCTCGCCGAGGTCGGTGGTGGCGATCTCGGTGTGCGTGGTCGCGTCCCAGTCGGCCAACAGGGTGTGGCCGCGGCGGTCTTCGACGAAGCCGATCTCGTTGTCGTTGAGCCAGGCCTCGAAGCAGGGCGTGCCGTCGATGTTGGGGGTGAGGTCGACGGGCTCGCTCTTGCCATCGGTGTTGACGACCCAGACGTCGCCGCCGGTCGAGCCTTGATCGCTCATAAGGCCGCCGATAATGGCGATGCGCGAGCCGTCGGGCGAGAAGCGCGGGACGGCGATCTGCAGGCCGTGGAGCGCGGACTTGGTGGTGTTGGGGTCGAAGACGACGTGGTGATCCAACTCGGTGTTGTGGATGCTCACATCGCCTGAGGTGAAAGTGCTCTGTTTGATGCTGACTGTATAGAGCTTCGCGACCCACCAGTTGTTTTCCCCTGGTGGATTGGCGGCGATAAAGGCGATTTGCATCGAGTCAGGAGCCCAACCGAATTCGTAGACATGAAGGTTCGCGGGCGTGATCCATGTGCCTTTCCCGCTAGCGACGCCCACCGCGGAGACGCGCTGAATCTCGACGCCGTCCTCGCCAATGACGCCGGCCCACGGCTTCATCGCGTCCAGCGCGCCGGCGGAGCGGGTGGCGTTTTCGACGAAGAGGAAGGCGATGGACTTGCCGTCGGGCGACCAGGCGGGCTGCTGGAGGTTGCCGGTGAGGTGGGTGAGCTGGCGGATGCTACCGCTGGATTTGGACCACAGAAAGATCTGCTCCTGTCCGGGCTTGTCTTCTGTGCCTGTGCAGGTGGAGAGGAAGGCGAGGGTTTGGCCGTCGGGCGACCAGATTGGGGATGTGCTGGCGCAGTCGGTCGTGCCGTTGGGGGAGATCAGGCGCTCCTTGCCCGGGTCTGGGTCGGCGACTGCGGTGAGATGCAGCGTGGAGCTGCCAGCCGGGCCGAGCGTCCAGGCGACGAGCGCGCCGTCGGGGGAGATGGCCGCGCCAGTGGGCATGGCGGCGCGGGAGCCGGACTGGGCGGGGAGCCGGGTCGCCGAGAGCAGAAAAAGTGCGGCGGAGAGTGCAGTGGCGCGGGTCGCGAGGCAGCGGAGCGTCATGCTGGAAAGCGTACCACTGCTGCTCGAAACGGCCTGCCGGCGGCTTGACTCACGCTGGGCCGCTTGATACAGTTAGAAGGTTCCGCGAGTATGCGGAACAAGCCGCTCTGGACGCACCGAGAACCAGAGCCCTCTGTCTGTGAGCCTGCGACACCCTCCTCCCCCATGGAAAGCGAATGGGGACCCCATGAGGATGGGCTATGCGGGCCGGAACAGCGCGAAACGGAGTTGGGCGCAGCGGGAGACCGCTCAACAGACCCAGCCACCGTCGCCTGTCTCATACCTGAGCAGTCAATGTTGTACACGCAGTCAGCAGCAAGGCCGCGTGCAGGATTCAGAACTTCGCCGGAGTGCGCTGCTTTCTTCCATGGAAGGAGAAGCGTTCTCCGCCTTCGCGCGTGTTGCGCGGAGCAGAGCGAACGGAGCTGCCCTGCATGAGGCAAAGAAAGTCGAGTGAACCTCGACGAAGGAGCTTTACCAGTGCCTACGTTTCATCAGCTCGTCAAGCAGGGCCGGACACCGACCCGCTACAAGACCGCCAGCCCCGCTCTGCAGGGCTCGCCGCAGCGGCGCGGCGTCTGCACCCGCGTCTACACCCAGACCCCCAAGAAGCCGAACTCCGCGCTGCGCAAGGTTGCGCGCGTGAAGCTGACCAACGGCATCGAGGTCACCACCTATATTCCGGGCATCGGCCACAACCTGCAGGAGCACTCGATCGTGCTCATCCGCGGCGGCCGTGTGAAGGACCTGCCCGGCGTTCGCTATCACGTGGTTCGCGGCACGCTGGATTCAGTTGGCGTGGCCAACCGCAAGCAGAGCCGTTCGAAGTACGGGGCCAAGCGGCCCAAGGCGGCAGCAGCGAAGTAAATCGAGCCACTAGCCTCTAGCTCCTAGCCTTTAGCTAGAGGCCAGAAGCTAAGAGCTAGCAGCTAACCAGGCTCAGACGCGTGAGAAGTCACCGCACTGAGGGAAGACGAGAAAGAAGAAGAGATGCCAAGAAAAGGGTTTATCGCAAAGCGTGAAGTGCCGGCCGATCCGATCTATCAATCGCAGCTGGTCACGAAGTTCGTCAACAGCATGATGTGGGGCGGCAAGAAGTCCACCGCCCAGGGCATCTTCTACGAGGCCATGACCAACCTCGAGGCCAAGGGCGGCGGCGAAGATGCGCTGAAGCTCTTCAAGAAGGCCGTGGAGAACGTCAAGCCCATGCTGGAAGTGAAGAGCCGCCGCGTCGGCGGAGCGAACTACCAGGTGCCGATCGAGGTCAACCCCGAGCGCCGCACCTCGCTGGCGATTCGCTGGCTGGTGACTTACGGTCGCGCGCGTGGCGAGAAGGGCATGGTGGAGAAGCTGACCGCCGAGCTGCTCGACGCCGCCAATGGCCGCGGAGCCGCGATGAAGAAGAAGGAAGACGTTCATCGCATGGCCGA
>Ga0302156_10004324_pt1 | contig 10514 bp, 6 predicted proteins | sample I_Bog_N3_2_FD_193503 | JGI IMG/M metagenome (GOLD analysis project Ga0302156, IMG submission 193503) | Peat permafrost microbial communities from Stordalen Mire near Abisko, Sweden - I_Bog_N3_2 | ecosystem: Environmental > Terrestrial > Soil > Wetlands > Peat | place: Sweden: Abisko, Stordalen... | reverse complement strand
GATCGTCTTCACCTGCTCGGTGACATCTTCCCCGGTCGTCCCGTCCCCACGCGTCGCCGCGACAGCCAGCTTGCCGTCGATGTAGCGGATCGAGCATGACAGGCCGTCCATCTTGTGCTCGGCGAGAATCTCGGCCTCATAGGCGCTGTCTATGCGCTCGAAAAAAGCTTGAACATCGCTGGCCGTGAAGCTGTTGGACAGGCTCTCCATGCGCTGGGCATGTTTTACCTTGGCAAAGCGGCTCTCGTCAGCCTCACCACCGATCTTCTGCGTCGGGCTGGTCACATTGATCAGTTCCGGATTTTCGGACTCGAACGCTGCGATCTGGCGCTTCAGAACGTCGTAGTCGCCGTCCTCCATGATCGGGTTGTCATCGACGTAGTAGGCGCCGTCTGCCTCTTTGGCGCGGTCCAGAAGTGCAGCATAGCTTGCAGCAATGTCGTCGTCCTCGACGAGAATCAGCGTGTCGGTCGTCATGGAAGCCTCATAAAAGTCGAGCCACGCTGGTGGCAGCGTGGCTCTACTTTGTCAAGGACGATGTTAAGTCTTAGTAACGTTTCTTGCGACGACGACGTGGCTTGATTCCGGCGAGCTTAAACCCTGCGGCTTCGATCTCGAATTCGGAATCTAAGTCCGGAAGAGGCTCGCCTGCCTCGTACTCGTCGTAAGTCGGAAGTGATTGCATGAAGTCGAGCACCTCATGGGCCGGGTGGAACCATTCCCCGTGAATCTGATGCTCAGAGAATTTCACATGCAGGGCATATTCGGAAAGCGGCCCACCATTGGCGATGCCCTCGATATTGAGGACATCTGGGTTCCCGCTTTGAAGTTGGGACAGTCTCAGGGTCGGCTCGGACGTGATGCCGATCTTGATGTTGCCCCGTGACTCCTCTCTGACGAAGTAGATGTAGCTCACAGCCTATTTGAGCCGAGCATAGGCGTTGGCCAGCTTAGTATCGTATTGATTTTGGCGATAAGCTGTTCCGTTGTAGCCTTTGGCGAATGTCGCCCAGTCATGGTTGCGGAGAGCCGTGGCCAGCCCGCGAGCCTTGACGAAGCCGATGAACGCCTGAAGCTGAGCCCCTTCGGTCAGGGCCATTGCCATCACGAATTGGAGCGGATCAGCATAGCCGCACATCTTGTAGTTCTCGCCCAGAATCTGGAACATGCCAAAGCTGGCCGACTGGAACGCCGCATCCGGATCGAGCGCAGCAGCGGAGAAAAGCTGCTGGTAGCGCCCCGCCTGTGTGGGAGGATACTTGCTCTTGTCCCAGACAGCATAGCTGAACGAAGGATTGGCCGCGTCGTAGCGATGACCTGTCAGTTTCGAAAAGATGTGCCCTTCGAACAGGATCGTCGGTTCGCCGCTCGCAAAGCCAACGCCCGACGCTTCAACCGCACACACCGCCTTGATGGCGCCCGCATCGCAGCCCAACACCTGCGCTGCGGTCTGGAAGTCAGCCGCCGACAACGGCGCATGAGTTCCGGAAGTGAAAGCCGTCTGAAGTCCAAGCTGGGTACGGGGACCGAAGTGCCCCGTAATCCCGCCGTTGTAGTAGCTCTTGTCGGTCAGGTACTGTTGGAGTGATTCAACAGTCACGGTCATTTGGATTTGCCTTTGGGAGCGGCTTTCATCACCTTGACGGCGACGCGTTCATGATCGCCGAACCCGCCAACCTTGGGCTGGATATCGACGGTCTTCGGAGCACCCGAAGGCATTTTGGAAGCTTCAGCAGCAGTGAGGGCACCCATGGTATTATTTTCCTTTCAGGACGGTTTTGTTGTTTGCGTTGGTGGCAGCGATAATCTTCTCGGATGCCGCAACCTTGTCGTGAACCCGGTGGACGACCGACCGGCAGTCTTCGCCCGCTTCGTCGATGTCGATGATCCGGGCTTTGCCGTCTGCGACCGTCGCGTTCGCGGGCAGCGGGGTCGAAGGAGCGTCCTTGCAGACGATGCCCTTCGAGTTAATCGGGAGACTGGTCAGTTGAATCCGAACCGGCTCCCGAGTGCAGCACGGCAAGCTGATTGAGAGCGTCAAGCAGCACAGGATCGAGAGGAGCGGCTTCCGATGCGACCGCGCCTTTTGCGGCGACGGGGTCAGTGACAGTGGTGCGGACATTGTCGTATTCCTTCTTGATGACCTTCGCCTTGGCGTCATAGGTCTGGTCGATGATGGCATTGGCGGCGGTGGCCTTGGCTGCGGCGCCAGTGGCTACCGCAGATGCGATTGCGTCGTGCTGGACGACCTGCGCTTTCACGTCCTTCTTCACCTCGTGGTGGAAGTAAAAGATGGATACGCCGATCAGGATGACTACAGTCAACCCGATGGCGACGTACTTGTTTCCGGTGATCAATCCGAACAGATTCTTCACCGCAGTAAAAATTGCGAGTTCAGGCATTGCCTTTCCTTATTACGTTAGAGAGCGTAGACATCGAATTCTGAGCCGACCTCGAAATTACCTGCGTTTGGCGTGAACGTGATCGTGTTGATAGCGTTCGTATTATTCCAGACAGCATTTGATACGTTGAGGATCGGGAGGTTAGGTGAACCGGAATGGACGACGAAACCCTTGGTTCGGTCTGTCTTGTCATAGGAAGTGATGGTCACTTCGGAGCTTCCGAACTGTCCAGCCGGAGCACCCGCACACGGCATGTAACAGATGGGGATATTGTTCTTCGCGCCATTGCTATAACCAGTCGGACTGGCTCCATTGACAAGTTGCAATAGATTCCACGAGTAGTTTGCGCTTGCGTCCCCATTGAAGGTCATCATGCAGTCTTGGTTTGCTGCACCGTCAGTTCCTCTGACCGATGCGACCAGCTTGATGTTCCGAGCCCCTACCGGGATCGTGAGCGTGATTGAAGATTCTGCTGCGGTTACGGTATGGCTGGCCAATGAATTGCTGACGACGACACCGCTCAAGACCGGCAGGAGTTCGCCGGTCGTGGCGTTGACGATCACCAGATAATAGCGACCATCCTGAATGCGCCAGTTGCCATCGCCCGATGTCCATGCCTGTGCTTGGAGGACATCGCCTGCAACACCCGCCACAGGGAACGAATGGTTGTTGGGATTGCCGCCGCCCGAGCAACCGAACGTACCCGAACGGCCGATCGCCCAACCGTCGCCCCGGTTCTGTCCGCCACCTTCGAACCCGGCCACGAGGGTGTTCTGCGTGACGTTGTACAGCCGGTGAGAGTAGAATTGGGCATTCGTGTAAATCTGGTCGTCAGCGCTGCCGCCGATACACACAGCCACACACCCGGCCGGGACCGTGTATGACGTGCCGATTGCCATGGACCCACTCGGCTGTTCGGTGTTTGCGATGAAGCAAATCCCGACATAGCCGCCCAAGTCCGCCACGAAGTCGATGTTCGCATCGTCAGCGAGATTGTTCGTCGGGTTTAGCGCTGCGATGCGTGCCAAACGAGCGCCGATCGCGGTCTCGATGCTGTCGAAAGATGCAATCCCACTGTCAACCGACGCCGGGCCGAACTCACCATATAGCGCGATGCGTGAACCGGCCTTGAAGTTGGCTGCGTTGGCGAAGCTGACTGTCGTGATCGGTGCGGTGTTGAACCACATGCCCTGCAACGTGCAGTTGTAATCGTCGCCGACGTTGGCGCACGACATCCCAAGGCCTGCGACACCCTTGTTGCGATCACTCTGGTCGTAGTCGTAGACCGTGGTCTCAAAGGTGCCGAAGAAGCCAGCGCCTGCGTTTCCTGCCGGTGCCCATACGGTCGGGATTTGCGTGCGCGTCGCATCCCACGTGTACGCCTGCCCGGCGTTGTCCACGGCGTTCAGGTTGCGCGTATAGTTCGCCCCGCTGTCGCCATTGAATGACATACAGCAATCGTCACGCGTCGCCCCGGCCGTGCTCCTCACCGAACCTCGAATGATGAGGTTGCGATAGCCTGCCGGGATGTTGGTGAAGCTGATAGTTGGACCGTCTGCGGCAAGCACGATTTCGGCGATCTTGACCAGCGTACCGCTACTAGCGTCGGCCGCTGCGCCCGGCTTCCATTTGCTGTCGGCAACCGACCAGACCAAAGCTTCGCCGTCGGCAGGCGCATGGGCGCCTGTCGTTTCGACATCGGTCAGAGCCGCAAGCGTGCTCGATCCGCTGCTGCTGCCGCCGCCCGTGATCGTCACGGTCGCTTCACCGGCACCGGTCGAGGTAACGGTCGCGCCAGCGAATGTGATCTCGGTCACATTGGCTTCGGTCGTCGTTCCGTCGGTGATGCTGATTGCGCCAGCAGGCGTGATCCACACAGGTTTGCCACCGACGTTGCCGATGACTTGACCGGGAGTGGATGTTCCGGCATCGATGTCTGCGGTGTTAATTTTCATGATACTTCCAAATCACCAAGATTTTGTCAAACACGACACGCTGAAGTTTACATCGGCGCTGGGAGTTCCTGCGGCTCTGTTGTACCAAGCACCAAATCCAACATGAGTAACACCGTTGGTAAGCCAATCTGTTTGACTGACATTCAGCGCCATAGCGTTCCAGTTCTTCCCATCGCGAGAATAGAAGAAGCTTAATAGACCCGATGCTCTAGTTATTTTGTACCATCCACCATCCGATGCAGAAAATTGCTGAATTGAGAATGGATTGCTGTTAAAACCCGAAGGAAAATTGAAGTATGATACTTCAATACTGGTCGAACCAGAGTACAAACTGGATTTGAACAAAACGATACGATTGGCGGCTGTAGCGTCGTAAACACAGATACCAGCGCCAGCGTAGTTGCCGTTGAAGGCGTTGATGCTGATCTTTGCGCTGAAGCTGAAATCGCCAGCCGGAGCCGCTTCGATCGCAGCCCGGACCCAGTCTCCGGTCCTCGCGGCGCCGCCGTAGATACACAGTCCAATGTCCGCGTCGTCGGACAGCGTGAGATGGGTCCCATCGTCGATGAGTTCGAAATCGGCCGCGTGTGGCGGGTTGAAATCCCACGCCGTGGTGGGTGATGATGATCCGCCCGACACGATCGTCGGCAGGCCGATGATCTCGATCGATGCGCCTGCTTCGTTGGTCGTTAGAGTCAGGTCGGCGCCCGTGATCGACAGTTCGGATTGCGCAAATCGCAGACCATTGACGAACACCATGACCTGCGCGACCGTGACATCACTCGGCAGGACGACAACCTGTGGCGCTCCCGTACCGACCGCCGTGACAAGAAACGAATTGGATGCCGCCGAGATGGTCCCGCTACCCGAGCCGCCTTCGATCGTGGCGAAGTCGAACTTCTCGGACGACGCGTTCCATACAATTGCCTGACCGTCAGTCGGCGCCGTGGTATAATCGATGTCGCCAAGATCGCGGGTGGTGAAGCCGTAGTTGGCCTCAAACAGTCGCGTCTCACCCTGCGCCCACGTGTCCGTGGTCGTGAACGTGAAAGCCTGAAACCACGTGATGCCATCGGTGCTGTACTGGACGACGCCGCCAAGCGGAGCTTGCCGGTAGGACGTGTCGTTACGTGATGTGATCGCGATCTCGCGGACTTCGACAGGCGCTGCGAACTGATATTCCAGCCACTGCGGATAGCTCGTGCCACCTGCCTGCCAGAACGTCGTAGGGCTACCATCGAAGGCGTTTGCCGGGCCATACGAGGAGCTTGAGTAGCTCGACGCCGTTGCGGTCCCACCCGTTGCCGCGTTCGCGCCGCCCGCTGTGCTGTGAAAGCCCAGTTCGGAGATAGCTACCTGACCATCGCCCGAATTGATGAGCAGACGCCAATACGAAAAGGCGCCCGGACCGGCACCGAGAACGGCCGGGGTAGTCCATGCAGCATCCCCGGTCAGAGACGAGTGCTTCGTCAGAACCTGTCCCGCCACGCCGCCAGTTGGCAGCGTCTGCAACGTGATCCACGACGCATCCCCATTCGTGGACGAGTTCTTGGACAGGACCTGCCCTGAAGTACCACCGGTCGGGAGCGATACAGCACCGGCAGTCAACGTGTAACCGTTGCCAGCCGCGTTCACCGTAAGAACCATGCCAGCCTGCCCGGCCAGCGACGCCGGGGCATCTGCCAAGTCGCTGATCGTGAGCGTGGTAGGCGAGCGATACGTGCGGACGGCACCAGCCGTCCATGCGTTCGTTTCGGTAACCGTCCATGCCGTAGTCCACGCGGCGGCGTCATCGGAATACTGAACAGCAAATGTCAGCGGAGTCGAGTTCGGCGTCTGCGATCCTGTGATCGCGATCTTGCGAAGCGAGACAGGAGCAGCGAACCCATAGCCCAGCCACGCGCCGTTCACCGTGTTGTTAGACTGCCACTCGGACGCAGCGCTACCATCGAACGCCAGCGCCGGTTGTGACGTCCCGCTGTAACCAGACGACAGCGCCGTACCACCAGTCGTCAGATTGGCGCCGTAGATCGACGACATCATGGCAAGATCGGCGATGCCCGAGAAGCTCGCACCCCCGTTAGTCGATACCAGCACCCGCCAGTAGCTATGAGCCCCGTAAGAAGGGATAAGCTGCGTGCTCGTCGGCGAGATAAAGGTTACGCCAGTGCCGCCCGGATTGATGCCCAAGAGCATTCCAGCGCTACCGGCGTAGGAATTGGGAACATCGGACAGATCAGTCAGCTTCTTGACGACCGTCTGCCAAGCCACGTCGCCTGTAACGTTTGACGCCTTGCCCAGAACTTGGCCCGCATCGCCGCCCGTCGGAATGCCTTCAGGTGGCGAAACCCATACGACATCGCCGTTCGTGCCAGAGTTCTTCGAGAGAAGCTGCCCGGCCGTACCACCTGTCGGAACAGGCGTGCCTTGTTTTGCCCATGCGCCGCTCTGGCGAACGTAGCCCGAACCATCGGTCGGCGCTTCAAGGACGTATGTTGCAGTTACGATGTCTGGCGAAGGATTGGTAAACGTGCGTTGCTCGCCCGCTGCCCAACCTGACTGAGCCGTAACCGACCACGCTGTTGTCCACGTCGATCCATCGTCGGAACACTGGACCGTCAAAGCCTGAGGCGCCATCGTTGGATCGGCAGGTCCCCAGACCTGAATCTCCATGATCCCTTTGACGTTGTTTGCGCCAAAATCGTATCCGACGATGCCTGAGGTGGAAACGATTGAAGTCTGGGTCCCGGCGATCTGGTCAAACGCGTTCGCCGGGTTCGTCATGGTTCCTAGCGGCGTACCGCCAACAGCCATGTCGGAGCCGCCCGTCGTAGCACGCAGAACCAGTTCCTCGATCGCAGTCGAGGTTGATCCATTGTTCGACGAGATATTGATTCGCCAGAAACGGTGTGGGCGAACGATCGAAGCGCCGCCTGTTGTTCCGCCTGTCCCGCCGTCCGGCACGAACATCTGCCAGCCGCCGTTGATGCGGGCATAAAGCTGGCCGTCTGAAGGGGCTTCGGCAGGCCCCGACGGCGCCCACGATGCGTCACCGTCAGTGCTCGAATTCTTGGACAGAACCTGCCCTGCGGTGCCTCCGGCCGGGAGCGAGATCGGCGCGGCCGACCATTTCAACGCGTAATCGGTGTTGCTGGCCTTTGTCAGGATTTGCCCGGTGGCGCCGCCAGCAGGAACAGACTGGGGTGCGTTTTCCCAGACAACATCGCCATCGGTGTTCGAGTTCTTGGAAAGAATCTGGCCCGTTGAGCCGCCAGCCGGAACGCCGGAAGGTCCAGTGCTCCACGAGACGCCAAAATCGGTGGTGCTGCTTTTGACCAGATACTGCCCGACCGCGCCACCCGTGGGCAGTTCATGCGGGAAGGAAATCCATGCAGGGTTGTTGCTGACGACCGACAGGATTTGACCATTGGCCCCACCCGCTGGCACGGCCGACGGAAGCGCAACCCAGCCCAGATCGTAATCGTTTCCGCTATTTTTCGACAGGACAAAGGCGTTGTTACCGCCTGCTGGCACAAAACCTTTCGTCGCCCAGCCATAGTCACCCGGCGTGTTCGAGTTCTTGAGCAAAAGCTGACCAGTCGCGCCACCAGTTGGGACACCGGCCGGAGGCGATACCCAAACGGCGTCCTGACTGGCGTTAGAATTCTTGGCGAGAATCTGTCCGACCGTACCTCCCGTCGGGAGCGGCAACGGTTGCTTCACCCACTTTTTGAGCGAGCGCAGATACAAGCTGCCGTCGATCGGCGCTTCTTCAATCGCGGCCTGAATGGCGGGCAAGACAAGGTACGCATAAGCCCCGTAAGAGCCGCCTGTGCCAATCGCGTAACCGATGTCGATGGTTTCACCGGCAGCGGCCGTCTGGATGTAGACACCGCCTGAGTGACGATCACCCCCTGCCCCGTCCTGACTGGTCGCGAGCGTGTTGTACACGTCTCCGGTCACCGTATAGACCGGAGTCGCACCCTGACGGTTTGCGGTGCCCACAATGACGATCGAAGCCGCTGTGGTGGTGATCGGCGGGATCGTCGTGTCGTTGTACCCCATAAGCGGGGCAAGACCGGCCAGACCGCTCCCGAGGTAGCGCATGTCAATTTCGTAGACGACCATCGCGTCATCGGTGCCGACGTTGCAGCAGTTGATGATCGGGCTGTCCCCCGTGAGGACAACGCGACCAAACGTCTTGCAGTTACCCCACCAGCCATTGGCCGCAAGGGCACCAAGCTCGGTCCACCCGGTTGCTGCGGTGAGCGGCGTGTTCGAGAAATAGAACACCAGCAAAGCGTTGCCCGCGACCGGCGTCCACGGGAGCACGTAGTGGTCGCTGATCATGCCACTGTGGGCCGCAGCATTTACTACGCAAGGCGCATACGAGGCGCCACCGGCCGCAGATGGCGTAACCCATTCCACGTCGCCATTTGCGTTCGAGGTCTTGGCCAGAACCTGACCGGCCGTGCCTCCCGTGGGAAGTTCCGCTTCTGCTGTGGCGGATGGTGTGACCCACGACGCATCGCCATCGGTGCTGGAATTCTTCTGAAGAACCTGTCCAGCCGTTCCGCCTGTGGGCAGCGTGTCAGGGATATTCTTCCAAGTATAATCGCCGTCGGTCGCAGAGTTTTTGGTGAGGACCTGCCCCGTGTTGCCGCCGCCCGTGACCGGACCGCCAAACGCTGCCGGGTTGATGAATTCAAGCGCGTTCGAGGCTGCGTTGACGTGCAGCACATACCCGGCCATTCCGGTGTAAGTCTTGGGCGTGTCGCCCAGCCCGAGGAAAGTGTTGATGACCGAGAGCGGGGTCGCAACCCACTTGGATTCGCTTGCGCTGTACTTGATGATGTCCCCGTCAGCGAGGGCCGTCATGTCCGTGTCGTACAGTTCCGAAAGCGTCAAACCTTCGGCAAATTCGATACCGTTTTCGGCATCATTCACCCGGTAGGTCAAACCCTTCTTCCCGGAATACGTTCCGGGGACATCCGTCAAATCGATAAACCGGCTGATGGTCGTAGCTTCGCTGGCCACAATAATGTCATCGCCGTCCATGGCGATGAGCCGCGACGTGAGTTCAGGCAGTGTGAGCCCGGTGGCTCCGGTGGTTCCTGCGGCGGCGCCAGCGATCGTGATTGTCAGCACTTGTGTCGTTGCGTTACTGACGACGAAAATGCGGCTGATCGGATTGCCGTTCAGCGTGTGGGGAAGGCTAAGCCCGGCTGGCGCCGCAGCATTTTCCAGCTTGAACAGGAATGCACGAGAGAAGGCGGTTTCATCGAGAACATAAGGGGTCGTCAGGCCGGTATAGTCGAGCACCATCGTACCATTGGTCGCTGCTTCCAGCGCAATGATCGCGTCGTTGATCGTGGCCTCTTTCGACGATTGATTCGTCGCGACCTGTGTAATGCCAAGGATGGGGGTAAGTGCCATTTAACTCTCAGTATCCAGCGTTATTGTTGCTAACAGCAAACCCCGATGATGTCAACTCAAACTGACATCGACGGACGCAAAAATGGGGGACTGGATCAGGAAGGCGTACCGACCAGATAGACCTTCAGGCCTGTAGCCCCGGTCCCGGCCGCATTGATATCGATGGTGATCTCATCATCGTTTGCCAAGCTGGCCTGTGCGATGACGGCCGCGATCGTCGCGCCTACCGTCGTCCGAGTTGCCGCGTTGATGCTCAGCGGTGTCGAGAAGATCGTGCTGCCGTTGCGCTTCACATCGACCGTAATAACCCCGGCAGAGGACGCGGTGCTCAGCGACGCTTTCACTTTCTGAAGCGCCATGTTGTAAGGCATCCGATAGGTCAGCTTAGTTGCGCCGGTCGTGATCGGAGTCACCTCATCGCCAACCACCAAAGTGATGGCGTGCGGCGGGATGGTTACCCACGCTTTGTTGCGGCGTGCGTAGATATTGAAATCGACCGGTGCTTCTTCGATCGGTGTGAGGATCGAAGAAGCACTAACCGTGAAATAGGCCCCATCAGAACCACCCGGAAGCGTGTAAGTGCCACCGAGTGTCCCTGCCCCGGAGGTCGGATCGACGTAGAACCCGGTGGCATACCGGTTACCACCCGCTGAGGAAAACTGCGATGGAATGGTCTGCGTCGTGAAGCCGGAGATGGTGACAGCAGGTTGTGCTCCCAGCT
>Ga0302156_10004323_pt1 | contig 10514 bp, 4 predicted proteins | sample I_Bog_N3_2_FD_193503 | JGI IMG/M metagenome (GOLD analysis project Ga0302156, IMG submission 193503) | Peat permafrost microbial communities from Stordalen Mire near Abisko, Sweden - I_Bog_N3_2 | ecosystem: Environmental > Terrestrial > Soil > Wetlands > Peat | place: Sweden: Abisko, Stordalen... | reverse complement strand
AATCAACTGGCTGTAGGTGTGCTCCAGCGTCCAGATATCGCCGAACCCATCTATCTGTAAGTCTGAACCGGCTGTGCCACCCGTCGGCGGCGCATAGAGTACGCCTACCGCAAAGTCGTGCGGCGCGCTGGAAAGACTCGGCTGGTAGGGCGCATTCCCACTTAGCGAGTTATAAATATTGCTCACATAGCTCGGGTTCGACGTGGTGCCGCCGGGAAAGCGCGCCACGTTGATCGAGGCCGTTGCTGTGTCATTGGGCTTGGTTCCAGTCGTCGTGCCGTCGCTGGTGGCGTTGGTGAAGATGGTGCTGCACTGGGCGGATGCTGTACCTCCGGAAGCCGTGGCAGCGTTGTAGGTGTTGGCGGAGTCGACGCAGTTGGCCAGGATGTTGCCCATGGTGTCCAACAATGTCTGCGGCACTACACCGGCGGCAGCGTCGTTAGTGGTGGCGTTGGCGATGTGGGTATCACCGTCGCCTCCGGTGCCGACAGTGCTGCCCTGGATGTTGTATAGCTTGGCGGCGTTATAGGTGGCGTTCTGCAGGCCAGTGAGGTTGGTGGAGGACGTGCCGATGTGGACCGCATCGTTTTGGCTGGAGCTGACGGCGGTGAAGGGCGCCATCGCGGTTGCCACGGCCACCGTGGAGACCTCATTCAGGTAGACGAACTGGATCGGGTTCGCGCTGGATGAGCCGAAGTTCGCCGGCGGATAGACGTACGCGGTGAATGACGCGGATACCGAGCTGCTGCTGTATGTGCCCAACTCCACCGAGAACTGGCTCGTGCCGAGCGCAATCGAAGAGACTGTCTGGGTCGTTCCGTTGAACGGGTTATACGGGACGGGTAGAGTCCCAAAGGTGACTTGCTCGCCGGCGGCAAAGTTGTTGTTGCCGGTGTTGCCAAAGGTCACAAGCAGTTTGCCGTTGACGTCGTCCGTCTCGTAGGCCCCGGTCAGCGTCACCGGCACCGGCGCGGGGCAGTTGCCCAGCAGGCCGATGTTCACGATGGCCGGATTGACAACGACTGTGGCCTGCGTGGCTGTGCCGGTGAAGGATGCAGCCGCATAGGTGGTGCTGGACGCACCTTCCTCGTGCGCAAAGGTGGTGGTGGTGAGGTTGAGCGGGGAGACATTAAACGTAGTCCCGGCTCCTCCCTCATAAACAGTGGTCGACGGATTGAACGGCGTGCTGAGGGTGACCGACTCGCCCTGATAGAGCAACTGGTTGCCGGTGGTGGTGTAGGTAATCAGCAGGTTGCCTGCGGTGTCGGGCGCGGCGGAGGCGCCGGTGATGTTCACGACAGGGGTAGTCGTGGGGTTGCCGCCGGAGGCGTAGAGGTAGACGGGGTCGCCGGCAGTGCATGTGTAGTCGCCGTTCAGGCCGAAGTTGCCGGTGGAGCTGGAGGTGACGTAGTAGAAGCCGTTGGTGGGGCTGCCGGTCACTCCGTCCTGCGCGGTGGGATAAGAACCGGTGTAGCTGGAGGTGAGCAGTGAGGTGGCCTTGGCGCCGTAGCCGCCGGTGCCCGCCTGCAGGACAAAGATGTGCGCGCCGACCAGCGGAGCGTGGCCGCCCCAGTCATTGCCCTGAATGGCGCCGATCGAAACCTGCGTGGGAGTGGGCTGGACGTCCGGGAAGGACGGACCGGCGCAGCCGGTGAGGGCGAGCGCGGCGAGCAGAGGGATTGGCAGCAGCAAATGAGGCAAGCGCAGCATGATGGGCCTCGAGGTTTGGCATCCTGAATGACACAGGAGTCCAGTTGCTTGGATGCCATATCGCCGCGAGGGGGTATCCAGCAGGGCGAGAGCAAAGACAAGAGCAAAAGCGCTCACGCAGAGGGCGCGGAGGAAGACGCAAAGGACGCGGAGTCCCTAATCCCTATTCCCTATTCCCTGTTCCCTGTTCCCTGTTCCCTGTTCCCTGTTCGCTGTCTTTAAGGTTTGCTGCCGAGTTTGCTGGCCGCAGCAGCGCTGGCGAGCGGCGTGTAGGTGGGCGCGGCGATGCCGACCAGCTCTTCGATCTTGCTGCCGGTGTAGTCGGCGACCCAGAGGTTGCCGGAGGGATCGATGGCGACGTTGAGCGGGTCGGTCATGATGGTGGCGTCGCCGCCGCCCTCAAAGCGAACGGCGCTGACCGCGACAGTGGGGCTGCTGCTGCCGAGGTACTCGGCGATGTCCGCCGAGGTGCGGTTGGAGACAAAGATGTTGCCTGCGCCGTCCACCGCCGTACCAAACGGGCCGCTGAGCGTCACGCCCGTAGGATTGCTGAGCGCGCCCGCGCTGGTGACCTTGTTCATGTCGTTGTGGGTCTGGTCGGGGAACCAACCGGTATTGTTGGCGTCTATGGCAATGAACTCCGGCTTGTAACTGTTTGCGTTCTGCAAGGCGTTGACGGAAACCTGGTGAGCCAACGCTCCGGTGGCAGCGTTGACGATGCAGAGGAAGTCGCCAGTCTCGCTGGTAAACCACAGGTCGTAGTCACCGCTGGTCAGGTTGCCGATGGCCACATGGTCGGCGTGCCAGTTGCCGCCTCCTGACGTATTGCAGGTGCCGGCGCCGGTGAGCGGATTGGCGGGAGTGGTGGTGAGCGCGCCCGCGTTAGTGAACTCATTGACCGAGGCGGGGCTGAGGTGCTCAATGTAGATGTACCCGTTGCCATCCGAGGCGATGCCGTACCAAAAGTCGATGGCGGAGTCATAGGCGCCGACATAGGTGCCGGCGGCACTGATCTTGGCGATGTCCTGATTGGTAAAGTCGTCGAACCACGCCGCGCCGAAGGGGTCAATGGTCACATAGCCGAGGCTGGTAGAGCTGTTGGGCTCATTGTTGTACAGCACAACCCCCAGAGGCGTCAGCGTGGTCAGGTAGCCGGTGGAGGCATTGGTGTACCAGACCTGGCCGGAGCCATCGACTGCGATGCCCTGCGGGTTGCCGACGTGCGCGGGCTTGAAGCTGATGCCAATGCTGAGATCGTTGGCGGTGGCGAGGATGGGCTGGAAGGGCGCGTTGCCGGTGGGCGAGCCGACCAGCGTGCTGGGGTTGGCCCAGGGATTGTGCGCCATGTCGATGGCCGCGGTTGCGGTGTCGATGGGGCGCGTGCCGGCGGTGCCGGCGCTGAGGGTGTCGGCAAAGAGCGCGCTGCACTGCGGGGACTCATTGGCCGTGACGACGCTGGTGTTGGCGGAGTCCACGCAGTTGGCGAGGACGTTGCCGAGGGTGTCAATCAAAGCCGTGGGCACTGTGCCGCCGCCGACAAGTGTGGTGGTGCGCGCGATGTGGGTTTCGCCGTCGCAGCCGAGGCCGGTGCAGGCGCTGCTGCTGCCCGCGATGTCATAGAGCTGCGACGCCGTGCGCGCGGCGTTCGCAAGGCCGGTGAGCGCGAGTGAGTCGCTCGACGGAACGCTGAGGTTGGCTGCGGCTGCGCCCGCGACGACGAGGCTTCCGTTGCCCGGCGGCGGAAAGAATCCGGCCAGCGAGTAGGCCGCGGCCACGGTGGAGACCTCATTCATAAAGACGAACGGCAGACTGCTGAAGTTGGTGCCGCCGTTGTCGCCGCAGACGCCCAGCACGGCGAGGTTCACCACGGCGGGGTTGGGGACGATAGGCATGGACTGCGTGGCAATTCCCGTCGTCGTGGCGTAGGTGTTGTTGGCAATGCCCAGGTTCACCGCCGAGGTGACCTGGAAGGTCGTGGTGGTGAGGCTGGCGTTGCCGAGGACGGTCTGCGAGGTTCCGTTGAGAAGAGCAAGAGCTCCAGTGAAGCCGGAGAGTACGACGGTCTCCCCCTGATAGAGAAGGTTGGTGGTGGCGGGGTTTTGCAGGTTGGTGAAGGTGAACGTGTTACCGGCAACAACGACCTGGGTGATGTAGACCTGGAAGTAGTTCAGCGGGTTGGTCTGCGGGTTTCCGCCTTCTGCGTAGAGATACACCGGATCGCCGGAGTCGCAGGTGTAGTCGCCGGTGATGTTGAAGTCGCCGTGGGCGTCGGTGGTGACGTAGTTGAAGCCGGCGACGGCGGTGCCGGCGGGCTCGACTGCGGTGGGATAGCTGCCGGTAGTGACGACGTTGAGCAGACTCTTCGCCCGCTGGTAGTAGCCGCCGGCGCTGGGCGCGCCCTCCAGCACGAAGACGTGCGCGCCTACCAACGGCGCGTGGCCGCCGTAGTTGTTGCCCTGGATGGCGCCGACCGGGAGCTCCGACGCGGAAGGAACGTCAGGGAAGGACACTCCCACTCCGCAGCCAGAAAGACACACAGCTGATGCGAGGCCAACAGAGACAGCGATGGAACGGAGAAAAGTATCCAACATGGAAGACCTCCGAGACTGCTCGGGATGGGGTCAGCGTGCGTCCATCATAGACGTAGAGCCGGTTGAGTGTGCGATGAGAGGACGCCTATCGCAACACCCTTGACCGACTCCAGGAGACACAAAGCCATGGCCGCGCGTCGTGCAACAAAGGCGCGGCTGCGTGGAACAGGATTACCGGCTTACGAAGTGGAACAGGTCGAACAGTCGGACAGCAGGTGAAGTGCTTGCACTTCGTCCCTGATTAATAACCCTTGGACGGGGCCGTGGTGCAGACGCTGCCTGTGCTGGACGGCCCAGAGGTGCAGGTCGTTGTACTACCGCCGCAGCAGGAGGTGCAACAGGATACCCAGTCGCAGAACTCGGTGCGTTCTTCGAGTTCTTCGGCGAGACGCGCTTCCAGATTTTCGGTGGCAAGTTGAGATTCACGGTTCATGGATGTATCTCCTTTTCTCAGCTGTGAGGTTCAGGTTTGCGTGCTTCCGCTACGCTACCTGAGCAGGCGACGAGCGGTATGTTCCATTTTGACCAGATTCCTGTCCCAAGTGAAACAATCCCTTCACGGGCAAAGAAAACAAAGGCCGAAGTGTTGACCCGGCGCAGAGTTCTGCTGCGAATACTTATACATCTCCCTACGGCTTTGCGCCTAGCTTGTTGTTATAGGCAGCCGAAGAGAGCGGCGTAAACGTGGGTGCGGCCACACCGATCAGCTCCGTCACGGAGTAGCCGACGCCGGTGGTGCCGGTGTTGGTCACCCAGACGTCGCCGGAGGGGTCGATGGCAATCTGCGCCGGAGAGCTGAGCGTGCCGCCCGCCGTATAGCCGGTGGAAGGCGAGATGGCGGACGTCACGGTGGAGTACTGGCCGCCGTTGATGGCCGCCGTACCCAGGTTCTTGAACAGGGTCACACTGTTGCCGGTGCCGTTGGCGTACCAGATGTTGTCATTGCCATCGACGGCCACACCGACCGCACCGGAGTAGCCTCCGTCGTTAACTCCGCCAGCCGTAAATCCGTAGTTGGAGTTGTACTTCTGGCCGGCGAAGGTGGCCCCGAACTCCACGCCGTTGGGGTCTCCCGGATTCGCGTTCGAGTCCCAGCCGCCGCCGTTCAGGTCAATGGCCACGCCGCCCGTGGTGAAGGCAGGACCAATCTGCGAGAGGACATTCGCGGTATTTACGGGAGTCGTGGGCGTTGTGGCCACGGTCGCGGCGGTGTTGGCGACAGTGCATATGCCCTGGGTGAGGGTGGCGGCGTTGTCCACGGTCCAGATGTTGTAACCGCTCGCCTTGTCGTCCACGGCGATGGCGGCGACGTCCTGCTCGCAGTTCAACTGGCCGGAGACAACACCCACCTCTCCCGTCAACAGGTACTGCGTGTAAGCAGGGGCCGCTCCCAGCGCGGAGATCTTGTGGAAGTAGATCTCCGCCGAGTCCGCAACGTACACGTTGAAGCCACTGCTGCCGTTGGTGCCGCCGTCGATGGCGATGGAGAGCGTTCCCGTGGCGAAGTCCGTCCTCGCGCCATAGCCGGTGAAGGAGTCGGCCGTGAGCGGCAGTGCGGTATCGACATAGAACGCACCTGCCGGCGCGCCGGCACCACCGGCGGCTGCCTGCGAGGCGTTCACCACGTAGATATTGCCGTTCGGAGCCACGGCCACTGCACCGCCGCCGCTGGTGTAGGCGGAGCCGTTCGAGATTTGCGTGGGCGGAATCTGGATCGTGCATCCGTTCACGCAGCCCGCCGTGGGCACAAACGCGTTGCCGTTGGCGTCGATGGCGATACCGTTCGGCTTCGCTGACGAACCGAGGAACCCGCTGCCGTCGGTGATGTTGATGCCGATGACGAAGTCATTCGGCTGCGAGGTCAGCACTGGCGCAAACGGCGCAATCGGCCCGGGCAGGTTGTACAGGTTGCTCACGAAGTTGGCATTGCCCACGCCCGCCGGATAGTGCGCGATGTTGATCGCCGCTGTCGCGATGTCGGTCGGGTTGGTGCCGGTGGTCGTACCGTTCGCCGTGGCCGTGGTGAAGAGCGTAGAGCACTGCGACGAGTACGTGCCGCCACTCACGCCGAGACCCGCCGTGTTGTTGGAGTCCACGCACGACGCCAGGATGTTGCCCAGCGTATTAATCAGCGCCTCGGGAACGGTGCCGTAGGCGCCGCCGGTCACGCTGTTGGGAACGGACGACCTCGCGACGTGGGCCTCGCCGTCCGTGTTGGAGGAGTTGTTCGTCGCTCCGGTGATGTCGTAGAGCTGGCCTGCGTTGTTGGCCGCATTCTCGATGCCGGTCAGCGCGAGGGCGTCGCTGGCAGGGATGCCGATGTGCTGCGCGTCGGTTGCGGTACGCGTGACCAACTGGACGCCGGTGGTGGTGGTGATGGTGGAGGTCTCGGCAAACGGCGCCAGCGCAAACGCCGCAGCAGCCGTGGAGACCTCATTCATATAAACGAAGCTGATCGCATCCGAACTTCCCGTGCCGAAGGTGTACGGCGCGGATGACGGGCAGTTGCCCAGCACAGCGAGGTTCACAATCGCCGGGTTGAATGCGCCGGTGGGATAGACAAGCTGCACCCCGCCGAAGGCCGCCGACCCGCTGGTGGCGCCGCCTACAAGCGTGTCCGATGCCACGACCGAAAACTGCGTGTTCTGCAGCGTCGTGCTGCCATTGGGATTCACGCTCGCGACCGGTAAGGTCACGCCGTTGAAGCCGACGAACGGTCCGCCGGCCACCTGGAAGGTGACCGACTGTCCTACATAAAACTCTTCCTCGTCCACCGTAAAGATGAAGGTCGTAACTCCGGCGGTCGTGGACCACGTGCCCGAGACCAGCGTCGCCGGACCGATAGCCGGATTGCTGTCCGGAGCTCCGCCGTAGGCATAGAGATACACAGGAAGTCCCGCTGTGCAGGTGTAGTCGCCGGTGATGTTGAAGTGCCCGGCCGCATCGGTGGTGACGTAGTACGCGGGAGAACCGCCCGAGCCGACGATCGTGGTGTCCGTGCCGCCCGCGGCCGAGGTCAGCAGCGAGGTCGACTTGGAGCCGTAGCCTGAGGTGCTGGCCTGCAGCAGAAAGACCTTCGCGCCCACGATCGGCGCGTGCCCCCCGAAGTTGTTTCCCTGGATGCCCGCGGGCGTGATCTGCGCGGGTGCGTCCGCAGCGGTGCTGAAGCTGCCCATGGCGCATCCGGTCAGCAGCACGGCGGGAAGTAGCGCGAGCGAGACGGCAACAGAACGGAGAGAAAAGAGACGCATAAAGGTACGACCTCCGATTTGCTCGGGACTGGGGTCAGTGTTCCTCCATGATAGACGGGGTCTCGGCAGATATTGCTACGTAATGAGTGCTGTCGCATCCCCCATCGGGGGTATTACTGACGTAACTTGCATGTGCTCAGGACACGTCAGGGGCGGGGGGTGCGGGCTAACCCAACTTCGTCATCTCGACCGGAGCGCCACAGCTTCATCGTGGCGCGTAGTGGAGAGACCCCTGTATTCTTCCTGCGTTACCGATTCCCTTTCCGGCAGACTCAGATGATCGAATGCGGCTACGTTTACATCCTCGCCAGCGGCTTTAAACACCTCTACATCGGCGTGACCTCGGAGTTGGAGGAGCGCATCTGGCAGCACAAGAACGGCGCATTCCCCGGATCGTTTACGGACAGATATAACATCAAGGACCTGGTCTACTTCGAGAAGTTCGGCGACATGGCGGGCGCCATCGCGCGAGTAGCAGCTCAAACGCTGGTCGCGCATCAAGAAGATTCGTTTGATCGTGGCGAGCAATCCGGACTGGCGTGACCTGAGCGACGACTGGGGCAAGCCCACCAAACCGTTCGATGGCGAGCTCAGAGAGCCCGTGGGCTTCGGGCAGAATACAGGGGTCTCTCCACTCCGCTCGGCGATACAACTGCCTCGCTTCGGTCGAGATGACGAGCATTAGGGTTGGGAAGTAAAGAAGTAAAGAAGTAAAACAGATGCGTCATCCCGACCCGAGGCCGAAGGCCGGATGCGACGCCTAGCGCATCCGGCTTTCCTTACCACTTAGCACTACCACTTGCACTTACGGCTTTGCGCCGAGCTTGGAGTTGGCGCGGGCGTAGCTGAGGGGCATGGCCGCCGGCGTGGCTACGCCGATGTACTGCACCATGCTGTTGGTGGTGTAGCTGGTACCCCAGAGGCTGCCGGACTGGTCGACCTGTAGCGAGAGGTAGTTCGTGCCGTAGCCGGTGCCGCTCAGGAACGTCGGCGTGATGGCCACAGCACTGTTGCTGAACTCCGTGACACTGGCCGGCGAGGTGCCGGAGTTCGTGATCCACACGTTGTTGGCTCCATCCACAGCCGCCGAGAACGGCGTATTGATGGTGCCGCCCGTGGCGACCGTGCAGCCCGCGCCGGTGGGGCAGCCAGCAGACGTGCCTGTGTAGGTTCCGGTGGTCCCGGCGGCGATCTTATACACGATGCTGTTGTCCTTCTCCGAGAACCAGAAGTTGCCGCCCGCGTCCACTGCACCGCCCCAGGAGGCCGGGAAGGCGGTGCCCGGGAGATCCAGCGAGTATGACAGCGTACCCGTGCTGGTATAGCGGCAGACGTGGTTGTTATTCGAGTATTCGTTGTTCGTCCAGATGTTGTTGCTGTCGTCCAGGATGACGTACTGGAGCTGGTACAGGCAGGCGTTGCCGCTCACCGGGAAGTTGCCCCCAGCGGCCACGCCGGCGATGCTCTCCTTGGTCAGCTGCGATAGGTTCTCGGTCGTGGCGTTCACTGCCGCCACATAGAGGTTCGCCCCTGCACCGTCGATAGCGATATTTGCGGCATTTGCGTTGTTGGAAGCCGTGACCAGCGTGCCGGTGAAGGTGCCGGGAACGAACTTCAACATGCCCGCACCCGCAGGAACATACACCGCCGAGGAGTCCGGGGCGATCGCCACCCCCGCCTGGAAGGCGTTCGTGACCGTGGAGCCGTTCGGCGGGCTGTAGGTGTTGAAGACGCCGGTGGGCAGCAGCTCATAGACCTTGTTGGAGCCGTTGCCGACGGTCCAGATATTTCCGCTGCCGTCCACCTCGGTGTCGGAGATAGCCGTGGCGCCACCCGGCGTCAGGTAGGTAACGCCCACAGCGAAGTCGTGCGGCGCTGTGGAGAGGTTCGGCTGGAAGGGCACGTTGCCGCTGATGGAGTTGTAGATGTTGGAGACGTAGCTGGTGTTGGACGCGGTGCCGCCGGGGTAGCGCGCAATGTTGATCGCCGCGGTGGCGGTGTCATTGGGCTTGGTGCCGCCGGTGGTGCCATCGCTCGTCGCATTATTGAAGAGCGTGGTGCACTGGGTGGACGCGGTTCCGCTGGTGTACCACGCGAGGTTGTAGGTGTTGGCGGAGTCCACGCAGTTGGCGAGGATGTTGCCCAGAGTATTCAACAGCGTCTGCGGCACGGTGCCGTAGCCGCCTCCGGCGTACATCTGCGAACTGGATCCGGACGTGGGTACTGTGACTCCCGTGCCGGTGGTGATGGTGATGGTATTAGGGTTGGTGGTCAAGGAGACGATCTTCTCGCCGGTGGGCAGGTAGGGCCCGGTCACGGTGTAGCCCACCTGCATGTTGGCGACGGTGGAGACGTTGGTGATGGTCGCCGAACCGGCGGTAGTGGTGCCGAAGAAGAGGATGCCGGGAGTGGTGGCATAGGCGATGTGGGTGTCGCCGTCGCCGCCCGCGCCGACCTGGCTGCCCTGGATGTCATAGAGCTCGGCGGCGTTGTTGGCGGCGTTCTGCAGGCCGAGGAGGTTGGTGGAAGACGTGCCGATGTGCAACGCATCATTCTGCGTGGAGCTGACCGCAGTGAACGGCGCCATGGCCACGGCGAGGGCCTCGGTGGAGACCTCATTCATGAACACGAAGCGCAGCGAGGAGAAGTTGCCGCTCACAGGTGCGGCCGTACCTGTGGCTCCGCTACCCGGGCTGCCCCCATAGGGTCCCAGTTCCACGGAGAAGGTGGTGCTGGAGAGGCTCTGAGAATTGATGGTCTGGGTCGTCCCCGCGAAGGCGGCATACGGTCCTGTGACGCCCGCAAATGTGACCTGCTCCCCCGCCTGGAAACCGTTGGTGCCGGAGTTCGTGAAGGTCACCAGCAGCTTGCCGTTGGAATCGTCGATGGAACTGGCCCCGGTAATCGTGACCGCCGTCCCGGTCGTGGTGCTGGGACAGACGCCCAGCATCGCCATGTTCAC
>Ga0302156_10004321_pt1 | contig 10515 bp, 13 predicted proteins | sample I_Bog_N3_2_FD_193503 | JGI IMG/M metagenome (GOLD analysis project Ga0302156, IMG submission 193503) | Peat permafrost microbial communities from Stordalen Mire near Abisko, Sweden - I_Bog_N3_2 | ecosystem: Environmental > Terrestrial > Soil > Wetlands > Peat | place: Sweden: Abisko, Stordalen... | reverse complement strand
CGAAATATCCCCGGCAGTGGGGTACCAGACCGATGGTCTGGACAATTGGGCAAGGAACAAAGGGCATAGCCGCATTTAAGCTGGTGATGTCCCTGGTGTTGGCAGTTAAGACCGATGGTTCACTGATGCTTTCCAAGCTCGTCCGGCAGTGTGATTCTGGGCCCCGTGCTCGATACAGTGATGACGTCCATGCTTCTCGCTTGTTGTCGGGAGGCTGACGATCTCGTTTGGGAGACTACCTTTTTGCACGGCTCAGGCCGACGCTGCGGGGCAGACAAGGAGATGTCATGTCCAAGCAGCGCAAGAAAGTTGTCAGCCTGCCGGTGATCGAGCCGAACGCCGCCGGAATCGGCATAGGTGCAACTGAGATTCTCGTCGCGGTTCCAGCAGACCGCGATCCAGAACCGATCCGGTACTTCCTCACCTTCACCGTCGATTTGGAAAGACTGGCGGACTGGCTTCAGCGGTGCCGAATCCAAACCGTAGCCATGGAATCAACCGGCGTCTATTGAATTCCACTGTTCCAGATTCTGGAGAAGCGCAAGATCGACGTACGGCTGGTCAATGCCCATCACGTCAAGAACGTGCCCGGCAGATAGACCGATGTTTCCGACTGCCAGTGGATTCAGCACCTTCATTCCGTGGGGCTGCTGCGCGGGTCGTTTCGCCCCGGCGATGAAATCTGCGCGATCCTGGCCGGAGAACGCGATCCGCTCAAGCTGGCTCGACTGCGTCACCCGCGCATTCGCGCCAGTGAAAAGACCATCATGAAATCGCTCGTCGGCGACAACCGTGAAGAGCACCTGTTTACGCTCCGCCAATCCCTCAAAGCCTACCGGTATTCCCAGGAGTTGATCCAGGAAGTCGATGCACAGGTGAAGCAAATGATGCAGCGGCTTCCTTCTAAAGTTGCCTAGGGAGATGAGCCGCCGCAAGGAGGCAAACGTAGCGCGCGTAAATCCCCCTGGAGAAATGAACCATCGCAATTGCGCGAGGCTCTCTACCGGGCATTTGGTGTAGACCTGACTGAGATCCCTGGTGTCAACTCCTTGACCGCGCAAATGCTGCTCACCGAAGTCGGTCCGAATCTCGATCGATTCCCGACGGCCGCCGCTTTCTGCAGATGGTTGAGACTCTGCCCAGACCCAAAGATTAGCGGCGGTCAGGTTTTATCCTCACGAACCCGCCCAACCAAGTAGCGCGCCGCCCTCGCCCTGCGCATGGCTACACAGGCCCTACACCGCAGCGACTGTTTTCTCGGAGACTACTTCCGCCGAATGAAAGCCCGCATGGGTACGCCAAGGGCCATGACTGCTACCGCCCATAAGCTTGCCCGTATCATCTTTCACATGATCACCACCCAACAACCATACGTCACCACCATCTTTCAAAGGCAGGCGGAGCGTCGGCAATTCAAAAAATCAGCCATGCTTCACGCAAAGGCCAGAGAACTCAGCTTCCAACTCATCCCCATCAATGTTGTTCCTTAGGAGAGCCGGGGGCTTTCCCACTCGTAATAACCGCACGGGCTAAAGCCCAACAGGCAGGTGTCTGCGGCTGTAACAGGCACGACTACAGTCGTGCCGCAAGAAGAACAAAGCCAAACTCAATCTGAGTAGTTTCCCCGCGGGCAGAGCACATGCCTTTCATTTTCCGCTCAAATTCCAAATGCGATTGCCTTGGGTCGGGATGGGGTTGCTCTGGGCGGTATACTTGCGGCATTGACATGAATCCTACCTGCTGGGGGCTGATAAGGAGCGAGATGAATCGATTGAAATTGCATTGGCGCGCGGCTGCGTTTGCCTGGTTGGCGCTGGAGGTCGTGGGGACGTGTGTGGGTTTGCCTGGGGCAGCTCAGGCTCCGCCAGCCGTTACAGCCGCAGCAAAGCCTCTGCCCGCGATTGTCGAGAAGGATGGGCGCTATGCCCTGATGGTCGACGGAGAGCCGTACCTGATGCTGGGCGTGCAGGCCAACAACTCCAGTGCTTGGCCGGCGTACCTGGATAAAGTGTGGCCGGCGGCGGAGACGCTCCATGCCAACACGGTCGAGCTGCCCATCTATTGGGAACAGATGGAGGCAACCGAGGGGAAGTTCGACTTTAGTGTTGTGGACCTGATCCTGAAGCAGGCTCGGGAGCATCATATGCGGCTGGTGCTGCTGTGGTTCGGCACATGGAAGAACGGCAGTTCGCACTACACGCCGGAGTGGATCAAGCTTGATCAGGCGAAGTACCCGTTTCTCGTCAACAAAGATGGCCAGACAGTGGATTCTCCTTCGCCGTTCTGCGCGCCCCGACTTGAGGCCGACAAGGCGGCCTTCCGCGCGCTGATGCGGCACTTGAAGCAGGCAGATTCCGAACGTACCGTGCTGCTGGTGCAGGTGGAGAACGAGGCGGGGGTATGGGGCGGGGTGCGCGACTTCGGGCCGGTAGCCGAAAAGGCCTTTGCCGGCCCGGTGCCGGAGAAGCTGGTTGCGGGGCTGGGCAAACAGCCAGGGACCTGGCGGCAGGTGTTTGGCGACGATGCCGACGAGACCTTCGAGGCCTGGTATACCGCCGACTACATCGAACAGGTGGCTGCGGCTGGCAAGGCGGAGTATGCGCTGCCGCTGTATGTGAATGCGGCGTTGCGTGACCCTTTTCATCCGGGCAAGGCGCCGAGCTATGAGTCAGGCGCGCCGACGGACAACAATATCGATTTATGGAAGATTGCGGCTCCGTCGATTGCTGTGGTAGCTCCGGACATCTACATGCCGGAGTATGCCAAGTATATGAAGGCGATTGAACTTTACAAGTGCAAGGGCAATCCTCTGATGATTCCGGAAACCGGCAATGCGGCGGTGTACGCGCGTTATGTGTTTGCCGCAATCGGACAGGGCGCGCTGGGATGGGCGCCGTTTGGGCTTGACCTGAGCCGATATAGCAACCAGACCGAAGGACCGGAGGCGATGGAACCGGATGCGCTCAAACCTGTTTCAAAGCAGTATGCGCTGCTGGCGCCCATTGCGCGCAGGCTGGCCAAGGGGAATTTGGAAGGCAAGGTGCGGGGATCGAGTGAGGACCCGGACAACCACACGCAGAAGCTTGATTTCGATCGCTGGCAGGCGGTGGTGCAATACGGGCTGCCATCGTTTGGCAACTGGATGCCGGCCAAGGGCAACAATCCGCCGGACGGAGGAGCGTTGATTCTGCAACTGGGGCCGGATGAGTTCCTGATTGCCGGGCATCATGCGCGGGTAGACTTTACGCCGACGTTCGCGCCAGGAAAGAAGCGTCTTTGGCTGAAGGTGGAGGAAGGCCGCTACGACGGGGCAGGGAACTGGAAGATGGCCCGCATCTGGAACGGCGACCAGACCGACTACGGCCTGAATCTGAAGTCCGATGAGAATGTGCTGCTGAAGGTGAAGATGACGACGTTCTAACACCACAACTACCCTGTTGAAGCGATCCGATAGATTTGAAGGGCAGCGGAGAAACGATGAACATAGTGCAGCTGTTCTTGAAGCGGTATTGGAGCCTCCTTGCTGCGTCTCTGCTCGTGGTTCTGGAGGTCTACGCTCGCGGAATAGATTTTGAGCCTGTTGAATTTCAAAACCCCGCGAGAGTTGTCTGGATCATGTGCTTGATCTACACAACTGTCACAGCGCTCTGCTTGGGCCTGATTGTCCATTCCTGGCAGATGCAGCGCCGCTTTACGAGAAATAAGTGGCGGCTTGTCTTTTGGGCACACACTCTTCTGTTCCCTGGGCTGACCACTATAGTGCTGGGGCTCCGCGAGATTCAGGTCTCGACCTATGACTTATCGTTAGAGCGCGAGCAGTTTCAAAAACTGCACTGGTACACGGGAGAAGTAAAGGACTACTTGATCTGGGTTGTGCCGCTTGACATCGTTCTGAGTATCTTTTGGGCAATCGTGGCTCTTTTCAAAAACAAATCAGGCAGGTCCGCGTTCGGACCTGCCTGATTGCATTCAACATTCTATGAAACGAATACTCCGCTGAAGACTACAGCTCCAGCACATTATCCTCGATAGCCAGGCGCACGTTACCGTCGGATTTTGCCAGGCGACGGACGGCTTCCGGCTTATCTACCCTGGCCTTTAACATCACCAGAGCCACCGGCACGCTGCGGCCTGCGCTCTAGATGGTCTGCACGGCGGCTTCGCGGTCTATCTTGCAGGCGCACATGAGAATGCGAATGCCGCGCTCGACCAGCTTCGAGTTCTGCATATGCACGTTAACCATCAGGTTCTCATACACATAGCCCAGCCGGGTCATGGCGCCCGTGGTGATCATGTTCAGGATCATCTTCTGGGCGCTGCCGGCCTTCATGCGCGTGGAACCGGAGATGACCTCGGCGCCCACGTCGGCGATGATGGCGATGTCGGCGGCTGCGGCGAGCGGAGTATCGTGGTTGCAGGTGACGGCGGCGGTATGCGCTCCGCGGGCGCGTGCGTAGGCCACGGCGGCTACGACGTAAGGAGTGCGGCCTGAGGCTGAGACCCCGACCACAACATCCTTGCGGGTGGGACGGCGACGGGCGATGTCGCGTTGGCCCAGCTCCTCGGAGTCTTCGTTGACCTCGACGGCGGAAGCAAGGGCTTTGGGACCTCCAGCCATGATGTACTGCACCTGCCCCGGCGCGGATGAGTAGGTGGGTGGGCACTCGGAAGAGTCGAGGGCGGCAATGCGCCCGCTGGAGCCGGCTCCGATGTAAATCAGCCTGCCGCCATCGCGCAGGCACCGAGCAACCTGATCTATGACCTGCGCAACCTCTGGAATCGCTTTCTTAACTGCAATAGCCACCTTCGCATCCTCGTGGTTGATGATGCGAGCGATTTCGATCGCGGATTTGGTGTCAAACCCTTGAGATGCCTCGTTTTGGCTCTCAGTGGTCAGTTGCTGTAGCAGGAAGGCCGAGTCTCGTTTGGAGTCGTTGGTGTGGGCGCCGGGCGTTTCCTGGATCGTCGAGCTGGTAAGCATCGCATCGGTCTCCGAGTCTTTATTGTATCTGGAAATCGGTCAAGTCCGACAGAATTCTCGAAGGCCTCAAGCGCGTCGGGCGCTACAGTTTGCTAACAATCTAAAGCGCTTCACGAACCGCATTATGAAAGGCGGGCCTGACCTGGCGAATCAATTGGCTCTTCCGGTCGGGCCAGGTGCGGTTTGTGAGCAGAGCAACCGCAAGTCTGCAATCCAGGTCAATCCATAGCGAACATCCGCTGAAACCCAGGTGTCCGATAGAGTTTGGTGAAAAGTACTGGCCTGACGAGGAAATCGCCGAGGGTGTATCCCAACCAAGCGCTCGCGAACTGCCCTTCGGACCCTGCCGCTGGGCAAAGAGCTGGACCGTAGCGGGATCAAAAAGGCGGGGGCTGCCTATCTCCGGTGCAGTATCGATCCCCGCATCCAGTACTTCGCAAGCGAAGCGCAGCAGGTCCGCAACATTGGAAAAGAGTCCAGCGTGGCCGGCGACGCCCTTGAGCAGCCACGCATTCTCGTCCTGGACTTCACCCTGGATGCGCCGGTGGCGGAAGGTTGCGTCTTCTTCAGTCGGAGGGATCGCCAGCCGGGCGGAAGGTGCCGGACAAAAGCCGGTGTCTGCCATCCCAAGGGGCAGAAAGACCTCGCGGGTGACCCATCTTGCCAGGGGTTCACCCATGCAAGCTTCCAGCGCCTTGCCGAGGAGTATGAAGCCCGGGTCGGAGTATTCGGCGCGAGCGCCCGGCTCGGCTTCGAGCGGCAATCCCAAGCATTGTTGTAGCAAAGCTGCCGGAGAGGCGACTGCGCGAAAGAACTCGACGTAGCCGGGTAGTCCCGAGTTATGAGCCAGGAGATGGCGCAACTTCACACATCGAGCGCGGTCACCGTCAGCGCGACCAGTTAGAAAGTCGGGCAGCAAGTCGCCAAGACGCGTTTCGAGGTCAAGCACGCCGCGCTGGCGGAGCAGCATCGCTGAGGCGGTTGTAGCCACAATCTTGGTTAGGCTGGCCACGTCGAAGACGGTCTCGGCGGAGACGGCGGGCGCGCCTTCCTCATACGTGAAGCTGCCCATCGCGTCCTGGAACACAATTGCATCGCCGACAAGCACGCCAAAGGCGCAGCCGGGGAAGGCGCGGGCGGCGATGGCGTCCTCAATGACACGGTAGACCGCGGCGAAAGGATTGCGTGGGCCGGCAGCAGAATGGACATGCGGGGTGATTTCGGACTTCATCGCTTTCTTGGATCGTAACGCGAATTGCCTCCCGGCGCGGAGTCCGGAGCATTTTTCGCGTCATGGCTGGTGAATCGCGCTATCCTTGCAAGCGGATGCTTCGTCTATTGCAATAGGGGCTGCTACGGAGGATTACATGCGTCTGCCGCACGGAATGTTGATGGCCGCACTCGCGCTGAGCCTTGTTTCCTGGGCTGCCGGGCGCTCGTTGGCGCAATCCGCTGCCACACCCGACGCGACCCATAGTGCTGTGGCACAGACGCCCTCCGCTTCGCCGCAGAATGGAGCCGGCTATCCGCCAGAACTCAAACAAGTGCTCGGTGGCTGCCATCCTGACAACGATCCTTATCCAATTTGGGATGAAAAACCTCCGTGCCCCACTTCGCCCGACAAGGCTCCGGTAAAGAGGACTTATGTCGTGCCGGCCGGAACCAAAGTTCTGCTGCAATTGCGCAGCGGCCTCGACACTCGAAGCGCCAAGCCAGGAGATGGCGTCTACCTGGCCTCGACCTTCCCGGTCGTTGTCGGGAACCGGGTGATGATCCCATCTGGGGTATATGTGCAGGGCGTGGTGGACCGCGTAGCCCGCGCAGGGCGAGTCAAGGGCAAATCCCAGCTTGACATGCACTTTACCTCGATCATCTTTCCCAATGGCACGGTGGTTGAGATTCCAGGCATTGTGAACAGCCTGCCGGGTGCGAGGAAACAGTCTGTCAAGAACGACGGCGAAGGAACCATCGAACAAGACGGGGATAAGGGGCGCAATGCCGGCAAGGCGGCGGAGATCGCGATTCCAACCGGGGGCACGGTCGGCTCGATCGGCGGGCTGGGGTCCGGGCATCCCATTGCTGGAGGAGTTGCAGGAATCGGGGCTGGTCTTGCCACAGTTGGCCTGGTTTCGCTCTTTACTCGTGGCGCCGATGTAAACATCGAGAGTGGGACGCAGGTGGAGATGATGTTGCAAAGGCCGCTCCTGCTGGAGGAGGCGAACCTAAGCGCCGAGCCGCCCGGCTACGCGCTCCCACTCGTTCCATCAGCCAATCAACCCAAACCGCTTGCAAAGCCCACTCGCGCGCGTATTCTCTGCCCGCCCGGCGGCCTTGGCTGCGAATAATATCGGGTAATCTAGAAGAAGATGCAAACCGTTCCCAACGATCCTCCCAACCCAGCTTACGGCGACACTCCCGTATTAGTGCCTGGCGTGGCCCAGCCGCAGAGCAGCCCTTCGCCCGCGCCGCAACCAAAATATGGAGGCATCGGTCTGTGGGCGCGCGATCTGCTCGTAGCCACGACTGCCTCGGTGCTGATCGTCATCTTTCTCTACCAGCCGGTTCGTGTGGAGGGCACCAGCATGTTGCCGCGGCTTGTGGACTCCGACCGCCTTTTTGTCAACAAGTTCATTTATCGCTTTTCATCCATCGAGCGCGGCGATGTGGTGGTCTTTCACTACCCGCGCAACCCGGAACAAAGCTACATCAAGCGCGTGATCGCCTTGCCCGGCGACCTGCTTCGCATCGATCGAGGCCAGGTATGGATCAACGGCAGGCCGCAGGTCGAGCCATATGTTCCTGAGGAGTACCAGGACACCGACTCAATGGCAGAGATGGTGGTTCCCGCAGGCAGCTACTTCATGATGGGCGATCACCGCTGTATCTCCTGGGACAGCCGCAAGTTTGGCCCGGTCGAGAGCTCATTCATCTACGGCAAGGCCGTCTTTGTCTATTGGCCCACGAGGGATGCGGGAGTGGTGCATTAGGCACCCCGGAAACCGCCCGGAAATCCACCGCCGCAATTCCCGCCAAGCCTGTTAGAATCGATTGAATCCACTCCTCGGAGAGGCGATGCAATCGATCCTAGCGCTCGAAGACGGGCGCATATTCCGTGGCCTCGGCTATGGCGCACCTGGTGAAAGCCAGGGCGAAGTCGTTTTCAATACTTCCCTTACCGGTTACCAGGAAATCGCAACCGATCCCTCCTATGCCGGGCAAATCGTCGTTCTCACCAACCCACAGATCGGCAACTACGGCACTTGCCAGGCAGACAACGAGGCGGCCAAGCCCTATATTGAGGGCCTGATCGTCCGCGAGTTCTCGCCCATCAGCTCCAACTGGCGCTCTGAGCAGGTCACTGACGAATACATGGAGCGGTATTCCGTGCCTGTACTGGCCGAGATCGATACGCGGGCTCTAGTCCGCCACCTGCGTACCCACGGGGTAATGCGGGGAGTGATTTCGACTTCGGAAAGCAATCCCGACGTACTTGTCGAGAGGGCCAGAAGCATTCGCAAGATGGACGGAACGGATCTTGCGCGCGTGGTCTCGACCAAGTCGCTCTACACCTTTGACGCTTCTGACAGTCGCAACCAGTCGGGCGACTCTCTGCTGGCCGAAGGGTTCATCCACCACACTGGGCGAGAGCGCAAGCACCTCCACGTCGTAGCTTACGACTTCGGCATCAAGCTCAACATTCTCAGGATGCTTGCCCGCGAGGGCTGCCGTGTGACCGTGGTTCCCGCCGAGACCACGGCCGAGGACGTGCTGGAGCTGAAGCCGGACGGCGTCTTTCTCTCCAACGGCCCCGGAGATCCTGAACCGGTGGACTATGCCGTGCGGGCGATTCGCAAGTTTCTGGGCCGTGTGCCGGTTTTTGGCATCTGCCTCGGCCACCAACTCACCGGGCTGGCCCTGGGAGGGCGCACCTACAAGCTCAAGTTTGGCCACCACGGCGGCAACCATCCGGTGCGCAACAACACCACCGGCAAGGTGGAGATCACGGCCCATAACCACAACTTCGCCGTCGATCCCGATTCGATCAACGCCAATGAAGTGGAACTGACCCATGTGGACCTGAACGACAACACGCTCGAAGGCCTGCGCCACAAAACGCTGCCGCTCTTCAGCGTCCAGTACCACCCGGAAGCCGCCCCCGGCCCGCACGACTCGCACTATTTATTCCGCGACTTCCGGTTGATGATGGAGGAGTGGAAGGGATGAAGCGCTGGCTCCCAGTCCTGGCTTTGTTTGCTGGGCTAGGGAGTTCTATTTCCTGCGCTCAATATGGGATCGTAGATTGCGTCGAGCAGAAGACGCTAACGGTTCCGCGAATCCGGGGACAGGTCTTCGATGCAACGGGAGTCGCCGTTCCGGGCGCTTTGGTTTCAGTGTCTTCGGATACTCGGCCCGAACTGCAATTGAAGACTGACGCAAGTGGCCAGTTCAACTTCAAGGTTTCCCCAGGGCGGTACATGCTAAAGGCTTCATTTTCGGGTTTTGAGGACACGAGAGCAAGATTGGACGTCGGCGCGGATATTTTGAACCTCTTTCATCCGACTGCGATTAGGGTAATACTTTCCGTGGGTTCAATGGATTGTCCTTGGGTCACAACCAACAACAAGGAATTCAAGGAACTCGTTCACAAACATGCCATGCGGAAATGAATTGCTTTGAAAGGGCACGACTTCAGTCGTGCCGCAAGGATGGGAATAGAAGCTGGGCTTTAGCCCCCGAGGGATGGTTTTGAAACCCGCTCGCGAGCATGCAACAAACAACGCGCAGACCTACTTTGTCACGTCCGATACGTGGGAACGTCGCCCGCTTTTCCATACGGAGTCGTGGGCGCGTCTGTTTTTCAAGACGCTTCTCTCGCATCGCGGTGAATCATATCTGCTGCATGAATTCGTGCTGATGCCCGATCATTTTCACTTATTGATCACGCCCACGATCTCGCTTGAAAAAGCGGTGCAACTCATCAAGGGCGGATTCTCCTATCAGGCAAAGAAGGAACTTGGATCAAACATGGAGATCTGGCGTCGCGGATTTGCAGACCACAGGATTCGAGATGCGGAGGAATATGACAAGCATCTCCATTACATTCATCTGAACCCAGTTAAGAAACATCTGTGCGCGAGTCCGGCGGAATACCGGTACTCCTCAGCATATCCAGGGTGGAAGCTGGATCCCATCCCTCAGGGGCTAAAGCCCGAAGGCTTTTTAGGATCATCGAGCGGCACGACTGAAGTCGTGCCCTTTCAAAGCCAAAACACACAGGGGCTAAAGCCTTCCGATCTTGTTGAAGCCATGAGCGGCACGGCTAAAGCCGTGCCCTTTCAAAGCAACAGCGCTAAGAGACCTCAAGGAATCGCTTGCGCCACTCTCAAGAAATCCCAGGAAGTCGCTCAAATCTATGCCACGCAGAAATGACATTCAGAAGATCTTGGTGATCGGCTCCGGGCCGATCGTGATCGGCCAATCCGCAGAGTTCGATTACTCCGGGACGCAGGCCTGCAAGGCTCTCAAGCAGGAGG
>Ga0302156_10004317_pt1 | contig 10518 bp, 8 predicted proteins | sample I_Bog_N3_2_FD_193503 | JGI IMG/M metagenome (GOLD analysis project Ga0302156, IMG submission 193503) | Peat permafrost microbial communities from Stordalen Mire near Abisko, Sweden - I_Bog_N3_2 | ecosystem: Environmental > Terrestrial > Soil > Wetlands > Peat | place: Sweden: Abisko, Stordalen... | reverse complement strand
GGGCGCGGCCACGCTGGCATACGCGCTGGCCTGCAGGAGCCAGGAGGTCCCATGGTGGTCTTTGCGGTCGCGCGCAAGCGCGGCCAACCTGGGGCCGCTGTCCTGAGGCTCGGTGAGCCAGCGCAGGTAAGCTGCGAACCAGGCGTGCAGCGCCTTCAGGTCGCCCTCGCTCAGGGCTGACGAGGCGGCAAGAAAAGGGATGGCCTGGGCGATTTCGACCAGTGGAAGCGTCTCCAGAATGCCATGGAAGCGGCCGCCCACCGGAATAGCCGGAGCTGTCGTAAAGCTGGGGTTATTGTGCACGGTGAAGACTGGGGCGTCCGTTGCAGGTTGCGTCTGACTCAGCAGGGTGGCGCCAAAGTCCAGCCTCGGCGTCATTCGCGTTGCCGGATCGATGAACCATGCGCGCAGTTGGACCACGGTATGCTCAGCGTAACGCTGCTCGCCGGTGAGCAGATGCGCGGCTGCCAGCGCTGGCACGGTCAGTCCGAGTGTGAACAGGGCGTCGCGGTGCGCGGTGAACGGTAGCGGCTGTCCGGAAGGCGCGGCCTCGAATTCGGTGTCGGGAAGCGCCTCAGAGTAATAATCATGCACAGTGCCGGGGCTGCGCGGGCATTGCAGCGAGGTCAGGGGCGTGGGTGCCTGGGTGAGGCAGCGCTCGGCTGCGTCCAGGATGCGATCGCGATCGACGGCAGCAACGTCGGGACGGGACGGGGTTTCTGGGGGTTCAGGGGAGGCATGAGCGGTCCGCTCGGCAGTCTGGCCAGCCGCGCTCAGGAGGCCGACGCGACCGATGAGGGTAGCGGCTCCACAAAACGAGGCAGCCGCGGAGCAAAAGGTTCGCCGGCTGGTTGGGGTTGTGATGGTCTTTGGCGTCAAAGGCATAGATCCCCGTCACAAGCATCCTATGCGTAGAGCGTCGCAATTTGAAACTTGCACGGTTCCGGGATTCTGGATTATTAGGAGGAGAATGGTCGCCGGCCTGGGACATCTTGCATCGGCCCGCGTTAGCACAACGCTGCTGGCAGCGTTCTTTGCTTCCCTGGTGGAGTGCGTCGAGGCGCTCACCGTGGTGCTGGCGGTCGGAAGCGTGCGCGGATGGCGCAGCGCGCTGGCTGGAGCAGCGACCGCCTTGGGTGTACTCGCTGCCATTGTCGCTGTTCTGGGCAGGGCGCTCACCCGCATACCGCTTCAGGGGCTCGCGAGAATTCCGTTTCACATGGTTCAACTGGTGCTTGGTGCGATGATCCTGCTCTTCGGTATGCGCTGGTTGCGCAAGGCAATTCTGCGCTCCGCTGGGCTGGTTCCACTGCACGACGAGCAGATTGCATTCGCAAAGGAACAGGAACTAGTCCGGAAGAAGGCCGCACCCACGAACGAGGCCTCTGCCAGAGACCTTTTGCAGTGGGACAAATTTGCCTTCAGCGCAACGTTTAACATCACCATGCTTGAAGGCACCGAGGTGGTTTTCATCGTCATTGCGTTCGGGGCGAGCGGAGCGGGACTGCTATTGCCAGCCAGCCTGGGCGCTGTGGCGGCCCTGCTGGTGGTTGCGGCGCTGGGATTCACGCTGCACCGGCCGCTGGCGCGCATTCCGGAAAATACCTTGAAGTTCCTCGTCGGCGTCCTGCTAACCGCCTTTGGAACGTTCTGGGTGGGAGAGGGTGTTGGCCTCGCATGGCCGATCCCCGCACCCGCCAACCCCGACTTCGCCATACTGTTCCTGACCGCGGCGTATCTGGGCGTGGCTCTTTGCCTTGTGCCGATCTGCAGGATGCAGGCGCGTGTTGTTGCGGAAGGGAAGTAAGGTGCGCTGGCTCAAGTCCATTGTCCGTGAAATATTAGGTCTATTCGTCGACGACGAGAGCTTCGCAGCCGCCATTCTCGTATGGGTCGCAGTGGCCGGCCTGGGGCTGCCGCGCTTCGCTTCGGCGGCGCACTGGACCGGGCCGCTACTCTTCACCGGGCTGGCGCTGATCCTGATTGAGAGCGTTGTACGGTTCGCGCGGCGAAGAACAAAATGAAGGCGCTAGAACGCCACCTTCAGGGTGCAGCCCTTCGTCGAGCTCTCTCGCGCCATTTCCAGCAGCTTGGTCACGCGGTAGCCGTCCTCCGCGGTGACGGCAAGCGGCGACTTGCCCAGCACTGCGTCGCGCACGTTGGCGTAGAAGCCGCGATAGTCGCCGAGTTCTGTCTTCACCTGGTGCTCGACGAGCATCGCTGGATCGGCCGGCACCGGAGCGACGCTTAGCTTGCCCCACGCGGACTCCTTCTCCTGCAGCCAGACTTCATTTGAGCCCATCACAGGGACCTTCGCGCCGCCAACCAGGGCCGGCTCCTGCGGGTCGAGCCCGTGTTTCTTGAAGCTGCCTTTGGTTCCGTGCAGCAAGAAGCGCGGCGCGTTGTCGCAAGCGAGGTAGCTGGTGCGGCAATGCGCCAGCAGGCCTTTGCCATTTTTTTCCACCCCAGCAAGGTTACTTGCTGGGCGCTCCGGTTTGCCGGGATAGTGCAAGGTGATGTCGAAGGCGTCCTCGATTGCAGTTTCGTCGCGGTCCGCGCGCACGCTGGCGGTAATTGAGTCCGGCGCGCCGAACAGCGCAAGCACCTGGTCCACGAGATGTGGGCCCAAGTCGAACAGCATCCCGTTCGCTGGATTTTCTGCCTCCTTCCACGTGTTCTCGCGCGGGATGGGGCGAAAGCGGTCGAAGTGCGATTCGAAGGTAACCAGCCGGCCGATCGCTCCTTCCTGCAGCAGCTTCCGGACGGTCTGGAAGTCCCCATCCCAGCGGCGGTTGTGGAAGGGAATCGCCAGCAGGCCTTTACTCTTGGCGAGGAGGCCGAGTTCGCGGGCCTCCGCGCTGGTGGCAGCGAACGGCTTGTCGATGACTACGTGCTTGCCGGCTTCGAGCACCTGCCTGGCCAGGGCAAAGTGCGTCTCGTTCGGCGTCGACACCACCACGATCTCGACGGATTTGTCCGCCAATGTATCCAGAAACGACCGCTCGATCTTCACGCTGGGGTATGCCTTCGCGGCTTCGTCGCCCTTGCGCTGCATGATCGAGACCAGCCGGAGCCCCGGCACCGCGCTGATGAACGGCGCATGAAACACGCGGCCGCCTAACCCAAATCCAATGACTCCTACGCCAACTTCCCGCTCTGCCATTTACGTCCTCCCAATTTGTCTCAATGCAGGATAAACCCGCCGGAATTTGTGATATGCCTCAGCCATAGCGGGTGCATTTCGCGGGGCAATTGTCTCGGCTACTTTGACCGTGGCGGCGCATGCCGCTTCGACGGTGGACCATGCACCCACACCAACGGCTGCCAGGAGTGCCGCGCCGAACGCACCACCTTCCTCTGCCGCAAGCAGTTCTACGGGACGCCCGTATACGTCGGCCTGGATCTGCCGCCACAGCGGGCTGTGTGCACCGCCGCCGCCCAGCCTGATGCGGGCTACTGGAATGCCGAGTTCTTCGAACAAGGAGAAGGTGTCGCGCAGGCTGAACGCAACGCCTTCCATCACCGCACGCACACAATGGGCGCGAGTATGCGAGGCGGTGAGTCCTACGAAAGCTGCCCGCGCCTCGGGGTCGAGATGCGGCGTGCGCTCGCCGAAGAGATATGGCGCCCAGAGGAGCCCGTCGCTGCCCGCTTGAACCTTTGCCGCCTCAGCGGATAGCTCGTCGTAGCTTACGCCGGGCGCGAACGTGTCGCGAAACCAGCGCAGCGAGAGGCCGGCTCCGTTGGTCACGCCCATGACGTGCCAGAGGCCGGGCGCTGCGTGGCAGAAGGTGTGCAGGCGTCCCAGGCGGTCCATTGTGGGTTTGTTGGTGGAGGCGAAGACTACGCCGCTAGTGCCAATTGTCGCGGAGACGGATCCGGTTTCCACTATTCCCATCCCGACGGCGCCCGCGCCCTGATCGCCCGCGCCTGCAGCCACTGGGGTTCCCGCGGCCAACCCGGTCGCGCATGCGCCGATGGCGCTGATGCGCGCACAAATTTCTGGGCCTTCAAACAGGCGCGGCAGCCAACTCATCGGGATTTCCGCCGCCTCTGCAACCTCTTGCGACCAACGCCGGTGGGCGACATCGAGCAGCAGCGTGCCGCTTGCCTCCTGCATGTCGATGGCGTATTCACCGGTGAGGCGGTAGCGGACGTAATCCTTGGGGCAGAGCACGTGGGCGATGCGGGCAAAGATCTCGGGCTGATGCGTGCGCACCCACAGCAGCTTGGTCAGGGTGAAGTTGGGGAGCGCCGGGTTGCAGGTCAGCTCGATCAGCCGCTCGCGCCCGATCTTTGCCTCCAGCCAGTCGCACTCAGGCTGCGTTCGCTGGTCGCACCAGATGAGCGCCGGCCGCAGCACATTGCCGTCGGCGTCGAGCATCACGCAACCGTGCATCTGGCCGGTTAGCCCGATGGCCTCGACTTCAGCGCCGGTCAGCCCGGCCGCTGCCAACGAGGCGGCGATGGCCTCGCGGGCGGCCCGCCACCAGTCCTCAGGCTCCTGCTCGGCCCAGCCGATGTGTTCGGAGTGGATGGGGGCATGTTCGCTGGCCGCCGACGCCACCACGACGCCGCGACGGTCCACCAGCACAGCCCGGGTTCCCCCTGTTCCGACATCGATCCCAAGAAACATCTGAAGACTCCTGTCTGCCGCATCGAAAGTGTATCCGGTTCCTGCTGGGGAGGTGTTCGGTGCTCCAATTCGGCGCCGCGATTCGGGGGTCGTCTTCGAATCCGTACGAAAATCGCCTCATTTTTTTTTGCACTTCTTCGAGACCCCCCAGCATCCAACAGCTATCGCAAAGAGCGACGGATGAGTTAGTTGTAAGCTCCTATCAAAGTGCGGGTAACATAGAACTAATGACTCAAAGCAAAGCAGCGCCGTCCGCGCGGATGGCCCTTATGGTTTCCGGCCTCGTGGGTTTATTCCTGCTGGCCGAGGTTGGTCGTGCGTCTGCGCAGGGCAGTTCGAACAGCCCTGGCGCCACCACACCCGGACAGGCCCAGGCGACCGAGGGCGCATTGCAACAGCTCTCGGCTCCGGCCGGCCAGAACCCAGCCGCGCCGACACAGGATTCCTTCAACGGATCGTTGGTCGAAGGCAAGGCCACGGATGCGATCCTCGACCTCTCGCTGGACGATTCCATTGCGCGCGGGCTGCGCCAGAACCTGGGCCTCATCCTACAGACGACGGCGCAGCAGAGCGCGAAAGGCCAGCAGTTCGAGCAGTTACAGGCACTGCTGCCAACAGTTACCGGTGACGCCTCTATTGAGGTCGAGCAGGTGAATCTCGCGGCGTTCGGCTTGAAGTTTCCGGGACTGAACCCCATCGTTGGCCCATTCCAGGTGATCGATTTTCGCGCGTACCTCACGCAGAGCCTGATCAACGTGCCCGCGCTGGAGGACTACATTGCTGCGAAGCACAACTTCGCCGCTGCCAAGCTCTCCGCGCAGGACGCTCGCGACATGGTGGTGTTGACGGTGGGGAATGCCTATCTGCTCTGCATCGCGGACGCCGCGCGCATTGCTGCGGTGAATGCGGAACTCGCCACGTCCAAGGTCTCGCTCGACCAGGCGACTGCTTCGCACGACGCCGGGATCAGCCCGCGCCTGGATGTTCTTCGCGCGCAGGTGGATTACCAGAACGAGCAGCAGAGCCTTATCTCCGCCACCAACCAGTTGGCCAAGGACAAGCTCTCGCTCGCCCGCGCGATCGGCTTACCCCTTGACCAGGCATACCGCCTCACCGACACCGAGCCGTACGTCGGGCTCGACAACCTTGACCCGACTGCCGCGTTTGCGCAGGCGCTGAAGAACCGCAAAGACCTCGCAGCGGCGAGTGAGCAGGTTGCCGCAGCCCAGTCCCAGAAGACGGCCGCATTCGCCGATCAGTTGCCGACTGTGAAGTTCACGGGCGACTACGGCGATATCGGCGAGACCGTCAACCACTCGCACGGCACTTACACGGCGACCGGAACGGTGTCCGCTCCGATCCTGCAGATCTCCAAGACCAAAGGCGAGGAGGACGTTGCCGACTCGCAATATCAGCAATCGCGGGATAAGCTGACCGACCAGATCCAGCAGGTCAACGCCGACATCCGCGACTCGATACTAGACATCCAATCCGCGGCCAAGCTGGTTGAGGCGGCGAAGTCCAACCTCGACCTTGCCAACGAGGAGTTGAGCGAGGCGCAGCAGCGGTTCCACTCCGGCGTTGCGGACAACCTGCCCGTCTCGCAGGCGCAATCCTCGGTGGAGCAGGCCAACGATCAGTACATTAGCGCCCTTTATCAGCACAATACCGCCAAGCTCTCTTTGGCCCGCGCGCTTGGCGTTGCTGAGACCAATTTGAAAGACTATCTCGGAGGAAAGTAACCGTGGCAGACGAACAGAATGAGAGTGGCGCTCCGGCCGGTGGCGAATCGGCCAACGGCAACAAAGGCAATCAGGAGACGCAGGCCGAAGCGCCTCCGCCAAGTTCCAATCGCCGGCTCATCGTCATAGGCGTCATCCTGTTGCTGGTCCTGGGCGGGGTCTTCTTCTACTGGCGCTCCACCTTCACGGAGGACACCGACGACGCGCAGGTAGACGGCAACCTCTACCAGGTGAGTGCGCGCGTAACCGGGCACGTCGTGAAAGTCTACGTTGACGACAACCAGACCGTGCAGACTGGCCAGCCGCTGGTCGACATCGATCCCACCGACTACCAGGTGGCGTTGGATCAGGCCCAGGCTGATCTCGCCAGCGCGCAGGCTCAGTACGTCAGCGCCACGGTGAACGTGCCCATCACCCAGGTCAACGTCGGCACCGGCGTTACCACCAGCGGTTCTGACGTGAAGGGATCAGCCGACCAGGTCGCGCAGGGGCAAAAGCAGGTTGAGTCCGCGAATGCGCGGGTCGATCAGGCCAAGGCTAACGCCGTAAAGGCCCAGCTGGACGTGGACCGCTACACCCCGTTGGTGCAGAAGGACGTGATCTCCAAGCAGCAGTTCGATGCTGCTGTCGCGCAGGCCGCCGCATCGAAAGCTGCCGTGCTCGAAGCCGAATCGGATGTGCTGGCAGCCCAAAATGCAGTCGAAGCCGCCCAGCAGCACCTTGCGCAAGCGCAGGCTCAGTCGCGGCAGTCGGTCCAGAACGCTCCCGGCCAGGTCAAGGTTGAACAGTCCCGCGCGGCGGCTGCCGAGGCTGCGGTCAAACAGGCTGAGACACGGGTCGAACAGGCAAAGCTCAATCTTTCCTACACTCACATCACCGCGCCTACAGCGGGGATCGTGAACAAGAAGAACGTCGAGATTGGCGCCAACCTCTCCGTGGGGCAGGATCTGATGACGGTCATTCCGCTCACCGATCTGTGGGTCACGGCCAACTTCAAGGAGACGCAGCTCGAACGCATGCGCCAGTGTCAGGTGGTCACGCTGAAGGTGGATGCGTATGGCGGTCGCAAGTTCTCCGGCCGGATCACTCAGGTTGGAGGAGCCACCGGATCGATGCTGTCGCTGTTCCCGCCCGAGAACGCCACGGGCAACTACGTGAAGGTAGTTCAGCGCATCCCCGTGCGCATTGATTTCACAAACCTGCAGCAGGAAGACGGCGACTACGCCCTTCGCCCAGGCCTGTCGGTGACGCCGGAGGTTGAGGTCAAGGGCGACCTTGCCCACGGTGCGCCCGGCTGTCCGTAGGGCGTCACGCCGGCTGTATAGCGTGGCCGATGAGTAGAAGCACTGGAGCTGGACCGACCGCATCGTCTTCAAGGCCTGCCAGAGTTGTGCGATGTACATGCTCGTCGGGCGTACTCGCCTTGGAGACGGCAACGCAGGGCGTGTTTGCGTCGATGCCTGAGACGATGAGTTCGTCGGCGAGTTGGCGGAAACGGCGCCCAGGCATATACACGACCAGGGTGGCGTCTTTCGGGAAAGCGCCCTCCCAATTGGGAGTCAACTCCAACTTGTCTTTCGCGTGGTGCGCGGTTGTGAAGACAAGCTTAGAAGCCGCCCCGCGGTCGGTTAGTGGAGTCTTCAGTCCCGCCGCAACTGCAAAGGCGGTAGTGATTCCCGGGACAATCTCGAATGGGATTGCGGCTTCGGTGAGTGCGGCGATCTCCTCGGCCGCGCGACCGAAGACCAACGGGTCACCCGACTTCAGCCGGACTACCGAGCGGCCAGCGCCTGCATGCTTCAGCATGAGCGCATGAATGCCAGCCTGGGTGATGCGCGGCTGGCCGCAACGTTTGCCGACGGGAACCACGAGTGCTGAGGGAGGGGCGAGGGCGAGGACTTCATCGGAGACGAGATCGTCGGGGAGAACTACGTCGGCAGTCTGGAGGAGGCGCAGGGCGCGCAGGGTGAGGAGTTCCGGATCGCCGGGGCCTGCTCCCACGAGATAGACGACGCCGGGCGCAGCCGAGGTGTTCACGGCTTACGCTCGGTTGCGGGCGTTGCGGGCAATGGGTTGGTGCGGGCGTGTTCGCGGGCGAGCGTGCGAGAGGGGCAGCCGTTGTAGCCGCAGACTTCGCGGCTCGCGAGTTGATGCAGAAGTTGCTTGCGGGCGTCGTTCAACGGTTCGAGTTGCAGGACTTCGCGGCGGAGGTTTCCGAGTTCGGAGAGCCAATCGCCGGTGTCGAGCGGGAGCAGCGCGTTGATTTCCTTGCGGAGGCGCTGGGCGAGCGCGGGACTGTGGCCGGCGGTGGAGATGGCGATCTGGAGATCGCCGCGACGGACCACAGAAGGGAAGTAGAAGTCGCAGAAGGGCGGATCGTCTACCGCGTTGATCAGGATGCCAGAGGATTCGGCTTCGGCGAAGACGGCGCGGTTGACGGCGGGGACGTTGGTGGCGGCGACGACGAGGAAGCTGCCGGCCAGGTCGCCGGTTGCGTACTTGCGCTGGTGCCAGGTGATTTCGCCGGTGTCGGCCATGGCGGTGATGCGCTCGGTGGCAGTGGGAGCGATGACGGTGACGCGGGCGTTCGCCGTTTGCAGCGACTCGATCTTCGACTCAGCCAGATGGCCTGCGCCGATGACGATGCATGGGCGGCCGGTAAGTTTGAGGAAGATGGGGAAGAGGGACATGGCCGCTTACTCTCCCGGCGCGTGGCGGCCTGCGCCTATGGGCGCGGGATCACGTTCGACGGCGGCGGCGAAGGTGCCGGCGAGCTGCGCGCGCAGGCTGTCGTCGTCGGTGCGGGCGAAGTAGGCGCGGAGGTCTTCGCCGGGAGTGCGAGCCGCGAGGTAGGCGCGCAGGAGGCGTTCGATGGCTTCGGGGCAATCCTCTGCTGCGGCGCGGTAGCCGATCTGGCGGGCGATCCGTGCATACTTGCCAACTGCTCCGCCGACGCAGAAGTAGAACGCGTCGACCATGTTGCCGTCCTTCTTGATCTTTTTGCCTTCGAGGCCGATGTCGGCGATCCAGCTTTGGCCACAGGAGTTGGTGCAGCCGGTGACGTGGAGCTTGATCTGCTGGTCGAAGCCGGGCAGCCGCTCTTCCATCTCGCTGGTGAGCCACTTGGAGAAGGTCTTCGTCTCCGAGATCGCGAGTTTGCAGAATTCAGTTCCGGTGCAGGCGATGGCGCCGCGCCAGAACGGCGTCACCTCGACGTGCAGCCCGATCTCGCCCAACCGGTGCACGAGGTCGCGCGAGCGAGCGTTGGGGACGTTGACCAGGATGATGTTCTGCATGATGGTCGCGCTTAGATGGCCGTCGCCGAACTCCTCGGCGAGATTGGCGAGTTGGATGAGCTGGTCGCCGGAGAGACGCCCGCCCATCACGCTTGCTCCAACCGCCGACAGGCCCGGTTGACGCTGCGGCGTGACGCCGATGTGGTCACGATAGACGTCGTCGGGAACTGAATCTTCATCGACCGGCGACGGATCGAGTTTGTAACCAAGCTTGGCTTCGATGGCCTCGAGCATGGTTTCCGCAGTCCAGCCGTGGCGCATGAAGAGGTACTTGATGCGGGCGCGGGTGCGGTTCTCGCGGAGTTCGGTCTGTTCCTTGAAGATGCGGAGGACGGCTTCGACGACGGCGTAGGCCTTGTCCTGCGGGATGAATGCTGGGATGCGCACGCCGATGTGCGGCTCAGTGGAGAGGCCGCCGCCGACGCGCAGGGTGTAGCCGATCTCTTCCAGGCCGTCGACCTCGCGGCGAATGGCGGTGAGGGCGACGTCGTTGATCTCGGGGTAGGAGCACCACAGGGGACAGCCGGAGACGGTGACCTTGAACTTGCGCGGCAGGTTGTAGAACTCCGGGTTGGCGGTTAGTCCGTGCGCGATCTCGAGCGCGAGGGGGCTGGCGTCGATAAGTTGGTGGCCGTCCAGTCCGGCGAGCGGGCAGCCGGTGACATTGCGGAGGACGTCTCCACAGGCGCCTTTAGGGCTGAGGCCGATCGCGGTGAGAGCCTCGACGATTTCGGGCATCGCCTCGATGGTTAGCCAATGGAGTTGAATGTTCTGGCGGGTGGTGATGTCGGAGAGGTTGCGCGCGTACTTCTTCGTGAGGTCGCCGATGACGCGAAGCTGGTGC
>Ga0302156_10004314_pt1 | contig 10521 bp, 10 predicted proteins | sample I_Bog_N3_2_FD_193503 | JGI IMG/M metagenome (GOLD analysis project Ga0302156, IMG submission 193503) | Peat permafrost microbial communities from Stordalen Mire near Abisko, Sweden - I_Bog_N3_2 | ecosystem: Environmental > Terrestrial > Soil > Wetlands > Peat | place: Sweden: Abisko, Stordalen... | reverse complement strand
TCGTCCGCACCGCCCACGTCGAAAGCACCCAGCAGAAAACCGTCGTGCTCGTGGTGCGAAATCTCGCCATCTTCAATGGCGCAATCATCGTCTTGCTGGTCGTCTACGCTCATGGCCGTAATATGTCGATTGGTGAGATTATCCCCTTGGTTCTCACCGCAATTCTGGCGTCGATCCCAGTCGCGCTGCCGGCTACGTTTACGCTCGCGGCGGCGCTGGGTGCAAAAGCCCTGGCACGTTTGGGTGTGCTTCCGACACGCTTGTCCGCTGTAGACGAAGCGGCCACTCTCGACGTTCTTTGCTCGGATAAAACGGGGACACTAACTCGCAACGAACTAACCCTAACCGTCGTCCATCCTGAGCCGGGCTTCGATGACGCCCGCCTACTGGCGATGGCGGCTTTGGCGAGTTCCGATGGCGGACAGGACCCCGTGGATACCGCGATCCGTGCTGCTGCCACGAAAGCAAACGCGGCCAATCCGTCGAAAGTTACTTACAAGTTGACCAAGTTCGTTCCCTTCGATCCTGCAACAAAGATCTCCGAAGCGACAGCGGTGGATACGGACGGCGGCACGCTGCGCGTCGTGAAAGGGGCATTTGCGGCGGTGATCAAATTGACCGAACCAACGCCGACCGCGGCTGCGACGGAGCACGAACTCGAAGTGAAGGGTTTTCGGGTTCTGGCCGTTGCCGTAGGAACACCGACGACAATGCGGCTGGCAGGAATCATTGCGCTGAGCGACCCACCGCGCACGGATGCGGCCGAGCTTATCAAGGAGCTGCATACTCTGGGCGTCCGCATGGTGATGGTGACCGGCGATGCACCGGCCACGGCGGCGATCATTGCGCAAGAAGTGGGGCTCGAGGGCGCGGTCTGCCCGCCGGGGCCAATCCCGGCGAGTGTTCGCCCAGAAGAGTTCGCGGTGTTTGCCGGAGTTCTGCCCGAGGACAAGTATCACCTCGTGCAGGCGTTTCAGAAGAGCGGACACACCGTCGGCATGTGCGGCGATGGCGCCAATGATGCGCCTGCGCTGCGCCAGGCGCAGATGGGAATTGCAGTTTCCAGTGCGACCGACGTTGCAAAATCGGCGGCCGGAATTGTGCTGACCAAGCCCGGACTCGAAGGTGTTGTGGCTGCGGTAAAAGAAGGCCGGGTAACGTTCCAGCGCATCCTGACCTACACCTTGAATTCCGTCACCAAGAAGATTGTGCAGGTGCTTTTCCTGGCAGCGGGTCTGGTCATTACCGGACACGCAATCCTGACGCCAATGTTGATGGTCATTATCATGATCACTGGCGATTTCCTCGGCATGTCCCTGACGACTGACAACGTGCGGCCTTCCCCAACGCCAAATGCGTGGCGAGTTGGCAACCTGACGATCGCAGGCGTTCTTATTGGCATCGGCGAGTTGCTATTTTGCACTGCGGTGCTGGCCATCGGGAAATTCCGGCTGGGACTAGGAATCGAGACACTGAGAACGCTTGCCTTCGTGGTCATTGTGTTCGGCAATCAAGCGACGATGTACACAAATCGAACTCGTCAGCGCTTGTGGTCAACTCGACCAAGCTCCTGGCTGCTGCTCTCCTCGATAACCGATCTGCTGATCGCCTCGGTCTTGGCGAATCGGGGAATCGCTATGTCGCCTCTACCACTATTCGTGATGGGAGCCCTGCTTGCGGGTGCAGTTGTCTTCGCATTCGCGTTGGATATTGTCAAAGTCCCGGTGTTCAATCGCCTCGGGATCGTGTGAGAGTCAGCTCTAGGAAAATAAGACCATCAAAATGCCTAACGCAGAGACTCGGTAAGAGAGTTGGCGTGAAAATAGCGTGGCGCAGGGCAAGACCTAGTTCGGCAAGATATAGTTCCGAGTCTCATCCAATTCTATTGTTTGCTGGCTGTAGCGTCCTTCGTGGCGAGTTCTTCAGCCAGCTTGTGTACGTTCATGGAATGCTCGTGCGCCTGCCTGGTGAGTTCGTGCGCGGACAAGTGGTCCCCTTTGCCGTGGGCGACAGCAGCCGCGGCGTGAGCGTGGGCCGCAAAATTATGCATTTCTGCGAGCTGATTGTGTGGACTCTGTGGCATGGTGTTTCTCCTCTGCTGAACGGACGATGACGGCTGCGCTCACTTTGGTGTAGCGCGCCTAGCTGGCGTTTCGATATTCTTTGGGAACGTCGTCTTCCGGCACTTCCCGCGTTTTGACCTCAGACACATCCGGGTCTTTGGCGTTTTCCACGCCATCCACCGCCTCGGCTTCGAACGAGTTTCCCTCTTCCAGCAATTCCGTCAAACTCTCGGAATCCGCGCCGGCAATGTCCGATATTCCCTGAAGGTCGCCGGACTGCCCGGCTGAATCGGGTCCAAGTTCATTTTCGTGCTGCCTGTCTCTCTTAAGCATATTTTCCGCTCCATTGACTGTGGTGCGTTACCCATTGCCCCTGTCCAACCCAACCGAGGTTGGCGAAGCTCTGAAACCCTTAAAGGTGTCAGAGCTTCTGCCGCTGGGTAAAACTCGTTCGACGCACTTTTCAATACGAATTGGGACGTGCGGCCCTAGGCTGCTACGAGTTCGTGTGTGTGCAGCGTGCAGTAAAGAGGATGCGTGTTTTCAATGATCTTCTTTGCTGTGGCCACTTCTGCCGCGGTCCCATGAGCGATCACCAGAAATTGATCGGTCTTGAGCGCCTCTTCGTATTTCACGATGCTGTCCTTGGGAATTCCGATGCTGTAGAGGCCAGCTCCCAAAGCACCCAACACTCCTACTTCCACCGCGCCTTCCAACCCTGCCACGATCCACGCAACTACCGGTCCCGCAGCCAGGATTGGGCCGAGGCCGGGAATCATGAAGAAAGCAGATCCGAATAGAAGCCCCCAAAAACCGCCCCAGAACGCTCCAACCTTGCCCCAATACTTCATGCGGTCGCCGGTATTGTAGTAGCCGACCACCTGTTCATCGGTGTGATAACCCTTTCCCACGATCGACAATTTGTGCATGTCGACTCCGCCGCGCTGCAACTCCTGAATTGCCAGATCGGCGTCGCTATGTTGGCGATAGATCGCAACCACAGAATTTTCTGTAGACATTTTGTTCGTCTCCTCGGCAACTTGCCGTTGTTCTCGGAACATTCCATAAGTTCCGCTCAAACTATGACAGCGGCGGCGCCGGAATACTGTTCGGTATTGCTCAGCGTCGATGAAGATCCACGTGCGCTTGGTGGCGCCGGTGGCGATCAACCCGTCAGCACGACGCGTGATTCGTGAGGATCAATTTAAGCGCGCCATTCTTTGCCGCATTTTCCCGGGACCGTGATAGACCAATTGGTTTCGCTATGCATAGCGGAATGGCCGGCTGCCGCTGCTTCTCCAGAAGTAGACGAGAATGATGATGCTTGCGACCGCCGCATACGCACACCACAGCGAGGTGAAGGCGTACCGCCGAACCGCCATTACGGCCATCAGGATCAAGAAATTCGCCGCGCCGAAGATCACCATCGCTCTTACCTTCGAGAAGAATAGCGAGCCGCACGTCGCGATCACATAGAGCACCGCAATCGCGGTTTTGTGCGTCGCTGGATTGATGTACACAATACTATTTCCTTCGACATACACCTGAGATGGATAGGCCGTCAATCCCCACAATGTGTAGAGCGCAGTTGCTCCGCCGAGCGCAACGAACGGCAGCATCCGCCTGCGGCTCTTAACGTCCGGCTCGAACAGCAGCACGCTCAGCGGCAGCAGGAAGGGAAGCAACCCCTGCGCATACAAGATGAACGCCGCGCCCATGTTGTGCGCCACTGCTGGCGACAGGATCCCATCGAGTCCCAACCAGACGAATCCCTCGATGAACTGATGAACGGCGAATAGCGTGGGCAGCGCTGCGAACAGCAGTTCGCGCCTGTGCTTCACCTTTGTCAAGGTGACCACGCCGATGGCGCCCAGAACTCCGCTGCCCACAAAGTTCGCTGTTGCTGAAAAGCACAAGGCTCACCCGATCCGTTGGCCGACAGTGCGAATTGAAGGCGGTTTCATGGTGCTTTCCTTGTCTTACTTGGTTTCCCGGACGCTGGCATCTTCTTCCGGCTGGTCGTTCGTCTCTTGCCAACTGGAATTGGGATTGTATTCCTTCATGGCTTTGGCTAGAACGTCGGTCTTCTTACCAAGATCTTTTTCGTAAACCACTCCATCCTCATTGATGATGAACGTCATCACGCCGGACGATCTGTATTCCGCGGGATAAGCCACGAACGCGAAGCCTTCGGTCATCTTGCCATTGACCATGTAATTTTTCGCGCCGCTCGCAGTAGTTTTCTTTTGCCGCGTCAGAATGCGGAAGTAATAGCCGCGGTAAGGAGTCGGTGCGCCGTCCTGGCTCTTGGCGTAGCCATCGGCCACGGCAGATGCCACCAGCGGTCCGATCGGGCTCTGGGGTTCGCCGTTGGCAGCTTTCCAATACAAGCCGTTGTGCTGTCCCTCATCGCTGAAGATCTTCTGGGCGTACTCTTCGTGCTGCGCGGCGTGGTATTCCGTTTGCGCCGCAACCAGCTCCTGACACACGGCAATTGCCGATGTTTCATTCTGGCCGATTCGCCGGTACAGGATTTCCTTCTTGCCCGCTTCGGTTTCGAAATACCAAGCGTTGCCTTTGTTCGCCAGCGGTATGGGAGTAGGCCAGTTTTCTGCACCGATATACAAAGTGGTGGTTCCGTCCGGTTCAGCCACCAAACGGTGCATGTCCTGATATCGCTTCACGAAATTGGCGCGGTTGTTGGCGTCCTCGGTGTCATCTCCCGACGAAACGATTTGCTTCCCGTCTGGCCCGAGGATGTCGAGCATCGCCTTTTCATCGTTGCTCTGCGCGGCCGCCACCAGCGCGGTGCTCGCGTCTTCCGGCGATGAAAATGTTTTCTGGCCCGGTTGCTGCGCCATGGAACGGACGGAAAGGAAGGCCGTCAAAAGAATCGCCGCCACAGTCAACTTAGCCACAGTCAACTCAGGAAGAGCGGTCCAAAGAAAGTTGTCGGTATCTACGTTTGCTCGCCGCATATGTCTTCTCTCCATTTGCAAGTTTTACAAGCTGCCAGGAACACGACCGCACGCCAGTTTAGTGCCGTCCGCCGCCACCGCCGTGAGATCCGCCGCCACCGCCGCCACGCATTCCGCCGCCCATGCTCGCGGCTCCGCGGGACGAAGCGCTTCGCGCCTGCCCGCCTCTCCCATAACCGCTGAAGGCGCCCGTGCGTGTGCCGCTTTGTCCGCGGGGTTCAGCGTATCCTCGCGCTGCCTTGGTATTTCCGTTGAAAGCCCGGTTCGTCGCCGCGGAACGGTTGTTCATTTCGCCGCGCCCCCCGCCGGCTCTGGCCCCCTCGTTGCGAGCGCCAGCTCCGCCGCGGTTGCCGCTCATTCCGCGCTGCACGTTCCTTGCTACGCCCCGCTCGCCGCCTCCTCGGTAGTAGCTGCTCCGGTTATAGAATGTGTTGCTGCGGGAGTAGTATCGGCCGCCGCCGTACATCGCGTATCCGCCACCCCAATTGAATCCCCAATGCCCCCAGCCCCATCCATAACCGCCGAACCAGCCGATTCCGAAGCCGCCGCCCCACGACAGGTACGGCCCGCCAAACCAGATTCCGGGATACGGATACCACCCCGGCCAGGCCATGATGGGATCTCCGTAAACCAGCCATGGATCATACGCGGGGACGTAAACCACATCGGGGTTGGTAGGAGCTACTTCGATCGTCGAGCCTTGCGTGGTTACGGTTTGCTGCTCGGTGGTCTTGAGATCGCCGGCCGCTTGCGCACGCCGGCGCATCACCTGCACAGCGTCCATGACATCCGCCTGCTGATTGAAGTAGGCGTCGCCGAGCGATGACGCCCAGGAGAGGTTCTTATCCATATTTCCAAGGACGGAGGGAAATGCAGCCAGGGCTTTGACGCTAGGATCCCACGGTTGCTGGTCTACAGCTTTGCCCAGCGCATCGCCTTTCAGATCGGGATTTGCCTGCACCCATCGGTCGGCCTCTACGACTTGCTCGGGAAACGTGGACGCTGCCAGGACCTGCGCGACCAGCGAATCCGGGTAGAGCGCAATCGGCGCGACCAGGCGCTGCAACTGCTGGGGAGTCTGTTGCGCGTAGGGGGGCGCTTGCGCGCCCTGCGCCGTCGCGGGCGCGTCCTGCATGGCCGAAAGTTGCGGCGTCCCAACCGCGCACAGCACCGCGACCGACAACAGCGAAACCAGGCTCTGCCATCGACGCTTTGAGAACCCGTCACCACATCCGAATGTGTTCATGTTCTTGAATCTCCTCTTCATCTTCATTGCTTTGCTCTATAACGCCTGGCTTTACAACTCCGAGCATTTCGTTTCTTGTGAAATAGCTACCAAACGAACAAGCGAGCGCCGGAGCCCGAGGTGCGGACCCTCCCCGCTTGGGACGAGACATCGCGATTTTGCGCAATCTCGTCGTTCGCCGTTCCGGGAAGATACGGTTGCGAACCGCCGACCTCTTCAATCTCCACCGCACAATGTTGATTCATGATGGCGGCGGCGTTGTCCGCCATTGCGCCCGAACCGGTTGCGAAAACCATGACTCCGCCACGCCGTACTCCTTGGACGTACGCTTCCGCGTGGGCCTCATTGGCCCCGAACGCCCTCAGATCCCGAATCAAACCCACTTCAAAATCGGTGTGCGGAGTGCTCAGGACTCCGCTGCCCGCCATCTCCCTCGGCTCGCCTAGAACTCGCAAGTCTTTCCGGGGAAAACCGCTCGCCTCGAGTTCGCGAACGACATCGTCGACCGAATTTGTATTCTCAAATAAACCAACTGCTGTTTTCGCCATAGTGACCTCTCGAACCCTTCCCAGATTCGCTCACCCTCGTTCGAAATACTGTGCAGAATGGAACACTTCCGGGAATTGTTGGAGCGGGACAATGCCGGAGCGGAACAGTGCTGGCGGGGGGCAACGAGTGTCAAAACTACGAACGCCGTTTTCGTCTGCTAGGAATTTCACCTCTGGAAAAACAGGGCCGCGGACCCTAAGCCGGCTTTTATTCCACAGTGTGTACAAAACTGACCAACATGCAACGCTGAAATCCGACATACTCACAAGCGATGCCGAACACAGGCTCGAAATGAGAAATCAGTATGGCTGCGAATCTTGCTATAGTAGACGACTGCATTCTGGCTAGCATGGAACATGCTGGCACAATCGGCCCCAGGAGCGTGACTCCCCGCATCTCCAGCGAAAAACCGCTGGCGCGCGGCGTGCACTTTGCCTGCGGATATCTCTCACCCTACTTCATTACCGACCCCGAGCGTATGGAAGTCGCGTTCGAGAATGCCTGGATTTTCCTCTACGAGGGAAAGATCGGTTCCAGGAAAGACTTGCTTCCGCTGCTTGCGCAGGTTAAGAATGTCGGCAGCCCGCTGCTCATCATCGCCGACGATGTCGGGGGCGAAGTGCTGGCGACTTTGGTCGTGAACAAGTTGCGCGGTCTCTTGCAGGTTGCTGCCGTAAGGGTGCCCGGCTTCGGGGAGCAGCGCGCCCGCATTTTTCGCGAAATTGCCCAGATTACCGGTGCGAAGTCCATCGCCGAAGGGAACGAAATGCAACTGAATCGCCTGCAAATTTCCGACCTCGGCCTGGCTCGAAAGATCACCGTCTGTAAGAACCACACTGTGGTCGAAGGCAACGCCAACTATTGCCATCTTTTCCTTCCGGCGTGGTCTACGAAACGGGCAAGTGCTTAGAAATGAAGACAACTCTTGGAGCGCAACTGGCGTTGATTGCATTTGTTCTGCTTATTCTGTGCGTTGTCGTTGTTCTGAAGAAAGCGAGCTAGGATCACAAGCACATGATGCGCTCCAAGTGACAATCCAGCAGCCGGAATCCTGCTCGAATGGGTAGAACATGCACTTGCTTGCGATCGTCCTGCTCGTTTCGAAAAAGAGCGCCCTGCGATGGCTGATCCATCTCGGCGGCCCGAGCCTCATTTTGTTGGGCCTCGTCGACAACTCGATGATCCCTCTGCCCGGCAGCACCGATGTCGTCACCGTCCTGTTGGCCGCCCATCATGGCAACATCTGGGCCTACTATGCCCTCATGGCAACGGCGGGAGCCGTTCTCGGCGGCTATCTTACCTATCGCATGGCTCGCAAAGGCGGTAAAGAGACTCTGGAGAAGAGGTTTTCCAGGAGTACGACCAACCGGGTATATGCGATCTTTGAACGCTGGGGCTTCGCCGCGGTTGCGATCCCCGCTCTTCTGCCGCCGCCGTTTCCCATCGTGCCCATGCTTTTGGCGGCGGGCGCCATGCAATATCCCACCAGGAAGTTTCTGACCGCCTTAGCCGTTGGCCGCGGCATTCGCTTCGCTCTCCTGGGATATCTCGGGGCGCACTACGGGCGGCACATCGTAAGGTTTTTCGCTCTCTACTACTGGGATGTGCTTTTCGTTCTGCTCGCGTTCACAGTGCTGGGTGGGCTGTTCGGCGTGATCCAATACAAACGCGGACAGAGATCCAGAAACTCTGAAAGTCCGCGCCCAGCGTCTCAAGCACGTCGCCGGGTAGCCTGACCAACAGTCGTGGTTAGGAATTTTCCGAAACTGGTGCAGGACGTGAAAAACACCTTGGCGAGCGAACTCAAGCTGCAGGCTTCCATTGATTCAGGAATGCGGCCACATCTTCGGGGGAGAGTGCCCGCGCATTCTCAAATTCGCCGTTCTTCTGGCTGTAAATCAGCTTTCCATTGGCATCGAGCACGGCCATTTTTGCGCCAGCTAAGCTGGCGACTTGGAGGCTCGGATAACTTCCGGTTTGCCGACTCATGGCGAGGAATACAATAAGTCTCAAGGATGCTGGTCTGAAACCTTACATCATCTACGTGATCGTAGCGTTTGGATTGCTCGGCGCCGGAGTGGCGTGGAAGATGCATCACTCGACGCCGCGCTTGCATGCGGCGAGCCTAGCTCTGCTACCACTTGCACACCACGATCTGAATCCCGAGCAGGAGTTCCCGGAATCTTTCCCGCTGCAGGTAGCTGTGTTTTGGATGCCCACGGAAGAAGGCCCCAAGACTCCGCTCGCTCTTGTGCATGTACTAAAGGAAATGGGGATTCCGTTCTTTATTACGCGCAACCTGAACCAGGCGCTCAAACACCGGATGGTCATTCTCTATCCTGAGGTGGGTCCGACGACGTTCAGCGAAGCGGACGCTCAGCAGTTGCTCGCGTTCGTCAAGCAAGGGGGAAACATCTTTGCGCAGAACGTGTATTGGGGTGGGCTCAAGCCGCTCTTCGGCTTCCGCGACTTTACCGCTTCGCGCAAGCGCCATCGCCTAGTGTTCACTTCCACGTCGGATTTTGTCATGAAGTATCTGAACCGGCCAGAGGAACGTGAGATCAGCCTGGGTAGCCCGAACGTTCCCGAGGTCATCTGGACGAACGGCTATACGGCTGAGGCTGGGACCGAGGTGCTGGCACGATTTGAGGATGGAACCGCAGCTCTGTTCAGCAACGCGTTGGGCAAGGGAAAAGCGTACCTCCTCGGGATGAGTCTGGTTGACGCTGTTTTGAGATGCCAGAGCAACCGTGACTTCGAGGCCCAGCGGCATTATGTGAATGAGTTCGAGCCCGGTGCGGACGTGTGGCTGCTCGTGATAAGGGCCTGGTATGAAGGCTATGCCAAGGACTGGGTTCGTTTAGCCACAATCCCGGATGGCCAGCGATCGGTGGTCTTGCTCTCTCACGATGTCGATTGGGAGGACTCATTCAAGCCCGGTCTGGATTTTGTGCGCATGGAGAAGGCGAATCGGGCCAGCAGTACCTTTTTCATCCAGACCAAGTACGTCGACGACGCCAACAGTAAAGCATTTTTTTTCGATCCCGATCTCACATTTCTTCGGGAACTGAAGGAGCAGGGAGCCAGTATCGGCAGCCACTCGATTATTCACTCGCGCGGCTTCAACAAGTTCGACCTGGGAACTGGTCAGGAAACATATTCCACCTACCAGCCGCGCGGACTGGGATTTGACACGGCGTCAGGCGCGACCGTGTTTGGGGAGGTTCGCGTCAGCAAGGAACTCCTGGATGGAGAAATCCCAGGTCAGCAGACGATCTTCTTCCGTGCCGGACATCTGCGAGTTCCGCGTTCGCTGGCCGAGGCTCTGGTGCGTTCGGGCTATGAGTTCGACTCCTCCTTTACCGCGGATGACGTGCTCAGCAACTTTCCGTATGCCCTACCTCTCGACCTCGGATTCGAGGAGGACAGCGGAATTTACGAGTTCCCGGTTACGATCGAGGACGAAGAGCCTCCCGGTTATGCGCGGCGCGTGCCGCAGGCCTTGGAAGTGATTCGCGCCAATGCCGAGAATGGTGCAATCAGCGTCGTTCTCGTCCACAGCAATGAGTCCAAGACAAAAGCCGCTGCGGAAGACGAAATGCTTCGGCAACTCCCTCCCGACATCGGCAAGACGGACATGCTGAGTTTTGCTAAATTCTGGCGTGCCCGTGACGGTTTGCAGTGG
>Ga0302156_10004283_pt1 | contig 10584 bp, 9 predicted proteins | sample I_Bog_N3_2_FD_193503 | JGI IMG/M metagenome (GOLD analysis project Ga0302156, IMG submission 193503) | Peat permafrost microbial communities from Stordalen Mire near Abisko, Sweden - I_Bog_N3_2 | ecosystem: Environmental > Terrestrial > Soil > Wetlands > Peat | place: Sweden: Abisko, Stordalen... | reverse complement strand
AGGAGGCGGAGGAAGTTGGCAACTGTGGCGCGGTCCTTGCCGGTGCGGACAGCCATCTGCTCCTGGGTCATGTGGAACTCGCGTGCGAGACGCTCGAAGGCGCGGGCTTGCTCCATGGGGTTCAGGTCGGCGCGCTGCAGGTTTTCGACAATGGTGATCTCCATCGCCTGCTCGTCAGAAACCTGGCGCAGGATGGCGGGGATGGTGAGCTTGCCGGCCAACTGGGAGGCGCGCCAGCGGCGCTCACCGGCAATGAGCTGGAATCGCCCGCTTGCCTGGGGCCGGACGAGGATAGGCTGAACTACCCCGTTTGCGGTGATGGAGGCGGCAAGCTCGGCCAACTGACCTTGGTCCACGTGGGATCGGGTCTGGTAGGGGTTGGGATCGATCTGGTCGACGGGGATCTCGCGGGGCTTTCCGCTCTCGGGCTCAGCGGGGGTGGCAACGGCGGTGGCAGGGACGCGGGGCAGGAGCGAATCGAGTCCCTTGCCGAGGGCGCGGCGGCGGGTGTCAGTAGCAAGGTTAGTCATGATTCAAAGTTCCTCAAAATCCGGCAGTTTTGCCGGGTCAAACAGGGGTGCAAGGTTAAGGAGTCATGTGATGCGAACTAATAATGGCCGCCGAGAGACTGGAAAAGCGCCGGATCAGGAGTAGGGCCAGAATCGGACCTTGGTGCGGATCTGGGTGGGCGGGGCGGCGGCGGCGGCGGCTTTTCGCTCGAGGCTGCGTGGGCTTTCGATGCGATTGCGGGCGAGATACTCGCCGGCCAGCTCGAAATAGGCCTCTGTGCCACGGGAGCGAGGGTCGTAGAGCGCAACCGGTTTGCCGTGGCTGGGGGCCTCAGCCAGGCGGATGTTGCGCGGAATGATGGTCTGGAAGAGGCGATCCTTGAAGTATTCGCGGAGAGTATCCGTCACTTGCTGGGCGAGGTTGGTGCGGTCGTCGTACATGGTGAGCAGGACGCCCTCGATGAAGACAGTGGGGTTGTAAGCGGCGCGGACGCGTTCGAGTGTGGAGATGAGCTCGGTGATTCCTTCGAGGGCGAAGTACTCAGCCTGCATGGGAACGATGAGGGAGTCGGCGGCGACCAGGGCATTGAGCGTGAGCAGGTCAAGCGCCGGGGGGCAATCGAGAATTACGAGGTCAAAGTGAGGCAGAACGGGCTCAAGAGCAGTGCGAAGGCGGACGGCGCGGTCGGTGACGGAGGCTAGTTCGACATTGGCACCAGTGAGGTTCTTGGAGCCTGGGAGAATGCTGAGTTCGGGGATCTCAGTGGGCAGAATGACCTGTTCGGCAGGGGAGTCGCCCATCAGGACGTCGTAGATGGAGTGGCGATTGTCGTCGCGGACGAAACCGAGGCCGGAGGAGCAATTTGCCTGGGGATCGCAATCGACGAGGAGAATCTTGAGGCCTTCGAGAGCGAGGCTTGCGGCGAGGTTAATAGCAGTGGTGGTTTTGCCAACTCCGCCCTTTTGGTTGACAACACCGAGAATCTTTCCCATGGCAACTAAGAGTAACGGGAGGAGGGGAAAGTGTGTAGGGCAGGGCGCTGTGGAGAACGAGATAAAGCTGTGGAAAGCGCCGGTGGGCGAAGGGGGCGGAATGAGGGGAAGCGGTTATGGCACAAGCGGTTGCGCCAGGCGCGGCATGGAGTGTGGGATGGGGGGCGAAAAGGGGTGAACGGTGGAAAAGTCCTTGAGATTGTGGAGGGATTCTGGGGGTGTTTCGGAGGAAATGGGACGGAGATTCCGGGATTGGGAGTTAGGGAGGTTTGTTCCGAAAAGGGACTCGATTGATTTGTTCCACGTGGAACAGTTCTGAAGTGGGAAGTCATTCCCGAGATGTTCCACGTGGAACAAGAACACCCAATCGGTGCGTCTGCTTTATTGGCGGCAGCAGGTTGGCAGGTGCCAATCCGTCACAGCGGGTACAGGCGGGCGGCGTTAGAATCCTTTCCGGCGCGGCGGTGGGGATGAGCTTAAGAGAACCCTATTCTCGCCTTGAGTAAGCCAAAGGAGAGAGATGGAGTATCCAAACGCATTCACCGGTAAGACTGCGCATCCGACAACCGCGGAGTTGACTGCCACGCTGGGAGGAACGATGGAACTCTGGGATGAGTTGGTCAGTTGGCTGGCAACCGAGCATGGGGTCGTCGACCAGGAATGGACCTTTTCCGGCGCTAAATATGGCTGGGCGCTGCGGCTTAAGCTCAAGAAGCGGGCAATCCTCTATCTTGGCCCCTGCGACGGATGTTTCCGCGCCTCGCTGGTGCTTGGGGACCGGGCAGTCAAGTCGGCACGCGAGAGTTCTCTCTCCAAAGCGCTTCAAAAGGCGATCGATGAAGCGCCGCGCTATCCGGAGGGGACGGGGGTCCGGATACTTGTAAAGCGCAGCGCGGACCTTGCGGCGGTGCGCAAGCTGGCCGCCATCAAGCTGGCGAACTGAAAGGGGCCAGGACGGTGGCAGGTATCGCCGGCCCGCGAGTCAGGGTAAGCGAGTGGTCTCCGGGGTATTGCGCAACGTGCATCCGAGTGAGAACCTGAATCGGCGAGCTGCCCGCAACCGCTCGATCTTCTCCGGAGGCCAAATTGTCCCTTGCGTTCGCACCATCTATCGCACGACACAGCTCAAGAACGCGGAGCAGGGGCAATTTGCCGCTCACCTGGGTTCTTGCAGGGGTTCCTGTCGTTCTGCTCAGTTCGCCCCTGATCGCCCGCGGCACCAACATCTCCGACTCGAAGGGGACGACTGGCTCCTGCTCCGGCATCGTGCCTATCGTGAACAAATGCGTTCAGATGATGGAGAGCTCCGGCCTTATCCGGACGGCCGATGTCGGGACGACCGGGCTAAGCTTTGGGATCGCCGACAAAGACGACGGACGGATCATTCATGTGGTGCCCGGCTCGGCAGGTGCGGGGGCTGGACTTCAAGTGGGAGACAAGATCGTTGCCATCGACGGCAAGCCGACACGACCAACGCCGGGGATGATCGCTGCGGAGAGGATATTCGGGGTCAGCGGTGGGACCGTGGAGATCAAAGTGCGGCGAGGTGGCAAGGAGTTGGAATTCAGCCTGGTGCGCGATTCCGAGAAGGCTCCTCGTGGGCCACATTCGGGAACAATGCTTGTTGCAGTCAGGCCCATGATCGATTGGCGGGGGCAGTTCATTCCGTGCATGGGGGCTGGCCCGGCAGGCTTTGCGGCGATCGATGGTTGCCATAAGACCTTCGCCAAGGACGGGTATGTAGGGGCAGACGACCTGGGCACGACCGGGATTCAACTCGACCTCGAGCGGGCCGACGCTGCGATCATTACATCGGTCAATCCGGGCAGTGCGGCGGCCAAGGCGGGAATCCGAGCTGGAGACGAGATTGTGCAGGTGAACGAGCTGCCGCTGGGGGAGAGCGTCGGCGGCATTCTGCCAGAGCTGCTCTTTGGCAGGGCCGGGGACAGCATTAGTCTGACTGTTCAAAGCGGCGAAAGCACCCGGACCGTCAAGTTTGTTCTGGGCAGGAAGCCAAGAGAATGAGGTTCTAGTCTCGCAGGGAGGGCTCTGGGCTGGGAGCGGCTGCGATTTTTTGGCCCAGCGCGATGACACGTTCGGTGCTGCCGGGGAGTGGAACGGTAGCATTCCAAACGAACCCCGGACCTGCAGCAGATTGCAGGCCAGCAGCTTCTGGCGCTGTGGTCAACAGTGCCAGCCAGCCGCCGGCCTTGACCAGACGGGAACCGATCTGCACCGCATCGGCCATTCGATCCACCGCGCGCATTGTCACGCAATCGAAGACTTCACCCAGCTCTTCGGCGCGTCGGCCGTGGACCTTGGTAGAGAGGCCGAGTTGCCGCCCTGCCTCCTGTAGAAAAGCTGCCTTCTTTCCATTTGATTCGGCGAGGGTTACGGATATCTCCGGCCGGCAGAGCGCGATTGGTATTCCGGGAAAGCCGCCGCCGGAACCGAGGTCCAGCAGGGAGCTAATTCCGACGGGCAGAGCAAGGGCGCAGGAGATGGACTCGACGAAGTGGCGCGAAATAATCCCGCCCTGGTGACGAATCGCGGACAGGTTGACGCGTTGGTTCCAGCGAACAAACAGCGAAAGGTATGTGTCGAAGCGAGCGGTCAAAAAGGGCTCGAGCGGCGGCATGCCTGCGGCAAGCAACGCAGAATTCAGACGCTGCGCAGCGTCGATGGAGGAGGCATGGGCGGAATTGTCGTGGCTGGAATTGTCTGCCGAGCTACTCATCCAGAGCTACACCTGGGCGACGGCGTGCTCGAGGGCCTGGGGTTCCCACGAGGAAGCCGCAGCGGCAAAGGCGGCAAAGATCGCCCGCGAGAATGCGCTCTGCGTGTAGGTGCGCTCCGGGTGCCACTGTACGCCGACAACAAAGTGCGAAGCGGAGTCGAGCTCAATGGCTTCAATGACGCCATCCACCGGGGAGACGGCAGCGATGAGCAAATTGTGGCCGGGGATTCGAACGGCCTGATGGTGGCTCGAATTCACCTGGGGCAACGGTCCCTCGGCTGGAGGAACGATGCGGGCAAGGCGCGACCCCGGAGTGAGGCGGGCCGGATGGGCATTGACGACTTCGCGACCGGGCCGATGATTCACCTGGGTCTGGATGTCCTGAATGAGCGAACCGTTGCGCCAGACATTGAGCGATTGGGTACCGTGGCATATACCAAGGACAGGCTTGTGGAGGTTGAAGGCGTCCTGAAGGAGGAGCTCATCAACGGCAGTACGGGCGGGATCGGCATCGCCGCACTCAGGGATTGGGTCTTCGCCGAATCTTCGTGGATCCACATCGAAACCGCTACCCGGCAGCAGAATGCCCTGAACTCCTCGAAGCAGCCGGGCAATGCGATCTGGGCGCTCATGCAATGGAACAACGATGGCGGTAACGCCCGCAGAGTGGAGGGCGGCAAGATAGGGGGGCAACGATTTCTGGTTATATTCTGTGTCGCTGCTGGTTGGTTCAGGGATGGCAATGTGAAGAGACATGGAAGCACCAGTGTAAAGACAAAACACGCTTTCGCGATAAAGTATTTCTGACTTCGGTAATCAAGCTTGAGCAATAGTAGACAGCTCATTCGCCGTCGCGATGCTGGCGGGGTTGCGCAGTGCACGGATGGCAGAGCGAAGACGCTCGGTGAGCTCATCGGTTTGACGCAGAGTCATGCCAGTGGTGTCGATGGGCTCACCCGCGCGGAGCTCGAGTGGACCGGGATACAGATGCCGGGTGCCCATCGGCAATAGATCGTAGACGCCGCCGAGTGCGATGGGGACCAGGGGAACCTGGGCACGAATGGCGAGGAAAGCAGCGCCGGAGAGGAATGTCTGGAGCTCGCCGTCCGGGGTGCGGCCGCCCTCAGGAAAGACAAAGAGCGGCATGCCAGAGCGCAAGGCCTTCACACCACCCGCAAGGCTGGAGAGCGAGGCGCGTGGATTGCGCGTGTCGATGGGGATTTGTCCGGAGCGGTCGAGATACCAGCCGATGAAAACAATCGGCCATAGCTCCTTTTTGGCCAAAATGCGGAACTGGAATGGCAGGCTGGCAAAGATGACCGGCGTGTCCATGTAGGAGGTGTGATTCGAGGCGTAAACAGCGACCGGATGCTTGAGCAGGTTCTCGCGACCGTGGATGGTCACTGTGCATCCAGCGGCCCAGACAAGGAGGCGCGCCCAGAGGCGGGCGATCGAATGCTGGACGCGGCCGCTCTTTTCGAAGAGGGAGAAGAACAGCGACACGGACCCGCAGGCGATGGTCATGACGGTCATGACGGGAATGTTGAACGCGTTAGTGCGCCAGCGGTGGTAGCGGGTTAAGGGAGTGGGAGGGCGGCTCATGGCTGGGGCCTCCCTGAGGGATGCTCGGCAGTCTGAGTTTTTGCGCTGGTCGGGCCATTTTCGAGGAGCAGGGTTCGCGCCTCGCCAACCAGATATACAGAACCGGAGATAACGATCAAGCCGGAGTGCAGTTGGCCGGAGTGTTGTTGGGTTGAAGCGAGGGCGAGGGCTTGAGAGACGGTTTCGGCGACGACGAACGAAGAACCGGTGGCAGTGGCGGCGGCGGCCAACTCATCCATCGTGGCGGCGCGGGCAGCATGGAGCGGCACAAGGATGACGCGGTCGAAGATGGGAAAGAGAATCTGCGCCATTTCGGCGATGGGCTTGTCGCGGAGGCAACTGAAGATGAGCGTGCGCGGTCTGTCAGGAATGCCGGCGTTGCTGAGGCCAGCACGCAGAGCCCAGGCTCCGGCGGGGTTGTGGGCCACATCGAGAATCCAGTCGAAGCCGTTGCGGGAGATGCGCTCCATGCGGCCCGGCCAACGAGTGAGGCGCAGGCCTTCGGCGATGGCTGCGGGCGTGATGGGGAATTGGTGGGTGTTGGCCAGCTCAACGGCCGCGGCGATGGCCAGGGCAAGATTGCGATGCTGGTGGGCGCCCGAGAGAGGTGAGTCGACCAGGATGGGTGCTCCGAGCGCCTCGACTGAATATGGGCCAGAGGTCGGGGTGGCCATTGGCGGCATGTAGTGGGTAGCGCTGATGCCGCGTACGCCAAGCTCCATGGCCACCTCGCCAATCACCTGGTTGGCTTCAGGATGCTGAGGGAGGGTGATGAGGGTTCCCTGGGGGCGAAGGATGCCGGCTTTTTCCCGAGCGATGGCTGCAATCGTGGAGCCGAGCCACTCTGTGTGGTCGAGGGAGATATCGGTGATTACGGAGATGAGGGGATCGACGATGTTGGTGGCGTCGAGCCGGCCACCCATGCCCACCTCGAGGACCGCAAGGTCAACGTGCTCTTCGGCGAAGTAGAGCAGGGCCTGGGCGGTGAGCATTTCAAAAAAACTGGGAAGCTGGGCAAGCCGGTCCGTGAGGACGAGTTGCTGCGCTGCATCGTGGACGCGGAAATAGAGGGCGGCGAAGCGTTCGTCGGGGATTTCGACGCGGTTCAGACGGATGCGCTCGTTGACGCGAGCAAGATGTGGCGAGGTGTAAAGGCCGGCGAGGAGGCCGGAGCTGGTGAGGATGGAGGCGAGCGATGAGGCGGTCGAACCTTTACCGTTGGTTCCGGCGATGAGCACGGCAGGAAAGCGGCGATGCGGATCGCCAAGCTCGGCAAGCAGGACGCGAATCTCTTCGAGAGAGAACTTACGCCGGGGCTGGCCGGTTCCCGTGTAGAGCTCGGGCACCATGCGGTTGAGTTGGGTGATGGCCTCGGCGTAAGACATGAACAGATTAAGTATAGAAGAGGGGCGATGGGCCCGCGCTAGCGAGGAACCCAGGCGCCGAACTGAAGTGGTTGGATGGGAGGCGCCGCTGGCCCCATTTTCTTTGGTCTTTAGCTGCCGAGGAGGAGCTGCAGCGCTTGGCGGGCGCTTTGGAGGCAGAGGCGGGCTTCGTCTTCCGACAATAGACCCTGATGGACGGCTTTCTTGCCGGTGTCGTTTACCTGGTTGGCGATGCGGGGGAAGTCGGCGTGGATGCCGGTGAGCTGGAGGTTGTTGTTGACCTCGTGGAGTAGGTTGCCGAGGGTGGCGGCGTTGCGGTAGCGAGTGCGGACCAGGCGGGCCAGTGGGGCGGGCAGCTTCTGCTTGATGGCCTCTTCAAGAACCGAGCGGCACATAACGGCGCATGCCGTGAAGAGGCCGAAGAAGTAGCAGCGAGTGGCTTCGTCAAGATACAGGTCCGCATCTTCTGAGCTCGGCGCGGCGACAACGCACTCACGCAGGTGGGCGGCCCGGGCCACCGCCGGCTCGACCAACTCGAGCAGCTCGATGGCAAAGGCGGTGCGGAGCAGATCGTTCTGTTGTGAGTCGAGTGCGCGCTGGATCTCCTGCCACGCAGGGGTGGCGGCAGAGTTCGAGGTCCGCTGGAGCCGGGTGAGCGAAGTGAGGCGCTGGCGAGCGTGCTGAATAAATCCATGGCGCATCTCGTGGGCAAGCATGCGCCATTCAGTGACAAAGGCCTGGGGTGCGAGCTGATACCGGGTCCAGAGCTCGTCGTAGACGATCTCCGGCAGAATGGCACGCAACTCCTCAAAGCGGCCGGTCCTTGCAAGCTCGGCGATTGCGTCGCTGAATTCTCGTCCAGGTGCACCATCGCTAGACATCTGGAGGAGCAGGTCTTCAAGGTGGGCGAGATCGATGCTCAAGATTCGCTCCTCCGCAGCCTAAAGCATTTTCAGAAACCCTGTGGATCACAAGTTCACTGGCATCCCACCTTTTCTGCTGTCTTTCGTTGAAATACCGCAGAAAGGATGGAGCTGGGAGATCTATAGAGATTCCGAAGGCACCCTAAGTGTATTGGCGAAAGGGATGCAAAGAGCTGTGCAACATGGAAGAGTCGACATCTCTGCTTCACCAATGGGAAGCCAGAAGTGTGGTTGGTCCTGGACGGGAACCGGTGGCAGATTTGCGTCGGTATTTCCTCATGGAAACAAGCCGCTGTGGAAGGTGTGGAGAGGCTGTCTGCTGTGGACTACGAGGCTTTGTGCGAACCTTTATTCATGCGGGTGCGAACACGCTTTTCACATAATCGGACCGGTTTACACAGGGCAATTCACGCTGTCTGTGGGAGACGTGGGAAACAGGGGGAGGGTGTTTGGAGCAGGAGGCTGGTTTTCCAATACTCCAGAGTTCCACAGCCGTGATTTAGAAAAGGGCGCAGACAGACAACCCTAACCGCCAGTAGGTGTTCGGCTGGATTTCCACTTTTCCTACGTGAACTACGGGTACTACTGTCTTTTCTTTTATTCTTTCTCCTCTTTTACCCCCCTAACCGTTACGAAAGTCGACAGACCCAAAGTAGGGAGAGCAAGAGGCGCCCTGGGGAGGAACTCGGGAAAGAATAGAAAGAGAGTTGGAGGCTGCCAAGGAGGACGCGGCAGTTTCATTCACCACGCTGGGACGAGCCCGAATGTCTGACAAGCGACGTGACAACCCGGAGATTAGGGAACAGCGGAGTTTCTGAGGGCGAGGACGCCCTCAGGACAGCCGTTCTGGAGACCAGCGCTACAGCGTTGGGCAACCTGTGAGAAATGCAGGGCAGCGAGGACCCAGCTTGGAGGGGATTGTTTGAATCAGCCCAGATTTCAGCGATTATTGACTGGTTTTCCACCCATAGCCACAGGCCGAACGTGAATACAATCAAACAGCAGATTACGCAGGCACTTTCGCGTGGGCGCAATGTGTTGTAGGCTGAGGCCAACGCAGGAGAGTGCTTCTAAAGCGAGGGTGGAGCTATGCCGATCGTGGAAACGGAAGCGGAAACGCCTGCGGTGCAGGGGTCAGCGATGGAGATTACCGTAAGCCGCCAGGACCTGGTGAAGGAACTCACCGCTACGCAGAGCGTGGTGGAGCGCAAGACCACGATTCCAATTCTTTCGAATTTTCTGATTGAGGCGGATGGTGATCGTCTGAATATCACTGCGACGGATCTAGACCAGGCGATCCGCACCAGCACTGAAGTGAAGGTGAAGAAGCCCGGTGCGTGCACGATTCCAGCGAGGAAACTCTACGACTACATCAAGCTGCTTCCCGAGGGCGACATCTCGATCAAGCTGCTCGAGAACCACTGGGTGCAGATCCGCAGCGGCCGGTCGAACACGAAGATGGTGGGAATGGCGCGGGCGAATTACCCGCAGGTTCCCGAGTTCCCTTCCGTTGCCGTTACGAGCATTTCCACGATTGCATTGAAGACCCTGATCGCACGCACGATCTTCGCAATCTCAAACGAAGAGTCGCGTTACACGCTGAACGGCGCGCTGCTGGTGATCAAGGCGGAGTCGCTGGCGATGGTGGCGACGGATGGGCACAGGCTCTCGTACGTCGAGAAGCCCAATGAAACACTAGAGGGGATCAGCGGCGAGAAGCGGGTTTTGATTCCGCGGAAAGCGCTGCAAGAGCTGCAGCAGCTTCTCTCCAACACCGAAGCGGAGAAGGTGGAGTTTGCCGATGATGAGCACACATTGTTCTTCCGGGTGGGTCATCGGACGCTGAGCACGCGCAAGCTGTCCGGGCAGTTTCCGAACTTCGAAGCGGTTATGCCGCGCGACAACACCAAGTTCGCGGTGGTGCGGGTGAGCGAGTTGTCGGCGGCGATCCAGCGCGTGGCGCAGTTTGCCGATGAGCGGTCAGGCGCGATCCGCATGAAACTCGAGGGCAATGAGCTGAAGGTCAGCTCAAGCTCGACGGAGTCAGGCGAGAGCGAAGATACGATCGATACCCCCTATGCGAGCGATCCGATCGTGGTTGGATTCAATTCGGGTTATATTCTGGACTTTCTGAAGGCGCTCGGGAACGAGGGCGAGGTTCGGCTGGAATTCAAAGACTCGCAGTCGGCCGGGCAGATGCGGCCGGAAGATCCAGACGGGGAATACAAATACCGCTACGTTTTGATGCCAATGCGCATCTGACATTGCAGCAGCAGGCTGAGAGCAAGCCAATGACGGCCTGGCGCATTTGCCAGGCCGTGCTGTTTTCCGCGGGAACTATTGAAGGGATCAACAGGCAATGGTATGGTTTTCCATCCCACTCATGACCTGTTTGTGGGGTTGTGAGGCATCAATGTAGTATTTATCCTTCTCAT
>Ga0302156_10004280_pt1 | contig 10585 bp, 4 predicted proteins | sample I_Bog_N3_2_FD_193503 | JGI IMG/M metagenome (GOLD analysis project Ga0302156, IMG submission 193503) | Peat permafrost microbial communities from Stordalen Mire near Abisko, Sweden - I_Bog_N3_2 | ecosystem: Environmental > Terrestrial > Soil > Wetlands > Peat | place: Sweden: Abisko, Stordalen... | reverse complement strand
TCGAAGACACGTGGCACATCACCCCTCGCCTGGAGGCCCGCATCGGCTTCCGCAGCGAGTCCTCCACCGGATGGTCCGAGTCGCAGGGCCGCGCCGGCGTCTATACCTTTACGAACAACGTCATCAACACCACGCCGAGCGTCCAGTCCAACGCCATCAACAACAACCGCGCGATCTTTCTGCCCGAACCCCGCGTCGGTCTCGCCTGGAACGTCTTCGGCAATGGCCGCACCAGCGTCCGGGCCTCAGCCGGCCTGCACCACTCCCTGCTCGACTCCCTCGACTACCGCCTCGATCAGGCTGCGCCCTTCAACACCGTCTACTCCTACTCCAGCACCACGGTCGCCAACCCCATCAGCGGCACACCGCTCGTCTCGCCCTCCACTGTCGACAGCGGCATAGCTACTCCTGCGCTCATCGCATACTCGCTGAAGATCGAGCAGCAACTCGCTCCCGCAACCTCACTCACCATCGGCTACGACGGATCGCATAGTTCCCACCAGATTCTCAGTGCCGATCTCAATGAGCCCGCCTACACCATCCTTGGTAACGGCACCATTTACTACCCGAACACGACCAAGGCCAACCCCGCCGTGGCCAATACCACCTCGTGGTTGGCCGGCGGCTCGGGCAACTACAACGCCCTCATCGTCGACTTCCGCCACGACCTCTCCCACAGCATCCAGTTCCGCGCCAACTACACCTGGTCGAAGAACCTGGATGACGGCTCGGCTTGGAACACCTCGGTCTCCTCGAACACGCCGGCCTTCGTCGAGGTCCCTTCGCTTCCGCACCTCGACTACGGTCCCGCCGCCACAGACATCCGCCACATCGCGTCCTTCAACGGCACCTACGATCTGCCCTTCGGCGCCGGACATCTCTTCCTGGCTAACACCGGCAAGCTCTCCGGCCGCCTCATCTCGGGCTGGTCGGTAGCGACCATCGCCAACCTGGAGACCGGCTTCCCCTTCTCGCCGCAACTCGGCTATAACCCCACGGGCTCCGGCGACAGCCGCAACCCCGTCCGCCCCAACGTGAACCCAGCATTCAGCGGCGCTCGTTACACCAAGGGAAGCACAGCTCAGAAGGTCACGCAGTACTTCAACCCCGGTGCTTTCTTAGCCCCCGCCTATGGCACGGTTGGCAACGCGCCGCGCGATGGCCTCGTCGGCCCCGGCTTCGCCGACTGGGATCTCTCGCTGCTCAAGTCCACGGAGATCAGCGAGCGCACCCGCCTGCAGTTCCGCGCGGAGTTCTTCAACATCCTCAACCACACCAATCTTTCCCTGCCCAATGAGGTTGTCTACTCTGCGGGCCCCACGCAGGGCACCCTTGCCAACCAGACCACTGCCGCAGCTTTAGGCTCGCCCGGCGTCATCTCCGCGACAGCCAACACCAGCCGACAGATTCAGCTAGGACTCAAACTTTTGTTCTGAGTCGCACGTCCGTCTACATACTTCCAGAGGTTGTCAACGAACGTTGGCTGGGATAGCATCCTGCCAACGTTCGTTGCGTCTTTAAGAGCGAAACGCTGCGAAGCTCCGGCCTCGTCCCTGGCCTCTTCGAAGATTTCGCGCTGCCGAACCCATCTCGATGCACCCAGGAGAGACTCCGATGGTCCGCACCCCTTCTTCACGATGGACTGCACTCGCACTTCTAGCCGCCTTCGCGTCGACCGCCGCCACTCTCGCCCAGAACCTGCGCGGCGCCGTCATCACACAGAAGATTGACGAGACGCGCCTCACCGCACTCACCGGGAACCTTCGCTCCGCAGCCCTCGATCCCGCCAATGACCGCGGTTCGGTGGCTGCGGATCTTCCGCTGGACCATATGCTGCTACAGTTGCAGCGTTCGCCGCAGAGTGAAGCCGCGCTCACCGCATATATTGCGTCGCTGAACGATACCGACTCCCCCAACTTCCACAAGTGGCTCACCGCGCAACAGCTCGGCGAGCAGTATGGACCCGCGCCGGCTGACATCGCCATCGTTACCGGCTGGCTCCAGTCCCATGGCCTCATCGTGAACCAGGTCTACCCGACCGGCATGGTGATTGACTTCTCTGGCTCGGCCGCGCAGGTCGAAGCGGCGTTCCATCCGGCCTTGCATAACCTGCTCGTCAACGGCGTTGCGCACATCGCCAACACCGCGAATCCATCGATCCCCTCCGCTCTCGTCGGCGTGGTCTCCGGCGTGGTCAGCCTCAATGACTTCCTTCCCCACCCCATGCAGAAGGCCGTGCAGACGGCGCACATCGACGTCCACACCGGCACCAGCACACTGCAAGGCCCCGATTACACCTACACCTCCGGCAGCAGCACGTACGAAGCCGTCGTCCCCGGAGATCTCGCCACCATCTACAACCTGACCAAGCTCTTCACCGCGGGCTACTCCGGACAAGGGCAGACCATCGTCGTCATCGAAGACACCAACGTCTACGCCACCACGGACTGGTCGACCTTCCGCTCCAAGTTCGGCCTCTCCACCTACACCGCCGGCAGCTTCACCCAGGAGCACCCAGGTTCCAACTGCACTAATCCCGGCACCAACGCCGACGATGGAGAAGCCATCCTCGACGCCGAGTGGGCCAGCGCTGCCGCTCCGTCCGCCGCCATTGTGCTGGCCTCCTGCGCCGACACCCGCACTACCTTCGGCGGTCTGATCGCGCTACAGAATATCCTCAGCTCCGCCACCCCGCCGAAGATCGTCAGCATCAGCTACGGAGAAAGTGAGAGCGAGAACGGCGCTGCCGCCAACGCCGCATACAACTCCGCTTACCAGACCGCCGCAGCTGAGGGCGTCTCCGTCTTCGTCTCCGCCGGCGACGAGGGCGCGGCCAGCTCCGATCCCAACGCCACCAAGGCCACCCACGGCATCGCCATCTCCGGCTTCGCGTCCACGCCTTATAACGTCGCCGTCGGCGGCACCGACTTCGGAGACACCGCCACGGCCACCAACTCCACCTACTGGAACTCCACCAACACCAGTACCTTCGCCTCCGCCAAGAGCTACATCCCGGAGATACCCTGGAATGACTCCTGCGCCAGTACGCTGCTCGCCAAGGCCGAAGGCTACAGCGTTACCTACGGCAGCACCGGCTTCTGCAACTCCACCACGGGCAAGGAGTACTACCTCACTACTGGCTCCGGCTCCGGCGGCCCCTCCGGCTGCGCCACTGGCTCGCCTTCCGTCGCCGGCGAAGTCACCGGCACCTGCAAGGGGTATCCGAAACCCTCATGGCAGTCGCTGGTCGGCGTTCCGGCGGACGGCGTCCGCGACATCCCGGACGTCTCTCTCTTCGCCGCCAATGGTGTCTGGGGACATTACTACGTCTTCTGCTGGACGGACACCCGCGAGGGCGGAACGTCCTGCTCTGGCGCGCCCAGCACCTGGTCCGGCGCTGGTGGCACCAGCTTCGCCTCACCCATCATGGCCGCCATCCAGTCGCTGGTAAACCAGAAGACGGCCTCCTCCTGGGGCCTGCCTACGCCCACCTACTACAAGCTCGCCGGCGTCGAGTACGGCAGCGCCGGCAACTCCACCTGCAACTCCTCGAACGGCAACGCTGCCGGCAGCGGCTGCACCTTCTACGACGTGACCGCCGGCGACATGGACGTCAACTGCACCGGCAAGGTCAACTGCTACCTGCCCTCCGGCACCAACGGAGTGCTCTCCACCTCCACCACCAGCTACACTCCGGCCTACAAGACCGCCGTCGGCTGGGACTTCGCCACCGGCATCGGCACGCTCAACGCCTACAACCTCGTCACCAACTGGAACACCGTCACCCACTAGCACCACATTAGCCGGGTGGCCCATCCATGACGACAGTCTCATCGTCGTCATGGATGGGGTAACGTCGCTGCCTACTTCCCGCCCACCTTCGCGAAGTCAATAAACGCCCTCGCCGGGTCGGTGTGAATCAGCTTCACGTTCACGCGGTCGCCGACGTCCAGGCCATCTCCTCCGGTGACAACACGCCCTTCGAACGGCGGCCGTATCACGCGCACATACACGCCCTTTTCGCTCGAGCCCGTAACCACCCCCGGAAACACCTGCCCAATCCGCGACGACATCGCCACCGCCGCCACGCGCTTCTGCATATCGCGCTCGATCTTGCGCAGCGCCTTATCGGCGTCGTTGCACTGCTGCGCAATCGCCGTCAACTCTGCATCGCTATAAGGCGGCGGCTGATTCGTCATCATCGCGTGCAGCACGCGCTGCGTCACCAGGTCGGGAAACCTCCGGTTCGGCGCGGTCGAGTGCGTATAGTCCCGCGCCGCCAGCCCAAAGTGTCCGGTCGGGTCATCATCCGGCCGCATCAGCAAGTACTCGCCCGGCCCCATCAGCTTGATCGCCGCCAGCGCCACATCGGGATAATGGTCCGGATCGGACTGCCGCACCTGCGCCAGCACTGTATTCAGCGCAGCCGAGTCCGGCTGGTCCGGCAGATCGTGCCCATGCGCCTTCGCCAGCTCCACGATGCGGTCCCACCGCTTCGGCACCACCACCACCCGCTGCAATCCGCTCCGGCCGCCCTTGCGCAGCGCCCGCGCCATCACGCCGTTCGCCGCGACCATCAGGTCCTCGATCAGGTTCATCGCGCGGTTCTGGATTGCCTCCTCCACGTCGATCACCTTGCCATCCATCACCACCGGATCGGCCTCGGACTTGTGGAACTCCAGCGCGCCATTCTTCACCCGCGCCACGTGCAGCGCCTGCGCCGCCTCATCCTGTAGCTTCAACTGCTCCACCAGCCACCCCGCCACAAGTCCGGGTGCCCCGTTCATGACGGCCTTATCGTCATGAGCGGGAGACGACGCCGTTCCAAGCGTCGCATCCGCCTCATGCTCCCGGGCGCTGTCCGACCGCAGCGCGAGCATATCGTTATCCACCACACCTGCAGCCGTCTTCTCCAGCCACGGCCCCACGCGCGAGTACGCCATCTGCGCGCGGTTCCTCACCAGCGCCAGCGATACCTTCTCGTCCAGCATCTCGCCGTCCGGCCCCACGGTAAAGGTCATCATCACGGCGCGCCGGTCGCCGTTCTCATTCAAACTCGTCAGTCCCGTGGATAACTCCAGCGGCAACATCGGAAAGTTCTTCACCGCGGTATAGATCGTCTGCGTCTGCGCTTGAGCATGCTGGTCGATAGGCGAGCCCAGATCCACCGCCGCGGCCACATCGCCAATCGCCACACGCAACTGAATCGCGCCCCCGTTCCCGCTGACTCGCTCGGCGACTTCAATCTGATCCAGGTCCTTCGACGTGTCGTTATCAATCGACGACCACCCCAGCGCCCGCAAGTCCTCCACGCCCGCCGTCGGAGTCACCGTCGCAAACTTCGTCTCAATTGCCGCCATCTGCTCAGCCACACCCGCGCCGAACTCCGGCTTGAACCCCGCGGCGTGCATCTCATCCAGTGCCGCCTGCGCCAGGTCAAAGACCTTGGCCCCACCGCCGCCGTGCGACTGCGTGTGCCCTGCCTGCCCATGCCCCTGCTGCCCATCGTTGCTATGTTGTGTCTTCGGAGGAAACTTCTGCCTGCGGTGATCGTGTTCGGACATGTCGTCCAAGCTATCACGCGACGCGCACGCCTCGCCGTATAGCCTTCTGCGCAAAAAGATACCTGCCGCCCAGCAGCGAGACATCCGCGGGCGGCAGGCTTGCGAAAACTCTAGTTGTGCGCCGGCTCCGTCTCCGTCCCGTCCAGCCAGCCGTAGTCGTAGGCCTCGTGCGTCACCATGGGTGTCGCGAAGAAGTTCTGGGTCGGCGGCGGCGACGCCACTGTCCACTCCAACCCATACGCCCGCCACGGATTCGCGGTCGCCACAGGACTGTAGCGCAGGCTCCAAGCCAGATACACCATCGTGAGCAGGTAGCCAAAGCCCATCACCGTCGCCCCTGCGGTCGACATCACATTCAGAATCTGCCACTCCGGCGGATACATCGCATACCGCCGCGGCATGCCCAGGTATCCCAGCACGAACTGCGGCCCGAACGTAAAGAAAAATCCTACAAAGATCAGCACCGCTGCCACCTTCGCCGGCGGCTCGGGATACATCCGGCCGGTAATCTTGGGCCACCAGAAGTGCAGCCCCGCCAGGAACCCCATCAGCACGGCGCCCACCATCACAAAGTGGAAGTGCGCCACCACAAAGTACGTCTCCGTCAGCTGAATGTCCATGCCCATCGAGCCCAGGAACACGCCCGTTAGTCCACCCACAACGAACAGCCCCAGGAAGCACAGCGCATACACCATCGGCGCCTCAAACGTGATCGACCCCTTGTACAGCGTCGTCGCCCAGTTGAAGACCTTGATCGCCGAGGGCACCGCGACCAGCATCGTCAACATGCTGAACACCAGCGCTGAGTACTGGCTCACGCCCATGATGAACATGTGGTGCTCCCATACAAAAAACCCGAACAGCGCAATCGCCACCGAGCTGAACGCCACCGCTGTGTACCCGAACACGCGCTTGCGGCTAAAGCACGCCAGCACCTCGCTGATCACGCCCATCGATGGCAGCAGCATCACGTACACCGCCGGGTGCGAGTAGAACCAGAACAGGTGCTGAAACAGGAGTGGGTCTCCACCCAGTTTCGGGTCAAAGACGCCCACTCCCGTCAACCGCTCCAGCGCCACCAGCACAATCGTGATGGAAACCACCGGCGTCGCCAGCACCATAATGATCGCGGTCGCATAGTGCGCCCACACAAATAGCGGCAGACGAAACCACGTCATCCCCGGCGCGCGCATCCGGTGCGTCGTGACGATAAAGTTCAGCCCCGTAAAGATCGAGCTGAACCCCGCAAAGAACGCCGCCAGCCCGCCCGAGATCACATTCGTATTCACAAACTGCGTGCTCAGCGGAGTCGTAAACGTCCAACCCGTATCGATGCCGCCGGCGATCACCGTGTACAGCAGCAGCAAGCCGCCGATCCAGTACAGGTACAAGCTCAGCAGGTTGATCTTCGGGAACGCCAGGTCCCGCGCTCCCACCATCAGCGGCAGCAGAAAGTTCCCCAGGATCGCCGGCACCGCCGGGATCAGCACAAAGAACACCATGGACACGCCGTGCATGGTGAACACCTTGTTGTAAGTGTCCGGACTCATCAGCGCGCCATTCGGCGTCAGCAGTTGCATCCGTATCATCATCGCCAGCAGCCCGCCGATGATGAAGAAGAACGTCACGCTCACCAGATACAGCACCGCAATCCGCTTGTGGTCGCCGGTCAGCAGCCAGCTCTTCAGCGAATAGTCTGTATTGATGTAGTTCACGGGCTTCGGAGCTCTAGCGCCTGGACTGCTCTGCATTCCCGGCCCAGCATCAACGTCGCTGTATGCAGGAATCGTGCTCATCCCTTGCCCGCCCGCGTCAACAGATTCACTGCCAGCCCCGACTGCGACAGCGCCAGGCCCGCGTGCGAAACCGCCAGCACCGCCAGCACAATCAGCGGCGGGCACTCCCGCCGAGACTCATAGCCAGTGCACGCCCCGGCGCACTTGCACGCCTCGCTCGACACACACGCCTTTTCCACCACGGGGACCATCGGCATGGACCACCTCCAGCCCCCATCCTCCAGCCCCGCTCCACACCCGGTCTGTGTCGGCCATCACACACCTTCAGCTCCGACGGTGCGCCCCATCCCAGCCCAGCAGAAACCCGTTAAGGGCATGGCTTCAGCCGTGCCGTAAGGTCCACCCACAGACCCTGCCTTGTTGCAGGAGGCGGGAGCGAAACCCGAGCGCAGTCCCAACCAGCAGTTCCCTGCGGAATGAAAGCCAGAAAGGCAAGAGCCCCCAAGACTGCGCAACAAACGCAACACTTGTCCATACGCATAATCTGAAGGTGCACTCACTCTAGTGCAGAAAACAGACACCAAAACCACCCCATCTGTCGCATCGCCGATCGACCTAAACCACTGAAAACAAGCCCCTAATCCCTATTCCCTACCCCCTGTTCCCTGCATTTAAGAGTGACCCCCCACCTGCTAAATGCCGTGAAATGAATATTTTGCCTTTTAAATCTTTAGAATCAATATTTTGGCGAGGAAGCACCCCTTAAGTTATTGATTCCAGAGATTTTATCGGGGGGGGGGGGGGGGGGGGGGCACCAACCCCCCCCCCCCCCCGCGCACACCATCCCCCGCGACCCGCCGTGTACTCCTCTCCTTAAAAATGGGCTGGCCGAACAGGTCGAAGCACGACGCATCATCAGGGAACCCGTCCACCCCTTCCCGATAGATGAAAATCCGTTATCGAAAATTTGCTTGACTCGCAGCATGAACCTCGCTGCGCACTCCCGTACAAATCTGCGACACAACGCTGCAACCGCTGCGCGAAAGGTCTAGCATAGAAAGAGTCATGTCGACGAAGACACCAATTCAGGCCCGCACAACGCTCAAAGACAGCATCAGCGACGCAAAAACCCTCTCTCGCGAAGACACGTTCGACATCTTTCGTCGCTGGGGATATTTGCAGGCAACGCTCGATCCGCTCGGACAGTTTCTTCCGCCAGAACCCTTTCCCATCACAGCGCCTGATGGACCAGACTCCGAAGCTGCGCGCAAGATCTATTGCAGCTCGATCGGCGCTGAGTTCATGCACATTCCATCCGCAGAGAAGCGAGCGTGGATTGAAGAGCGCCTCGAATCCGGCGCAAATGTAACTCCATTGCTGAAACCCGCGCGAATCCTCACCGGCCTGATTCGCGCCGACATCTTTGAGCAGGTGATTCAGCAGCGCTATCTCGGAACCAAGCGCTTCTCGCTCGAAGGTCTGACCGCGCTGATTCCCTTCCTCGACCAGCTCTTCTCCACCGCTGCGGAATCAGGCGTGGAACGCTCGATCTTCGCCATGAGCCATCGCGGACGCTTGAACGTCATGGTCAACACAATTGGTCGCGGATCACATGAAGTCTTCGCCAAGTTTGAGGACGTCGATCCGCGCAGCACGATGGGCGGAGGCGACGTGAAGTACCACGTCGGCGCAACCGGCGAGTTCGTCACTCCGAACGGCAAGATCGTCCATCTGCATCTCGCCTCGAATCCAAGCCATCTGGAAGCTGCCGATCCTGTGATTATGGGCAGAACGCGCGCCTATCAGGAACGTCTCGGAAAACCCGGAGTGAAGGAGATTCTTCCGCTCATCATTCACGGCGATGCAGCCTTCGCCGGACAAGGCATTTGGGCGGAGACGCTGAATCTCGCCACGCTGCATGGTTACGAAGTCGGCGGAACCGTTCAGGTGATCGTCAACAACCTGCTCGGTTTCACCGCTCTTCCGGAAGAGTCCAACAGCTCGCGCTTCGCCTCGGACCTCGCCAAGCGCCTGCCGATTCCCATCTTCCACGTCAACGCAGAGGATCCCGAAGCTGTTGTCCGCATCGCCGCTCTGGCCGCGGATTATCGCGCGACCTTCCACTCCGACGTCGTCGTGGATCTGATTGGCTATCGTCGTCACGGACACAGCGAGGTTGACGATCCGACCGTTACGCAGCCTCGCCGTTACGCGCGCATCAAGCAGCATCCTCCGCTCTATAAGCTCTACGCGGACAAGATTGGCGTAGATGCGACGGCCGAGATCGACGCTGTCCAGCAGGAGTTCCTCGAGGAACAGAAGGCTGCAACGCATGCTGACCACAAGCCGCAGTTGCACTCGCTGCCCGACTACTGGAAGCCCTATTACGGCGGACCGCTGCGCGACGACGACAATCCACGCACCGGAATCGACGCCGAGGAGATCGCCAGGCTCACCACCGCACTGACCACCGTTCCTGCTGGGTTTCACCTTCATCCCAAGGTTGCCAAGCTGCTGGAGCAACGAGTGGAGATGGGCAATGGCAGAAAGCCGCTCGACTACGGAATGGCCGAACTGCTCGCCTTTGCCTCTTTGCTCAAGGCCGGAACGCCCGTTCGGCTGAGCGGCCAGGACTCGCAGCGCGGCACCTTCAACCAGCGTCACTCGATGCTCGTCGACATTGAGACCGAGGTTCGCTACTCGCCGCTTTGGGACATTGCTCCCGGTCAATCGCGCTGGGAGGTCTACAACTCCATGCTCTCGGAGGCTGCATGCCTCGGCTTCGAGTACGGCTTCTCACGTGACTTCCCGGAGACGCTCACACTCTGGGAAGCGCAGTTTGGCGACTTCGCCAATGGCGCGCAGATCATCATCGACCAGTTTCTCTCCGCCGGCGAGGCCAAATGGGGATTGCTCTCCGGACTCGTCATGCTGCTTCCACATGGCTACGAAGGCCAGGGTCCGGAACACTCGAGCGCACGCGTGGAACGCTACCTGCAACTCGCAGCGCAGGACAATATGCAGATCGCGCAGCCATCCACAGCAGCGCAGTACTTCCACCTACTGCGCCGTCAAGTGATGCGTAAATGGCGCAAGCCGCTCATCATCTTTACGCCGAAGTCGATGCTGCGCCATCCCGATGCAATGTCATCGGTCGCCGACCTCAATCGCGACAGCTTTCGCAACGTACTGCCTGACAACGATGTGAGTAACCCAAGACGTCTGCTGGTCTGCACCGGCAAGATTGGCCACAACCTGCGCGTCGAGCGGGCCAAACGCGGTGAC
>Ga0302156_10004273_pt1 | contig 10592 bp, 10 predicted proteins | sample I_Bog_N3_2_FD_193503 | JGI IMG/M metagenome (GOLD analysis project Ga0302156, IMG submission 193503) | Peat permafrost microbial communities from Stordalen Mire near Abisko, Sweden - I_Bog_N3_2 | ecosystem: Environmental > Terrestrial > Soil > Wetlands > Peat | place: Sweden: Abisko, Stordalen... | reverse complement strand
TTGAATGCCGGCTTTGTGCGCCTGCGGCCGGTGCTGATGACCGCGCTGGCCATGATCATCGGCATGGTGCCGATGGCGCTCGGCCTGGGCGACGGCGGTGAGCAGAACGCTCCGCTGGGACGCGCCGTGATCGGCGGCCTGCTGCTGGCCACAGTGGCAACGCTCTTCTTTGTGCCTGCATTCTTTTCCTTCATTCACGGCCGCATCGAGCGCGGACGCCAGCGCGAGTCGCGTCGCGCTTCCACAGGCCGCTCTTCCATCGAATTCGATGAATTCGATGAGACTCCGGAGTAACTGCTTATGAGTAACCGCTTATGAACGACCGACCCAATCCGAACCCTCAACCCGGCTCCGAACCCGGCGTGGAAAGCTCCGAGCGAGCTCCTGATTCGAGTCCGGTCTCACCGCGCAAGATTGTGACCGCCGCGGTCGTGGTCCTGCTCATCCTGGCGGTGTTGGCCGTTGTCGGCATCCTGCGCCGCGTGCACTCCCACAGAGTTCTCACGGAGCGCACCTACGACCTGGCTGCGCCCACGGTTACGGTGGCTCCGGCACGGCCCGGCGCGCCCGTGGATACTTTTGTGCTGCCCGGCAACGTGACCGCCTATACTGACGCGCCCATCTACGCCCGCACCGACGGTTACCTGGTTCGCTGGTACTACGACATTGGCTCGAAGGTGCAAAAGGGTGCGCTGCTGGCCACCATCGACACGCCCGAACTCGATCGTCAGGTGGCGCAGGCCGAATCGGACCTGGCCACCGCGCAGGCCAACGCCAACATCGCACGCATTCAGGCGGAGCGCTACGCGGCACTGGTCAAGTCGGAAGCAGTTTCACAGCAGGATGCGGATACCTACGCGAACCAGGCCACGGCGACCGCTGCCGCGGTTCGCTCCGCGCAGGCCAACGTGCAGCGGGTGGAGCAATTGCAATCCTTCGAAAAGGTCTATGCGCCGTTTGACGGCGTGGTGACCGCGCGCGCCGTGGACACCGGTCAGTTGATCAACCAGGGTTCGGGCGCCGAGCTGTTTCACATGCAGGCCATCGGCACCCTGCGCGTGTATGCGAATGTGCCGGAGGTTTACGCGCAGACGCTCAAGCGCGGCATGAAGATCGATCTTACTTTTCCCGAGCATGCGGGAAAAATTTATGTCGGAACGCTGGTGCGGACGGCCGACGCCATCGATCCCGCGAGCCGTACGCTGCTGGCTGAGATCGACGTGAATAACCGTTCCGGCGAGCTGCTGCCTGGCTCGCTGGCCCAGGTCCACTTTAAGACGCCCACCGCGGGCGCCACGTTCAATGTGCCAACGGCGGCGTTGATCTTCCGCCGCGACGGCATGGAGCTGGCGAAAGTTGTGGACGGCGACAAGGCGCGCCTGTTGCACGTGGTGATTGGCGAGGATGATGGAGCCACGGTGCAGATTGTCAGCGGCTTGCAGCCTGGCGACCAGATTATCCAGGATCCGCCCGACTCGCTGATCGACGGCGAAAAAGTGACGGTAGTGCAACCGGGGAGCGCGCCCAGCCCCGCAGGAGAACTGTAGCAATGGCGCTTCGGCTCACAATATTGCAGGCCAAGCGGACCCGAGGGTTGCGCAAACTTACTCGCTCCCTCGCTCTCTTGCTCCCTTGCTCCCTGCTTCTGACCGGCTGCAAACCGGTGGGTCCTGACTACAATCGCCCCGGTTACAACGCGCCTGCGGTATACAAGGAGGCGGGCGCGTCGACGGTGACGCCTCCGCCGAGCCCATCCGGCGGCGCATGGCAGCCGGCCAATCCTTCTGACGGCATGTTGAAGGGGAAATGGTGGGAGATTTACCAGGACCCGCAGCTCAACCGGTTGGAAGAGCGCATCGCAACCAACAATGTGCAGCTCAAGCAGGCCTTGGAAACTTACCTTGCAGCGCGAGACCAGGTGAGTGCGGCGCGCGCCAACCTTTATCCCACGCTTTCGGCGAGCGTGACACCCGAAGGCGTAAAGAATTCGCTGAATGCGCCGAATTGGAATAAAAACAGCACCGCTACTTATGCCGACCTGACGATTGCGGGGCAGGCTAGTTGGGAGCCGGATTTCTGGGGCCGCGTCCGGCGCACGGTGGAGGAGGCGCGAGCCAATGCGCAGGCCGATGCGGCCCAGGCTGCGAACGTAGACCTCACTTTGCACGCCGAGCTTGCGACGGATTACTTTGCGCTGCGGGGCCTGGATTCCGAAATCAAGCTGTTTTCGGCCACGGTCGCGGACCTCGAACATCAGCTCGATCTCACGCAGCGGCGGTTCGCCGGGGGTGTGGCCACTCAGGTGGATGTAGCGCAGGCGCGCACCCAGCTCGAAACCGTGCGCGCACAGCTTGTGGATCTGGGTGTGGCGCGCGCGCAGTACGAACACGCCATCGGAACCATCGCCAACTACGATCTGCCGGGCTTCAGTATTCCGGCGTCGCCGTTCGATTTGGCGCTTCCTAAGATTCCGCTGGGCGTGCCTTCGCAATTGCTCGAGCGCCGGCCCGACATTGCCGAGCAGGAACGGCTGGCCGCCGCAACCAATGCGCAAATCGGCATCCAGATCAGCGCTTTTTATCCGGCCATCACGCTCAATGCGACGGGCGGTTTTCAAAGCACCAATCCCGGCACGTGGATCCAGGGGCCGAGTGCGCTGTGGACCCTGGGCGCGCAGGCCGCGGAGCTCCTGTTCGATGCCGGGCAGCGCCACGCTCTCACCGATGCCGCGCGGCACAGCTACGAAGCGCAGGCGGACGGCTATCGCAACACCGTCTTTCAGGCCTTCGAGGACGTGGAAGATCAGCTTGCGAGCTTGCGCATTCTGGAGCAGGAAGCGCGGGTGCAGCAGGGCGCGGTGGATTCGGCGCGGCGTTCCTTTGATTTATCGAATACGCGCTACAGGGGCGGCGTCACCGGCTATCTCGAAGTGTTGACCGCCGAGCAGACCCTCATCAGCGATCAGGTGACGGCGATCAATCTTGAGAGCCGGCAGTTTGCGGCCAGCGTGAGCCTGGTGCGCGCGCTGGGCGGCGGCTGGGATGCGACGCAGTTGCCGAAGTAATGGCGCGGACGTGAGGCGTACTTCCGGCCGATGCGCCGTGCGTTCTGCTTGCCGCGGCCTGAGAGGCGAGGCTCAACTATAATCGTCGTTGACTCCGCATCTAGTTGCGCGTACTGTACTCACTCCACGGGCGCGCGACCTGGCGTGACAGGGCGCATCTCCTCATGCAAAACGACGAGTTCATCTTTCTGACTGGCGCGACCGGGTTCGTCGGAACCCAACTCGTACAGGAATTGTTGCGAACACGCCCTGGCGCTCGGCTGGCGCTGCTCATTCGGCCCGGCAAAGGGCAGTCAGCGGGAGAGCGCGCAGATGCAATCGTTCCTCACGCCGAACGAGAGCGCGTCGAGGCCGTCTCTGGCGATGTGAGCCAGCCCAACTGTGGGCTCGAGCCCGCAGCCTATAACCGCCTGGCTGATGAGATAACGCGAGTGATTCACTCCGCGGCGACAGTGCGATTCGATCACTCGCTGGACGAGGCCCGCCGCATGAACGTCGAGGGCACACGCAACGTGCTGGATTTGGCCGGACGCGCCCGCGGACTTCGCAGCTTTACTTATGTAGGCACGGCTTATGTGGCAGGCCGGCGCACGGGCCTGGTGCGCGAAGATGAACTTTTTGTCGGCCAGGGTTACCGCAACACTTATGAACAGTCCAAGGCAGAGGCGGAGGCGCTTGTGCGTTCGAGAATGGACTCATTGCCAGCGGTAATTTTGCGCCCCAGTATCATTGTTGGCGATTCCCGAACCGGAGTGACCTCCAGTTTCAAAATGATGTACTGGCCGCTAAAAATCTATGCGCGACGTCTTTGGCGCACGGTGCCGGGCTATCCTGACGCCGTGCTGGATATCGTGCCAGTGGACTTTGTGACGGCATCGGTGGCGTATCTTGCGTTCGAAGAGGCCGCTCTCGGCAGCGCGGTTCACCTTTGCGCGGGGCCGCGGGGCAGCGCCACCATCGAAGAAGTTGCGCGGCGTGCGGCGGAGTACTTCAAAGGGCGCGAACCGCGCTATGTCGATCCGCGAATTTTCTTTGCCGCGATCCGGCCGCTGCTGTACCTCACATTGTGGGGAACCAAGCGCCGCGTGCTCGTGGACGGCCGCGCTTACCGCGATTATTTCTCGATGCGCATGCAGTTTGACACCACAAATGCCGAACGGCTCCTCGGACCAGCCGGCCTTTGTCCGCCGCCGGTGATGGATTACCTCGACCGTCTGTTCCACTACTGTGTCGCCAGTGAATGGGGACGCAAGGCAATCTCTGCAGCATGAATCTCATCCGTCGATTTCAGCTCTCGCGAGACCGCAGCGTCACCGTTGCCAACCTGGTGGATGAGCTGCTGTGCCGAAGGGGAGATTGCGAGGTCTCGGTCGGCAAAGACGGCCCCTTTCGTCTTTCTGAATTGCACGCCGAGGTCTGCTCGCTCGATGCCTTCCTCCGCCACTCGATCGGGCTGCGCCCCGGCGAGTTGGTAGCCATTTATCGCAGCAACGATCGCTCCTGCTTCCACTGGTTTTTGGCCGTCATCCGCGCCGGCGGCATCGCGGTACCGCTCAATCCGCAGCTCTCGCTTTCCGAAGTGCGCCGGATTCTCGCCAATAGCGGTACGGAGATTCTTGTCACCGACAAGGCGGTCTTCGAGCGCGCCATCGTGAACCGCGGTGCACTGCATGTTCGCGCCTGGATTCAGGCAGACGATGAGGCGGAAACGATGGATGGATTTGTGCGCGCTGACTTGAGCAAGGCGCCGTCGCCGCCGGCTACCATCGATCCTGCTGCTACCGTCGCCGTCTTTCACACTTCCGGCACCAGTGGGTTTCCAAAGGGAGCGGCTCTCTCAAGCAACGCCCTGCTCGGAGCGCGAGCGTCCACGGTGCTTTCCGGACTTTTTCTTGGCCCCAGGGATCTCGCACTCATCGCGCTGCCATGGTCGCACATTATGGCCACAAGCATTGCGCTTTACGGGCTGATGGCCGGAATCCGCGGGTGCTTTCTTGAGAGATTCGATGTTGAAGATGCGCTTCGCCTCGTCGAGCGTTTCAAGGTGACCACATTTGTGGGCGTGCCCGCGATGCTCGCGCGTCTGGTGAACAGCAATCCCGACCCGGCGCGGCTGGCCAGCGTGCGCGTGTGGCTTTCAGCCAGCGACCATTTGCCTGAGGAGGTTCGCCGGCGCCTGCGGGAATTCGGCGCTCTGGCAAGGCTCGGCAGGCATCGTATGCCACCGGTCTTGCTGAATGGCTACGGCATGGTGGAGTTGGGCGGCCTGGCCATGATGGGAGTCGATCTGTCATTTCTCCGGTCGAGCGGCGGCTTGTGTTTTCCTGTGCCTCCGTTTCAGGTTCGCATTGCCGATGAGCAAAATCGCCGTATGAAGGCGGGGGCCACGGGCGAGTGCCAGATCCGCAGGCGCGGCCTCGCACCCCATTATTGGAACGACAAGGGCAAGGGCTCCGGTCTGCTGACTGAAGACGGCTGGTTGCGAACGGGAGATCTGGCCACGCGCAACCGGCTCGGCTTGATCAGAATCGTGGGGCGCATGAAGGACGTGATCAAGTCTGGCGGCTACTCAGTTTACGCGCGCGAGCTGGAAGAAGCGATCCTGGCTCATCCGGCTGTGGCCCGCGCGATTGCCTTCGGCCTGCCGCATAAGGAGAAAGGCGAGATTCCCGTCGCGGCGGTCGAACTCCAGCCGGGCTTGCCGGCCGTTGAAAGCGATCTGCTGGATTGGTGCCGGAAGCATCTCGCTCCGTACAAAGCTCCGCGCCGCATCTGGATTCTTGTCCCCGGCGGCTTACCGCAGAATGACAACGGCAAAATTCTGAGGCGGGTTCTGCGCGAGCAGTTCGCTCAAGAAATCACCCAGAATCCGTCGCCAATCCCTAATCGTGCCCCAGTGCATCTACCGGGGTGAGCCGCCCGGCACGCCAGGCGGGAAGAGCCCCCGCAATCAGCCCCGCCAGTATAGCGATTCCCATCGCCTGCGCCAGCAGAGGCCAGCGCACCGACGCCGAAACGATACTCGCAGTTTGCGGCATGGCGGCAAGCACACGCAGGGCAGTCCATCCGAGCGCGATGCCAAGAAATCCCCCGCCCAGGCCCAGCATGGCTGCCTCAAGCTGGATGAGGACAAGTATCTTCGACCGCCTCCAGCCCAGGGCGCGAAGAATGCCGATCTCGCGCGTACGTTCGAAGACCGACATCGCCATGGTGTTGGCGATGCTGAGGATTCCGATGAGCAGGGCAAGAGTCGAGGTGCCCCACGCGGAGGCTTCGGCAAGCTTGACAAACTGATTGTCGCTGGCACGCTCGGCTGCCGGAACTGCACGAAGCCCCGGCAAAGCGGTCTCGATCTCGGCTTGCGCATGTTTCAGATATTGCTGCCACGATTCTCCGCGGGGCGCAGGCCGCAGCCACACATGAACCGTCGACACCTTTCCCTCTAAGCCGCTGAGCTGTTGCAGTTGATCGAGCGGCATGATCATCGCATCCGCTTCCAAAGCCGACGCGCCGTGATAAACACCCGTCACTGTGAATTGCGCGCCCTGAATCTCTATCGTGTCACCGGGCCGCTTGCTCAGATTCTGCGCCAGCAGATCGCCCAGCATCACTTCCGGCTCGTCATCGTTGAAGCGCCGTCCCGCGAGAATCTGGAGCGAGCCAAATTCATAGGAGCCGGCCTTCCAGCCATAAACCAGCGCATTCACCTCCGGGGTCAGGTCCATCACGTTGTAGATGGTGGGCGTGGCCTGCGCCACATCGGGCAATGCCCTGATCTTCGCCGCCGCCGACTCATCCATTGAAGTATTGAGAAACGTGCCTTGAATCACCTCGAAGTCAATGCCGCTGCTCGAATAAATGCGCATCCACTGCTGTTCGAATCCGCGGGAGAAGCCCACCAGGCCGACAAACGCCGCCACCGCCATCCCAATTCCACACAACGTCAGCGAAGTTCTCAGCCGCCGGCGCAGGAGGTTTTTCCAGACAAATCCCGTAAGTGAAAGTGATGAGGTCATGGGGCTGGTGGTGGTCCTTCTGGCGCGCAGATTGGTAAAGGGTGAATGGCGCACGAGCCTGTCATCTTCCGCTTTACCTGCGCAGAAAGAATATGAGGTTCGAGGAGACTCTTGCAATGCGCAACGATGGCCCTTAGATGCCTTCGCCCATCGAGACGTAGACGCGCAGGCGATCCAGTTCCGCAGTATAGGCGGCGCGTTCGGCCTCTTCGTCGGCGAAAGGCTGGGCCCAGCGCTCGGTCGCGCCAAGGCGCTCTTCCAGTTCTTCCACGCGTGAGGAGAGGGCGATGAGCGCGTCGGAGAGCGGGTCTTTGATCTCGTGCGGGTCGGTGATGAGCACACGTTGGCCGTCGTGGTAAACGATGTGCGCGGGCACTCCCACTACCGTGGAGTTCGGCGGCACGTCGGAGAGAACCACCGATCCCGCGCCGACGCGCGAGTTCTCACCCACGGTCACGTTGCCGAGGATGTTGGCGTTGTTGCCGATAAAAACGCCGTCGCAGACCGTGGGGTGGCGCTTGCCGTGGCCTTTGCCGGTGCCGCCCAACGTGACGCCCTGGTACATGGTTACGTCACTGCCGACGATCGCGGTTTCACCGATGACGACGCCCATGGCATGGTCGATGAAAAGCCGCTGCCCGATCAGCGCGGCGGGGTGAATGTCGACGCCGGTATAGAAGCGCGATATCTGCGAGAGAACTCTCGCCGGCAGGCGCAGCTTGTGACGCCAGAGCCAGTGCGACAAGCGATAAATCCATACCGCCCAGAGGCCCGGATAGCAGAGCAGGACCTCAAGGCGAGTGCGCGCAGCCGGATCGCGCTCCATGATGGAGTGGATGTCGTCGTGCATGCGTGCGAACAAGAACATAGGGACTGAGGGACTAAGGGACTAAGGGACTGAGGGACTAAGGGACTGAGGGACTGAGGGACTGAGGGGCAAAGAGATTAAGACGGAAACCTCACCAAACACGGGTACGCAGCGCCTTTCCCTAGTCCCTAGTCCCTTAGTCCCTAGTCCCTGCCTTTCTTACGCCGGCACCGCGATGGGCTCGGCTTGCAGAGCCAGCGCCTGCTGGCGCAGCGGCTCGAATAGCACGCTCGACAGGTAGCGCTCGCCGAAGTCGGGCAGCACAACCACGATCAGCTTGCCTTTATTCTCAGGCCGGGCAGCCACCTTGAGCGCCGCAACCGTGGCTGCGCCGCAACTGATGCCGACAAAGAGGCCTTCCTCTTTGGCAAGACGGCGCGCCATCTCGACCGCTTCATCGTTGGTCACCTGGACGATTTCGTCGATGAGCTTGGTGTCGAGCACGCTGGGCACAAAGCCGGCGCCGATGCCCTGAATCTTGTGCGGGCCGGGCTTGCCGCCGGAGAGCACGGGGCTGTCCGTGGGCTCGACGGCGATGGCCTTGAACGATGCCTTCTTGGGCTTGATGTAGTTCGCCACGCCTGTGATGGTGCCGCCGGTGCCCACGCCGGAGATGAGAATGTCAACCGCGCCATCGGTGTCGTCCCAGATCTCGGGGCCGGTGGTGTGCAGGTGGATGGCCGGGTTGGCGGGGTTGTCGAACTGCTGGAGCATGTAGCCGTTGGGCGTCTTCTCCAGAATCTCGTTGGCCTTGGCGATGGCGCCCTTCATGCCGTTGGGGCCGGGGGTGAGCACAATTTCCGCGCCATAGGCGAGCAGCGTCACGCGGCGCTCCAGACTCATTGTCTCGGGCATGGTGAGGATGAGCCGGTAGCCCTTGACCGCGGCCACAAAGGCCAGCGCGATGCCCGTATTGCCGCTGGTGGGCTCGATGAGCACGGTTTTGCCGGGAGAGATTTTGCCCCTTCTTTCGGCGTCTTCGATCATGGCAAAGCCGATGCGGTCCTTGACGCTCGACGCGGGGTTCTGGCTTTCCAGCTTGACGACTACGGTAGCCGGAAGTCCGGCTGCCACACGGTTCAACCGCACCAACGGAGTACGGCCGATCAATTCAGTTACATTCGCGGCAATGCGCGCCATGATGATCTCCTTTTTCCGGGGGCACAGGCCCGGACCTCTGGTGTTTCGGATATTGGGGTGGTGCAGCTTGTCGGGTGAGAAAATCGAGCGCGCTTCGGGCGCACTTCAGCATCGCGGCTGGCACCAGGACGGCGTTAGCGACATCGATGCATAGTTATAGGGTAGACCCAAGGCGCAGGAAATGGCAAGAGATTGATCTACCGAATTCCTTACAATTGATAGAATTAAGGGTGGGAGTAGGCTCCATGGATGCACCCGAAACCGTGGTCCAACCGGCGCTTAATGCTGCACCGAAAGCAGAATTGCGGCCTTCGCCGGAGGGCCTCGAGTGCCTTTCAAGACTTGCGCGGACCTATGTATGGTGGAAGACTCCCGAAGAAGCGATGCGCTTCCCCGAGCGGGTGGCAGCGCAAGTGCTAAATCTCGGTACTTGGGACGATCTGACCGCGTTGATTGAGGCCGCCGGTGAGCCTTATCTGCGGCAAGTGCTTCGAGGCGCCGAGGCCGGCCAGTTGGATGCGCGCTCGTGGAACTACTGGCATTATCGGCTGGGATTGGCAGAATACGGCGTCAAGGCGGTGCCACAGATGCCCGCGAGGAAAATGGCGTGACCGACTTTGAGCCGCATTGGAAGGTGCTTCCAACAGCACAGCGTGAGCTTTGGCCGCAGCTAAAAGCGGGCCAGGAGTTGGGTTTCGTTCTCTATGGCGGCACAGCTGTGGCGCTGCGTCTCGGGCACAGAAGCTCGATTGATTTCGACTTTTTCACGGAAAGGCCGCTTGACCGGGAGAAACTGCAAAGAAAATTTACATTTCTTCGTCGGTCCACACTGATTCAAGACCGTCCGGACACACTCAGTGTGCTGGCTCCCATGGCAGACGGCAGTGTCAAGGTCTCCTTCTTCGGCGGAATCGACATAGGCCGCGCCGGGGTTCCCGATGTAACACCCGACGGAGTGGTAGAGGTCGCATCGCTCCTTGACCTGCTGGCAACAAAGTTGAAGGTTCTTCAGCAGAGGATCGAGGCAAAAGACTATCTGGATATTGCCGCCATCCTTCGTGCGGGCATTCGTCTCCAAGACGGTTTGGAAGCTGCGTGTGCCCTCTACGCCGCGAATTTCCAGCCCAGCGAAACTCTAAAGGCTCTGACCTATTTTGAAGGCGGGGACCTGGTTGAATTGCCCGATGAAGTTCGACAAGTCCTGGTCACGGAGGCCCGCACGGTGCAGAAGATCCTCGTGTTCGCCAAGGCCTCGCCACGGCTTTCTGCGTTGGACTAACGGCTTAGGACCGCTATTCCCCGATCAGTTTGCAGGAGATCGGGATGCTTTGGCCTTGAATCGCTTTGAGGGCGCCCTCGTAGATTCCGCAATCGAGCAGGTTGTCCGGCGAGGATTTGCGGCCGGAGTAGACGTTGATCAACATCTGCGGACCCTGGTTGTCCATCCATTTCATCATGGGCTGATTGAGCTTGACGCTGTCGAATATGGCCGTCGCGCCGGGAG
>Ga0302156_10004272_pt1 | contig 10593 bp, 7 predicted proteins | sample I_Bog_N3_2_FD_193503 | JGI IMG/M metagenome (GOLD analysis project Ga0302156, IMG submission 193503) | Peat permafrost microbial communities from Stordalen Mire near Abisko, Sweden - I_Bog_N3_2 | ecosystem: Environmental > Terrestrial > Soil > Wetlands > Peat | place: Sweden: Abisko, Stordalen... | reverse complement strand
AGAGTTGAAAGTCAAGCAATTCAATGTATATAAATGAATATACACGCTTTAGCGTGTGGTAGGACCTCCTATCTCATACCACTTGCTTCCAAGTGGTCCCTTTGCATGGCGATCAACTGGCGCCGTGTGAGAGGTCTCCTTGGAGAAAGTCTGAGCCGACGCCCAGGGCCAACTGACATGTTGGCGCTCTCAGATGTTTTATTTTTGCCTGCGTATTTTGCCAATCGCGCCGCGCCTGAAGCGGGCGCTTTGCAGACAATCTCGATTGTTTACTCAGCTATTCTCTTGTTCCGGCGGGGCAAGGATTGCCTTCTGCTGAACTTCAAGCGCCGTGAGCAAATGTTGTCGCATCACTTGCCGGGCCCTCTTCGCGTCCCGTCTCTCTATACAGTCCAACATCTCAATGTGTGCGGGCATCACGCGCTGGACGAGATCGCTTTCCGATGAGACAAGTTCGCGAATCTCGACCATTAAATCATTGATCGAGTCCAGCAACAACGTGAGCAACGGATTGTGTGTTGTTTGAGCGAGACGCCGATGGAACTCAGAATCCTTGACCGCGTAGAGTTCTGGATCTCCTTTGACCGCTTCCATTTCTCCAAGGATGCGACGAATATCCTGAATGTCTTCTTCCGAAGCTTGCTCGGCTGCCAGACCGATGTTCTCCACCTCAAGCAGAGAGCGGACCTGATGCAGGTGATTGAGGCTGACATCCCGGCCCCACGAGCGGAGGAACAGATTCAGCGGCTTCACTACTTCTTCGCGACTCAATGCGCGAACGGTAGTGCCGATTCCGTGAGTGGTTTCCAGCAATCCACTCGCAGCAAGAACGCGAACTGCTTCTCGAACAACTCCGCGACTGACTCCCAGGCTCTCCGCAAATTCCCTTTCCGGAGGGAGTTTTGTTCCAACGGCCAACTGTTCAGAGAGGATTTTGTCTTGTATAGCATGGACGACACGGTCGACCAACGCATTCTTATTACCTATCGATCCGAAACGAACTCTTCGTACTTTCCTGACAAGTGGCCTTGGCATTCGCTGCTCCCAATTGACTCCCATCATAGTTTCTTCCCGAGCGAAGTCAAAGCCGCAGGGGTTGGGGTGGCGCATTCCGTGGGATTGCTTTACCATGATCGCCGTCCAGTGTCCGGCGTCTAGTGTTCACTGTTCAATGCATCTACCTGGAGGAATCTAACATCCATGATCATTCGGCTCGTATATAGAATCTCTATCCTCGCCTTGATGACAACTGCCCTGCTCACCGCTCAGGAAACCCGCAAGACCATCGTCAACCGCTCGCCAAATCCCGCCGACGACTCCAAGGAGAACTCGGCCACAGTTCCAGATGTTTTTGCCATCACCGGTCACTTCGATCGCATTGTGATTCTGCGCTTCAAATACAAGACGGATCTGCTCGCCGGCATGCAGCAGATGGTGAAGCAGGAGCACATCCAGAATGGCGTCATCCTGAGCGGAGTGGGCTCGGTACGCGGCTACCAGATACACCAAGTGGCCAACCGTACCATGCCCTCGCACGATACTTTCGTGAGCAATCCAACTCAGCCGGCGGATCTGGTCAGCATGAATGGATACGTCATCAACGGCAGAATTCATGCGCACGTAACGCTGGGAACACCGGAGAAAGCCATCGCCGGTCATCTCGAACCTGGGACCACGGTCTTTACCTTTGCGGTCATCACCATCGGCGTGATGAGCGATGCCGATCTAAGCCGCGTGGATGACAAGACGTACCGATAAAGCAGGAGTGCCGGATAGCGGGATTCAGTTTTGCAAGTTGGACATCCTGGCAACAGGCGTCTTAACGCCTCGCCTGACAGCTTCTCTGCCTCGGGGTTCCTTTTCTGCGCCCATAGCTGAACTCTCTGTTTATCAATTCCATCGTCGGCTATTCACAATGCCATGTGGTACGACATAGGAGGTCCTACCACTTTTTAACTAATTCAATACAAACATGTTACAATCTGCTACTTGACATTTATTATCTCCCGTGCGTATCTTGGGTCGATTCATTTTCAAAGGAGACTCGTACGATGAAAGCGCAAGTTCGCGATTTGACCCTTGCTTTGAGAAGAACATTTTCAGGAAGGAACGAGGGCGAAATCTGGTGCAGATTAGGTGTGCTCGCCCTTTGTCTCCTCCTGCTGGGCGGAGGAAAGCTATTTAGTCAGGCGGACACGGGAAGCATTACCGGAACGGTAACGGATGCTTCTGGCGCCGTCGTGCCTGGCGTGAAAGTTTCCATCGTTGCGGCTGCAACCAACCAGCGGCAAGACGTTACGACGGACGGCGCGGGTCGCTATTCCTCCGGTCCGCTGCGCCCCGGTGAATATCGCGTTGAAGCCGAGCTGGCCGGTTACAAGCGTCTGGTCAACAAGAGTATCGTGCTGCAAGTCCAGGAAGCCGCAGTGATGGATCTCACGATGGAAGTTGGCGGCGTGCATGAGGTGGTGACGGTTACCACAGCCCCGCCGATGGTCGACACCAGCGACGCGTCACAAGGGTCGGTCATCGAGGAGAAAAGCGTCTCTGACCTTCCGCTGAATGGCCGCGACTACCTTCAGTTGGCGTTGCTTTCTGAGGGCGCTTTGCCTCCTCCGAACTCGCATACCGCAGATGGCAATTCCAACAACAGGGCGGCGGGCTTTACCGCAGGCGGAGTGCGCGACACGGATAACAGCTACCTGCTCGATGGATTTGATAACAACATCGATGACACCTCGTTCGATGTGGCCCAAGCCGAGGTCGTGAAGCCCTCCGTCGATGCGATCCAGGAGTTTAAGGTGCAAACCAACGCGTATCCGGCGCAGTTCGGCAGATCGGCCGGTGGCGTAGTGAACATCAGCATGAAGTCAGGAAGCAACGGATTCCATGGGACTGCATATAACTTTGTCCGCAATGAATTCTTTGATGCGAGGGACGACTTTAATTCCGGTAGACAAGCTCCTATCAAGCGCAACGACTACGGCTTTTCCGCAGGTGGGCCCGTTCTCAAGAATAAAGCGTTCTTCTTCTTCGCATGGGAAGATCTAAAGCTGAGAGAATCCTACATTGACAACAACACGATTCCGACAGCGCAAATGCTGCTGGGCAATTTCTCTGCACTCAGCGCCACCATCTATGACCCTGCGCAATACAACGCGGCAACCAATACGCGGACAGCCTTCACGGGCAATATTATCCCGCAAAGCCGGTGGGACTCGGCGGCCCAACAACTCCTCAAATACTTTCCAACTCCACAAAACACCAATGCCACACAAAATTTCATCTACGTTTCTCCCAACGACGAAGATCTCCACCGAATCAATACGCGAGAGGATTTTCAGCTCTCCCAGAAAGATCAACTGTCGTTCATCTACAACAGTCAAACAGTATTTATTCCGTCATATCCTGTCCTGCCTCCGCCATCGTTTGGCGGCGACTCGCGCCAGAGAAATACCTGGGGCTATGGCGGCGGTATCACCTGGACCCATGTTCTATCTCCGAATTTTGTGACAAGCAGTAAAGCCGGGTGGTTCGGGGATACATACCAAATCTCCTACCCCCCAGCGGCGTTAGCTCTTGGGAGCCTGACCACAAATATCGGCCTGCCCCTGCCTACGTCACCGCTTCCGATATCGTTTCCAAACTTTACACTCACCGGCTATTCAACCATCGGACCGGGCAACAACTTGCCCAATCGGTCGCAGGGGGAAAACCGGCAGATTGTGAACGATACCAACTGGGTCAAGGGTGCTCACACCATCCAGTTTGGTGCCGGGATTCAATGGATACAGACCAACAGCAACAACTCCCGGAGCGAAGACGGAGTCATTGCTTTCAGCGGCAAGTACACCAGAAACCCCGCTACCAGTTCCGGCGGAAACGCGTTTGCCGATTTCCTTCTCGGTCAGGTTGATAATGTCACCTTCAGCACGAATACGAGAGTACAAGCGCGGGCAATCAACCTGGATGGATATTTTCAAGACGAGTGGAAGGTCAACAAGCGTTTCACTGTGAATGTGGGCCTGCGGTACCAGTACCTGACGCCGTTCCACGACATCTTTGACAGACTGACGAATCTCGATATGGACACGAACCCTGCGCAGCCCCAGATCATTTATGAGGGCTCCAGCACGAGCACGTCTTTCGTGCACAACAGCCCCCTCGATTTTGAGCCCCGTATCGGCCTGGTGCATCAATTCTTCAATGATAAGGTGGTGTTGCGTGCCGGCTATGGGGTCAACTCCCCGTTCCAGAGATTCTCTCCATTCGGCGACTCTGACTCCATGGTCGTGAATCCTCCTTACGACGTTTCAATCACCACCAGCAGCAACGGCATCACTCCATCTTCGCAACTGTCGAATGGAATCCCCAGTAACTTCGTGGCTCTGTCAAGTGCGAATAACGTGACGCTGGCTTCCATGCAGCGCAATCCGCCGCACGCGTATAACCAGCAGTGGAATTTGAGTGCACAATACCAATTTGCCAGGGACTGGATGGTTCAGGTTGGTTATATCGGCAGCAAGGGCACGCATATCGTGAACTTATACGATGCAAACTACGTAAAATCCCTGGCCTCTGGAAGCGTCAACGCGCGGCGTCGCTTCGGCAACCTGTTCGTTCCAACATCCGCTCCAGGCACCGCCGGGGCTGCGCAGGGAGTGACCATTCCGCTTCTAGCCCAGATTCTACGGACGGAATATTCAGGAAATGTAAACTTCAACGGCATGCAGACAACTTTGACGCACCAGCTATCCCAAGGCTTTACAATTTTAGGCAGTTGGATATGGTCAAAGGCACTCGGAGATACCTACGACGTCGCAACCGGCGGCGGTATTGCAAGCTATAACTACCAGAATCCAGCAAATCTTCGTGGCGAATACGGTCCGTTGGACACGAACCTATCGCAGTCATTCGTTATAAGCGGACTGTGGGACCTGCCTTATGGTCACGGAAAGCGGTTTGGAGCAAGCCTTCCTGCCTGGGCTAACACCTTGTTGGGAGACTGGAGCCTGGACGGAATCATGACCAAGACGGCGGGAAGCCCGTTTAACGTAACCGTGAACGGAAATCCCTCGAACTCCGGGCAAACCGATCGGCCCAACATCGTCGGCAATCCGTACGCCCCTACAGGTGGACAAAACAAAGCACATTTTCTCAACGTCGCGGCATTTCAAGCCAATACAGCATATACCTACGGGAATATGCAGCGGGACTCCATGGTTGGTCCCCGCTACACCGATGTCGACTCCTCTCTATCAAAAGTGGTGACGATGTTCAATGTAAAGGATCAGCCTGTAAACCTTCAGCTTCGCTGGGATATTTTCAATATTGCCAACCACCCCAACTACAACATACCGGGCACTACTTTGGGTACTGGGACCTTCGGGCAACTAACAAGCGACGTTGCTGCACGACAGATGCAAATCGCCGCCAAAATTATCTTCTAACCACAAAGAGCACCTTGGCATAATGAACAGCTCTGCTTGCCACCCTTTGATGATCCGCTCATCGAAGGGTGGCAAGTTAGCGTACGCACCCTTTTGCAGGCTGCTGGCGCAGCCTGAACGCATTGCGACAATTCGGCACGACAGAAACGAGAAGAAGAAAATGGCGAAGATTGGATTCATCGGGCTTGGCATTATGGGTAAGCACATGTTGCGCAACCTGCGGAAGGCAGGACATGAACTGGTTGCATACGATATTGTCGCGGCTTCGGTAGACACAGTGGTCGGCGATGGCGTGGAACGCGGCGCGTCGTGCAAGGACGTAGCGGCTCGCACGGATGTAGTGATTACCATGCTCCCCGACGGCCCAGAGGTAGAGCATGCAGTGCTAGGCGCGAGCGGAGTGCTGGAAGGCGCTCATACGGGATCGACCCTCGTGGACATGAGCTCTATCAGCCCGATCGTGTCGCAACAGATTGCGGCGGCATGCACTAAGAAGGGGGTTGCATTTCTGGATGCGCCTGTCAGCGGCGGCGAGCCAAAGGCCATCGACGGCACGCTGGCGATCATGGTTGGCGGCGACGAGGCGACCTTCGACAAGGTCGCTCCGTTGCTCATGCTGATGGGGTCGAGCGTTGTGTTGGCAGGCGCAGTCGGCGCGGGCAACGTTACCAAGCTGGCGAATCAGATCATCGTGGCCTGCAACATCGCCGCGATGTCCGAAGCCCTTGTGCTTGCGGACCGCTGCGGTGTCGATGCGGAAGTTGTGTTCAATGCAATTAAGGGCGGCCTTGCCGGCAGCACGGTACTGAACGCCAAGGCGCCCATGGTGATCGCGCGCAACTTCAAGCCCGGCTTCCGCATTCGGCTGCATCAGAAGGACCTTCGCAATGCGCTGCTCACAGCCGAATCGAAAAAAGTGGCCCTGCCGCTGACAAGCCTGGTGCAGCAAATGCTAATGGCGCTGATGAACCAGGGCAGCGGAGATCTCGATCACTCGGCACTTTATACCTTCATTGAGGAAATGGCGCCGAAAAGCCCCGGCAAGCGCGGTCAGAAATGAAAACTGCTTCGCTCTGCTAAGGTTAGTTGCCGGAAAGAAATGGCGTTGCCCCGCGACGCGTGTCCCTGAGCAAGCTGTTGCATGCATTGGAGAAAGAGATGGCAGCGTCTGGAAGCGATCGAGTCGAAACCATGATGACTCGGCGCGAATGGGCCGTCGTATTGCTACTCGTGATTTCGGCCGTCATCAACTATGTCGACCGCAGCAATCTTTCCATCGCTGCGCCCTTGATTCAGCGACAGTTCAACTTGTCACCCATGCGAATCGGCTCCTTGCTGTCGGCATTCTTCTGGACTTATGCGTTGATGCAGATTTCCGGAATTGCCGGATGGTTCTCCGATCGGTTTCCAGTGGGTTGGGTGATGTTTGGAGGATACGTCTTATGGTCCGGCGCAACGGTCATAACTGGATTGACATCGAGTTATGCGGGCCTTTTTGTGGCTCTTCTCCTGCTCGGTATCGGTGAGTCAGTCGCGTATCCCTGCTACTCGCGAGTCTTTGCGGAGCTTCCTCAGCAGCAGCGCGGACGAGCCAACGCGCTCATCGACGCCGGCACAAAGCTTGGACCGGCGGTGGGCGCGTTCGTGGGCGGCCTGCTGCTTGTGCACATTGGCTGGCGGATGCTCTTCATTGTTCTCGGAGCTGGCGGACTTTTGTGGGTTCTGCCGTGGCTCCGCATCATGCCACACTACGGGCGCAGAGTGAGTGGAGGCGATGCCCCGCCTCTTCCTTCCATTGCAAGACTGATACGCGTGAAGAGCGCATGGGGAACTTTTCTCGGGCATTTCTGCGGAAACTATTTCCTCTATTTCCAACTGTCATGGCTCCCTATCTACTTGGTGCGCGAAGAAAAGCTGTCGATCGGATCCATGTCACGGCTTGCCTCCGGGGTTTTCCTGTTGATTGCATGTTCCACCCTTGTCGCGGGATGGATCTCCGATCGATTGATCGCTGCCGGCGCCTCGCCCACACGGGTTCGGAAGAATGTTGTGGTGGGCGGCCTGACTGTGGCCTCGAGCCTTCTGTTCCTGGCGTTCACTCATGGAAATCTTCCATTATCGATTGCCATAATGACCGTAGCCTGCATCGGCTATGGGGCCTTTGCTTCCAACCACTGGGCCATTAGCCAGACTCTGGCTGGGCCTGCGATGGCGGGACGTTGGACAAGCATGCAGAATGGGATCGCCAATCTCGCTGGCATTGTCGCTCCCTGGGTCGCAGGAGCAATCGTTCAGATCAGCGGCAGCTCGCGCATGGCATTCTTTATCACGGGGTCTGTCGCCATCGCGGGAGCATTCATCTGGGCGCTGCTTGTACGGAGGGTAGAGCCTGTCCAGTGGGACGCAAACGTGGGCGCTCTGGAGACAACAAGATGAGAGTCCATTGGGGATCGACATTTCATCGAGTCGCACCGGCCACCGACTCTGAAGGGATTGTCCAGAATGGTTTCCCGCTCAATCAACGATGCGAACCCTACACGTCTAGAAATCTATTCCCGCGCCAATGAAGTGGGGAGCCCATTCGCCTCAAATTCCTTGTGTGTAATACAGGACGGACGCCCGGTGCGAAGCAGACATTGCCCGCAACCTCAGTGGAGATTGGGATAGGTTCTGTAAGCGACGAGTTGAGCGTCGAAAAAGGTTCCGCTGAGGCGCGAGGTTTTGAGGAGGACTTCGAAGTAAGGAAATCGTTTCGCGCCGAAGGTGTTCAGCAAATTCTGCATTTGGATTTCGGAAGAGAGAAAAGCAGCCGCGGCGCCGGTCGCATCGGAGTCGGTTCCTGCGATGAGGACGATGCTTCCCGTGTGGCTCAGGTTAGGCAGATAGGCAATGGTTGCTGAAGCCGCAGAGTCGAAGTAGACTGCCTGCTCTCCCGGCCGCGGATGGCGATTGCGCACGATTGCCACCGCATGCGTGTAGTCGTAGTCGGTGACGAAGTTGAGCTGATCGTCGAAGAGGTCATCCCAGGGAACCGCCTTCTTGCCGCCGATCAGGATCACGTTGTCGCGCTTGATCTCGTCCGCGGTAAAGTAACGTGCCAGCGTGAGGTAATGCGGGTAGTTTGCCGGGATCTCGCCCAGCAGCGACTGAGCAGCGCGCACGGCGCCAAAGGTCACCAGGTTGTGTCTGAGGACCTGGTTCACATCCTCCTTGCGATCCGCACTCATGTTCGACGATTGAATCTGCTGAATAAATCCGCGCGAAATGTAATCACCAAGCGTAAGCGGATTGCCGGTAATATCCTCCACCACGCTGGCCGAATCGTCGGACAATACGAGATCGGTCTGGCGGTGGGGGTCGAGAAAGCTGCTCCAGAATGCGGTCAAGGCCGGTTGGCCATCCCATGGATAAAGTGCCTTGAGCAAGGAGCGGTTCTGGACGTAGAGCGCGACGCAGGCGAGAGCAAGCGAAATGCTCACAAGGGGCCACACCAGACGCCGGAGATGCCTGAGCTTTCGAGAGTCCTGGCGAGACGTGGTGTCGCCAACCGGCGTTATTTCGCGTGCGGACTCTGCCTGCACCTGCACCCCGACCGCCGACTGCTGGGCCAGTCGGCGGCGAAAGACGAGCCGGTAGCCGCCGCGGGGAATTTCAAAGAGGAGAGGCTCGTTGACGCCGGTTGATTCAAAATACGATTCAATGCGCTTGCGGAGTTCGGTGGCGTTGACCCGGACAATATTATCCGCACTGCGATCGTAGGAGGCGGGCCTGCCGAAAACTCTGGCGCCGATCTCCTGTTCGTGAATTTCGGGGCACCCCTCCTTGAGCGACTGTTTTCCTACGTAGAGCAGAAAATCGCGCAGGCGGGTCGAGCGGCTGAATTGCTCGCTGGCGGCAACGCGCTCGATGAGCGCCCGCCGCTCTTCGAGGGTGGGCAGTGCTTCAGCGTCACCCACGGCCGGATTTTCAACAACTGTTCCCATCGCCGTGAACCGAGGTACTCTCCCAAGTCTACGCCGTGATGCGGTTGGCAGCAATGCGTGCGAGAAGCGCCCGGAATCGTATTCTTACGGCCCCCTTAACCAGCCGATCCCGCAACCGCCTTGCGCCATCTAACGCCTTGAAAACTAAATGCTTCCTGGTCTTCTAGCGGTTAAATTCGCGACCTTCTTCCGGTGAATTAACTTGCGGGTCGTATCGAGCGCCGAGAAGAATGCGAGTCCGGGTTCAAAAGGCCGAGGACGGAGCTTTGTAAGCGCAACTTCCTCGAGAAGCGAGTCGTTGCAAGGCACCGGTTCGCACCAACCAGATCCAAGACGCAACCATATCGATCCACTTTTCAGGAGGAATCATTGGTAATGAAAACGTTCATCAGTTCCACGACGCGCACGATGTTTTGGTTGTTGATCCTCGCGGGGATCATCGCAGGGGCCGGTTCGCTCGAGGCGCAGCGGTATCTCGGTGGAATCAGCGGCACCGTGGCCGATCAAACCGGCGCCATACTTCCTGGCGCGCAGGTGGCGGCTGTCGAAAGCAGCACGCAATTCAAAACGGTAGTCAAATGCGGCGCCGACGGCGCCTTCTCCATCCCCTCGCTCTCGCCTGGCACGTATGCGGTGTCGGTTACAGTCGCGGGATTCAAGACGGAGACGCAAAGCAACGTGATTCTGACCGCTGGACAGGTTGTCCAGCTCGATTTCAAACTTTCACCTGGTAGTGTCAGCCAATCCGTGCAGGTCCTCGCAGAGACGGGGTCATTGATCGACACCAGTTCCCCGACCCTTGCCACGACGATGGATATGCAGGCGGTGGCGGATCTGCCGAACAACGGACGTAATGTGTACGTGATGGACACCCTGGCTCCTGGCGTGGTGACGACGACCGGCAACTATTTCACAGCCAAGTCTAGCCAATACACCAATCCTTATAGCGGCACGTCTACGGCAATCACCGCGTACGGCACGGGCGGCCACGTTCGACTCACGCTGGATGGCATCCCCGCCGACGCCCCGGAGCGCTTCTCGGGTACAAACTATCTCAATTTCAATCCCGCGCCGGACGCAGTCCAGGAAGTGAAGACAGAAAACGGCATCTTCGACGCGCAGATTGGCCACAGCAGCGGCATGGTGATCAACACCGTCGT
>Ga0302156_10004271_pt1 | contig 10594 bp, 8 predicted proteins | sample I_Bog_N3_2_FD_193503 | JGI IMG/M metagenome (GOLD analysis project Ga0302156, IMG submission 193503) | Peat permafrost microbial communities from Stordalen Mire near Abisko, Sweden - I_Bog_N3_2 | ecosystem: Environmental > Terrestrial > Soil > Wetlands > Peat | place: Sweden: Abisko, Stordalen... | reverse complement strand
GCCGCACCAGCCGACATCGATTGGAGCCAGACCGTTGCCGGCCCATGGTTGGCGGAGACGCTGGCGACCCTGCGTCATCCCGATTGGCTCTCGCGGGTCGATCCCGGTCAATATTTTCAGGGTACTCTGCGACCCTATCAGCAGTCGGGTGTGCAATGGCTCTATCTGCTAACGCAGCTCAAGCTTGGGGCTTGCCTTGCGGACGATATGGGGCTCGGCAAAACCATCCAAGTGTTGTCGCTGCTGCTGGTGATCAAGAATGAGAACAGGGGAAATCGCAAACCTTGCCTGCTCGTAGCCCCCGCCTCGTTATTAGCCAATTGGGCCGCCGAGATTTTTCGATTTGCGCCGAGCCTGAAAACAGTCGTGGTCCATCCATCGGCTGCGCCGTCCGAGAAACTGAACACTTACAGTGCAGGACAATTCGCAAATGTCGATCTCGTAATCACGAGCTACGGCTTTCTGACGCGCACGCCTTGGCTAGAAACGACATCGTGGCGATTTGTGGTGCTCGATGAAGCACAGGCCATCAAGAACCCGGCTGCTAAGCAGACAAAATCCGTCAAGAGGCTCAAGGCCGAAATGCGCATTGCGCTGACTGGCACGCCCATCGAGAATCGGCTCGGTGACCTATGGTCGATCTTCGACTTCATCAATCCGGGCCTGTTGGGATCGTCGAAGGAATTTTCGACATTCGTCAAACGCCTCGCCGACCGGCCACATAACCCTTACGGTCCGCTCCGCGACCTGGTGCGGCCCTATATCCTGCGACGGCTGAAGACCGACAGGAGCATTATTGCTGACCTGCCCGACAAGACCGAAGTGAAAACCTTCTGCCCCTTGAGCCGTAAGCAGGCGGCGCTTTATCAGCAAGCAGTGGCAGAACTGGCCGACCACCTCGCTGAGGTTGATGGGATAAAACGGAGAGGCATCGTTCTAGCTTTTCTCATGCGCTTGAAGCAGATCTGCAACCATCCATCGCAGTGGCTCGGCGACGGCGCGTGGAATGAGGAGGATAGCGGTAAGCTTGGGCGTCTGCGCGACATCGCGGAAGTGGTTGCCGCCCGGCAGGAGAAGGCACTTGTCTTCACCCAGTTCAGGGAAACAACGGCGCCATTAGCGGCGTTCCTGGGCTCCGTGTTCGGAAGGCCAGGCCTCGTCCTGCACGGCGAGACAGAGGTTAAGAAGCGCAAGGACCTGGTGCGCCAATTTCAGGAAGACGAAAACGTCCCGTTCTTCGTGCTCTCGGTCAAAGCAGGCGGCACCGGGCTCAATCTCACAGCGGCCTCGCATGTCATTCATTTCGACAGGTGGTGGAATCCGGCTGTCGAAAACCAGGCCACCGACCGCGCCTTCCGGATCGGACAGACCAAGAATGTGCTTGTGCACAAATTCGTTTGTCGCGGCACCGTGGAGGAAAAGATCGACCATATGATCGAGTCGAAGAAACAATGGGCTGGGGATTTTCTCAGCGGCGGAGCTGATATCCTGTTGACTGAGATGAAGGATGAGGAGTTGCTTAAACTCGTGAGTCTCGATTTGGGTGCGGCGATGAAGGAAGGAGATGAATGAGCTACTACGAGTGGCACGCTTACGTGCCGGTAGCTGAGAAGCGGCGGCAGGCAGAACGCAAGTTGGCCAAGCTCAAGAAGCAGGGACGATCCGTTGCGCCCGTGAGGATCGAGGGCCGCACAATTACCAAGAGCTTCTGGGGTAAATCTTGGTGCGTCAACCTTGAACGGTACAGCGACTATGAGAACCGCTTACCGCGTGGCCGGACTTATGTCCGAAATGGCTCCGTTATCGACCTGCAAATTGCCAAGGGCGAGATCTCGGCAATGGTCGCTGGGTCTGAACTCTACCAAATCAAGATTGCCATTGCACCGGTTACGCGGGCACGCTGGAAATCGATCTGTCGGGACTGCGTGGGGACCGTCGATTCGCTGGTTGAGCTCCTGCAGGGCCGCTTGGCGAAAGGCGTCATGGACCGGGTCTGTCGAGAGGGTGACGGCCTGTTTCCGTCGCCGACGGAAATCAAATTGTCCTGCAGCTGTCCTGATTGGGCAGATATGTGCAAGCACGTTGCGGCGGCCCTGTATGGCGTCGGCGCCAGGCTTGATGAAAAACCTCAGCTTCTTTTTGTGCTGCGCGATGTGGATGAAACTGAAATGCTCGCCAGTGCTGGACAGGATTCTCCGCTAACAAGGGCGGCGCCAGGCGCGGCGAAGGTGCTTGATGAAAGCGACGTCGCTGCTCTATTCGGTCTGGAGATGGCTGAAGCTCCCGATACCCCAAATCCTGGCTTCACAATCCCAAAGCGACCCCAACAATCCAAGGCGAAAAAAAGCAAGATATCTGCCAGAAAGACCAAGCCAGCAGCGAAGACCGATGTCGCCTTACATCGTGCGCCACGGGCCAGTTCGGGAACGAAAAAGACAACCCGAGCAAGTGCCAGGAAACGGCGCACCCGGCGGCGACCATAGTATTCTGTGAACAAGCGTCCACGATTGCGCGCCGATCAGCGTCGGGACATCACGCTGATCAACACGTTTGTGGCTGCGCGCGCCTGCTCAACAACTTCCGCTATGAGCATGCGCGGTTCACCAGCATTGCCAAATAGCCCTCGGAGATGTAGTCGTGTGACATCCCTCGTAACGAGAAGCAATTGAGCAAGTTCTATTGAATTCAATGCTTTAGCAGCGATTTGGTAGCGGGAGAGGGACTCGAACCCCCGACCCCAGGATTATGATTCCCGTGCTCTAACCAGCTGAGCTACCCCGCCACGGCGTCCGTTGCGGCTCTGTCTGCCGCGGTCGCGAACGCGCGGCATATAAGAAGCCGGTCGAGGGCATGTCAAGCAAACCCGATGGTTTCGCCAAGTCGGTTGCCGGCCGCCTCGGATGCCGGCAAGCCGCTGGCAAAGCGAGCCTATTCGGCCGCACGCTGGGATCGCCGCCGGGGCTGCCGGGCGGAGGCACCACCGGCATGGTGCCGCTATCGGGCGTCGGTGCGTGCATCGCCGGGTCGACGCCCGGGGGCGGACACAACACGCCGTCGGATCTGGCCAGCTTGTCGCCGAGCGGCTCAGTGCCCTGGCCCACGGTCGTGCCCTGCGGCACGACATTGCCCTGCGGCGTCGACGACGTCGGCGCGCAATCAGCCGCGTGCCCGGGTGCGGGAGGCGCGGTCTCGGCAGGGGGCGTCGCCGGCGCCGGAGGGGCCTGGGCGCTCGCCGCGCCGCAAGCCGCCATCAGCACCGCGAACAGGTAAAGCGTTGATTTTTTAACCATGCAGGGAAAACGGTCTGCCGGCGCACAGGTTCCTCAAAATCCGGTGGGGCGTGTTTCGCTGCCCTCGCCCGGCCTTCGGAACATGGCCGCGTGGCTCAGGCCTTGCGGTACCGGATCAAGGAGAAGTGCCCCATCGGCGGCATCGGGCGGCGCTCGGTCAGGCTGACGCCGCCATGCCTGGCGGCCCAATCCGCCAGCCGCGCCCAGGGAAACTCCGGCCGCCAGCCAAGCCGCCGGGCCAGCGGCGCGAATGCCAGTTCGAAGACGCGGCGCGGACCGGATTCGGCGCCGATGTGATTGACCAGGATGAGTTCGCCGCCGGGCTTCAGCACCCGGATGAAGTCGTCCAGCGTGCCTTCCGGATCGGGCACCGCGGTAATGACATATTGCGCCACCACCGCGTCGAAGAACGAATCGGCGAACGCCAGATTCCTGGCGTCCATCACCGCGAGCGTTTCGACATTGCGGAGACCCAGCGTCCGCACCCGGGCTTGCGCCTTGCGCAGCATCGGTTCCGAGATATCGACGCCGGATATTTTCGTGGTGCGCGAATAGTCCGACAGCGACAATCCGGTGCCGACGCCGACATCGAGCACCCGGCCGCCGATCCTGTCGGCTTCGGCGATGGTCGACTGCCGGCCATGGTCGAACACCTTGCCGAACACCAGATCGTAGACCGGCGCCCAGCGCCCATAAGCCCTTGCGACCCCCGCGCGGTCGATATCTGAAGCCATGCGCCGCCCTGAACTCTATCCGCGCATGGCGTCGACCAGCGGCCGCGGCCGCGTCGCGCCGCCGGCGATTGCGCCCTTCGCGGTTGCGCTCTGGATGAAGCCGCCGCCCAGCACGCGCGCCCGGCCCGAGGGCGCATCATAGAACACGCAGGCCTGGCCGGGAGATACGCCCTCTTCGCCGGCCACCAGTTCGACTTCATAACCGCCGTCCGCCGCGCGCAGCCAGGCCGGCTGCGGCGCGCGGGTCGACCGCACCCGCACGAAAATCTCCAGGCCCTCGCCGACCGCGGCATCGAGCGGACCGTCGCCGATCCAGTTGACGTCGCGCAGCACGATGCGGTCCATCCGCAGCGCCTCGCGCGGTCCGACCACGACGCGGCGGCCGGCGGCGTCGAGCCGCACCACGTAGAGCGGCGCGCTGGCGGCGATGCCGAGCCCGCGCCGCTGGCCGACGGTGAAGTGCACGATGCCCTGATGCCTGCCGATGACGCTGCCCTCGAGGTCGACGATGTCGCCGGGCTCGATGGCATTGGGCCGCAGCCGGCCGATGATGTCGGTATAGCGCCCGGTCGGCACGAAGCAGATGTCCTGGCTGTCCTGCTTGTCCGCGACCATCAGGCCGAAGCGCCGCGCCAGTTCGCGGGCCTGCGGCTTGGTCATGTCGCCGAGCGGGAAGCGCAGATAATCGAGCTGCTCGCGGGTGGTCGCGAACAGGAAATAGCTCTGGTCGCGATCGGCGTCGGCGGCGCAGACCAGCGCGCGCGATCCGTCGGCCATCCGCCGCGAAGCGACATAGTGCCCGGTCGCCAGCGCCGAGGCGCCGAGTTCGCGCGCCGTCGTCATGAGATCGCGAAACTTGATCGAGCGGTTGCACTCGATGCAGGGCACCGGAGTCTCGCCCGAGGCGTAGCTTTCGGCAAAGCTGTCGATCACCGATTCACGAAAGCGGCTCTCGTAATCCAGCACGTAATGCGGAATGCCGATCCGCTCGGCGACGTCGCGGGCATCGTGAATGTCCTGCCCGGCGCAGCAGGCGCCCTTGCGGTGGGTGGCCGCGCCATGATCGTAAAGCTGCAGCGTGATGCCGACGACGTCATAGCCTTCGGATTTCAACAGCGCGGCCGTCACCGACGAATCCACGCCGCCCGACATGGCGACCACGATCCGGGTGTCCTGTGGACGGCCTTTGAGGTCCAGACTGTTGAGCATGATTCCGGTCATCGATGCGACCGCGACGCCATCGAACGCCTCGCGATCAGGAAGCCGCCTTGCGGTCAGCGAGTCAGCTTGGGTTTCAGAAAGCCTTGCAGCGGCTCCGGCCAGGCGAGCCGGCTTGATCGGAGCGGCTTAAAAGCTGCTCTTTAATATAGGCCGTATTCCCGTGAGGCAATCACGGCCGCCCGTTTTGCGGGGCCGCAAACGGCAAATCTTGCCGGCGGGCAGAAAAGGGATCCCCAAAGGCTGCGCCATGGTTTACCCACGCTGGATCAACGCATTGAAATAGCTATATATTTTATGAAATTCGGGCTGGCCCGGTCCTTGCTAATCCCAAGCCAGATCCATCGCGAGAGGCCGCCCGTGTCCAGCGTCACGCCAGAAGCCGCAACCAACGTGTCTTTTCAGACCGCGACGCCGTGGGCCACCAGGTACGCCTCCAGTTCATCGCAGGGAAACGACAGTTTCGCAGCGCTGGTCGATAACAGCACGGCGGCCAACACCGGCAACGACAACGCCGCCGCACAGGCACAATCTTCCTGGCAACGGGGTTCCGATGCCGCGTCGGCCGCAGCCGCCGCAGCGCCGGACAACACGCCGCCACCGGACAACTCGGCGCCCAACCAGTCCGCCAACAACGCTTCGAACGATCAAAACGAGCAGAATGCCTCGGCCGGCCCGCCCCCCGCCAGCGATGCCAATTCCAGTTCGAATGCCAATTCCAGCACCAATAGTAGTGCCAACACCAACGCCAACACCAATACCAACACCGGCACCGATGCCGCGGCCAATGCCGGCGCGGGTGCCAGTGGCGCCGACAGCAGCGACGCGCTGCAGCATTCCAAGGCAAAATCCGGCGCCGCCAAGACCGCCGTACCGAAATCAACTGCAGCGCCGTCGTCCGGCGACGCCTCCGCGGCGGATTCGGCCGCCGCCGCGCTGCTCGGCGCCACGCCCGTGGCGACCCCGAGCCCGGTTGCGGTGGCTATTCCCGTCACCATCGCGTTGACGGGGGCAACCACGGCTTCCGCCGACGGCAACGCCACCGCACCGCTGGCGATTGCGGCCGCCGCGATTGCCGCGAGCGCCTCGGCCGCCGCGGCATCCTCGGCGCAGCTCAAGAGCGATTCCGATGCCGCCGGCGCGACTGCCTCGGCGGCGGCCGCGGCCGCAAAAACCGCTGCCCAAACCGCGGCAAGCGAAACCGGCGCCGGTGCGACCGAGACCACCGCGGCGGCCGATGCAACCCTGGCCGCGGATGGCACCGCGACCAAAGCCGTTGCGGCGAAGGCGGCGCCGTCCAAGGGGACCGCAGCATCGGGCAGTGCCGACGCCGCGTCCGGCAAGGCCGATCCGGCCGCCACGGCTTCGCCGCAGCCCGCCGTCGCCACGCCGCAGGGCGCCGGCGATGGCAGCACCGACGCGGCCAAGGCGGACGGCTCCGCCGGCGCCTCATCGACTCCGGCCGCCGCGGTATCGACCCACGAGCATGCGGCAGCCGGCGCCACGGCCGCTTCGCCGGCCGGCCCGCCCGACGCCGGCGCGCAGGCGGCGGCAACGATCCAGGCCCAGCTTCCCGCGGCGACCGCGGCCCCGTCGACATTGAGCGTGACGGCGGCAGCCGGCGCGGCGGTGCCGTTGAGCGGCCTCGCGATGGAAATCGCCGCGTCGGTGAAGAACGGCAAGAGCAGTTTCGAAATCCGTCTCGACCCGGCCGAACTCGGCCGCATCGATGTTCGCATCGACGTCGATCGCAACGGCCAGGTGACTTCGCATCTGACGGTCGAAAAGCCGGCCACTCTGTCGATGCTGCAGCAGGACGCCCCCCAGTTGCAGCGCGCGCTGGACGACGCCGGCCTCAAGACCGGCAGCGGCGGCCTGCAATTCAGCCTGCGCGACCAGTCATCTTCCGGCCAGAACAGCGGCAGCCAGACCGGCGGCCATGCCCAGCGGCTGGTGATCAGCGACGACGACAGCATTCCAGCGGCGGTCGCCGGACGAACTTATGGCCGAATGCTCGCATCGAGCAGCGGCGTGGACATCAGCGTCTGAGGAGACGGACATGACAGCAGTATCGGCCAGCCCGATCGTTTCGGGCACAACCTCGGCCTCATCTTCTTCGTCGGCCTCGGCGGCCTCCTCCGCCAGCGCGCTGGCATCCTCGCAGATTGCCGGCAACTTCCAGAGCTTTCTGACCCTGCTGACGACGCAATTGCAGAACCAGAACCCGCTGGATCCGCTCGACACCAACCAGTTCACCCAACAGCTGGTCGAATTCGCCGGGGTCCAGCAGCAGCTCAACACCAATGACTCGCTGGCAACGCTGGTGTCGCTGCAGCAGACCGCGCAATCGACCCAGGCGCTGGGTTTCGTCGGCCAGACGGTGGTGGTCAATGGCAATACCGCCGCGCTGACCGACTCGTCGGCGACCTGGCAGCTGAGCGTGCCGTCAAATTCGACCGTGAACATATCGATCGCCAGCAGCACCGGGCAGACCGTCTTTACCGGCAAATACGCGGTCTCGGCCGGCAACAACCAGCCCTTCACCTGGAACGGCGAGGGCACCGACGGCACCCAGTATCCGGCCGGCCAGTACACGCTGACCGCGACGGCGGCCGACAGCACCGGCGCGGTCGTGGCCGTCACCACCCAGGTGGAAGGCGTGGTCAGTTCGGTCGACATTGCCAAGTCGCCGCCGCTGCTGACGGTCAACGGCCAGACCTACACCGTCAACCAGATCGCCAGCGTCGCCAGTGCCAGCAGTTCCAACTAGCTGAGCGCGGACGGCCGCGGCCCGCAACCTTTTTCGCTCCGTTCATCACCTGCCTCATCCTGGCGCCCTCCGGCGCCGGGATGAAGCCGTTGCAAGCATTTTCAAGGAGAATCTTATTGGAGCCTTGGGCTTAGGCAAATTTTAAGCCGCGGGGGGTAGGTTGTTACTGTTAGTTCAGTGGTTGAGAGTTTGTGAGTACGCCATGACAGAACCCCATCGCCCGAGGGTAAAATACGTCATCGGGCCTGACGGCAGTCCGTTAACAATCGCGGATCTGCCCGCACCCGGGACCAAACGGTGGGTAATCCGCCGCAAGGCCGAAGTCGTTGCCGCGGTCCGCGGCGGCCTGCTCTCCCTCGAGGAGGCCTGCAGCCGCTACACCCTGACGGTCGACGAATTCCTGTCCTGGCAGTTTTCCATCGACCAGCATGGACTTGCCGGACTGCGCACCACCCGCATCCAGCAATATCGCCAATAAACCCTCGCCGCAATCCAGCGCATTTGACGAAAATCGGCTTCGTTTGCGAGGCCGATCTTTGCCATTTTGAACTTTACCCGCGGGCCTTAACCTTCGTTAACCATATCGAAACCATCCCATAGGCAATAATTGCCCAGTCGGCTCCTGGAGCCGAATCTCGGGGGCGGTTGGTTTGCAGAGTCTTGTAGGCTTCCTAAAGGGTCTGGGCGCTTCGCGGTTGATGGCGATGGTGGCGGTAACGGCCGCGCTGATCGGCTTTTTCGCCTTTGTCATCATGCGCGTCACCACGCCGCAGATGACCACCCTGTTTACCGACCTCAGCATGGAGGATTCCTCCGCCATCCTGAAGGACCTGGAACGCCAGGCGATCCCCTATGAGCTGCGCAACGACGGCGCGGTGATACTGGTGCCGAAGGACAAGGTCACGCGGCTGCGCATGAAACTCGCCGAGGGCGGCTTGCCCAAGGGGGGCGGCGTCGGCTACGAGATCTTCGACAAGTCCGACGCGCTCGGCACCACCAGTTTCGTGCAGAACATCAATCATCTGCGCGCGCTCGAGGGCGAACTGGCCCGCACCATCGGCTCCATCGACCGCATCCAGGCCGCCCGGGTCCATCTGGTACTGCCCGAACGGCCGCTGTTTTCCCGCGAAACCCCCGAACCGTCGGCCTCGATCGTGGTGCGGGTGCGCGGCGCGCTGGAACCCCAGCAGATTCGCGCCATTCGCCATCTGGTCGCCTCCGCCGTCAGCGGCCTGAAGCCGCAGCGGGTATCGATCGTCGACGAGTCCGGCCAACTGCTTGCCGACGGCGCCAGCGGCGAGAGCGCCGACAACACCGTCGGAGACGAGCGCCGCGCCAGCTTCGAAAAGCGGATGCGCAACGAGGTCGAGGCGATCGTGTCCTCGGTGGTCGGCGCCGGCCGCGCCCGCGTCCAGCTCTCGGCGGACTTCGACTACAACAAGGTGACCCAGACCTCGGACCGTTTCGATCCCGAAGGCCGGGTGCTGCGCTCCAGCCAGACCCGCGAGGAATCCAGCGCTTCCGGCGACAGCGGCGGTCAGGTCACCGTCAACAACGAATTGCCGGGCGCGCAGCGCGCCGACAATGCCGCGACGGTCAAGGACCAGAGCAAGAAGACCGAGGAAACCAACAATTACGAGATTTCGCACACCACCAAGACCGAAGTCACCGAGGCCGGTCGGGTCAACAAGATCTCGGTCGCCGTGCTGGTCGACGGCAGCTATGCCAAGAACGAAAAGGGCGAGATGGTCTACCAGGAGCGCAGCAAGGAACAGCTGGAGCGCATCGCCACGCTGGTGCGCTCGGCGATCGGCTTCGACCAGAAGCGCGGCGACCAGGTCGAGGTCGTCAACCTCAAATTCGCGGAAGCGCCGGCGATCGTTCCGATCGCCGAACCGTCGGGGCTGCTGGGCATGCTGCAATTCACCAAGGACGACGTGATGTACGTCATCGAACTGGGCGTCATGATGCTGCTCAGCCTGGTGGTGCTGTTCATGGTGATCCGGCCGCTGGTCCGGCGCATCCTCGCTTCCGAAGTGGTTCCCGCGCTCGCCGACGGCGCGGCGCCGGCGCTGACCGACGGCAGCGCGGCGGCGGGCGCGGCCGGCCAGAGCCTGGTGCCCGGCACCCCGTCGCTGATCGACGTCGCCCAGGTCCAGGGCCAGGTCCACGCCCAGTCGGTGCATCGGGTCGGCGAACTCGCCGAGCGCAATCCGAACGAAACCGCCGCCATTATCCGTCAATGGCTGACCGAGCCGGCGTGACCTGACATGGCCGTACCCCAGACCACAAACGCCAACGATATCGCCAGCGTCATCGCCACATTGGCGGGTCGCCAGGGCACGCGCCCGAAAGGCCCGACGCTGAGCGGCCCGAAACGCGCCGCGATCCTGATGCTGGCGCTGGGAGAACAATATGGCGGCAAGGTCTGGTCGCTGCTCGACGACGACGAAGTGCGCGAGCTTTCGATGGTGATGTCGACGCTGGGCACCGTCGAGGCCGACGTGGTCGAAGACCTGCTGCTCGAATTCGTCTCGCGGATGTCGGCGTCCGGCGCGTTGATGGGAACTTTCGACGGTACC
>Ga0302156_10004270_pt1 | contig 10594 bp, 11 predicted proteins | sample I_Bog_N3_2_FD_193503 | JGI IMG/M metagenome (GOLD analysis project Ga0302156, IMG submission 193503) | Peat permafrost microbial communities from Stordalen Mire near Abisko, Sweden - I_Bog_N3_2 | ecosystem: Environmental > Terrestrial > Soil > Wetlands > Peat | place: Sweden: Abisko, Stordalen... | reverse complement strand
CCCGAGGCTTTTTCCGCGCCGCCGACCAAAATGCGCACGCCGTGGGAATTTATCATTTCCAGCGCCCGCCTGTTTGGCCGCGCGCCGGACGATCCGGGGCCATCGCTTTCCGCCCTCGCCATGCTCGGCCAGCCCTTGTGGCAGCCGCCCGGACCAAATGGTTTTTCGGACGACTCCGCCGCCTGGGCTTCGCCGGAGGGGTTGAAGATAAGGCTGGACCTGGCGGCGCAATGGAGCAACCGTCTGCGCGAGCCGCCCGACCCGCGCGAATTGCTCGACTCCGCTTTCGGCGCCGCCGCCTCGGCGGAAACCCGGCAGACCGTCGCCCGCGCCGAAACGCGGCAGCAGGGCCTCGCTCTCCTCCTGATGGCGCCGGAGGCGCAAAGACGATGAACTACTCTTCCAGTCGTCGCCAGCTTCTGGGCGGATCGGCCAGCCTGTTCGTCGCCGCGGCGCTGCCCGCATGGGCCAGCGCCGCCACCCGCGACCCGCGCCTGATCGTCATCATTCTGCGCGGCGCCCTGGATGGTCTGGCGACTATAGCGCCCATCGGCGATCCGGATTTTTTGCGCCAGCGCGGCGGCCTCGCCTTGCAAGCCTCCGGCGACAAGCCGGCCCTGCCGCTAGACACCCTGTTCGCGCTGAATCCCGCCATGCCGACCTTCAAGAAGCTCTACGACGCCAAACAGGCTTTGTTCGTGCAGGCGGTCGCCACGCCCTATCGCGAGCGCTCGCATTTCGACGGCCAGGATGTGCTGGAAAGCGGCCAGCCGGGCCCCGGCCTCGTGCGCGACGGCTGGCTCAACCGCTTCATCGCCACGCTGCCGGGACGTGGCGCCCGCGCCTCCGGCGAAGGCCTTGGCGTCGGCCCGACCGCGCCGCTGATTTTGCGCGGCTCCGCGCCGGTTCTGGGCTGGTCGCCGCAAAATATCGTTCCGGCTTCGGACGACCTCTCCAGTCGCCTGCTCGATCTTTACGGCCAGCGCGATCCTCTGCTGAAAACCGCGCTCGCCGACGGCCTGCGGGTCGAGGCTTTGGCGCGCGACCAAGGCATGGGCGGCGATCAACGCGCCAAGGGCGGCCCCGATTCCCCGCCCGGCATGAGGCAGGCTGCACAGGGCGCGGCGCGGCTGATGCGCGCGCCCGATGGCCCGCGCATAGCCGCCCTTTCGTTCGAAGGCTGGGACACCCACGCCAATGAAGGCCCGCTCAGCGGCCCGCTGGCCAACCGCCTCGGCGGCCTCGACGGCGCGCTGGACGAATTGCAGAGCGGGCTGGGCGACGTCTGGGGGTCTACAGTGGTGATGGTGGTGACCGAATTCGGCCGCACCGTGCGCATCAACGGCACGGCGGGGGCCGACCATGGCGTGGGCGCCGTCGCTCTCCTCGCCGGTGGCGCGGTCAAGGGCGGACGCGGAGTCTATGACTGGCCGGGTCTGGTCGACACAAAGCTCTACCAGAACCGCGATCTGACCCCGACGACCGATCTGCGGGCGGTGCTCAAGGGCGTGCTGGCCGACCATTTCGAAGCCCCGGCGGGCATGTTGGGTTCAACGATTTTCCCTGACAGCGCGGCGGTCAAGCCGATGTCGGGGCTGGTGACGTAATGCGCCCTTTCCCGCAAGCGCCGCAAGCGGGTAAAGGGGACTTCCCTTTTTCGCGCCCCGCTTTATGGTCGCGCGCCAAACGCGACCATAAGGATGAGAAAATGGCCTTCCTTGCCGACGCCCTTTCCCGTGTAAAACCTTCCGCCACCATTGCGGTGACGCAGAAGGCGCGCGAATTGAAGGCGCAGGGGCGCGAGATCATCAGCCTCTCGGTCGGCGAACCGGATTTCGACACGCCCGACAATATCAAGGCGGCGGCGATCGACGCGATCCGGCGCGGTGAAACCAAATACGGCCCGGTCGCCGGCATCCTCCCCTTGCGCGAGGCCGTAGCGCATAAATTCAAGCGCGAGAACGGGCTGGACTACCAGCCCTCGCAATGCATCGTCGGCACCGGTGGCAAGCAGATCCTGTTCAACGCGCTGATGGCCAGCCTCAATCCCGGCGATGAGGTCATTATTTCCGCGCCCTACTGGGTGTCCTATCCGGAAATGGTCGCGCTGTGCGGCGGGACGGCGGTGATCGTCGACACCACAGCCGAGGATTCCTACAAGCTGCAAGCCGAGGCGCTCGAAAAGGCCATCACAGCGCGCACAAAATGGGTGATCCTCAATTCGCCGTCAAATCCCTCCGGCGCCGCCTATAACGAGGCCGAACTCAAAGCCCTGACAGAGGTCTTGCTGCGCCATCCGCAGGTTTGGATCCTGACCGACGACATGTATGAACATCTCGTCTATGGCGATTTTGTCTACAAGACGCCGGCGCAGGTCGAGCCAAGGCTTTACGACCGCACGCTGACGATGAATGGCGTGTCCAAGGCCTATGCCATGACGGGCTGGCGCATCGGCTATGCCGCGGGGCCGGAAAAACTCATCCGGGCGATGGACATGATCCAGGGCCAGCAGACATCGGGCGCCTGCTCCATCGCGCAATGGGCGGCGGTGGAGGCGCTGAACGGGCCGCAGGACTTCATCGCGGAAAGCCGCAAAATTTTCGAGGGCCGACGCGATCTGGTCGTGTCCATGCTCACTCAGGCCAGATTTCTCTCCGTCCATTGCCCGGAAGGGGCGTTTTATGTCTATCCTTCCTGCGCCGAGGCGCTCGGCAAGACGTCTGCAGGCGGGCGCAAAATCGACAGCGACGTGGATTTCGTCACGGCCTTGCTGGAAGAGCAAGGTGTCGCCGTGGTGCAAGGCTCGGCTTTCGGCATGGGGCCGAATTTCCGCGTCAGTTATGCGACCTCCAACGCAGCGCTGGAAAAAGCCTGCGCAGGGATACAATCCTTTTGTGCGTCCTTACGGGCGTGATTTTTAGCTCTGAAATTGTGAAAGGCGAAACATGACGGCAATTCGTAAAAAGCTTGCGTCGGCTCTGGGCGGCGTGTGGTTGCTGACGGGCGCAATCCCCGCCGGCGCGCAGAGCGTCGCGCCCGGACAGGTCTATGACAGCGCGTTGCGCGCCAGCCTGATCCAGCAGGGCTGGAAGCCTGACGCCGCTTACGGTTTGAAAATCGCCAATGGCGCGCCGCTCTATCGTTTTCCCGAAGTCTTGTGCGGCCCGGAAATATGCCGGGCGAAATGGCGCGACCGCGCCGGCAACGATCAGTCGATCATGATCCGGCGCGCCTTCAACGATCAGCCCTACCTCATCGCGCCGCAACAATAAACGGCGTTGGACAGGGCGGCTGTTTGCGAGAGAATTGTCAACGATATTAGACAGTTGGCTCTAGTGAAAAAGCCTGTTGACACTTTGTGCAACGCAACATAGACTCTTGAATGTAGCCCGAGCGATGGTTCGCGCTGCAGCCCTCCTTGGGCATTTCCTCCCTAGACTTGGGCCGCTGGTTTCGTCCGGCGGTCTTTTTTTTGCCGGCTGGCGAAATTATTCATTTGCTTGTTCTTGGCGCTTGCCGCAGAGCGCCATCAGGACTTCGCTCGTCGCCCCGCGTCGCGGCGTCAGGCCATATGCCCACGAAATGATGTCATAAAAATTTTATGCTGCACCGCAACATATCACTTGACATTTTGTGCGCCGCAACATAGATTCAGACCGTAGCCCGAGCGATCTGCTCGTGCTGCAGCCCACCTTGGGCGTTTCCTCCCTAGACTTGGGCCGCTGGTTCTTCCGGCGGCCTCTTTTTTTGTTTAAACGCCCAGTTCCGCGAGACCCGTAATGGTTCGCGCCGGGGGCAAATCGGGATATTCGTCCGGCGCGCTGGTTCGGTTGATCCAGATCGCGCGAAAACCAAACCCGGCGGCGCCCGCCACATCCCAGCGATTCGAAGACTGGAAGGAAATCTGCTCGGGCCGCAGGCCATAATGCTCGCAAACCAATCCATAAGCGGCCGGCGCGGTCTTGAAGATCCGCAAGACGTCGACAGAGAGCGACTCGTCCAGAAGACTTGCCAGACCGGCCGAGCGCACGGCGCGCGCCAGGCCCGTCGGCGTTCCGTTAGACAGAATGACCGTCCGCGCGCCCCGCGCCCGCAAGGCGGCGAGCGCCGCGGCGGCGTCGGCATAGGCGTCCAGCGTTTCATAGGCCGAAAGCAGGGTTTTTCGCGCCTCCAGAGTCAGGCCGCCGCAGCGCGCGGCTGCGAAATCCAAAGCGTCGCGCGTAAGGTGGTCGAAATCGCGGTAGGCGCCCATCAGCGAGCGCGTCCAGGTATATTCGAGCTGTTTTGCGCGCCAGATTTCTGAAAGGCGTTCGGCCTGGGGACCAGCCAACTCCCTGTGCCGCGCGACGGCGGAGTGGACGTCGAACAAGGTCCCGTAAGCGTCGAAAACATAAAGCGGAAAGGGCGGTTCTCGCTCCATGTTTCCCTCGCATTTTTGCCGGTCGAAAACCGCTCGGGAGGAATTCGCGGCTCGGAAGCCGCGAAAAAGTCAGATGGCCACGGCGAAAGTCGCTTCAGTCTTGCCCTTGATCTCATCGAGCGTGACGCCATCGGCCAATTCAATGAGCTTGGCGCCCCCATTGCCGTGCTTGTCGATCGAGAACACGCCGAGATCGGTGATCAGGAGATCGACGACCTTGGCGCCGGTCAGCGGCAGGTTGCAGGCGTGCAGGAATTTTGGGCCGTCCTTGGCCACATGCTCCATCACCACCACCACCTTTTTCACGCCGGCGACCAGATCCATGGCGCCGCCCATCCCTTTCACCATCTTGCCGGGGATCATCCAGTTGGCGAGATCGCCATTTTCCGCCACCTGCATCGCGCCGAGGATCGACAGGTCGATGTGGCCGCCGCGAATCATCGCAAATGAATCGGCGGAGGAAAAATAGCTGGTGGTCGGCAATTCGGTGATCGTCTGCTTGCCGGCGTTGATCAGGTCGGCGTCTTCCTCGCCGTCATAGGGAAAGGGCCCCATGCCGAGCATGCCGTTTTCGCTCTGCAACTGCACGCTCATGCCTTCGGGGATGAAATTGGAGACCAGCGTCGGAATGCCAATGCCCAAATTGACGTAGAAACCGTCGCGCAGCTCCTTGGCGGCGCGGGCGGCCATTTGATCGCGTGTCCAGGCCATCAGATTTCTCCTCCCGCAGCGGCAGCCGGGCTGGTGTGCTTGCGCGTGGTGCGCTGTTCGATGTGTTTGGTGGGATTGGGCACGTGCACGATCCGCTTTACATAAATGCCGGGCGTGTGGATTTCGTCGGGATCGAGTTCGCCCGCCTTGAACAGATGTTCGACCTCGGCCACCGTGATTTTTCCGGCGGTCGCCATCATCGGATTGAAATTGCGCGCGGTCTTGCGGAAGATCAGATTGCCTTCGGTGTCGCCCTTCCAGGCGTGCACGATGGAGATGTCGGCGACAAGGCCAGTCTCCATGACGTAGTTTTCGCCGTTGAAAACCCGGGTTTCCTTGCCCTCGGCGACGAGTGTGCCATAGCCGGTCTTGGTGTAGAAGGCGGGAACGCCAGCGCCGCCAGCGCGGATGCGTTCGGCCAGAGTGCCCTGCGGATTGAACTCGATCTCCAGTTCGCCGCCGAGGAATTGCTGGGCGAAAAGCTTGTTTTCGCCGACATAGGACGAAATCATCTTCTTGACCTGCCTGGTCTCCAGCAGAACGCCGAGACCGATGCCGTCCACGCCAGCATTATTCGAAATGAAGGTAAGATTTTTCGCGCCCGATTCCTTCACCGCCTCGATCAAATCCTCAGGAATGCCGCACAGGCCGAAGCCGCCGGCCATCAACGTCATGCCGTCCTTGACCAGCCCGGCCATGGCGGCCCTGGCGTCTGGAAAAACTTTCTTCATCAGCGATCCCCGTAATCTGATTTTTTGCGAGGCGCAGCTTAATCGCGCCGCCTTGTTTGGTCTAGAGCGCCTTCCGGCGCAACCGCACTCAACTTCCGTGAATAGATTGCGTAAAAACAAATAGTTATAGTCTATATCAGATTTGATGGGAGGCCGGCGCTAGTCTTTCCGCAAAACCGCGACCCAACCCGGAACATCAACGCCGCGATCCTTGCGCGTAGATGCGGGAGTGATTTCCTTCACCGCAAATCCGTTGCGTTCGGCGCAGGCGCTCAAACTGTCGCGGCTATGGGCGTAACGCATATCTTCGCCTATGCGAAAACCGTCTCCGTCGAAGCTCTGGGCGGTAAAACCCAGCAGACCGCCCGGCGCCAATACGCGCGCGGTGGCGGACATCACCGGGTCGAGATCGCCGATATAGACGAAGACATCGGCCGCGATCGCAAGATCAGCGCACCCGGCCGGTTCGCCGACCAGGAATTCGACGAGGTCAGCGGCGGCGAGCCGATCATAGATGTTTTTCGCGCGCGCCTGCTCGATCATCGCCGGTGAAAGGTCGATCCCGGTCCGGATTCGCGCCTTTTGGCGAAACGCCATGCCAGCGAGGCCCGCGCCGCAGCCCAGATCGAGCATATGCGAAAAAATTTGATCCGGCGCCGCCCTCTCCACGGCGTCAAACAGAATTTGCGGGCCGCGATAGGCGAGCTTTTCGACCAGATGGCGGTCGAACTTCGCCGCATATTGGTCAAACAGGGCTTGGACATAAGCCCGTGGCGCCGTCGCGGGCATGGCCCGCGCGCCAAGCGCCGCCAGCCGCAATCCGGCCCCCAGCGCGTCCCCGCTATCGAGGCTCAGCGTCTTGCTGTAGGCTTCCACAGCTTCGCCGCGACGGTCCAGCGCCTCGAGGGCCTGCGCCAGCGCAAACCAGCCGGGCGCCCAGGCGGGGGCAAGTTCCAACGCCTGATTGAAAAGGTCGCGCGCCCCGTCGAAATCGCCGCTTTCAGCAGCGCCGAGTCCCCATTGATAGCGGCGGTCGGCGGCCAGGTCGCCGGAACCGGAAGCAACGGAGAAGGTCATGCTTTTGCCGTCATGATGGGTTTTCTGATCCTTGCGTCGTAGCACGCCCATGTCGTTCAGGCGACGTTCAGGCTGCCTGCGCCAGATTATGTATCAAGCCGGATCTGCGTCGAGCCGCAACCCATTCGCAAGTTTCAATCCGTTCCTAGGAGAGCAAGATGACCGTTTCCTTCAAGAAAGTCGCCCTCGGCGCCCTCGCGGCGCTGACTGTCGGTCTGTCCGTCGCCACGCCGGCCTCGGCTCAATATTATTATCGTGGCGGCGGCTGGGGCGGCCCCGGTCCCGCCGTTGCGGCGGGTGTGCTGGGCGGCATGGCGGTCGGCGCCGCGGCGGCAGGCGCGGCCAACGGCCCCTATTACGGCCCAGGCCCCGGCTACGGTGGCGAATGCTGGATGGAACGCCGTCCGATCGTCGACGAATATGGCGTGGTGATCGGCCGCCGCCGCGTCCGCGTCTGCAACTGACCGCAGTCCGTTTAATAACATAAAAGGCCCCGTTTGCGCGGGGCCTTTTTTCGTGGCGTCTCCAGCGCTCGCTGCGCCGGGATTTAATGCGAGAAAAGAATCGGCAGCGTCATGTGTTTGAGCATGTAGCGCGAACCGCTGCCGCGCGAAAACAGCGGATAGCCGCCGCCGCCGAAGGCGCCGATCGACAAAAGGTCGGCGCCATGGTCGGAGGCGCGGTTGAGCAGCGCGTCCATCAGGCCGATCTCGCTCAGCGCCAATTGTTCGGCCTTGGCCTGAACCCCATGCGCTGCGAGTTGCGCCACCGCAAGCTTCAGCGAACCCTTCTGGTAGTTGATGGCTGCGACGTCATTCGGCTTCGACAGGCCCACGACCAGCGCCTGCGTTCCTTTGGGAACCAGCAGCAGACCGTCGGAAAAGCCACGCGCCGAAGAACGCGAATCCGCCCAGGCGAAAATAGGCCGCACCCCGACCTTCTGGAAGTCGCCGGTATGCGGGATCACCAGCGCGGGACGTCCCGACTGGACGATCATCTGCTCATAAAGGTCGGGCGGCGTCAGCGGATCGCCGGATTGATACTGGCCGAGAACGACCACATCGAAATGGCGACCTAGATCGACCATTTGCTGAACGATGTCCGCTTCTTCGCCGCGGTTAAGATCCATCCACTCGGCGTCGAGCCCCTGCGTAGCGATGCCGAAGCTGATGCGGCTGGCGTTGGCCAACCCGATATAGTCGCTCGGCGGCCAGTCCTTGACCACGCCGACCGAGCGCGCCGTCGTGACGCGGGCGAAAACGCCGGTAAGGCGCGCGCCGCTGCTTCGCGCCAGTTCGACGGCGACCCGCAGCCGCACGCCCGTTCTTTCGCCGTCGTTCAGATGAACCAGAATATTGCAGAGGGACATGGCGGTTGCACACTTTCTTTCAGTCTGTTCGACGCGGGCTAAGAAACGCGCGTTCAGGCCTGTCGCTGGAGAAAAGGATTATGCGATCTTTCGGCCCCAATCGTGCTGATGGGACCGTGACCGCTGATGAAGGTCATGTTGTCGTCGAGGGTGAGCAGCTTGTTTTCGATCGAATGCATGAGCGTCGCGAAGTTCCCCCCCGGCAGGTCGGCGCGGCCGATCGAATTCTGGAACAAGACGTCGCCGACCAGACAGAACATCATTGGCCGATTGATGAAAACCACGCTACCCGGCGTATGGCCGGGGCAATGGATCACATCGAACGACGCCTCGCCGAACGAGATCGTGTCACCCTCGGTCAACCAGCGGTCGGGCGTCACATTGCGGCAGGCGAAGCCGAAGAGTGCGGACGACTCCTCAAGACTGTCGAGCAGGAATTTGTCGCCAATATGCGGCCCCTCGATGGGCGCGCCGTAAATTTCGCTCAGTTCCGCCGCGCCGCCTGCATGGTCGGCATGGCCATGGGTCAGCAGGATCTTCTCGACCTTCGCGCCGGTCTGCTCCACCGCGCGTCGGATCAGCGCCACATCGCCGCCGGGATCGACCACAGCCGCCATATTCGTCGCCTGACACACGAGAATGGAACAATTTTGCTGAAAAGGCGTGACCGGAACAATGGCCACCTTGATTTGCGACATTACGCTCTCCCTTGGGCGCCATAATAGCGGCAGCCGCGCGCGCGAGCCACAAAAACGTCACCGCCGACGGCGCTTGCCGCCGCGAACCGGCAAACTTTCGCAGACCTACCCGTAGGTTGGACACGCATCGAATTGCCCGCGCGACTTTTCTTCTCTAGCATGGCGATCCAGACTTGAGCGAAAGCAGGCAAGCGATTGCGTTCGCCGCCATTGTTGTCAAGGCGCCGCGCGGCACAGAGGCACAATCATGAACCGTTATACGTATCATTTCTTTGAGATGGCTCAATTGGCGATGGCCCCGGCTCGGGCGCTTTCCGACTTCACGCGGATGGCCTTGAAGAACCCCGCCAATCCCATGAGCCATACGCCGGCCGGCCGCAATCTCGCCGCTTCCGCCGAATTATTCGAGCGCATGACCCGCCGCTATGGCAAGCCGGCTTTCGGTTTGGATAAAACCTTGGTCGACGGGCGCGAAATCGCGGTCGACGAGGAAATCGTGTGGATGCGCCCGTTCTGCCAGATCCTGCATTTCAATCGCGACCTGCCGCTGGAGGCGCCGGTCCAGCCCCGCCTGCTGATCGTCGCCCCCATGTCCGGCCATTACGCGACGCTTTTGCGCGGCACGGTGGAAACCTTTATCCAGACCCATGATGTCTATATCACCGATTGGGTTGACGCCCGGCGGGTTCCCTTGGCGATCGGCAAGTTCGATCTCGACGATTACATCGATTACGTCGCCGAAATGTGCGAATACCTGAGCGAGGCGGGAGGACCTCCCTTCCACATCCTTGCCGTGTGCCAGCCTTCCGTGCCGGTTCTGGCGGCGATGGCGCGCATGGAGTCGGAGAACAGCCCGCATGTCCCTGCCTCGATAACCCTCAAGGGCGGCCCCATCGACACGCGCCGCAACCCGACTGCGGTCAACAAGATGGCCGAAAAGCGCGGGCCTAACTGGTTCCGCCAGAATTGCATCCATGTCGCGCCCTTCCCCTATCCGGGCATGGGCCGGCGGGTCTATCCAGGCTTTCTGCAACTTTCCGGTTTCATGGCGATGAACTTCGACCGCCACGTCAACGCCCATCTGGACATGTTCAACCATCTCGTCGAGGGCGACGGCGATTCCGCCGAAAAGCACCGCGATTTCTACGACGAATATCTGGCGGTGATGGATTTGACCGCCGAATTCTACCTGCAAACCATCGACACCGTCTTCGTCCACCACTTGCTGCCCAAGGGCGAGATGAAGCATCGCGGCGAACTGGTCGATCTCAAGTCCATCCGCCGGGTTGGGCTGATGACGGTGGAGGGCGAAAAGGACGATATTTCCGGCCTCGGCCAGACCCAGGCGGCGCAGGATCTCTGCGCTAATATTCCGGATGAGCTGCGCCTGCACTATGTCCAGATGGACGTCGGCCATTACGGCGTGTTCAACGGCTCGCGTTTCCGCAAGGAAATCGCGCCACGCGTCTGCGCCTTCCACGCCAGGGTCGAGGCGAAGTTGGCGAAGTAAGCCGGCGCAAAGCCTATTCAGCGGCGCTTTGCGACAGAAGCACGGTAAACGCCGCGACAAAACGGATCGGCAAAAATC
>Ga0302156_10004269_pt1 | contig 10595 bp, 13 predicted proteins | sample I_Bog_N3_2_FD_193503 | JGI IMG/M metagenome (GOLD analysis project Ga0302156, IMG submission 193503) | Peat permafrost microbial communities from Stordalen Mire near Abisko, Sweden - I_Bog_N3_2 | ecosystem: Environmental > Terrestrial > Soil > Wetlands > Peat | place: Sweden: Abisko, Stordalen... | reverse complement strand
GATCATCATTACCGCGACGGGCCTGTTTTTCTTCTTCAGTTCGGTTGGCCTCTCCCAGACCTATGCGGGCCTCATCCTCGCACATGCGTTGCTGGGCACGCCTTTCGTCGTGATCACGGTGACGGCGACACTGACCTCTTTCGATCGGTCACTTATGCGCGCGGCTGCAAATCTTGGCGCGGGCCCGCTGCGGGCCTTCTTCAGCGTGCAGGCGCCGCTGATCCTGCCCGGTGTGATTTCGGGCGCGCTGTTCGCCTTCGTGACGAGTTTCGACGAGGTCGTCGTCGTGCTGTTTCTCGCCGAACCCGACCAGCGCACGATTCCGCGCCAGATGTGGTCGGGTCTGCGGGAGCAGGTGAGCCCGACCATTCTCGCCGTCGCGACCATCCTCGTGCTGATCTCGCTGGCGCTGCTCACCTCGCTGGAATGGTTGCGCCGCAGCGTCGAACGCCTGAAGGCGGAAACGACAATCTGATGGGAAGGAAGATCGTCATGGTCCACGCACACGAACTCAGCACCGTCCCGGCGCGCCACGGCCGCGCGGTGCGACTGCGCAAGGGGCAGTCGATCCGTATCGTCAACACGCACGGCCATCAGGTCTGCGACACCTGGGCGTTCAGCGCGGAAGATCCGCACGAGTTCATGTCGATGGAGCACACGCGTCCGACGCTCGGCAAGATCTTCCCGACGGCCGGCGACAATCTGTTCAGCAATCGGCGCCGGCCGATCCTGTTCTTCGCGCAGGACACCTCGCCCGGCCTGCACGACACGCTCATCGCCGCCTGCGACGACTACCGCTACGGCCTGCTCGGTTGCAAGGATTATCACGATAACTGCACTGACAATCTGATCGCCGCCATGCGCGCGATCCATGCGACTCTTCCCGAAGTGCCGCAGCCGCTCAATCTGTGGATGAACATTCCCGTAAGCCCGGAGGGCAAGATCTCCTGGTGCGAGCCGGCTTCGAAGCCGGGCGACTATGTCGTGCTGCGCGCGGAAATGGATGTCGTCGTCGCCATGTCGGCCTGCCCGCAAGACATCCTGCCGATCAACGGCGGCCAGCCGGTCGAAGTGAACTACGAGGTGCTGGGCTGACGGACCGCCACGCTGTGTCGCTTGCCGAGCAAGGCGAAGGTTCATCGATCTGTCAAATTCAACATCGACGCCCATGACGTCATGATTTTCACCCTGCCCATGGGGCCGGCAGGCTTGTAGCCGTAAATGCCCCGGAAATCGTTCGGCGCGTTCGCGCTCGTCCGGGATTTGAGATACAGGAGCCATCGCTCTGCCCGGCGCGCTGTTTGAATTCGGCGGCGATACGTTTGACACCCCGCATGGGACGGCAGTGTTTCGGCCAAGCGAAGCGCCAAAACAATACAAATATGAGGACAATTCGGCTCAAATGAAGTATATAACCGAGTATTCGCGAGCAGATATGCAATATAGCTTGCGCTTCTCTATAGCGCCGATGATGGATTGGACGGACCGGCATTGCCGGGCGTTGCATCGGTTGCTGACGCGCCGGGCGCGGCTCTATACCGAGATGGTGACGGCCGACGCCGTGGTGTTCGGACCGAGGGAGCGGCTGATCGGCTTCGACGCCGGGGAGCATCCGGTCGCGCTGCAACTCGGCGGTTCGGAGCCGAAGCGGCTGGCGGAGGCGGCCCGGATCGGCGCCGACTTCGGCTATGACGAGATCAACCTCAATTGCGGTTGTCCGTCCGACCGCGTGCAGAGTGGTCGTTTCGGCGCCTGTCTGATGCGCGAGCCGGCGCTGGTCGCGCAATGCGTCGAAGCAATGCGGGCGGCCGTGGACATTCCGGTCACCGTCAAGTGCCGCATCGGCGTCGACGATCAGGAGCCCCGCGACGCTTTGTTCGGCCTCGTGGCGCATGTGGCGGCGGCGGGCGCCGCCGGGGTGATCGTGCACGCGCGAAAAGCCTGGCTGGAGGGATTGAGCCCGAAGGACAATCGCACGATCCCGCCGCTGGACTATGAAATCGTCCACGATCTCAAGCGCGCCTTTCCCCACCTGCCGATCGCGATCAACGGCGGCCTGACGACGATCGCGGCGGTTCAGGACGAATTGCGCTTCGTCGACGGCGCCATGCTCGGCCGCGCCGCCTACCAGAACCCCGAGCTGCTGCTTCGGGTCGACGCGGAAATCTTCGGCGACGAAGCCCCGTTCGCCGATCCGTTCGCCGCACTGGAGGCCTATTATCCCTATGTCGAGCGCCAACTCGCTAAGGGCGCCCGCCTCCACGACATGACCCGCCACCTCACGGGCATGTTCGCGGGACGGCCGGGCGCGCGGATCTATCGTCAGCGTCTGTCGGTCAACGCGACGCGGGCAGGGGCGGGGCTGGAGGCGCTGGTCGACGCGGTCGCCGCGGTGCGGCGTGAGGAGGCGGACGCAGCGTGAGAGGGCCTTGGCGTGAACGCGCTGTCAATCGGGAAGGAAAGCCGGCGCTTAATCAAATAGCGTACACACTCGCGCGGCGTAGCATGGAGCTAGCTGGATCGTTTTGACCCGAATATAATGCAATCGCAACGCATAGGGACGCAATGTTTAAAGATTTTGTCCGATCTGCGCAACAACTCGGGGAAGATATACCTGAATTTTATCGTTTCGGATTTGGCTCCATCACGCTTATAATTTTGGTTGTGTCGTTATATTTACCTTTTGACCATAAATTACTGGGTTATGAGTATTTATTTATGGGATGGGTCGGACCTTTCTTCGGCTCTTTTGGATGGTATGCTATTCCATTTATGTTGTGGAATGTTGGGCGCTTGATATACGGCAAACGTGTCGCGATCGTTCCCGCAATCATTGGATTAGCGCTTTCTACACAGGGGATGTTAACCACCGATTTTTCCTTCGAAACTTCTTACACGGCGCACTGGCGAATTGGCTTTTATATTTGGTACGGCTGCGCTTGTCTGATGCTTCCAGTCGCGGTCTTTGACCATTGGAAAGTGTGAGTTAACCCAATGGAACGTTTACAAAGGATCGATAGCGGTCGGCGTCTACCGCAGCAATGCCGCACTTGCGGCTCGTTAGTTGTAGGTTCAATCGTCGCGCGTATTTGAGTGGCGGGTGGCAAAACGGAACGTCGAGCATGATTGCGTTTCGCTCAAAAAGGACTTTAGCTATCTCGTCAATGCTTCTGGTGATGAATTTGGCGCTTACAGCTCACGCCTGTGACGGTCCGTGGTGTGAGTGCAAGTCACAAGAGTGCCAAGACCGGTGGGCTCCGGCCCGAGAGGCTCAGAGGGCGTGGATGGACTATCAAAGGACGTGGGGTTACGAAGATGCTATACACATCGCGCATTTGGACATGGTATGGCGAATCGTGAAAACTTGCGAAAGCGAGCGACGTTGCCCTAAAGGCGCACGCGCGGTTGGAGGTCAATTTCACACTAAGCAAGAGTGCCGCAAAGCTATACTTGCGGGGCCTCCGTCGAATCCGTTAAATTCTTGGGTGATATACTACTGGCCGGGGCGTTTGGTTTGCGATTTCGGTGCTCCGCCCGTGAACTGATGGCGAAGGTCGGGAGGACCGCGCCTCTCGGATCGCGCGTAAAATCGTCTCGCCAGACCGGCTTGAAATTTTCTTGATTTTTCGACGCGCTCGACCCGTATGGGAAGCGGTCGCGGCGCCTCAGAGACTCGACCGCGCGCGTCTCTCTCAAATACCTTCCTTCTTGAGAGGCTTTCGCATGGTCCATGCGTTTCAACGATCATTCCGGCTTCCGGTTCCAGTCCAGGGGCGCATGCAGTCGGTCGCGGGTGGCGCGGCGCGAGACCCGCAGGGCCTCGACCACGCGCGGCGGGCGGCGGCGCAAAGTCACGGGAACCTGGAACCCGGGTTTCCCCAGGGTTTCGCGCGCCTTTCCACCAACGCTTAAGGCAAGTCTGTTATCGTAGCCCGAGGTTGCGAGGGGGGCTTCATGGCCGGAGACGAACAGGAACGGGAAGGCGACGGGTCAAGTCCCGGACGGAAACCCTCGAACGGGTTCGTTCGCGCAAAGTTCAATAAGGTTGAGAAGTCCGCCGGGCTGACTGGCCGCGGAATCGCCGCCTTCGCGGCGATCGGCCTTGCCGTGGCGATCGCCGCAGGCGCCTTGGTGGCATGGGTGGCTCGAGGCGGGCTTGCCGGCCTCGAGACGGTTTCGGCGCCGGTGAAGCCCGCCGAACCGGCTTTCCGCTCCCGCGTCGCTTCCGCCTGCAACGCCGGCTGGAAGGACGACCGCCTCAACCGCGACCAGATCCATTGCTGGCTGACGCGTGACGTGCTGCGGCTGTGCGATCCGCGCGAACGCGCGGCGCTGGCTGGCCGGTTGGTCGATTACGAAGCGGCGAAAGAGCGAAAGGATGGCCGTTTGCGCGAGGCCGCATGGAAGGTGATGTTCAATCCCGACATGGTGGCGATGACCAACGCGTTTGCGAGAAGCACCGATACGCGTTTGTCCGAAGAGCAGCGCCAGGCGGAAGTCGAGAAGGCGGCGAGCCTGTCTGAGAAGATCAACGCCCCGACGAACAAGGTGCTGGAAGAGAGCGACAACAACGTGACCGGGCCAGGGACTACCATTCTGGATTTCGCGGAACTGGTGGAGGCCGGCTATCTGATCCCCGAGGATTTTCCCGATTCCATGCCCGGGCTCGCTGCGAAAGGCTTCCTCAGCGCCGCTCCGGCGCGCGCCAAGCCCTGCAAGCGTTGACGGGTCCGGCCGCGGCCGGACGGGCCATGGCCAACTCAATGAGCAGGACGCCTTGTGCCTGAATTGGCGCGCCTCAACCAAGGGGGCGCTTCAGGGACTGTCCAACCAATCCGGCGCGGTCGATATCAATGATTCCGGCCGGGGACATCCGCGCCGTCCTTGAAGGTCACGGCGTGCGTCGGGTGGGGCGCGTAGAGAGCGACCCGGTCAGGGAGCGAAATTCATTTTTCGTGCGCATAGGCGTCTTCGATGACGTCGTCGGTATGCTTCTCTTCGACTTTGGCGCCGGCGTCGAGGTTGCGGCGGATGCGCGGTATCGAGGCGATTTGGAGGCGAGCGAAGGCCGGGGCGAGCCTTTTCGGGTCGAACGCGCGACCGGTCAGTTTGGCGTCGATCTGTTCGGCGAGCGCGGCGGTCAGGTATTCGGCATATTCAGGGTCGGCGTTCTGCGACGCCGCCGCTTCGTCGTGCAGCTTCCCTTTCGGCGGCAATGCTTCGACCCGCACGCGCACGCCTTCGCCCTCGGGCGTGAGGCTGGCCCTGAACCGCTGTAATTCGATGTCTCCGTCGCCCAGCTGCGCCCACATCGAAGTCGCGTCGTCCGGACGCCAATGCCGCATCGCCGGCTTGAAGTCGCCGAAGATCGAAGGCGGCAATTCGGTGCGGTCGAGGATCGCCAGCGCTTGCGCAGGGGGCATCGCATAGACGCCGGTCGGCGCGCCCTGAGGCATGAACAGCAGCGCGGCGACGACGGCGGCGACGAATAACGGAATCAGTCTGAGCATGGCTATTGCCTCGCTTGCTTCGGCCAAGCCGGGTCCATGGGCGGAAAGCCCGGCGGGTCATCCATCGACCACGGCTTGCCGCGCTCGAGGCCCTGCCGGCCTTCCAAACAGGAGTTCTGGGTCTTGGAGAGAGTACCTGTGGTCTTGGAGGAGTCGATGGCGTTGAATGAGAAATAGACGGGCGCTTGCTCCTCCTGAAGGCGCTGCCATTCGAAGGGCCGTCGCGTCATCGCCGAATCGACCAGTTCCTGCAGCGCCGGACGCAGCGGCTGCAACAGGACGGGATAATCGTAGGTTTGCTTGCCGTCGTAAATCTCGCCGCCGTTCTGACCCGGAGGAATGTTGAAATCGAAGTCGACGCCGGATTCGGTTGGCGTCAGCCGGACGAAGAACTTCGCCACGATGCGTTCCTTATATGTGACAACCCAGCCGACGCTTTGCGGATCCGGCGTATTGAGCGCGAAATGGATGAGGTAGCCGCATTGGCGGGCGTTGCGAAACCCGACGATGTCGGCTTTCATCAGCCGCGCCCGCGCTTCGTCGAACGGAATTTCGTAGTGGCCCCAGCGGGCGGATGACGAGCAACCCGCCGCGGTCGCGGTGATGAGAACCGATGCGCAAATCGATCGAAAACGCATCGCGCCCTCCAGCAATGACGCTCTTCCGTAACGGTAAATCTGCTAAAAAACCGTAAAACGCTCTCACCCCGCCGACGTCCCGGATCCCCTGCGAAAAACTCATTGTCGGGGAACCCTTTTTGAGAGTGAGAGACTGCAATCGAGAGTGAGTTTCGCCCCGCTCGCAATCCCCTTTCGTTGCGTTGTCTGGCGGTGATTCCAACCAAACCCTGGGCGTGTCGCCGGCGCGGCCCATCGCATGGCGGTGCTAGGCGACCAAACGCTTCACCATTGTGAGACTTTGATGACCGCGTGGATAATCATTCACTCGCCCGACGACTTCGAAGCCGAACCGGCGGTAAAAATCGGGCGCTTGGAAGTCGTGAGTTTCCAAGACGATCTGGCGGCATTCGCGCGCCGTGGCCTCCACTTCAACCATGCGCATCAGGCGGCTACCATGTCCCTGATGGCGCAAGGGCGCCGGAACGTAGAGATGACGGACGTAGCAAGTCGCACCCCACGTCCACCCGTATATTCCGCCTACGACGGCGCCTGCGTCGTCTCTCAGGAACACGGCGAGTAGCTTGCCATCCGACGCACCCGTAGCCTGGACATTGAACTCGTAGATGCGGTCTTCAAGGAGGCGAACGTCTTCGGGTTTCGGCTCGCTCTCGATCATGACATCTGCAATGCCGACCTTCATATAGGGACTGCAAAAAAGGGGCGTCGCAGAGTCTTGCCAAAATCCTACGCTGAAAATCTGAGGCTCAGACCCCGAATAAGCTCCATTGCGTCGAACGCGCTCGGCTGCGCGGTTTTTTTCGTGGCCCCGCCGCACTGTAGTCGATCTCTCAAAACGCCCCGATTTTCGACTGAAAATCGCCGCTCCGAAAGTCATGATTTCCGCATCGCCAGGACACGTCACGCCTGCGCCCCCAGCCGCTTCCCCAACCTCCCCGCCAGCTCCTGAATATACTGCCAGGCCGTCCGCCCCGACCTCGATCCTCGCGTCGTCGACCATTCCAGCGCGTCGCGCTCCATCTCCGCGCGGTCGAGTTCCAGGCCGAAGCTTTCGGCGTAGCCGAACACCATCGATAGATATTCGTCCTGCGAGCAGCGGTGGAAGCCGAGCCAGAGGCCGAAGCGGTCGGAGAGCGAGACCTTTTCTTCCACCGCCTCGCCGGGATTGATGGCGGTGGAGCGCTCGTTTTCCATCATTTCGCGCGGCAGCAGATGGCGGCGGTTGGAGGTGGCGTAGAATACGACGTTGTCGGGCCGTCCCTCGACGCCGCCCTCCAGCGCCGCCTTCAGCGATTTATAGGACGTGTCGTCGCCGTCGAACGAAAGGTCGTCGCAGAACACGACGAACCGATGCGAATCCTCGCGCAAGAATCCCATCAGGTCGGGCAGGGAGTTGATGTCCTCGCGGTGGATCTCGATCAGCTTCAACGGCCGGTCCATGCCGCGCGCGGCGTTGACCGCGGCGTGCGCGGCCTTCACCAGCGACGATTTGCCCATGCCGCGCGCCCCCCACAGCAGGGCGTTGTTAGCGGGCAGGCCGCGCGCGAAACGCCGGGTGTTCTCCATCAGGGCGTCGCGCGCGCGGTCGACGCCGCGCAGCAGCGAAAGTTCGACGCGGTTGACCTTCATCACCGGCTGCGCGGCGCCCTTCTCGGCGCGCCAGACGAAGGCGTCGGCGACGGCGAAATCGGGCTTTGCCGGCGTGGCCGGCGCGAGGCGGTCCAGTGCGTCGGCGATTCGGGTCAGCAGGGCGACGGTTTCAGGCGACACAACGGAACTTTCTGAAAAAATAACCGGCCGCGATTTGCCACAGGTCGGCGACATTCGCCAGCGCCCTGGGAAAATGGCTCGAGAGTTGATATATGTGTTTCAGTTTCCGGGCCTTGAACCCGGAGGACGGAGAACATGATGGCTTCGAGACTTTCCCGTTTCAAGGTGATGACCATCACCGACGCCGCGGCCGAGCGGGTAAAACAGATCATGGCCAATACTGCCGAGCCCTCGGTGGGGCTCCGGGTGGGCGTCAAGAACGGCGGCTGCGCCGGCATGTCCTACACGATGGAGCTCGCCCAGCGCGTCGAGCCGCTCGACGAAGTCGTCGAGGACAAGGGGGTCAAGGTGCTGATCGACCCGAAAGCGGTGCTGTTTCTGCTCGGCGCCGAAATGGACTTCAAGACCGACCGGCTCGCCGCGACCTTCAGCTTCCGCAATCCCAACGAGACCGGGTCCTGCGGCTGCGGCGAAAGCGTGTCGATCACGCCGGCCTCGCCCGAGTCGTTGCAGGCCCAGGCGTGACGGCTTGGACGCCGAGGGCCTGAAAGACCTGTTCGCGCCGTTCGGCGCCGTGACCGTCAAGCGCATGTTCGGCGGCCATGGCGTCTATGCGGACGGGCTGTGTTTCGCCATCGAGAGTCGCGGCGAGGTGTTCGTCAAGGTCGATGCGGAAAACCAGCCGGAGTTCGTCGCCGCCGGCTCCAAGCCTTTCGTTTACAACGCCAAGGGCCGGGACATGACGATGGCCTATTGGCTGCTGGTCGCGGGCGCCTATGACGACGACGTGTTGAAGCGCTGGGCGGGTCTGGGCCTGAGCGCGGCGCAGCGGGCCGCCGCCGCGAAGGCCAAACCCAGGCCCAGAGCGAAGAAGCCGAAATAGCGGCATTTACGCGCAGCGGGGGCCATGCTAGAGGCCGCGGCTTGAAAATGCAGCCGCGAACGCCAAAATACAGCGCGCAGCCAGGGGTCGAGTTTCCATGCAGTCCGTTCTGATCGTCATTCACCTCCTGGTGGTGCTCGCGCTCGTCGCCGTCGTGCTGCTGCAGCGCTCGGAAGGCGGCGCGCTGGGAACGGGCGGCGGCGGCGGCTTCATGACCGGCCGCGGTCAGGCCAATGCGCTCTCCCGCGCCACGGGCATTCTGGGCGCGCTCTTTTTCGGCACGGCGCTGCTGATGTCGATCATCGCCGGCTGGAGCCGCGCGCCGCGCTCGCTGCTCGACACGACGGCGCCGTCGAGCACGTCGAACCCGGCGACTCCGGCGAAGTCGGCGCCGGGTCAGGCGCCGAGCATTCTCGACCAGCTCAAAGGGGCCGAGACGCCCGCTCCCGCGCCGCCGAAATAACGCCTGACGCCATGTCCCTGTCGCTGTCGATTGCCGCCTATTTCACGATCTGGTGGGTGACGCTGTTCGCGGTGTTGCCGTTCGGCGTGCGCTCGGCGACGGAAGCGGGCGTGACCGACGCGCCCAAGGGCGCCGACCCCGGTGCGCCCGCCGTTCCGCATATCGCCAAAAAGGCGCTGTGGACGACGGGAATCGCGGCGATCGTGTTCGTCGCGCTCGACGCTTACGTCTATTACGCGGCCTGACCGGTGCCCTCGTTCCGCAACGGCCGCCGGGTCGATCATCGCGCCGACCAGATGTTCGACCTCGTCGCCGACATCGAGCAATACCCGAAATTCGTGCCGCTCTGTCAGGCGACGTCCAACCGCCGCCGCGTCGAGGACGGGCAGGGCCGCGCCGTTCTGCTCTCCGAAATGACCATCGGCTACAAGTCGATCCGCGAGCGCTTCAGCACCCGCGTCACGCTCGACAAGCCCAAGCTCAAGATCCTCGTCGAATATGTCGACGGCCCATTCAGCCATCTGGAAAACGTCTGGACTTTCAAGCCCGAGGGCGAAGACCCTATGGCCCCGACCTGCAAGGTCGAGTTCTACATCGACTACACCTTCAAGAACCGCATGCTCGCCGCCATCATGGGCGCGGCGTTCGACACCGCGTTCCGCAAATTCGCCGACGCCTTCGTCGCGAGGGCGGACGAGGTTTATGGCAAGCGGCGGCTGCCTGCTCACGGCGCGAATTCGACGCCCTCGTAGATTTCGGCAAGGGGCACGCTGACGCCGACCTCGGGCATTTCGAGCGTGGCCCCCGCCGTTACAAATTCGTAGCTCCACTCGCCCTCGGCGTCGCGGTGGAACACTTCCGCGGCGGCATGGTTTTGATGCAGCGCGACATAGCGCTTCAGAGAGGGTAGGGTCTGATATTCCGCGTTCTTGGCGCCGAGATCCTGTCGGGCGCTACTGCGGCTGAGGATCTCGAAAATGACGACGGGGTCGCAGACGAAGGTGGACCTGAGGTTTTTGGGTGAGCAGGTGATGAGCGCGTCGGGATAGCGGACGCTGGTATCCGTGCGAACCTTGAGTTCGCTGCCGAGCGCGCGGCAGGGCGAACCTCTCAGGTGGTCGAATAAAGCTCGCAGCAAGTTGGCCTGAACTATCGCATGGGCCACGGCGCCCCGCGTCATCGCCCGTGCGGAAAACCCGTCGAATTGATAACGCAACTCCTGGCGCTCCTCCCAGGCGACGAACTCGTCGATCGTCATCTGTTTCGGCAGGGCGTTCATCGTTGGCTCCGCATCGGTAATGAGCCACAGGATGCCCCGCGGACCGGCGTTC
>Ga0302156_10004261_pt1 | contig 10605 bp, 8 predicted proteins | sample I_Bog_N3_2_FD_193503 | JGI IMG/M metagenome (GOLD analysis project Ga0302156, IMG submission 193503) | Peat permafrost microbial communities from Stordalen Mire near Abisko, Sweden - I_Bog_N3_2 | ecosystem: Environmental > Terrestrial > Soil > Wetlands > Peat | place: Sweden: Abisko, Stordalen... | reverse complement strand
GCAGGGCAGCTGTTACGTCCTCAAAGCCGGGCTGCGGACGCCAGGTTCCCTGATCCCAGACCATGACCGTGCCGCCGCCGTACTGGCCCTTGGGGATGATGCCTTCAAAGCCGCCGTACTCGATGGGGTGATCTTCGACCTGCACGGCGAGGCGGCGGTCTTTGGGGTTGAGGCTGGGGCCTTTGGCGACGGCCCAGCTCTTGAGGACTCCGTTCCAGCCGAGGCGGAAGTCGTAGTGCAGGTGGCTGGCCGCGTGCTTCTGGATGACGAAGGGGAACTTCGTTCCGCGGAGTTTTGGATTGGCTTTGGTTGCGGCTCCTGAGGGCTCCGCAGTGACCTTGAAGTCGCGCATGGAGCGGTAGCGGGCGAGCTGTTTGTCGACTGCGTCGGCGGATTGTTTCTTCGTGGCCATGGTCGCGGTAGGGAAAAGGCAACAGCAACAGCAAAATCTTTGACGCAAAGTACGCGAAGTTTGCGCAATGTGCGCAATGGCGAAGCCTCAGGGATCAGGCGGATTTGCGGCGCAGGGTTGGTGTGGACTTGGCGGTTCGCTTCGGGGACTTGGCGGAACTCTTAACGAGCGTGGGGCCTTTCTTCGATTCCGGCTTTATTTCAGGCTGTTTCGCGTCGCTCTTGACCGATTTCCGCAGCGCGTCCATGAGGTTGATAACCTTGCCGCGGGATTTTGCTGGGACCTCGTCGCGGGGGATGGGCGCGTGTTTGAGCTTGGCTTCGACCAGTTCTTTGACTGCTACCTCGTAGCTGTCGACGAACTTTGCGGCGTCGAACTTTGCGGACTTACGCTTGATCAGCTCTTTGGCCAGTGCGAGGGAGTCGGCGCTGATGGTGGTCTTCTTTACGTCGCGGAAGTATGCCGCCGGGTCGCGCAGTTCGGCGGCGTAACGCATGGTGTAGACCATCATGCCGCCGTGTTGGTCCGTCCCAGCGGGTGCGATGGCGACGACGTGTTCGCGGCCACCGAAGGCGATGCGCGAGATGGCGATCTTTTTGGTCTCCAGGAGCGCCTTGCGCACCGTGAGGAAGGCCTCCGTCTGCGCGTCGTCTTCAGGGACGGCGAAGTAGGGTTTCTCGAAGAACTCGGGCGAGAGGTCGGACTCGTCGACGAACTCGGTGATCTCCATGGTGTGTTTGGAGGGGACGCGCAGGTGGGCGAGCTCGTCGGGCTCGAGCGTGATGTACTGACCCTTGGCGTACTCGTAGCCCTTGACGATGCGCGAGCGATCGACCGGGTCGGCGGCTTCATCGGGGTCGCGCTCCACGGCGCTGGCGAGAACCTTCTGGTGGCGGACGCGCTCGCCGGTGGAGCGATCGATCTGGTGGAAGCGGATGTCGGACTTGGCTTCGGTTGCGGGAAAGAGCTTGACGCTGAAGCTGACCAGCGAGATTTGAATTCGTCCGGACCAGTAGGGTCGGGCCATGGGTATACCTCAGGTTGCAAGGTGTTGAGACGTGAAAGAGTGGACACCGGGATGTATGGATTTAATCAAGCGGGTGACGCTCCGGCAACATGCTTTGGTGCAGTATGCGCGAGACACGGATGCTGGCCGAATCTCGACGATAAAAGATGACGTGCTTGTTGCATTCTGATCGCAGAAGGCCCGGGGCCAGGTATTCGCAGCCCCTGTCAAGTGCAGGATTCAACGCGATCTCGCTGCAGTAGGAGCGGAGCTCCGCGATGTATGTGATGGTCTGCTGCTGCCCCCACACACGCAGCGTATAGGCCGCTATCTTGCGAAGGTCGTTCTTTGCTTTTGCGGAGAGCCGATATGTCGCCATCTCTCAGCCCGCTTTGGAGGAGAGCCCGATTTCCTGGAGAACCTGCTCGAATGGATCTCCTTCGACCCAGCCGCTGGCGTCGCCTTCGGCAATGGCGGCGCGAAGTGCCGCCAGCTTCGCCTCGTACAATGACTCTTCACGCACAAGGCTTCGCAGACCAGCCCGCACCACATCGCTGGCGTCTTCAAAGCGGCCTGTGGTCACGCTCGTGGTGACAAAGGAGTCAAGTTCATCGGTCAGATTGACGTTGCGTATTGGCATGGAAGTCTCCGCGAAGAGCCCCTTGAAACAAAGCATAACGTGATCGGTAAAGATTGCCAATCACGATCAGGCGGTGTAGACCTCGTGTTCCAGCACGCGATCGTAAGCCGGCAGGGTGAGGAAGTCCGGGAAGCGCGGCGCGGCGATGAGGTCGTGCATCAGGCCGGCGGCCTGCTCGTAGGCGGAGAAGCGCGCGGCGTCCACGGAGGATTTGGCGCGGGCGAGCTCGGCATCGATGGTCTCGTCGCACAGCGCCGCGGTGACGGGGCGGCCGTCTTCAAGCACGGCGTGGTGGTGCACCCACTGCCAGAGCTGCGCGCGGGAGATCTCGGCGGTGGCGGCGTCCTCCATCAGGTTGAAGAGCGGGACGCAGCCGATGCCGCGCAGCCAGGCTTCCAGATAGCCGAGGCCGACGGCGACGTTCTGTTTGAGGCCGGCGAAGGTGATGGTTCCTGTGGGGATGGCGAGCAGGTCGGCGGCGGTGCAGGTGTAGTCGGGCAGTTGCTTCGAGATCTGGTTAGGCTGCGGCATGATGCGGTCGAAGACGTCGAGCGCGATGGGGACGAGGCCGGGGTGCGCGACCCAGGTGCCGTCGTGGCCGTCGGTGGCCTCGCGCTCCTTGTCGGCGCGGACGCCGGCGATGGCCTTCTCATTCGCGACAGGGTCGGACTTGATGGGAATGAGCGCGCTCATGCCGCCCATCGCGCAGATGTTGCGGCGGTGGCAAGTCTTGATGCAAAGCAGCGAGTACGAGCGCATGAAGTGCGTGGTCATGGTGACCTGGCCGCGGTCGGGCAGCAGCATCGTCTGGTCGCCAGCGAGCTTCTTGATGAAGCTGAAGATGTAGTCCCAGCGGCCACAGTTCAGCCCGGCAGAGTGGTCGCGCAGCTCGTAGAGGATCTCGTCCATCTCAAAGCTGGCGAGGATGGTTTCAATGAGCACCGTGGCGCGGATGCTGCCCTGCGGCACACCGAGCAGATCCTGCGCGCGCACGAAGATGCTGTTCCACAGGCGCGCTTCCAGGTGCGACTCCATCTTAGGCAGGTAGAAGTAGGGGCCGCTGCCGCGCGCGAGGAGTTCTTTCGCGTTGTGGAAGAAGTAAAGCGCGAAGTCGAAGATGCTGCCGGACATCGGCTCGCCGTCAACGAGGATGTGGCGTTCTTCGAGGTGCCAGCCGCGCGCGCGGACGAAGAGCACGGCGGGGTCGGGCTTGAGTTCGTAGTGCTTGCCGGTGGCGGAGTCGTCGTAGGTGATGGTGCGGCGCACGGCGTCGCGCAGGTTGAGCTGGCCTTCGAGGACGTTCTCCCAGGTGGGTGTGGTGGAGTCCTCGAAGTCGGCCATGAAGACCTTCGCGCCGGAGTTGAGCGCGTTGATGATCATCTTGCGGTCGACGGGGCCGGTGATCTCGACGCGACGGTCGAGCAGGTCTTTCGGCAGCGGCGCGGTGACCCACTTGGAGTCACGGATGTGTTGGGTCTCGGGCAGGAAGTCGGGGCGTTCGCCCGCGTCGAGGCGCTGCTGACGGGCGACGCGTGCGGCGAGGAGTTGCTTGCGCGTGGCGTTGAACTCGCGCTGCAGGGCGACGGCGAAGGCGAGGGCCTCGGGCGTGAGGATGGCGGCGTACTTGTCGGCGAGGGGGGCGTGGAGTTCGACTCCGGCGGGGAGGGTCATTGCAGGTCCTTCAAAGAGGATGTAGGTCCTTCGTCATTTGCTGTCAGAGTTTAATGCTGAATTCGATGCTGCCGCAGTATTTGACGGCGACTAACCGGCGACTTACAACGGATTCCGGCGAGCAATCAAGCGAAGAAGAGTTGTACGCGACCGGCGTTGGAAAATGCGGCCTCGACAGTGGAGCCGGCTGTCGCCAGCGTGTTGCCGGTCCAGGAGCCGGTGGTGATCCACTGGCCGGCCTTGAGGCCGCCGGTGCGGGCGGCGCCTTCGTTGGCGAGGAACGGGAGCAGCCGCAGCAGGTCGCCGGAGGTGTTGGAGCCGGTGCGCTCGACGCGGACGACGCCGTCGATGGAGAGGACGACGTGCTCGGTGGAGAAGTCCGCGCTGCGCCAGTTGGCGAAGGGTGCGCCGTAGAGGAAGCCGCCGTGAGTCTGGAGGTCGGCCTGCGCGCCGGGTGTGGAGAGCACCGGGTCGGTGAAGGCGGACTCGAGGACCTCGATGGCCGGGTGGCAGGAGGCCATGGCGGCGAGGACTTCGTCGCGTGAGTAAGGCGTGGCGCGCGGTGGCAGGTCCTGGCCGACGAGGAAGGCGATCTCGGCCTCCACGCCGCGATAGCGCGCGGAGGCGAGCTTGCTGCCGCCGGGAGCGATCCACGCGGCGGGCATGGGAGCGAAGGCGGGCGTGGCCTCCAGCGAGGGCGCGCCGATCTTGTAGCCGCCGACGGGACCGAAGGCTGCGGCGACGAGGTCCTGCACGTAGGTGATCTCGGTGAGGTCGGCGGGGTGGTAGCCGATGGGCAGGTCGTCGAGCGTCTTGCCGGTGCGGCGGGCGTCGAGGAGGATGTTGGCGATTTCTTGGAGGACGGATTCGCGGGAGCCGGTCATAGGGAGCTATGGTATCGCGTCCGGGCGAGTGAAACCTATCCCGTGGCGTGGTGGGCGAGGAGAGGAGAGCCTTTGAACGCAATGTTCGCGATGTTTTCGCAATGTTCGCAGAGTGGATGCGCGGGTCAAGCGGTGAGCCAGTGGAGGGCGTTGGCGAGGAAGCGTGCTTGCAGGACGGGGTGGAACTCCGGCGTGCGGTGGTAGAGGACTTTGCCTTTGCCGAGGTGCGTGGTGAAGGTGCCCGCGCCGACCTGGCGGTCGTGGTCGCGGGAGTAGGCGATGAGGATTTCGGGCATCGGCGCGCCGGGTGCGGCGTCTGGATGTTTGTCGATCAGGAGGCCGTTCGATTGGCGGGCGGGAATCTGGTAGAAGTTGCCGAGGGCGGCGTTGGTGGGCAGGCCGTCGAAGAGGGCGTGCTCGCGGCCGAAGTACCAGTTGCCCATCCACGGTGCGCGGTAGCCGCCGACGTTGCCGTTGAAGGCGAAGGCCCCGGCTGCGGCTAGCTGCTGGGCGCAGCCGTCGGAGAGTGCGTCGGTCTGAGGGATGCAGAGCAGCGGCGTGCCCGCGCGGACGGCGTCGAGGATAGCGGGGTCGATCTGGCCGAGGGGTTCGGGTTGTTTGGAGGCGGTGGTGGGGTGGGCTTCGGTGCCGGTGGTCTCGCCGACGGACTGCGTGGCGGAGGTGTCTGCGGTGAGGCCGGAGGTGATGATGAGGTCGTACGCCTCACCCGGTTTGAATTCGAGCAGTTCTGCTGGGAGTTGCTCTCGCAATGCTGGCGAGATGCCTGAGACAGCAACACGAAGTCCGACGATCGCTTTCAGTTGCGTGGCTGTCATCCAAAGCTGCCGAGTATGTGTAGCGCCTGGGATGATGCTCAACGCAAACTTGAAGGTATAGGCACCTTCGTCGAAGTAGGGAACAGTCCTATTGAACCGATGTTTGTAGGTGACTTTTTCCGCTATGAGGTAGCTGAACTGGTCGGGGGTTTGTGCAGGAACAGGGTAGCGTCCAATTTCTGTGATGCGGTTCTTGGGATCGATGACACTGAAGATCAGCTCGCCCGTGACAGGTTTGCCAGTGTCATTCGCAAGGAATAGATCGAAGACGAACGGATCATCTGGGCCGACACACATCGAATGCTGTTTTGCGATGGGCCGCACCGGCCGCAGCGAGCCCGCGATAAGCTTCGGGTCGGACTTGAAGTTGCGCAGGTTGTCGACGATGCCGGAGTGGTTCTCGATGGCGGTGGACTCCCAGCCGGAGATGGCGGCGAAGTCGAGGTCGTCGGAGAGGCGCGCGTTCTCCATGTAGTTCTGCCAGGACTGGTACTCGGTGAGGCCGCAGGCGAGGAAGACACTCTCCGCGGTGGGGAAGGCTGCGCGGAAGCCCCACTTGTCGAGAAAGCGGTTGTAGCCCGCGATGATCTCTTCGTGGTCGATGAGGTCGTAGCTGGTGCCGCCGTACTTTTTGTAGGTCTCGGTAATCTGGTGGACCATCAGCGAGTGGTTGTCGGGGCGCGCGCAGCCTTCCATCTCTCCAAATTCTGAGATGACCTTGTGCTCAGGGCTTCGGTATGTAAAGTCTGTCGGCGATTTGTAGAAGGCGTCGACCCACTGATCGCCCGCGCCCTGGTGCTGGTTCCACCAGCCGCCCCAGGGTTCTTCATCGGAGCGATGGATGTGGTCGTCGTAGGGTGCGTACCAGGCCTGCGCGGCACCGCGAGCGACGAAGCCGTCGTTCAGGACGACGCAGCGGCTGGGGTCTTCGTCGTGCATGGCCTTCAGGATGGCGAGCGTGTCGGGGTTGTTGAGGTCGGCGCCGATCTCATTCTGCAGGCAGTACTCGATGACCGAGGGATGCGATCGGTAGGCCTTCACCATCTCCACGCACTTGGCGAACATGTAGCGCTGCGCGAACTTGTCGGCTTCAGTGACGGGCTTCTCCATGACGGTGCCGGCGGCATTGGTCTGCGCGCCCGCGGGGAGTTTGCCGATGGCGAGCTTGCCCGCGCCGGGCTCCATGTAGCGCAGCAGGCCGAGCTCGTCATGCTTGCGCAGCACGTCCTCCTTGGCGAGATTGCGATGGAAGTTCAGGCAGTTCAGGCCGACTGTCTTTGCTGCGACGACTTCCTTCTCGGCAAGCTCGGGGACAGGGAAGAGCCCGTTCAGCCCCCAGTAGCCCCAGGAGATGGCTGTGTAGATGCGAATGCGGCGGCCGTTGAGGCGGAAGAGCGCGTTGGCGCCGAGGCCTTCGGGAGCGAACCAGCGGAAGCCGAAGGCGATGGTGCGGGTGTCTTGTTTGCCGTCTGCATTCACTATCGTTGCGCGCAGATGATAGAGCTTCGGTGAGGATAGATCCCAAGGCTGAATGTCGTTGCAGTGGAGAGTCGTAGTGAAGGTTGCCGTGCTGCTGTCCCCGAATCCAAATCCGGTTTTCTTGTTGCTCTCTGCGACAACTTTGTTGGACGTGGGATCAAGAACTTCAACGAAGACGGGACCATCCCAGCCAAGTGGCTGTTCGGGGAGTTTGTTATGAGGATGTTTGCCAAAGTCTGACGCGCGTGTACAACAAGCGCCTGAGCGAAAACGATGGCCGGGTTGGAGAAGCTCTTCGATCTCAACATTGGCGACGATTTCTCCCTGTGCTGGACTATTGAGCAGCCACATATTTCGGATGCGCGCTGGCCCTTCGTGCGCGCTGATGGTCATACCGCGATCCAGCCCAGCGAAGCCGTGTGAGCGATAGAGCGCGAGGTGTCCCCACTTGGCGTTGGAGCCGTCGACCCAGTCGAAGCGGCCGAAGGGGTTGGTCAGGCGGATGGCGAGGTGGTTGTCGCCGCCGGGGTTTGCGGCGTGGGTGAGGTCGCACTCGAAGGGCAGCTCCTCCATGATGGAGTAGCCGACGAGCTGCTGGTTGAGGTAGACCTCCGCACGCAGGCGGGCGCCACGGATGTGGAGGAAGATGCGCTTGCCGCGCATCGTGGCGGGGATGTCAATCGTGCGAGTCCACCACGACACGCCGAAGTATGCGCCGTTCTGCGGCACGGCGTCGTCGGCTGGCGCGACCGGAGGCGTGGTCGCGGCGTAGCGATACTCGTCGGGGGTGTAGGGGCGTGGTTTGCTGTTGGAGCCTGCGCCGTACCGGCCCCAGAAGTGCTGCTCGACGGTGGTGGGCAGTACGACTTCGAGGCCCGCATCGTGTGTAAGCGCCTCCCAGCCGCCGGTGGGAGCGTTGACCGGTAGAGGTTGGCCCCTGCCGCAGAGATGGCCGCCGACCCAGCTCACGTCCTCGGGCAGGAAGAGGTCGTCGTTCCGCCAGGCGGCTTTGTCGTCGATCCAGAGATGCCAGCCGCCGTCGGGGATGAGAGTGCCGTTCTCCGGGTAGGGGATGGGTGCTGCGGCGGGCTCGGCGGTGAGATGCGGCGCGAGTTGCGTTGCGGCGGTGGCGACGGCGGCGGTCTGGAGAAAGCGGCGGCGGGAGAGCTTCGGCATGGGGGAGAAGTTTATCGCGTGTGTGGGTACGTCGTCAGAAAGGTGTCAGCGGTCGAGGCTTGGCCATGATCCCCGGGGTCCTTCGACTCCGTATCTCGCGATGAAGCTGCGAGATACTTCGCTCATGATGACAGAGATTGGGGTATTCGACTTGTAAGATTGTCGTTGATTTGGAGGTGAACGATGAAGGCCTTTGACTGGGCAGCGATGTTGGGGTTGGTGGTGGCGGGCGCGGCGATGGCGGGTTGCAATCCACCGCCGGGCAGCCAGGTGGAGAGTGTGACGGCGCAGCCGACGCAGCCCTTCGTGGAGAGCGGACGCAGTGATCGGCAGGAGAGTGGGAATCGTCAGCGTCGTGGCGGGCGCGCTGTGGCGGACGCTGCGCCGGGCGTGTTCGACTTCTACCTGCTGACGCTCTCGTGGTCGCCCGAGTACTGCGTGACGCACTCGGGCGCGGCCGAGTGCGCGGCGCATCCGGCGTTTGTGCTGCATGGGCTGTGGCCGCAGAACAATGACGGCACGTATCCCGAAGATTGCTCGAATGCGCCGGGACCGGCGAATCCGGGGCAGTACAGCGACCTCTATCCCGATGCTGGCTTGCTGGCGCATGAGTGGGCGACGCATGGGACGTGCTCCGGGCTGGCAGCGGACGCGTACTTCCAACTGGAGCGCCAGGCGGTGCACAGCATTGCGGTTCCGAAGCAGCTTGCCGCACTGCAGAACCAGATTCAACTGACGCCGGCGCAGATTGTCGCAGACTTTACGCAGGCGAACCCTGGTGTTGCTGCGGGAGACATTGCAGTGAGTTGCGGAAATAATCGGCTGACGGCGGTTGAAGTGTGTCTGACCAAAGACCTGAAGGCGGAGAGTTGCAGCGGCGTGAAGACGTGCCGGGCGAATGTGGTGAAGATCACGCCGCCGGGAGCGACCAGCGATCAATAAGCGTTGGATGGATTTCGTTCAGCTTGCTGACTGTCCGGCGAGTTGCTGGATCTGAATCACGATGAACTCGGCTGGCTGCAGGGGCGCGAAGCCTACGGTGATGTTGACGACTCCGTTCGCGATATCGGTCGGAGTGTTGTTTTCGCTGTCACATTTGACGAAGTACGCGGCCTGGGGTGTTGTGCCTGCAAAGGCTCCCTGCGTGAACAGCCCCTCAAGAAATGTCCCGATGACGAGCCGCAACTGCGCCCAGAGCGGCTCCGCATTTGGCTCGAAGACGACCCACTTCGTGCCTTGATAGAGGCTCGCTTCAATGAACAGCGCGAGGCGGCGGGTGGGTATGTATTTGTAGTCGCTGTCTGCGGTATCGTTTCCTGCCAGCGTGCGGGCGCCCCAAAGAACTTCGCCTACTGGGCTGAACGTCCGCAGGCAGTTGATGCCGAGGGGGTTGAGCACGCCGTTCTGTGCGTCGGTGAGGGTGAGCTCAAGGCTGAGTACGTCTTGCAGGGGATGGGTGGTGCCAGCGGGGGCCTTCCATACGCCGACGGCGGCGTCGGTTGCGGCGAAGACGCCGGCGACGGCTCCGCTGGGCGCGTGGGTGAAGGTCCGGGCGGGGTTGGCGGGGTCTGGCTGCAGCAGGCGGGGGAAGTAGACGGCGGCGCAGGTAGCGTTGGTTGGCGCGAACTGGCCGAGGTCCGTGGGAGAGATTTTGCTGATCTGTCCGGCCTTGAGCTTGGTGGTCCACGCTGCGGGTGGGTCGATGAGCAGCAGCGCGCGGCGGGCGGCGCAGTAGGCCGCGGCGGTCTGGTAGATGTAGGGTGCGGTGTCGCCGTCGAGCTGGTCGGGAGGGATGCAGAGGAGGTTGAAGCTGGCGACCTGCTCAAGTTGATAGATGCCGGTGCGATGCGCCTGATCGCCGAGGTAGTCGGTGAGGGAGAGTGCGGTGGGTGGGGTGGCGCCAGGCACGATGCTGACGATGATGGCTTGCGCGCCGCCGTTGAGGAAGAAGTCCTGCACGGAGTAGCCGAGAGGGACCTGCGCAGTGGGTGCTCCGAAGAGTGTTTGGAACTGCAAGAAGCTGGTGATGGTGGTGGGGACGTTGGGCGTGGCGGAGGGCGTGGCCGTGCGGCCGACGAAGGCGCAGATGGAGGTGGGCGCTGGTGGGATCTGCCGGTTGTTCGGGTTGAGTTCGTCGAGGTAGACGCCGGGGTAGGTGATATGAATCGGCATGGTGGAGAGAAGTGTAGCGCAGGTTAGAGGCTACTCGCCCAGCATGATGCGCTGGATGGAGTGTGCGCGGCCGGTGCCGCCGTCGCAGCCGATGAGCGTGGCGCAGAGCTTCGGATTGTTCTTCGCCGACTCAAATTTGCCGGGCATGCCGGTGAGGAACTTCTTGAGCGAGAGCTCGGTCTCGACGCCGATGACGGAGTCGAATGGGCCAGACATGCCGACGTCGGTCTGGTAGGCGGTGCCGTTGAAGAGGATGCGCTCGTCGGCGGTGGGGACGTGGGTGTGCGTGCCGAGGACGGCGGTGACGCGGCCGTCGAGGTACCAGCCGA
>Ga0302156_10004260_pt1 | contig 10610 bp, 7 predicted proteins | sample I_Bog_N3_2_FD_193503 | JGI IMG/M metagenome (GOLD analysis project Ga0302156, IMG submission 193503) | Peat permafrost microbial communities from Stordalen Mire near Abisko, Sweden - I_Bog_N3_2 | ecosystem: Environmental > Terrestrial > Soil > Wetlands > Peat | place: Sweden: Abisko, Stordalen... | reverse complement strand
TGTCGCCCAAGGCCCGCAGGCAATCGCCAAGGTTCTCGATGTCTGCTTGTTTCGATTCATCGACCAGGACATCGCGCGGGTTCGTCTGAGCTGCGTCGTTGCCCATCTGCGAGATGAAGCCAGTCTTCGAGACATTGAAATGGCGGCGGCGCTTGTTCACTTCTTTGCGGGCCTGCTCCGCGTTCATGGGAGTCCATTCCGTCACGACATAGAAGTTGGCTGTGATCTTTAGCAGTGAATCGAGCACAAGGGGACGGGTCTCCGTGATGGCCTCCTTCATGGTCATTACTCGGACGAAATGATCGCCAACACGAAGATGATCGCGCTCGGCCTCGATGGTCGAGTTAACAATCTGGTAGTCAAGGAACTGCGTCGATTGTGGCTTGCCCGCAATCCGCCAGTCGTCGTAGTTGACGAGGCGCCGCAGGAACGCGAATTGGCCACGCTGATTCAAAACCTCGATCCCGACGAAATCGCCGAGCTGGCGCGTGAATGTCTGGACGCGCTGCTCAAGCCGTGCGACGTCGGCCTCGATCTGCGTCCGCAGCAGCTCTTTCATGCTGCAACCGGCAAACTGCGTCTTCAACTCGTCCATTGCTCCCGCCGGATCACGGAACAGGCGTGCGAGCGCGGCTCCGACACCAGTCTTCGAACGCGCCCCTTCGAGCACGATGCAATAGAAGATTTCAACCTGATAAAGCCGGTCGCGCTTGGCCTCGAAGAACTGCCGCCGCTGGTCGATAGCTGCTTCTACGACAGGGTCATCGTAGTGGGCGAAGGGGATCTCGGGCCGATTCTGCTTGAACAGATATTGATAGACATGGGAGCCGGGGCCAAACGCCTTCAGCGCTGCTTCCAACCGCTTGACGGCATACTCCTGCTCCGCGTGGTCTAGACTTTCGTAGTCCACGCCAGAGACGCGCAACACCGTGCCAACGTCGCCGCTCTTGGTCAGAAACGTAGTCTCGTTCCAAAAGCCATACAGGTTGATGTGATCGTTGAGCGAGGCAGCCTCTTTCCACGGCTTGATGACCTTGTCGAGTCGCAGCATCAGACCACCTCCACGCGGGGAACGCTCTGTTTGGCGGCGTCGTAGCGCACGTTATAGCGTTCCGACTTAGCCAAGATGCGTAGAAATGCCGGGTCGGTATTCGTGACCCAATGGCCGAATGCGAAGCCGCCAATGAAGACGGCAACTCCGGCGAGGAGGCTATTGAAAAGGTTGAATACGCCAACGGCCCCGACGCAGACGAAGTAAAACAGCGTCCGCTCCACACCGAGGTATGTGAGGGGCTTGTGCAGGCTTTTGTAGACCCGGTTCCTCCGGCGGGTTGTAATGTGTGTCTGCATCGTCGCCCCTCACAACTTGAAAAATCCTTGGGCTGTCGTTTTTGCGCACGGCCTGGGGTTCCGCTTACACACCCCAAAGCCAGGTCAAAACGTTGGTGGCAAGCACGGCAATCCCCGTGCCGGCTGCGACGCCCGCCAGGGTCTTCTTCGCGCCCGGTTCGCCGTGCGCGAACTGGTAGCCTCCGACCACGATGGCGATCAGACTTGCCACCTTGGCAACCGTGCCGGTGAAGAGCGTTTGCATTGCGGTGAATCCGGTATCAAACGGCGACTGCGCGAGGGCAATCGCAGGAGCTATGAGGAGGAGCGCGAGTGTAGCGGTTGGGCGCGCCCACTTCGATCGGAATGCGGGTGCGAATGGAAGAGCGATTGGTGTCTGTAATGGTCGTGGCATGAGCACCTCCGGCAGCAACGATTCAATCGCTGCTCTTGGCGCAAAAGTAGCTCTGTCTCGGATCGCTGTCCAAGACTTTTCTAATCCATGTTGATGCTTCCGGACTATCAAGCGGGTAGCGAATGACCTGTTGGGGAATTGAGAGAAAAGAACAGAAACTCTTGGCTCCAGAGAATTTCGCGATGCGATCAGGAGATACTGAGTGCGCTTTTATCCAACGGATCGACTCGGGAGCTTTCCGGACTTCGTCTTCGAAACGGATGTAGGGGGCTTGCGCTTTGCTGGAAACGTTAAAGGCTCCGGGTATTTGTCGTCACTGGCGCGATCTCCAAAGCTCATCTTTACCCGGATTCTCTCCGCGAATTGATGAGTGAAGCCCGAGTCATCCGAACCAAAGATCATGACGATTTCCAATAGGGAAATGTCGGAGATTCGTACCGCACGAACTGCCGCTGGAAGGCCTTCACATACTCCAGCGGGCAGGAACGCTATGCCCGCATTCCCCGCTACCAGGTCAAAAGCTTCAAGGGGAGAAGTGACCTCCGCAATGGCCCTGAACGGGAAACCCTTCACTATGCACTCCGCTTGAAGTTGCCGGAACAACGCGGGATGTGTTCGGTCTGCACCATTCGATATAACAGGCTCCCCTCGGAACTCTTGGATGCGTGCGATGGCCATTTCAGAAAACCGGCCCTTGGCCGGAACAATCGCAACCCAATGGTCTTTCGCTATAGGGATGACGGAAATGCCCGCATGGTCAACGGGAGCATATGTGATCCCGGCCTGAACAATCTCGTTGTCAATTGCATTCAGAAGTTCAGAGGTCGGGAGGATACGAAGACGCATCGGGAGGTCGCGAAATTCCTCCTGCTGCAAAGCCAGCGCAATTCGGCGAATCTGCATTGGAGCAAATGGAGAATGCCCAACGGTGTATTCGGCTGGAACCTCTCTGCTGATCGCACGCGCACGACGAACAGCGGCTGTAAAATCGCCTTCCATGCGTGCAACAATTCCTTCAACGTCGGTGACGAATGCGCGCCCAGCCTTCGTCAGCGATACAAAATGGTGATCGCGGTGGAGGATTTCAAATCCGATCTCTTCTTCATACTCGCGGATTTGGCGGCTGATGGCCGGTTGCGAGACGTGCAGCCTCTCAGCGGCTTTGCGGAAGTGCAAATCGCGAGCGACAGCAAGCACGTATTGGAGCTTCCGAAGCGGTGGGGGAAAATCCATGGGGACCGCCTTCGAGGAACATCCGCATATTTGAATTGGACACTGGCGCCGCGAAAAAGTCGCGTTTCCTCCTTTTTTCAAGCTCTTGCGCGGGTGCCTGGCGCAATGTTGGGGGTCGCTATCCTGCCGGGAAAGTGATTTTTCAGATGTCCATGCTGGGCATCCCTAATTGCATTTTCTGGGTGTTGTGAACCGAATTTCCATCAAAGGTGATGACGACGGCGCTAATCGGTAAGGGCAGGGCCAGAAACAGACGGTCTTTGGGTACCGCGCCAGCTCGCCTGCCTAATTAGCCTCAAAAAGCGCGGATTTTGTCGGGGGTGCATGCGGATCCACGGGCACTTGCCGATTTTCGGGAAAAATCTCCGCATCAAGGATCTCCTAACCCAAGAAAGAAACAGAATGGGCAGGTCCCTTATGCAGTATCAAAACGGGATTGATTCATCCTCATCCGACTGAATGCTCGGTTCAAAGAACCCCCAAGGACTGTTTTCTTGGTCTTCCCAAGTCTGCGGTCCTGCATCCGTGGAGTTCGACCGCTCTTGTGTTTTGAGGCTGGTCCCGCACCGCGGACATCTAACATTTCCGATCTGTCCCGCAAGCGAATGATAGCTCCAATACATGCCGCACTTCACCAATCGTCGATTGCAGAGAAAGCAGTGCGTGAAGACATAGAACTCTCCACAACTGCCGCACGTGCACTCATATTTTGGAATTCCTTTGTGTGTGCTAGTTTTTTTCCAATCGAGATTTCCTCCGCACTGAGAGCAGCGCGTTGCGCTTTGATACTGCGACTCAATCTCCCCTTTAAGCTGTGGCAGAGTCGCGATATTCAGGAGCATGCCGAGCAGTCTGCGCAAATCATCTAGTTCGCCTGGGCGCAGAAATATCGCTCCGTAACGGTGGTCGGGACCGGCATCGTCATCTTGCCAATCGTAAGTGTAGCGCTCACCATAAAACGACTTTGCACTCCAAGTCTGAAAGGAAGATGGCTTGGGGATGCCCCCACGGCACGGGTGGAGCAGAAACACTCGGTTTTGACCTCCCATGGAGTAGTTGCGTTCCCCACCATCATCCGGCCCGAAGTACATCTTTCGAATCTCGTTCGAGCTGGAAGGAAGAGTGGTTCTGCGCTGGGCTCCTTCAGGAAGTGACTCTGCAAACTCGTGACATTTTACGTCAAGTACCACCGTCTCCGTTTGTGCCCCGCCATCGATCCGTATTACCAGGTCAGGATACTTCGTTCCCATCCCTTCTACCGTTTTCATCCCGGGCTCCATCTTCACCGAGAGACTCACCGCGCCGCGCGTGAATATGAGATTCTCATTTTCGGTTCGTAGCTCGCGCTGCGTAACCAGTGCGCGTGCGACTGTGGCCAGCGCTTCCTCCGCATCAGGGGCAAAACCGAGACCGATGATTGCGCGCACTACTTGCACCACACACCAGCGTTCGTAAAGAAGATTGAGGTCAATTAGTCCGTGTTCCCGCACACAAGATTCCGAGAACAACGCGGTCATTGTCGTCTCATCACGAAAGGCCGAGCGAACCTTTCGATACGCCGCAATAGCCTTCGCATACGGCATGTTCATGCGTAGAGCGACAGAAGTCGGAGCGCTTGGCGAAGGCTGCAGGCCAAACGCTCTCCATGAACGAATCTGCAATAGGATCCGGCTCTCGACAGCACCGAAGTCCTGCCTTAAACTTTCCAACCAAGTGATTTCGTTCCGCAGCTGCGACCGCTGTGCAACCATCGCGTCTCGACTACGACGATACTCCTGTCTTTCAGCATTCGTCGTTGGACGAGTTGTCGCTCCAGCCAAGCCATCGAGTGAATTCAATTGCTTGTTCAAGATAAATGTCAATAGTCCCAACGGGGAATAGGCATCCTTACCCAATAGCCATTCTCTACACTCGGTCGCATCGAAAGTTTTTGATGCAATTCGACGCAAGTGCCGTTTGATTGCATCGCGATCTTGATTGATATCCTCCGCGCTGACGGGCACCGAGGTCGGCGCTGTTTCGAGCGTCGTTTCGAGCTGGTGCTGCAAGTCTCCAAGCCTTTGCTGGTGTGTTTCCTTACGCTGTATCAATACCGTTTGACAAAGCCGTTGGACGAGGTCGCAACGATGCTGCAAAAAGGCGATGTATCTGTTCTCCGGGCAGTCGATGCTCTCCTGTGAGACCCGCGACCGCACGTAACTCGCACCAGGTCGTCGCGTCAAGTCGATCAGACCTCCGGGATATGGTTTTGCCCGATGTGCCCGAACTAGCACTACGTTCGACCTGAGCTCACGCATTGGGGAAAGGGAGATTCTCTCGCTCTGCTCCGCAAAAGCTGTCAAGGCAGCCTTCAATTTCTCCAGCGATCCTGTCAGCCGCTGTGTCTCCTGTGTCGCGGTCGCTGCGCTCTTGCGCTCTAGCACGAGTTCCAGCGCCGTGGCGCGCAGATCAAGCTCAAGGTGCAGGACATCGTTCCACGACCAATCTGCTGGTGATAACTCGAGATCGAGAATGTCCTGTGCAATCCGGATCTGCACCCGGCCAGCTTTGGCGTTCAATGATGCTTTTCGAAAGCGCGGCCATTTCGGTGACTTTTCTTGGTCTTTTCGACGCTCTTTCAGCCACGCGCCATTTTCGACCCACAAATCTGTGGCAGGGACACGCAACATCGGAATGGCAGTTCCATCAGCGAGCATCAACACCGGCGCGGACTCTAAAGCCTTTGCATTGATAGCAAGCTGTCCCATTGCTCCATTCACGCGTGGGAAGGTTGGAAACGTGGCGTGCCACCGCGACTTTCCTATAAGGGTGACGGATACAGGATCGCTCTGGGCGGTCACATTTGTGGCGCTCGGCCCCGTCCATTCGATGCGAGCGATGCGCAAGTCCCAATTAATTGGCTTGGCGGCTACTTCCATACCGAGTACCGCTTGTCGGGACGCTTATCAGCCGCTTCGTATAGTGCCTTCAATGCGGATGCGGCCGAAGATTCCGGCTTGCCGTTCTCGTTGGGAAACCTTTTCGCCAGCTTTTCGCAACTCTGGATGAGTTCCTTCACGCTGGCGTGCCGTGCGTCTGCGGCAGCTTGATCCGGCATGTCACGCTCTAAGCGCGGCACGAACTTCTGTAGGCATGTGTTGTTCAGGGCCTGCCAATTGGCCATATTTTCGCCAACGATCTTCGCCAAGCAGTCCCGGTAGTTCATTGCCTGCCTAATCACGCGTGGACTCAATGTTATCCCGATGTTCGTCAGCTTCTCCCGCCAATTGATGAGCTGCTGGCACACGGAGTCGTCATTTCGCAATGAGGGGTATTCACAACGATTAAAGCTCTCTGCATCGAGGGGAAGTGGCAGCCCGTTGCAGGTTAGAGTCTTCTCCGCGAAATCCGGGGGCAGCTCCAATGGATCTGGGAACTGGATGACGTGGACACGATCCAATACCTTCGGCGAGAGCGCCAATGTGGTCTCGTCCATATTGAGGCAGCCGATAATGCGAATGTTCGGTGGAATCGCTATTCTATGGTAAGGCTTACACCGCGCTCTCTGCTTCTCGTCGGTGATTGCCTGAATAACTGAATCGGGGATCAGTTGGATCTCTCGGGCGTTCCGATTCTCCAGCACTGACAACAAATCCGCAAAGTAGTATTCCACCCGGGCCAGGTTCATTTCGTCCAGGCAGATTAGGCTCAACTTGTCCGGATTGGCGGTCGCTTTGATGATTGCCGCGGTGAAGTCACTTGCGACAAAATGCCCGGCCGCCGGATTCCAGTAGCCAAACAGATCTTCACCAGAGGTCCAGTTCGGCTTTACTGGAATGATGGTCGCTTCAAGGCCACTGCTAGCTTTCGAGAACGCTCGGACAAATGCCGTCTTTCCAGAGCCGGGGCTGCCTGCGAATACGAGCGTGTCGTGCGTCGCAAGGAGCGCGAAGATATTCTCGACCAAGGGGAGCGGATAGTTCAGATCGCAGTCATGGACAAGATATCGGTGAATCTCGTCGATATAGGATGCGGCTTCCGCTGCGGTATGCGGCACGAAGCGATCACCCGGCTTGGCGGTCGGTGGATCTATGGCTGCAGCCTCATCGTCTGAAATCCAACCAGCGTCAACCCAGCCGCGAACTATGTCGGCATACTTCCTGCGTTGCCGGTCCAGAAATTCAATCTTCGGCAAGAGCGCACTCTGCTTCGCCTCAAGCGCGAGAAACTCCCGGTTGAGACCCTCAACCCCCAGGGCGAGTTTCGCCTTCTCTGATTCGAGGTCGCTTTTACCGCTTACAATCTCTTCGGTCTCCTTGCGCACCCTCCCGATCGATGCTTCTAGTGTTTGCAGGTCCGTAAGCTTAGTTTCGCGCTCAGCTTCCCATAAGGCCTTTTCGGTTACCGCCTGCTCTACCTCCCGATTCGTCCGCTCAAGATCCTGCTCCCACTGGCCCATCCATTCAACAAGGGTGAGCGAAGCGGATTGTGATATCACTCCGTGAGGGTAGGGTGGGAGCACTCGTACTTGCGAGTGGAGAACGCGAGGGCTGCCTCTTTCCAAATCGATTGTCGCAATCACAAGAACACCGTTCAGAGCCGGCGTCGCGGGAATTCCCTGGATGTGGTTACCCACTTCGAGATCGCGTCCCGGAAGGCTTGGTTCTTCGGCGTTAACAGCAAGCACCCACATCCAGGCTGACTTGCCTCGCTTTCTTGCCTTTAGCGTTCCCCGCACTTCGATCGAGCCTGACGCAGACAGATTTGGAACCACCGTAGACGGGTTTAGAGTTGATGTAGGGGGATTTGGAATTGATTTGGAACCCAGAGTTTCTAACAACGGAGCAGAAGCTGACGGAGTTGGGGCTGGAGTAAGCAGCTTCCTAAATTGTTCAACATCGAGTTTTTTTATAAACGGATTAATTGCCTTTCTTTCGTCCGCCACGCATCCCTTTCACTCCCCATACTCGAGCGTATGCGCATTTCAGCGCGAGGTCCTAAGCGCTTTTGTGAGTTGACTTGTATCATACAAGGAAATGAGCAGCTTGGAACTGGGATTATTTATTGATGAGTCAGGAGATTTTGAGACTGAACGAGGGGAATGGCTCATTGCCGGGCTGCTGTGCCGCGGTCCAATGCTTGCGATCCAGTCTTCGCTCTCAAAAGCGTTTTCCAAGCAGGTGGATGCGGATGTGCTACCGCCGCTCGCGCAATGCCACCTAACAGAATATCGTCGCGCAAACGGAGTGCGTGAAGCCAACAGCATCGCCGAACGAGTCTTCAGCACTGTATTCTCCGAGTGCGCGGACTTGCACCCCTTGCTCGCCATCGCTGTCAACACCGACAAACGCCGCGCGGGAAGCCCCGAGCAGACCTACCGCGTTGGTGTGCTCGATCTTATTGCGCTTGTCGAGTCGACGCTTGAGGAGTCTGACGTTATCGCCTCCCTGCACGTCGAGGTTGCCACACGCACAAAGGATGGCGAGCGACTCACGACACTTGATCGGCTCAAAGAGGACGCACGTAATTCCTTGCGCGATGCCATTGAGATGGGGCTTGCATCTCGCGGACTTCTGAACTCGTTCAATTCAAATGCATTGCAATTGCGCCTCCGGCCGGCTTCGCAGTCCTGGGGGATAGCAGTCGCCGACTTCCTTGCCAATACAGCCTACAACCGACATCACCCATTTCAAGCCGGCCTGATTACAAGTTGGAAGTCGATGGGTGTGTTTACTGAGTTTCAGAGCTGCGGTGGCTACGAACAGCGGCGTGCACTCGTCGCGGAGCGTGACCAGGACTACGTATCTGCGCTCTCACGCTGGGCTTTAGCTGGGATAGATGCCTCTACTGTACGAACGGCGTCTCTTGAACGCGTTTGGGGTAAAGTGTTGCAGAACACCGGCACAACCGGACCTTTGGCATCATTGCAGGCTGTCATTGAGCGCATTGCACGTTCTGCCCCAACTCGCACCGAGATCGACGCGCTGCTTCTGCTCCAAGACGCGCTTCAAAGCGCGATCACGGACAATGGTTGTGAAGGTCATCAACTTCTGTTTCGGCTGCGGAATCGCCTTCTATTGCTCGGAAACCACATAGGCTCATCGGACTTGGTGACCGGTCTTATCGATAAGCAGCAGGCAACGCTTCCTTACCTGCTCTCGGATGCCGAGGCGCTTCCGCTAGCGATGCAGTTTGGTGCCCTTATCGTCGATTCCGCCATTAACGACCTCGACTTCGACGCGGCTTTGACCCGAGCCGAGTCCCATTACCGATTCGTTCAGGATTTTCTATCTGCGTGGCAATTGTTTGCAGGTGACACGGCACCAGCCTTGCCTCGATGGAAATTGCGCGCAGTGGGAACACTTGCTCGCATTCTGGCTATGCGAATACAGCCCGATGAGGACGCTATTGCGGCTCGAGTGCATGATTTGCTGGACAGTGTTGTTGCCGCCGCCCAGCACCCAACCGACTTGAGCCGTGCGCGAGTCACCCGCCTCATGGTGTTTTCGCGCCTACACCAATGGGGGCGGACGCTGGCGTGTGTAGGAGAGATGCTTAACAGTGAGCTTGACGTTTTCGGTGCGAACGCAGCGGCGCGGGCAGTCAACGAAGCTCTGATTGCAGGTTTCAGCGTTCCCCATGATCTCATTAGGAAGGTGCTTTGTGAAGCGGAGAAGTTCGTCTCAGATCGGTCATTTGATCACCCCCGCGATCTGGTACTACGGGAAGTGGCCTTACTCCACTTTCAATCGGGCGAGCACTCGCAAGCCCGGCGATACATCGAGGAGAGCCGCGTGAAGCTGAAGCAGCAGAATCCCGCCTGCGCCCTAGGTAAATGGCTCTCGGGCCTGGCCGCTATCCACAACGACCTGTTTCGCAACCGGACTTCGCGACTCGCAGTCTACTTCGCCGGTTCTTTTGAACAGCCGTGCCTCGCATTACTTGGTCCTCTTGCCAGTGAGAAGGTGGACCGCCAATCGCTTGGCGCAATCCGAGCACGGAGCCCTTACTAGCGGAATAGCCCTTCAATCACGATTGTTCGGCCGTCCAAGAATTAGGCGGCCTCTAACGATTGGCAGCTGCCCCCTTCCTCCGTGAACGCAAAACTCATGAACAGATTCGGTTTTGACGACAGGCAAAGCAATCAAGAGCGCCAGTTACCTCAATCCTCAGGATGACTCCTTTCAAACGCGCATGTCGCCGAGAGGGATTTTCCCTTTACATTAGCCCTCTAAACCAAATCGCTTTGGGCTCATCCAATCGACTCAAAATCGAACCGCCTACCAATGAAATGCTTTGAGCACCTGTTTTGTGGGGGTGGGAGAAAGCGGTCGCATACTGCCTCTTCATACTGGGTGCAGGTTCGTCCCGAAGGTTTCTCTGGGGATTGTTCGGTGGCGTGTCGATTTTGTGCTCCGTGCTGGGTTCGGTGGTAGCAAACAGGAACTCGATGATCTTCGCATTGAGAGCCTTAGCTGATCCAGGTCACAGCATGTCATCGAATGTGTGGCAGTGAGTTGAGTGGCCCGTGCTGCCAAATGCCGAAGCGTCCCAGCGCGCTCCTTTAGCTTCCTTCTTGATGCTCACTCGTTATCAAAGCCACATGAAGAAGTCTTGGACTTTTGTGGAAAACTTGGGCATTGTGTGGGAAAAG
>Ga0302156_10004236_pt1 | contig 10653 bp, 7 predicted proteins | sample I_Bog_N3_2_FD_193503 | JGI IMG/M metagenome (GOLD analysis project Ga0302156, IMG submission 193503) | Peat permafrost microbial communities from Stordalen Mire near Abisko, Sweden - I_Bog_N3_2 | ecosystem: Environmental > Terrestrial > Soil > Wetlands > Peat | place: Sweden: Abisko, Stordalen... | reverse complement strand
GATCCGCAAAATTGGAACTCGCTCTGGCCTGGCTCGAACTGCGGCTCCGATTGTAGCGGGCGAATAGCGTCATTCGATCGTGGATGTTATGGTCCAGTCGCGCATTCCATACGTTCCCGCTAGAGGGGTTCGACCAGCCGCTGGTCGTGTATTGGCCGCCCGTGGGAAGGCAGAGTGGGTCCGATCCCGGCGTGCAGAAGTTTCCGTTCTCGTCCACGTTGACAATGGCGCCGTTGGCTACCGGGAACGCGTTCAGGATCGAAGTGGCAATGGAATTGGGAGCAGCCGCACGGCTGTCGCTCGAAGGAACGATGGCCTGGGTGGAAGGCTGGGGCAGAACAAAACGCGTCCCCTCGTAGTTGAAGAAGAAGTAAGTGCTCTTCTTGCGTCCATCAAACAGCGGAAGCAGCACGGGGCCGCCAAAGCTGCCGCCGAAGTCGTTGTAGCGCAGCGCCTGCTTCGGGCCGCTGAAGTAATCGGAAAACCAGTCGTTGGCATCGATGACGTCGTTGCGGAAGTACTCGAAGAGCGACCCGTGGAACTTGTTCTGCCCGGATCGCGTGACCAGGGAAATCTGTGCGCCGGGGTATCTCCCGAACTCCGGGGCAAATGTCGACGTCTGAATCTGAAACTCTTCCAGGTCGTCCAGTGGCGCAATGGCCGCAAACGATCCCTGTTGGTCGGTCGATGCAACGGCTCCGGACGTAGACCCATTGAGACCGCCAAATCCACCGTAGGGCGCCGCCGCAAAGTTCGCGCTCACTCCGTCTACGGTGAAGTAGTTCATGCTCGAGCGCATGCCGTTCACGCTGAATTGACCCGGCTCTCCGCCTGTCGGGTCGACGGCCACGGTTTGCACGCCTGGACTGAGCGTGATCAGGGATTGAATGCTCCGCCCATCCAGCGGCAGATCGTCGATGAGCTGGCGGTCGATGACGTTCGAAACTGCGCCCGAAGTGTTGACCATCGTGGACTCGCCTTCGACGGTGACCGTTTCCGCGCTCTCTCCAAGCTTCAGCCTGATGGTGATGGACTGCGTATCGTTGGCATTGAGCGAAAGACCATTGATGACCTGCGTCTTGAAGCCGGCATGAGAAACGGTCACGACATAATTGCCGGGCTGCAGGTTGCCGATGCTGAAATACCCTTTGCCATCCGCTTTCTGCGTCGAACGCACATTCTGGCTGGCGCTGACAATCGTCACTATCGACCCGGGCAGCAAGGCGCCTGTCGGATCGGTGATCGTTCCGCTCAGGTTCGCCGTCGTCGATTGCGCGAGTCCGGCCGTCGCAATCGAGACCATCATGAGGAGGACCGCCGCATGGCGCAGCTGGGCGCGCAGCAGTCCTGCTTGCAGAAGCGTGACTAACCGCGATCTCCGCGGAGACCGGGAGACCGAGACGGTTCTCTCAAAGGACACTTGAATAGTCTTATGCATAGGTTTCCTCCTCATGTAGATTTTCTTGAATAGCATGGCTTCCGAATCCGGCGCGCAGCCGGCCTATCGGACGACCTGGCCATCGGCATCCAGCAGATGCACCGGCCCCAGGCCGAGATCCTTCAATCCGCCTTCGATCTTGGCGCGATCGCCCACCACGATCCAGACAAGCTGCTTGGGATGGAAGAACCTCTGTGCTCCTGCGTTCAGGTCCGCCGGCGTAAGTGCATCTGCCTTGGCCGCGTAAGTGGTGTAGAAGTCCTCCGGCAGGTGAAACGACACGATATTCGAAATGGTGGCGCTGACGGCGCCGGAAGTCTCACGCGAGCCGGGAAGGCTCTTGGTCGCCTGATCCACTGCGGCTTGCAATTCGGCGGCTGTGGCTGGCCGTGCCCCGGCCATCCCGTCGATCTCCTTCACCATCTCAACCAGCGAATCCTTTGTTTTGTCCGTCTGCACCTGCGCGAGCACCAGGTATGGACGCTGCCCTGCCGTGGACAGGAACAGAGACTGCGTCCCATAAGACCAGTGCTTGTTCTCCCGCAGGTTCATGTTCAGCCGGCCGGTAAATGTGCCGCTCAAGATGTTGTTCCACATATCCAGCGCTACTTCGTCCGGGGTGTTTTGCGGCGGGGCAATCGTCCCCGCGATCAATACCGACTGCAGCGCGCCCGGTTTATCGATCAGGTAGAGACCGCTGTTGACGGGGGCGGTGAGCGTGGGAGTGGCATGCTCCGGCACTGGCGCCTTCTTCCACTCCGCAAACGCAGCCTCAAGCAGCGGCTTCACCTGGGCCAGCGTCGTGTCGCCCACAATCACCAGCGTCGCATTGTTGGGCCTGTACCACTGCTCATGGAACTTCACCAGGTTGTTCCGGTCAAGCGACTCCACGGATGCTGTTGTTCCATCGCCGGAAAGCGGCATGCCGTAAGGGTGCTTGTCTCCGAACAGCAGCGGAGGCAGGATCCGCACTGCGATTCCGAACCCTTGGGTCTTTTCCTGCGCGATATTCGAGAGCTGAATCTTTTTCTGCCGTCCCACTTCATCGGCGGCGAAGCCAGGGTGTTCCACGATATCCGCCAGCAGGTCCAGCGCCGGTTTCAACTTGCTCGTCAGCCCAACCACTGAGACCGTCGAGGTGTCCACTGAAGCGCGTGCGCTCGCCTCCAGCCCAAGCCGGTCCAGTTCCTCGCTCAATTGCAACGCGCTGTACTTGTCCGTCCCGTCCAGCAGCAGCGACGAGGTCATGCTCGCCGTTCCCGCTTGCGCCAGCGAGTCCGCCGCGTAACCCGCATTGACAATCATCGACATCCGCACCGAGGGCAGTTCGTGCCGTTCCGCCAGAACCACCTGTAATCCATTCGAAAGCGTCATCCGCTGGAACTCCGGAAGGCGAAGCGGCAGAGCCTTTCCGATCTCCGGCAGCTTCGACCGGTCAACACCCTTCTCATCCGCCTTCAACTGTGGAAACGGAATGATCTCCAGTTGATATTCGCCATCGCTGAGCCAGCGATTGGCCACGCTCTTCAAGTCCTCTGCAGTGGCATGGCGGATTCGCGAGAGCGAGACGTTGAACTCATCCGGATTGCCGGTAAAGACCTGGCCGCGCGCCAGGGTTTCGGCCTGCGAAATCACCGCGTCCAGCGCCAGCACCTGGCTGGTCTCATCTTTCGCCTTGGCCCGCTCCAGTTCGTCCGCCGTGGGGCCTTCGCGAAGTATCTTCCCTATCTCCGACTGGACCGTGGCTTCAACCGCCTTCAAATCCGCGTCCGGCTTCGTAATAATCTCAATGTTGAACTGGCCCGCAACCTCGCTCTCGTCAATGCCGGCCTCCACTGAGGTGGCCACCTGCAGGTCGTACACCAGCCGCTTGTAAAGCCGCGAACTCTTCCCTGAAGCAAGCACATCGCCCAGCAGGTCGAGATAGTCCGCGTCCGGCGCTCCGTACTGAGGAACATTCCAGGTCATCACGATCATCGGCGCCGCGACTCTGTCCTGAACCTGCTGCAAATGCACCCCGGTCATCTTCGCCACCCATGCGTCCTGGTGCGCCACCGGCGGCCCCGGCGGTATGTCACCAAAGTACTTCTCCACCAGTTTGTGCGCCACTTCGGGCGTAATGTCGCCAGCCAGCGTCAGGGTCGCATTGGAAGGCCCGTAATAGGTTGCGAACCACGTCTTCACATCGTCAATCGAAGCGGCGTTCAGATCGTCCATCGATCCAATCACCGTATGCGAATAGGGATGCGAAGCCGGATAGGTGTTCTTGACGGAAAGATCCTCGGCCACGGCATAGGGCTGGTTTTCGCCCTGGCGCTTCTCGTTCTGAACCACCCCGCGCTGCAGATCCAACACTTCCTTGTTCAGCACAAAGTGACCCATCCGGTCCGACTCGAGAAACAGCGCGTATTCCAGCGACGAAACCGGCACAGTCTCAAAGAAGTTCGTCCTGTCCTGCGTCGTCGAACCATTCAGGCTCGTCGCGCCTGCAATCTGCATGGCCGGAATGTACGGCCCCTTCACATGCTCGCTGCCGCCGAACATGAGGTGCTCGAACAGATGAGCAAAACCCGTCTTCCCCGGAACCTCGTTCGCCGATCCGACGTGATACCAGATGTCGACCGCGACCACCGGAGCCTTGTGATCCTCGTGGACCAGCACTGTCAGTCCGTTGGGCAAAACGAATCGCTCGTACTTCAGATTCGGCTCCTGCGCCCCAAGCAGAGCGAGGCTGATCAGGCAGACGAACAACGACGAAATCATGCGGAGTTTCTTGACCGGCACACTGAAAAACAAGCTCATTGGGCTTCCTGACAAAGGTCGTATTAGGAACGGTTGAGTTCTAAATATATAGGCACGTGGTGAAAAGGAAAATTAGGAACGAACGGAAAAATGCAGATTCCTCCGAAGATTTTAAGGAATTAATGCGCAAATTCCGTATTCATCCACCGTAGGGCATATCGATACGATCGCGGCCGCCGGCAAAAGCGTAACCGCTAACGTAATGCCTATACCTGGATTCTAACGCACTTCGAGGCGTTCGCCGAACAGCATCGCCTTACCGCGGCCGCTTTGTCTTGCGCAACTCCGGAGTGATGGCGTTCCACCGTACCGGCACGTCCAGGACGATGGACGTGTTGGTCGAGACGTAGGGCATCATCTGATCGATCACTGCTTGCAGGTGCGCTGTGTCCCGGACGGCAACCAGCACCAGGAACGACTCGACGCCCGTGATCCGGTAGCACTCCAGGACCTCCTCGATCTCCTGCACGGTCTTCGCAAATCTCAAAAGCTTGTCCCCGGCCACGCTCACTTTGACAAACGCTTCCACCGATCGGCCGACTGCCGTGGGGTTCACGTGTGCGTGATAGCCCGCGATGACGCCGCTCTCCTCAAGCCGCTTCACCCGTTCAATCACCGCAGGTGTCGATAGCGAAACCTTTCTGCTCAAATCGGCAAAGCTGACACGCGCATTCGCCTGCAACTCTCTAAGGAGCTTGCAGTCGATGAGGTCAAGTTCCGGCTGTGCATTGTTCATGGTCATCAGTCTAAAGGATCGGATCACAATCCACGAGTCAGACAGCATCCCTGGCCTGGGGACTGAACGCAAGTTGCATTCCTGAGCTTGCCCTACCTCTGTCGGGTGAACTCTCCGCGGCGAAGATTCAGAAAGTCCCCCGACCTGCGGAACTTGGAGGCGGCGGGCAAGCTCGTCAGGGCATGGGAAGGGAAGGGCTCGATGCCCGTTGTGACGGTCAAGCAGCCCACTGGCCTCTTTGGCTGGCCCCGCCTCCTGGCGCGGAAAACTCGTCCCTCCGCCCATGCACCTCGCCCGGCACTAACGGTGCCCTCTCGTGGTGATGCAGAGGTTCGCAATAGGAATGCCAACCGAAAAACTCCTCAACATAAATTCCGCTATCATGAAGACTGGGACGCTTGAAGCATCTTCAGTCGCTGTCCTTGCGGAGGCTAAGGAAACAAATGAGATTTCTTTGCCTTCATCACGGCGACATCCGCAGCGAACAGACCTTCTCCGGCATTCCGCTGCACATCTTGAATGCCCTCGAGTCGCTGGGTCATCAATTGGGAGTGGAAGGCAACTTGCAACCCGGCGCCACCTTGATCGGACGCATCAAAGGTGTCCTCTATAAGAAGCTGCTCAGGAAAACCTAGGCAAACATATTTGAAATTTTCAGATCAGCCCGTTTGAGAGATCTTTTTTGTGGGATAGCCGAGGATGGTTGTGACGCGGCCAGTCTCGCGATCAGAGTAGACAAAGGCGTGGTTTTCAATACGATACTTGCCCTTCCATCCGATGGCGAAGCTTGTATCGGTCTCCTCCAGGTGAATTGGTTCAGGGTCCCCATCCCTGGCCAGCCGGGCCGCAAGTTTATCGGTGACGTCGAGTAACCAGGCGTCTCCTGTCTCAGTGGAGAACAGGATCAGTTGGCCGATGGTGACGGGCGGAGCGGGCTGTGGGTAGGCTACTTTGCGATTTTGGCGGCGTAGGCCGTGGGGGTGAGGGCCGCCAGCTCTTGGATGGAACGATCGGCGAGGCCGGGCAGCACGTTGGCCAGGTATTGGCGAATGGGGACACCCAGTTTGCGGCAGCTTTCGATGATACTGAAAATGGCCGCTATTTTCGGCCCCGCTTCTTTGCTGCCCAGGTGCAACCAGTTACGCCTTCCAATCGCAATGGGACGCATTGAATTTTCCGCCCAGTTCGTACTTAACTCGATGATGGGATGGTCGAGGAAGCGCGTTAGCTCCACCCAGCGCTTCAGCGTGTAGTTGATGGCCTTGCCGGCTACCGACTTCGGCAGGATTGTGCCCGATGCTTGCATCGCAGTGAGCAGCGTTTGTAACTCGTCGAGCAACGCGGGCGCACGCTCCCGGCGCAGCGCGTGGCGATCGGCGAGCGACAGGTTTTGTTCGCGCGCCTCGCGGTCGATGGCGAACAGGCCGTCCATGAGCGCGACTGTGCGCTCCAGCCGCGCATCGGGCGCCTGGGCTTTGCTCTGCACCTTGATGGCATCGATGAATCCGCGCCTTGCATGCGCGAGGCAGCAGGCGTGGATCAGATCTTTCGTGCCGATGTCTTTTTCGTAGGCAACATATCCATCGGTGTGGAGTATGCCGCCATAGTCTTTGAAGAACTCTTTGGCGACCTGCTTGCTGCGGGTCATCTCGAAGTCGAAGACCACGCCCTTGCCCGGCGCGCTGTACTGCCAGAAATAAGCTTTGTGGTTCTTGCCGATTTTCTCCGGCGTCTGTACGCCTACATGCGTTTCGTCGGCCTGGATGTAGCCGCCGGTGAGGAGATCGCGCTTCATTGTGGCGACGATGGGAATCAGCAACTGGCCCACGCGCAGCACAGCATCGTCAATCGTTGTTAGCGCCACATCGATGCCGAGATCGCGCATCAGAATCGCGCGCTGGCGAAAAAGCGGGAGCGCATCGCAATATTTGCGGACGATGAATTCAACGATGGTTTCGTCGGCGAAGATCGATTTAGGCGCGATGCGGGCCGGCGCTGCCGCTGTCGTCACACCCTCTGTGGCGCAGCGCGCACAGGCCCGCTTCTCGCGCTTGATCACGCGCACGAAGTGCACCGCAGGCTTCATGCCAAGCACCTCGGTCTCTTCGTAGCCAATCACGCGTGTCTCGGCGCCGCACTTGCCGCAGGTGCACTGCTCGGCCGCGCAAGCGACGATCTCTTCGATCCGCTCAAGATGCGCGGGTAACTCGTTGCGCCCTTGGTGCGGCTTGCGCTTCTTCTGCTGCTGTTCGGCAGCCGATGACGCGTTCTGTTCTTCTTGCTGTTCTTCGCTGAGCGGACCGCTGGCAGCCTCGCTCTCGATCTCGTCGCTCGACACAGCGGGTTCGCGATCGAGAAGCTCCAACTGCAGATCGCTGAGCTTCTCGCTCTGCTTGCCGTACTTATGGATGCGCTCCATGCGAAGCGCTTCCTTCAACTGCTGGATGATCGCTTCGGCCGCGGAAAGCGCCTGAGTCTTCTGCGCGATAACTCGATCCTTCGCCGAGATGGCCCGATCCTTCACCTCCACCTGCTCTGCTAACTGCTCCATTACGGCCGCAACGACCGGATCGAGCACTGCGGGCAAAGTGAATTTAGAGGTGAGATTCATCTGTGGTTATCATCGCAAATAATCATGTGGATAAGTCATCGAATCGCCTGTATTCATGCCACTTTCTGCGATGAGTTATCTTTTTTGGCAACAGTCCTGCGGTACCACTTCCGCTTGGTCGTCGCGTCGAGATCGATGCCGCCGATCAGCAGCGCAAACTCTTCCCGTGTCAACTGCACACGGCCTTGCTCGGAACTCGGCCAGTGCAACTGTCCCTTCTCCATGCGCCGCGCGCAAACCCATAGACTGAAGTTATCGAAGAAAAGAATCTTCATCCTGTCTCTTCGCTTGTTGGCGAATAAAAACAGATGCCCACTCTGAGGATCTTGTTTGAGTTGGCCAACAACCAGAGCATAGAGGCCGTTGAAGCCCAACCTCATGTCTGTTGCGCCGGTAGCTACGAAAATGCGCGTCGCCGCGCCCAGCCCGAGCATCCCGCTACACCGGCCGTGACAAGCGGCCGCGCAAATTCCCGCCTTCGAGCGCTGCAATCAAACGCTGCAGTTCGGCCGCATCGAAGCCAGGTTCGATCTCGATGCGAAGACCATCAGCGAGCACGATTCGAAACTGGCTGTTCCGCACCGGACTTCCCGTCCGCATCGAGTCCATACTCGCTCGACGATCCTCAACGATCTCGACGGGGACAATCTTCTCACCCGATCCAGACTGCGCAATGCGCTTGCGCCATGCATCCAGCGTATGCGCGCTTAAACCATGTGCCGCGCAAAACTCCTTGCGCCTCAGACCACTCTGCTCGAACTCAGATACCAGCCGATCTGCCTCTGCCCGGCTCCGCCTACGAAGCCCCGCACTCACCCCGATTGCATTCATGCCTTCACTTCAACACAGATCAAATGACAACGGAAGAATGGCGTTGCTCGAATGCATACGCTCGATCAGCAGCCGTTCTCCGGTCATGTCTTTGCATTTCGAGGGCGAAGAGGCGACATCGTCAAGCTTTTATGGTGGGACGGAGACGGCCTTTGTCTATTTTCCAAGCGTCTTGAACGTGGCCGATTCATCTGGCCCAAGGCGGAGAGCGGAACTGTTTCTCTGAGTCGAGCGCAGCTGTCGATGCTTCTGGAAGGGATCGACTGGAGAAGACCCGAGAGGACATTTGCGCCGCAGATCGCAGTCTGATTGATTGTTGTGATTCCCCTGTATTCATGCGTTTTTTGGGGATGATTTTGATCGTGTTTCATGGCATACTGCGGTCATGATTCCTGTCTCCTTACCTGACCTCGACGGGCTCGGTCCTGAAGCGTTGAAGGCGCTGGTGATCGCCAAGCATTCGGAGTCGCTGGAACAGCACAAGGAACTCACTTCAAGCACACATGAAATCGAACATCTCAACCTGGTCATCGAAAAATACCGGCGGATGATCTTCGGCCGCAAGAGCGAAAAGCTGACTGGAGAACTGGAACAGCTTGAGTTTAGGCTCGAAGAACTGGAGACCGCACAAGCTGCCGAAGAAGCCGCACAGGCGGCAACCGAAGCAGCGCAGCCTTCTTCCACTCATACTGACTCCAAGCGTCGATCACGCCCTGTCCGCAAGCCGTTGCCCGAAGATCTTCCGCGTGAAGTGGTCACGCATCTTCCTCCGCACAGCAGCTGCCCCGATTGCGGCGGCTCGTTGCGGCAGTTCGGTGAAGATGTCTCTGAACAACTGGAACGCATTCCCGCAAGCTTCAAGGTGATTCGTCATGTGCGGCCGAAGTTTGCCTGCGCAGGCTGCGAGAGCGTCGTTGAGGCGCCAGCTCCCGCACGGCCCATCGACCGCGGATTGCCTGGTCCGGCATTGCTGGCTCATGTGCTGGTCTCCAAGTACGCTGACCACCAGCCGCTCTATCGCCAGTCTCAGATCTATGCCCGCGAAGGTGTCGATCTCGATCGTTCGACCCTGGCCGGTTGGGTAGGCGCGGCCAGCGAGTTATTAACTCCCCTGGTCGATCAGATCAGGAAGCATGTTCTGGCGGCGGCGAAGATCCACGCCGACGACACGCCGGTTCCAGTGCTTGCTCCCGGCAACGGCAAGACCAGGACCGGCAGGCTGTGGACCTATGTGCGCGACGATCGGCCTGCGGGTTTTTCAACCGCACCAGCCGTGTGGTTCGCTTACTCGGAAGATCGCAAGGGCGAACATCCCAAGCGGCATCTGAAAGATTTCAAGGGTGCGCTGCAGGCCGACGCATACTCCGGCTTTCACCATCTCTACGGGGATGGCAAGATTTGCGAAGTCGCCTGTTGGGCTCACACGCGGCGCAAGTTCCATGACATCCACGTGGCCCATGCATCGCCAACAACAACCGAGGCGCTTGCCCGTATCGGAGCTCTGTACGGCATCGAGGAAGAGATACGCGGTAAGCCCGCTCAACATCGCTGCTCGGTCCGCCAGAGCCGCGCCAGGCCGTTACTCGACCAACTACGTCTGTGGATGGAGAAGACGCTTCGTTCGCTCTCTACCAAGAGCGAGACAGCAGGCGCGATCCACTATGCGCTTTCACACTGGCGTGCCCTGACACGTTACCTGGACGATGGGCTTTTGGAAATCGATAACAACGCCGCCGAGCGGGCGTTGCGGGCGGTTGCCATCGGCCGCAAGAACTACCTGTTCATGGGAGCTGATTCCGGCGGCCAGCGCGCTGCATCGCTCTACAGCCTCATCGGCACAGCCAAGCTGAACGGACTCGATCCGGCCTTCTATCTGCGCAAGGTCCTGGCAACGATCGCCGAGCATCCAATCAACCGCATCGAAGAGCTCCTGCCCTGGAACATCGCTGCCTTTCTCAAAGCCGACACTTCCCAAGCCGCCTAGACCCACTCTTGAAGTGTCCACTTAAAAACAAGCGGACACTTGTTGGACACTCTCAGCCTGTCAAGATGGGAACTTCGAACGCTTACGGTAAATCCTCCACTTAGCTCGTGTTTCCCTATAGTGGAGTGACCTTGCCCCCGCAAAACGTATCCCTTAGCGAGCTGCTCTAATAGCGAAAGGGAAACGAAGATGAGGCATGGGACGCGTGGTCGTTACACGCTTGAGTTCAAGCAGGAAGCGGTTCGACTGAT
>Ga0302156_10004234_pt1 | contig 10659 bp, 7 predicted proteins | sample I_Bog_N3_2_FD_193503 | JGI IMG/M metagenome (GOLD analysis project Ga0302156, IMG submission 193503) | Peat permafrost microbial communities from Stordalen Mire near Abisko, Sweden - I_Bog_N3_2 | ecosystem: Environmental > Terrestrial > Soil > Wetlands > Peat | place: Sweden: Abisko, Stordalen... | reverse complement strand
GGCGGCGGAACTGTCGAGCTTCTCATCGAGGCTGATGTGTCCGCCTAAGTCGTCCGTGGTCCATCTAGGTGGTATCCAAATTCTTATCAATGTGAAGCACCCTAACCCATCGACAAGGAGAAGAATATGCATGTGATGAAGCGGTTCACACTCACTTTGGCTGCGATGACCGGCTTGGGTATCGCACCGTTGACCGAGCCACGACTAGGCTTCATGTTCTCTTTCGACACGGATGCCCCGAGCAGCCGCGTCCAGGAGAGAGAGTCATGAAAACCGCATTGGCCTTCTGGCGGGGCAGGACACCCGCTGCGCTTCGATCAACCTATGAACGCCCAAGCCCGATCAACTGGACACGCATTTCTTTGCTGTTCGCGCTTGGGTTGGTTCTCGTTGGCAATTTTACCGTGCCCTTGATAGCGACCGCACAAAACCTGGGTACATCTCCACAGTTCGGCCAGGCGGTTCAGGGCCAACAGGCCACCACCGTCGAGGGTACCGTTCTCAACATCGTGAACTGGGCTGCAACGTAATTGCGCCGGTGATCGCGATTGCGTGCCTCGGCGTTGCAGGGTGGTATTTCAAGAGTGGCCGTGGCTATCTGGGTTGGGGCGTCACCGGTGTCTCCCTCCTGGTGATCTCCGGGCTTGGTCGCATGGCCGAGGGCTTTATCACGCAAGCTCAAGGCATTCAGTAGGGAGTCAACGCGATGCCTGTGCCGCAATTCCTCTCCGATCTTCTTCAACTGCTGCTTGATCTTGCGGTGCCAGCGGCGTTCTGCACGCTGGCTGCCGTGGGAGTGAGTCTGCGGCATGAAGGAGGCACCAACTTCCACATCAATGGCAAGACCGGGAAGTGGGTGTTATGGACCGTGATTCTGTTGACACTACCACAGCTTCTCTCGTGGATTGCGGCGCAGGGCATCACTGTTCCTTCGGCAAGCGGTTTAGTCGCGACGAGCTGGCTAGCCAGTATGGATTCAGTCTTCAAGAACTTCGTCAATCAAATCATTGTCGCCAAGCTTGTGCCGGTCATTGCCGGGTACTTCGTGCTCAAGGCAACGCTCGATACCGCGGCTGGAGAGAATCCGCTGGCTTCAATCATCACCGCTCTTTTTCTGTTTACGCTTTCGGCAACAATGCAACTCTTTGAATGTTGGAACGATGGCGGCCAGTACGCAACCACCGATATGCTTGGCTCCCTCTGGAACTACATCGTAGGGCAGATCATGCCTGCGGCGGCTGGACTCGCGTGTGTCGGCGCTGTTGTGAACTTCGTTCGGCACAGACCGTGGACGAGGCTAGTTTTTTCTGCGATTGGCTTTCTCGGCGTGACCGGTCTGCTCAAACTCTTTCAGGCAATGGCCGCGTGAGGAGGATCGAATGAGCCTCGACGGTGCGGTTACCAACCTTGCCTCCTGGGCCGGGAACGTCATGATGCCGACCATGGCCGGCGCGTTCTTTGCCGGAGTGGTCTATCGCTACAGCAAGGGGGGACAGTTCGAGCAGCTTCTCTATGGCGGATTCGCATCGTTGATGTGTTCGGGGATGCTGCGCGCCCTTGAAGGCTTTGTGCAGAACGCTGGACCAACGAGCGCAGATGGCTATTGGACAGCGGTCATGAACCTCGTGAACTGGATCGCCAATGTGATCCTGCCGGTCTTTGCACTCATGCAACTTGCGGCAATGGGGATGCACATGGGCGGGGTCGTCTCTGAAATCTACCCAGGATCCACGTGGATACGCAAGTTCATCGCCGCGATGGGCGCCCTGATGGTCTCGGTGATGGTCCGTTTTGCCGAGTCGCAGGCGATCCTCGCAAAATAGATTCAGGATGCGGACGGCCGACAGTTTCGCTAACGACCACGATGCCGAAGTCGGAAACGACCCGGCGGCTGCCTCAAAGTAGGGCCATGAGCTAGTTGCTGGCCGGGTTGTTTGAATTCTTCAGCCGCGGCACGCGGAGCCGCGCGGCCATGTTTACCAGTTCCGGCAGCGATTCGGCTTTCATCTTACGCATCACGCATCCGCGATGTGCTTTCACCGTGATTTCGCTGATACCAAGTTCGTTGCCCACCTGTTTATTCAGAAAGCCGGCCACCACAAGAGCAAAAACCTCGCGCTCGCGAGAAGTGAGACGGGCATACCGGGATTTCAGAGCCTGGATTTCGGCTTTGCGATCAACCAGTACCTTGCTTCGCTCAATGGCCCCGCGAACAGCAGAGAGGAGTGTGCTGTCATCGAAGGGTTTCGTTAAGAACTCCACAGCCCCTGCCTTCATGGCCTGTACGGACTTTGGAATGTCGCCGTGCCCCGTCATGAAGATAATCGGCATCTCGGGCTGTTGCACCGCCAGCCGTTTCTGTAACTCGAGTCCATTCAAACCGGGCATTGAAATATCCAGTACCAGGCAGTGTGGGACAATCTCGTGTGGCCGATTAAGGAACTCTTCTGCGGACATGAAAGTCTCGACCTGCCAGCCTTCGTCTTGAATCAGGGCTCCCAGTGATTCTCGCATCGAGATATCGTCATCCACAACGAAGACAATCGGCGGGGCATTTGTCATTAAGCACGGACTCTCTTCACAGCAGATCGCGATTGTCGTGATCATTCTAAGCTCCGTTCGAGCGCCAGAAGGTTTACTTGCTTCCAACAGCCTTGTTCAATGCCTGCAACAAGGCTTTATCGTCAAACGGTTTGTACAAACACTCGACCGCTCCGTCATCAAGCAATCGCGACCGCGCGGCTTCATCCCTGCGAGCAGTGATGAAGACAACCGGAATTCCCAAGCCGCGGCGGCGAAGTTCGCGAAAAAGCTCGGGACCCGTCATCACGGGCATTCCGACATCAAGCAACAGGCAACTCGAACGCAAAGCCGCATCGGACACCAGAAATTCCCCTGCCGAAGAAAATGTCCGGGCGGCAAATCCCAATTCGTTCAGCAGCTCCGGCAGCGACTCGCGAAGTGACTGGTCATCGTCGACAACCGAAATTAGCAATCGTGGTTTCATCTAGACGCTCTCACACCGCAGCTGAAGCAGAATTCATAGATAACACGGAGAACATCTCCGTTCCTAAAGCGCGGTCTGGGAAGTCGATGCGCTCGGATCATGCGTGATTCTTTCCTGTCCGGGTCGAACACCAACAATGCGGCTCAGCAAGTATCCGCAGATTCCTTTGCTGTGGACCAATTGAAGCAACAATATCATTAGGCACGCGTTGCGCGATCGTCTCTAATACTTTGGTATTGGTATTTTCGCCGACGATCGTCCTCGCTACAAGGCTGCTGCCCCACTGATCGTCGTGGCTGCAGGGAATCGCAAAGTGAACGCGTGACCGTCGTCAGGTGTCGCCGCTCACATGGACCGCTAATCCATTCGAGAGGGATGGGGCGCAGCCGGCAGGGTCAAATGAAGCATTGCGCCGCGCTTAGGCGCACCGACCGCCCACAACCGACCACCATGAGACTCAATGATTGACCGGCTGATGCGAAGCCCCATGCCGGTCCCGTGTGGTTTGGTTGTAAAGAACGGGTCGAAGATCTGCTCCGAGAGCTCCGGCGGAAATCCCATGCCGGTATCACTCACAGTCACGAGAAGCTGCTCGTTTTCCTCGCGCTGCGATTTGATGGTCAACTCTCGTATTCCATCAACATCCCTCATCGCTTCGAGGCTGTTGACGATCAGATTCATCGCGACTTGCTGCAATTGAACGCGATCTCCGATGATCTGAGGCAGATCGGCTGCCAGTTCCGTCCGGACTGAGATGTTGTATCGCAATGCCTCACTGCGCAGGATGCCGGTGGTTTCTCGGATGATGTCATTTAAGTCTAGAACCTCACGATTCGGGGTCGCCTTCTCGAATTGTGAGCGGGTTTTGCGAATAACATCCGCGGCACGTTGCGCATCTCTTTGAATCCTGGTAACAGCTGCGCGCGCCTCATCGAGATCCGGGTTCTCGTGCCCGAGCTTTCGAAGGCAAACGTTGGCGTTGATAAGGACGCCACTAATCGGTTGATTCACTTCGTGAGCCAGGGATGCCGCTAACTCACCCATGGTGGTCACCCGGTTGATGTGCGCGAGATCGCTCTGCGCTTGGCGCAAGGCCTCTTCGGCCCGAGTGCGTTCGGTGATGTCACGAACGGCGCCGACGATTTCGAGGGTGTCGGATCCCACCGCCTGGCCACTGGCGTGGACGAACTTGACTCTGCTGTCGGGCATCAACAGACGATACTCAACATCGAAGCCCATCCATTGCGTCGTTGACTCGCCGAGTGTCTGCAAAACGAACGCACGATCGTCGGGATGCACGCGCTCAAGAACGACCTCGAATGTGGGCTTGACCGCCCGATCGATTTCGAAGATTTTGTGAGTCTCATCCGACCAGTAGATCTCGCCCTTCTCAACGTTCCAACCAAAACTGCCGGTGCGGCTGGTTCTCTGCGCCTGTGCGAGAAAAGCCTCGCTCCGTTGCAAGTTCTCGTGTGTCCTTCGCAGATCGGAATAAAGGGCCGCGTTCTCGAGCGAAATCGCGGCTTGTGAAGCCAGCAACTGCAGCAAAGTGACGCGCTCTGGCGTGAAGGCAGACGGAGTCAGTCCGTTCTCCAAATAAAGTGCGCCGACTAGCTTCGTCTGCTTGACAATAGGAAGGCAGAGGATGGACCGGGAGTGATTCCGCCTCACATATTCTTCTTTTGCGTATACTTTGTTGGCCGAGGCGTCATCGAGAAGCACGGACTCCTGCGTGCGGATCACGTTTTGGAGCAGCGACTGGAGCAGGTCGGCCGGCGTCACGACTGCCTTTCGGACCGTAACTTCGACTCGGTTGTGGCCCGTGGTAGCTTCGGCTTCGATTCGGCACTCGAGGTCTCGAATCAGAATCAGCAAACCCCGTTCGGCACCGGCATTCTCTACGGCGATTTGAACAAGCTTCTCGATCAGCGTGGGGAGGACAATCTCGCTCGAGAGTGCTTGCGAAGCTTTTGCCACTGCTTCGACGTCGAGCTGTCCGGCCAGCGGGCTTATCACAACCGGAGCGGCAGAGGTTCGCTCTTCTCGCAGGTTCGGATAGCGTTCGTCGAGTTGCCTCACCTTTCCGTGCGCTCCCCAGCGCTCGAAACAGTGGCGCGCGCTGCGAAGATGGGCATATGCAGCGGTTTCCAGACCGTGCGCCAGGTGGTACTGTGCGGCCAGTTCGTGGGCTAACCCTTCGTTCTGAACGAAGCCGTTCTTGCGCGCCGACCGGATCGCCGCTTCGAATAGGCGCGCTGCCTCCATGTCTCGCGCTTCGATACGCGCGATCTCTGCTCCAACCAGCTCGGCGCGGTCCTGGAAATTCGCCGGACAGTACTCCGCCCATATCTGGAGCTGCTTGCAGTGCACGGCGAGAGCATCGAAGTGCTCTGACCGTTGATCCTCGGTCGCACAATTCCACAACGCGGCATGAGCAAGCGCGCTGTAAAACGCATATTCCGCCAACTCAATACTCGGAGCTGTCCAAAGCAGCGGCTGAGCCCTCGAGGAGGCATCCACGGCCGAGACGAAGTCGCCAGCAAAGAACAGCGCCTGCAGTCTTCGAATCCAGTAGTAGGAATGGAGCGGCGGCTGGTAATTATCCAGACTCCGCTCGAACGCGACCTGGTCGAATTGTGCGTGCTCGAACGAACCAAATGCCCTCGTGGACCCTCTGAGTGTTCGGATAAGCCCAAGCTGGCTCTCGCTCAGGGCGGCGAAGAAACCGAATTTCGCCTTATGCGCCAGGTTGCGACTATTTTCGGTCTCACTTTGCACTGCTACAAGCTGATCCCCCGCCGGCAAAAGCAGCGTATTCAGGCATACTCGGCTCATCATTGAGCCTGTGAGGTCGCCACTTATATTAGCGATATCGAGAGCTTGACGCATCAGATCACAGCAAGCGGAGAGAGGTTTCATCCATGGCGCGATGCCAATTCCAAAAGCTGTGAGAGTCGCAGCCCGGTAGCGTTGCAAGCCTCGCTTTACAACCAGTTCATAGCCGAGCTGAGCGAACCGAAATGCGTTCTTGAAGTCTCCGAATCTATGGGCCGCCACCCTTGCAAGCCAAACGTAATGGAAGCACGAAGCATCGTCGTTACCGCGCTCGATACTGAGGCCAACCGCCATGCAGATGCCCATGGCGTGCAGATTGCGATCGGTAAACAATGCGGGAATCGGGACACGCGTTAGGACGTCCAGAGTCGCGATCGACGCGGGGTCGCTCATCAGGCTAAAGTCGATGATCTCCTCGATCTCCCGACTTCCAAGTTGTGACCAGATCCGCTCGTATGCGCTTCGTACCTGTTCGTCCGTCGGATGGAGCGGCCAATCGATTCCGATGCGTCGCAAGTAATCGAGGGCGATCGCCATTGCAAGGTCGTACTGGCCGAGCATCAGGTAATCATCGATGCCCAGACACGTCGCCTTTGCCAGTTCGACGATGTCGGCAGCGCGCGATCGAAGCCCATCCGCGCGATCGGCCGCGCTGGTCAGTTCGCCAGTCAGGAACTCGGAGTCGGCCCGATTCAATTCCAGTTGGAACATCAGGTGATGCCGGCGCTCCCAGCACTCATCCGTCAAAAGAGTTCGGCCGGCGATGGCATAGTGAAGAGCTTCAGAAAATGCCGCAGAAGCCTTGGCTCGCTTGCTGGCCATAAGGTTGAGCTCCGCCAAATTAAAACGCTCGTCTTCTGAGGTGATAAGGCCGGCGCCGCGGTTCAACTGACTGACGATCTCAAATATTGCCTCCTCGCGCTTCTCAGCCGGGACACGCGCGTGGATCAGTCTCCCGATCCGCAGATGAGCCTCGGCTCGCACTTCTTCCGCAATAAGAGAATAGGCCGCCTCCTGAATGCGATCGTGGACAAATCGGTAGGCGCCCTCCGAGTGGACGATCAGCTCCTGGTGAAGCGCTTCCCATAGCTGCGCATCGGTTTCGAGTTCCGTCTTCTCGAGTACCGCGGACAGTGTCGTGACGTCGGCGCTATTACCAATGCAGGCAAATTGCTGCAGCGCCTGTAGAGTCCTCCCTGGAAGGCGGTTCAGCTTGGCAACCATGAGGTCCGCGACGTTGTCGGTGTAGCCCTTGGCCCGAATGGCATCCAGATCCCAGCCCCATCGGAGAGCCCGATCATCAAATGCAATCAGCCCTTCTTCAACCAGGACGTGGATGAACTGAATGACAAAAAACGGGTTACCGGCAGTCCTATCATGGATGAGTTGCGCCAGAGGCATCGGACGTTGCGGTTCACAATGCAGGGCATCTGCAATCAGCCGTGCCAGATCTTCACGAGCTAGCGGCTTCAGATGGATTTCGCTGATCGTTCCCCCGGCTTGCCGGATCGACGACAGCTTGCGCGTCAGCAGATGCGTCGAGTCGACTTCGTTGTCTCGATAAGCCCCGACGACCAGCAGGTTCGACAGATCCCGCTGGATCAGTAAATCCTCCAGAAAGTCGAGTGTCACTGCATCGAGCCACTGCAGGTCGTCGAGGAACAGGGCCAGCGGGTGTTCAGGGCTCGCGAAAACGCCAATGAACTGCCGAAACGCAAGCTGCGCGCGACTTTTCGCCTCTTGAGGTGGTAGGCCTATGACCGGCGGCTGCTCCCCTATGATCGACTTCAATTCCGGAACAAGATCCACCACCAGCGATCCGTTCGGGATCAACGCCCGGCTAAGATCATCCCGCCACTGACTCAACTCGGCTTCGGGCATACTGAGAAGAGGCCGGATAAGGCTATGAAAGGCTTGCGCCAATGTGGCGTAAGGAATGTCGCGCTTGTATTGATCGAACTTGCCTGACGCGAACAATCCACGAGACGAAACAATAGATTTGTGCAGATCATTGACGACCGCGGATTTGCCAATACCGGAGTATCCGGAGACGAGAATCAACTGCGGCCCACCACCCGCCACCACGCGATCGAACGCCGCAAGCAGCGCTTCAACCTCGCGCTCCCTCCCATAGAGTTTCTCCGGTATCAGCAGTCGGCCCGATACATCGTCCGCCCCGAGCGGGAATGAGTCGATGCGACAGTGCGACTGCCACTGCGTCTGACATCGCCGAAGATCGGCTACCAAACCCGCAACGGTCTGATACCGGTCCTCCGCGTTCTTGGCCAGGAGCTTCACGATGAGGTCGGACAGCGGCTTGGGAACCTCGCGGCGGTCCGCAGGAGCCACGGGCTGTCGTGCGATGTGGCAGTGGACCCACCCCAGAGGGTCGGCGGCAGCAAACGGGAGCATGCCCGTAAGCACCTGGTACAAGGTGACGCCCAAAGAGTAAAGATCGCTCCGGGTGTCGACCGATCGATTCATGCGCCCGGTCTGTTCCGGGGACATGTAGGGCAGGGAGCCGGTAATGAATTCCGGCGGCGCCGGCGCCTGTGGTTCGCGGGGTAGCCGGCAGGCGATACCAAAGCCGGTGAGCCATACGTGGCCGGCCTCGCCGTTCGGTTCCAACGCGACAAGCACGTTCTCAGGCTTGATGTCTTTGTGGATCAGTCCGCGCTGGTGGACGTGGCCGAGGGCCGTTGCGAGGTGAATGGCAAGGCTCAGAAAGCGAGTCACATCGACGGGATGTTCCTTGTCCGGGTCGAGGTCCGGGTCTAGAAAACTGTCCAGCGGTTCGCCGCCAGGGTCTTCGAATACGAGGATCGTCCGCCCTTCGTGGCGAGTGAGTGCGATTGGTTTGGCCGCCCACGCGGACTCGATTTCGGCCGCCAGCGAGTATTCGTGCTCAAGGCGCTGCAAACTCTGGAGCGATGGTTGGTCTGCGTTCGGAGCGACTGCCAACAGCGGCGAGGGGTTGCCTCGCTGCCGGGCACGGTAAAGCGTGAATTCCGCGCTATCCCGGATCGGCTCCAACACATATTCTGAAGCTGCCGCCATTGCAATCGTTCCTCGTTGCCATGACTGAATGAAGCCATTATATGCATTCCAACGAGGGAGCTAGATGAAGCACGCCTCTGGTCAACTTGCGACTATTTGGTCGGAAAGTTCCCGGCGCCCCTTAGAACGTTAATCGGCCGGTCAGTTGAATCTGGCGCCCAGTGCCGGCGGTGGTCAGAATTTGCCCTGCATTATCGGCAAAATCACCCGCCGCATCTTTATAAATGGCATCCCCATTCCCCCCAAAGGAAAACGCACTTTGCGTATTACTCGGAACCCCAAAATTCGGATGGTTGAGCAGGTTATAAGCTTCCACTCCAACCGTGAGCTTCTTATCTTGAAAGATTGCAAAGTCTTTGTGTAGCGAGGGATCAAATTGCGCGAACCTCGGCCCGTTCAACATATTTCGTCCGGCATTGCCAAACTGTCCGGCGGCCGGAACCGCAAAGGCGCTTGGATTAAACCAGCAGGACGCTGTACGCACCCTGGACCCATTCGGGCAAACGCCCACATAGGGATTGCCAGCAAGGTTTGGGCGTTCCGCAATGAGCAGCGATTGCACGTCGGCATTGTCAAAAGAGAGCACCGGAGTAAAAGGGGAGCCGCTGTGAACGCCGGCAACAGCCGCGATCTGCCAGCCGCCCAAGACAGGTCCGGATCCTGGCAGTTGGTAAGCGACATTTGCCACAAAATCGTGCCGGATGTCGAAACTTGACCGGCCGCGACTTCCCTTACGATCGAAAATGTTCTGGGACAAGGGTGGATCGTTCACAGAGTCTAAAGAAAGATCCACCGACGCGTCGTCGACGGAATGGGCGAATGTATACGACGCCTGCCACAAAAGCCTATGGGAATAGCGCTGCGAAACGGAGATCTGACCGGAGTTATAGAACGATTGGGCGTCTGTCAAGATCGCCTCCAGGGGGGATGACAGGTTTGGGTTGTAGCGATGGCCTAACGCCGGCTCAAAGGGGTTCTGCTCGGCTTCGCGGGTAAGGTGATTTCCGCGCGCGCCAAAGTATCCCGCAGTGAGGACTAGGCCACGCGCGAGTTCCCGCTCCACATTCAAGTTGTATTGCATCGTGTACGGGAACTTGGGGTAGTAGGTCATCGTGAAAAAATCGATCGGCAGAGTCACTTCAGCGTTCTGCGGGTTGAGAAACTGAGGGAAAACGAACTCCTCCGGGGCAAAGAACGGCGGCAGTTCTCGGTCGATGCCGAAATCCGCTGCCGGGAACTGATCGCGATAAATGCCGAACCCGCTCCGTACCATAGTTTTGGCATCGCCCAAGACGTCCCATGCAAAGCCCGCCTGGGGTGACAGAAGATCCAAGGGTGTCCCGGCAAATAACTGGCCGACAGTTGGCGCGGAATCCGACGCGGGGTTTCGAAAAGCGGCGAGACGTCCGTGTGCTTCGGTCGGATTCGAGTAGAAATCGTAGCGCAACCCAGCATTCAGCGTTAACCGGCTGTTCACGCAGAAGATGTCCTGGGCGAATCCAGACGCCATATTTTCACGAAATCCTCGGTCAGAATCGGCGTGGGAAGGGTTGACCCCAACGTACGCCAGGGGCACGCCTTCAAGGAAGAACTCGAGAGCAGGATTGTTGCTGGATGCCGGCAGCCCGAACGGTGTCAGGTCCTCAAATTCATAAAGTCCGTTAACAACGAAGTCCAGCGTCCCGTTCAGATCGAGCCTTCGGAACTCAGCGCCGAATTTCAAGGTGTGACGGCCAATGGTGCGCGATAGTTGGTCCTGG